>Ga0315907_10005167_pt1 | contig 14326 bp, 4 predicted proteins | sample LakEriMetagenome_3_FD_203525 | JGI IMG/M metagenome (GOLD analysis project Ga0315907, IMG submission 203525) | Freshwater fungal communities from buoy surface, Lake Erie, Ohio, United States - Buoy 12 MA123 | ecosystem: Environmental > Aquatic > Freshwater > Lake > Lake biofilm | place: USA...
GACGCGCTCATTGACGGCATCCCCGACCCCATGCAGCGGGCGGAGGCTAAACAGCGATGGGATTACACCCTGACAATTCCGCGGACCCACCCGATGGTCATCATGATCGGGCAGAAGCTGGGCATGACTGACGCCGACCTTGATGCCGCCTTCCTTGAAGCCGCCACGCTATGAACCTGCTGACCAATGCGTGGAACGCCGGGGAACTGACTCCGGAGCTTGCGGGCCGCTACGATCTTGAGAAGCTGCGGAAGGGCGCACGCCTGCTGCGGAACACCGTGCCGCGCCCGCTGGGAGGGACGCGCCGCCGACCGGGCATGATGCACCTTGGCCCAGCCAAGTTCCCCGACCGCCGCGCCCGCCTGATTCCGTTCGCCGCATCCGCCGCCGACAGGTACATGCTCGAACTCGGGCACCAGTATCTCCGAGTGTGGAAGAACGGCACCCGGCTGGATGTGGAGCTTGCCGCACCATGGGCGGAAGAGCAGGTCGCCACCGTGCAGTTTACGCAGGTCAATGACCTCGTCTTCTTTGTCCACCCGGAACTTCCGGTTCACGAACTTCGCAGGATCACGGACGCATCATGGACCTTTGCGCCGTTCGCATGGCGATGGCCAGCCATGCGGGACGAGAATGTCACCAGCCTGACCATGCGCGTGCAGCCCGCGGCAGGCGCGACTCCGGCTCAGTTGATCGCTTCCGCGAACTGGTTCACCGCCGGGGACGTTGGTGCCTACTACCAAATCACGCACGCCCGCGAGACGACCAGCACCGCCCTTGTGCTGACCGCCAACGGACAGACGGACGGCACCCTTCAGATTCTTGGTGCGTGGGATCTCTACACCACCGGAGACTGGTCAGGGACGCTCTACGTCGAAACCCTCGACGAGGACAACCAGTGGCAGGTGCTGCGCAGCTACACCTCTACCAAAGACCGAAACGTCACAGCCAACGGCCGTTTCGAGCGGCTTACCAAGGTTCGTTTGCGGTACACCGGAAGCGGATCCGGTACAGTCTCGCCCAGGGCAATCATCGAACCAGTGGACGTGGAACTCCACGGCCTTGTGCGCGTGGACAGCGTGACCAGCGCCACCCAGTGCGCCGTCACCGTGATTTCCGAGCCGTTTGCCAGCACGGCCACAGCCCGCTGGCGGGAGGGAGCGTGGAGCGTGCGCCGGGGATACCCTTCCGCCATTGCCCTCCACCAGCAGCGTCTCACCTTTGCCGGGACCGCGGCGCAGCCACAGACCATCTGGGGAAGCGCCATAAATGACTGGAACAACTTTCAAAGCATCGACGCCGAGGACGCCGCTTACTCCGTGACCATCGCTGCGCAGGAGGCCAACCCCATCGCATGGATGGCCAGTGTGGATGGGCTGATCGTCGGCACCGAGGGGGACGAGTGGCTGCTTGATGCCGCCGGGGGAGTCATCACGCAGGCCAACCCGCCTGTCGCCAAGCGCAAGACCGGGTTCGGAAGCGCACGGCAGCAGGCTCAACTGGTTGGCTCCGTCGTGCTGTTTGTGCAGCGTGGCGGCCGGAAGGTCCGGGAATACGTCTACGCCTTCGAGGAATCCAACTACAAGGCGCTCGACCTGACGGAACTGGCCGACCACATGACCGTTTCCGGCGGAATTACGCAGTTGGCGTTCGCCTCCGCTCCGGATCCGACGATCTGGGGAGCCACCAGTGATGGCCGGCTGCTTTCCTGTACCTATCTGCGGGACGCCGAGGTCATCGCATGGGCGCAGCATGCCACGGACGGACTGGTCGAGAGCGTGGCGGTTCTGCCCGGCGAAGACATCGCGGATGAGGTCTGGATGATCGTGCAGCGCACCACCGACGCAGGCCCGACCCGCCGAGTGGAGCGGTTTGACCCGAACCACTGGGTAAAAATGCAGGCGGGAGCCACCCAGACCCTATGCCACCTCGACGCAGCCACCATTCAGACCAGCGCCACGCCCACCTCCACCTGGGGGAATCTGGCTCACCTCGAAGGCCGGGAAGTCGCCGTTTGGGCAGACGGAGCCGTGCAGCCTGCCCGCCGCGTGGTCGCCGGAGCCATTGCCCTGCAACTGGCAGCCAGCACCCTCATCGTGGGATTGCCGTACACCAGCACCCTCCAGCCGTACACGTTCGACGTTGTCACCCAGACCGGAACCAGCGCCGGAAGGAAATGGCGCACCGCTGAAATGCGGCTCATCCTCTGGCAGACCGGGCCAATGGAATACGCGGATGGACCGGAGGGGCCATGGTATCCCATCAAGACCCGCTCAGGGGATGACCTGATGGACGAAGCGCCCCCACTCTTCACTGGCAAAACGGACGAACTGGCCTTTCAGTCCAATCACCGCGACAACCTCGACGTGACGCTCCGAACCGCCGGACCCGGCCCCATGAACGTCCTCGCTATTGCCACGCAAACCATTGCCTATGACTGACCGGCCGCGCATTCTTCAGCCTGATGACGTGCCATTCCTTTGCCATTGGTATCAGGAACGTGGCCGGGAACTGAATGCCGATGTCCTTCCGCGCACCACCTACGTCATCCACGACGCAGCCGGACCGGCAGCAGCGTTGGCCATCTACATCGCGCAGGGCGCACCAGTGGCATTCCTTGACCATGCTGTGACCCGCCCAGGGCTGTCATTCGCCGAGGCGTCCGCAGCGTTCGACCAACTCATGGCGGTCTGTCTTGCAGTCGCAGAAACCATGGGGTGCGTGGCCGCACAAGTTCACACTACCGAGGCAATCGCCCGCCACCTCCATAACCGGGGCTGGATGAAGCCCGTTCCACTCTACGCTTCCGCCGTATGTTTCTCGCAGCCGCCGCACCCTTGATTGGACTCGCCGGGGCAGGCGTTTCCGCTTACTCCCAGATCCGAGCCGGACGCGAGCAGGACGCGCTGGCCCGCACGAACCTGCTCAGTCAGCAGCAGGCCATCCGGCAGCAGGGAGCCATCGCCCTGATGCAGTCCCGCATGCAGGAGATTTCCGCGCAGCAGTCCGCGCAGGCGCTGGCCATTGACGCCCAGAACGAGCGGAACGCAGCCGAGTACGAAAGCCGCGCCGCGCAGGAAAACATCCGCAGGCAGCGCGAGGACTTCAGCCGCGCCCTTGCAGAGCAACGTGCAGCCATTGCCGCCCGTGGCGTGGTTGACACTACCGGAAGCCCTCTCGAACTGCTGCTGCGTTCTGCCGAGGATCAGGCATTCAGTGAGGCCAACGCACGCGCTGCCGACGAAATGAACCGCCGCGTCCGTTTCACCCGAGCTTCCGGACTGGACTACCAGAGCAGGGTGGCCGGACTCAACCGGGGAAGCGCCATCCTTGCAGGCATGGCAGCCAAGCAGCAGGTGACGACCGGGCTGACGCAGGCGTCCGTGAACTACCGGAGCGAACGCGCATCCGCTGCCGGGCAGTACTGGGGAGCCGCCGGAACCATTCTTGAGGGCGCATCGCAGTACGGCACCCGCCGCAGCCAACTCAAACAGATCACCACCCCGAAACTCTGATGGCACGCATCCCACGAATCATGGAAAGCACGCCGCTGGTTCCGGCCCGCGCTCCTGCCCTCCCGGCCACGCCGGACACGCGAGGCTTCAGCATCGACCTCGCCCCATCCATGCGAGCGCAGCGCCCGGTGGAGATCGACGAGCGCGGTTTTGTGGCACAGGCCGCCGCCATTGGCCGCATCGGCGGAGCTATTGAGCGCACCGGGGACGCCCTTTTCCAAGCGGAGAAGGCGCAGCAGGACATGATAAACCTCCGGAAGGAGCATGAAGCAGTGACGGCCCTTGAGCAGTTCGACGCCGAACTCGACGTGGCCAAGCAGTCCGAACTGGACGAAACCAAATGGCCGGCCATCGCGGAACGCATCGCAGCCAAGGCAGCCAGCACGATCCTCGACCCCGCGAAGAACCCACTTTCCCCAGCAGCCCGCGACGCCATCACCGACCGGATCACACAATGGCAAACCCGGAAGGTGGCCGCGGCAAAGATCGACAGCATCAGGACCAGCCACACCCGCGCCGCAGACGCCGTGTCTGCGCAGATCATGACCGCGCTGAACAATCGGGACTGGGGAACCGCAGAGACACTGACGCAGCAGGGAATCGCCTCCAAGCTTCTGCCAGCAACCGAACTACCAAAGGTGCAGGAATTGGTAATTAACGCCAAGGAGCGGGCCGACCGGGAAGCCAGGGCCGCCGCCGAGCAGCAAGCGCAGATGGCATTGCTGGCCAAAGCCGAAGCCGACCCGGACGCCACCGAGAAGGAGATTCAGTCCGAGCAGTGGCGGAGCGGAAAGACCCTGAGCGACGTTTCCACCGCGCAGCAGATCGTGAACAGCGTGCGGGCACGCCGCATGAATGATGCGGCCGACGTGTTTTCTGGATTCACCTCAAAGCCCATCGCGGAGCAAACGAGAGCCGGACTGGAGGCCGCGCTGCCCAATGGCCTGCGTCCAGCCGACCGCGCCAAATTCCTCGGAGCCTTCGACCAGATGGCAGCCGAGCGGGCCAAAGCGGACTTCAACACGCCGCAGGCCATCGCCGCCCGGTTCGGGAAACTACTGGACGCCAAAGACGCTTACGACCTTGAGAAGTTGGGCGGACAGGGATCACAGGAAGCCCGCGACCGCTACATTGAAATCATGGCCGGAGCCGATACGCTTCCGACCACGCTTGCCGGGAAGATCACCGGGCCAATGAACGACAAATGGAACGCCCGCCCGCCCGCCGTTTCCGATGTGGTGGAAACCTTCAAGAACGACCGCATTCGCACGATGTACGAGAACGGCGAACTCGGAGCCTTCAAGATCAAGGATCCGGTCACCGGTCAGGATAAGATCGACACCGAGAAGCAGAAGATTGCGCAGGTGCGCATGGCTAACCTCAGGATGGAACTGGATGCGTGGCTTGAGGATATGCCCACCGCCAGACCGCAGGATGTTCTGGAGCAGATCAACAAGATGGCCGGAATCACCATGCGGGAGACGGACGCCCAGCGGATTCTCGACACCATCAAGCCCTCAACCATCGGGCAGCCAAACCCAGCCACATTCTTCAACATCCGAGGCAGGCTTGAACGCGCACAGGGAATGCCTGACACCGGGGAGCCGCCGGACGCCACCCTGTTTTCCCCTCAGTCTGCAACTGGACAGGAGGGCGGACCCATCCGCAAAATTTCCGCACAGCAGCCCGGTGGCGCACAGGGAACCGTTGGCGCTACAGGCCCGCAGGCCCGCACGACTGGCCGCGTGACTTCCTACGGATACCCCAACGACGAGACGCCGGACACATACTCCTCAATGGGAATCGGATCGTTCTCCGGGCAAGAAGCCATTCGGGCAGCCAAGCGCGGAGACTCTCACCCGATGCAGCTACAGGCCGGGGACATTGCCGTCAGTCCGGACAAGGAACGGGAACTGCGTGCCGCCGGCATTCGCCCTGGTGACGAAGTCGAACTCACCTATTCCGATGGGCGCACGCACCGGGGAAGGTGGATGGACCGGACCAGCAAGCGCCTCCGTGGCCGCTGGGACATCTACAGCCCGCAGGCTCCCAGCGCCGATAACGACACGCCTGTCACTTCATTCCGCAAACTCTGATGGACATCCCAACACCTCCCGGCATTCTCACAGACGATGAATACGAACAGATCATGGGAGCGGGTGGGCCCGCCGCCGCGCCGGAATCTGAGCGATCATTCTGGTTGGCGCAGGTCAACCAATACCGGGCGTTTCGGGTATCGGCCCCCAGAGAAAAGGATCTGGAAGCGCAGCGTCAGCGTCTCAGCCGCCTTGATGCTTTGGCTCTGGACCCAGACGGAGAGGCCAAGCGCCTGCAACTCGACACGATCCTGACCGCGTCACCGGAGCAGCAGGCCGCAGCCAAGGACGCGCTCTTGATCGACTCCATGCTGGCCGAGCGAGCCAGCCGCCGCGTGCCAATTTCCGGGAGCGTGTGGGACGCCAACAAGCCGCCCTCGGTGCTGGCCGCAGACCGAGACGCCGCACGCGATGCCCTCGCGGTCGAAATGTTCGGGGAAACCGCGCCGCGAGGATCGGACGCCGCCGTGGCCGGGAAGCTGCGGGAGGCCGCCGGGGACCGCCAGAAACTGCGATGGATCATCGCAGGCCGCGACCCATCCCCCAGCCAGCAGCAACTGCCGACCAACGTGCCGGCATCAATGCACGGCCCGCTCATGTTCCCGGTGGATACCAAGCAGGACGCCGAAACCAAAGCGATCAACGAAGCGAGTCTTGCCCGCAATGCGTGGCGTGCCGGGTTGGCCGGACTCCCGGTGGCAGAAGCGTTCGCCCAATGGAAGGAAGCCGCCCGGAAATCTCCGGCGTGGTCGCCCGCGGCCGACAAGCAGGACTTCTTCCAGCAGTTCAAATCCGTCTATGCACAGGCGGACGCCAAATCCGCGCCGCTCCGCGAAAAGGTCCGCACGGTGGTCGAGAACATTCTGAAGGCATCCCGCGCCGAAGGTGAAGGCGCTGAATCCATGATGGGTGGCGGCGAAGTCGTGCGGCTTGCCGCCATGACCAAGCAGATCACGGACGCCATGGCTCCCCTCGAGGACATGGACCCAGAGACGCTGCGCAGCGTGGTCATGCCGACCGTCCGCGCCCTCGCGGAAACCCGGAAGGATCCCGATGGGCGGGACATGTGGGACAAGATCGTGGCATCCTTCCGGCGGCCCATTGCCCGGTCACTCGGAGCATCGTGGGACATCCTGAGCAGCCTGACCAGCACGGCACCCATGATGGGGACGCCCACGCCGGAAACCGCCGCACTAGTCATGGAGGAGCGGCAGGCCATCGCCCGCCGGGACATCGCCCGGTCCCTGCTGCGGGAAGCCACCGTTTCCGTCATCGACCCGATTTTAACCAGCGCCAAGTCTGCCGCCGGGAAGCTGGCAGAGCAAGCCGTCTACGACGTGGCTGGATCCCTTGGCTACATGGCGACCACCGCAATCCCTTACGCCGGCATGGCCATGACCGCCGCGTCATTTGCAGACCAGAACCTTGCCAACCTCCTCACCAGCAATCCCACCATGAAGGTGGCAGACGCGGGAGTCCTTGCATGGGCTGCCGCGCCCGTGCAGGCCGGGCTGGAGAAGATCCAGCAGATGGGGTTGATTGGGAAGCTTCCCGGATTCAACCGCGCCATGAACGCACTGGCCGGACCCGGCGGGAACCCGCTTGCCCGGTTTGCGCTCTACGGAGCCGTGGCCACCGGAGCCGAGTTCACCATTGAAAAGCTACAGGACGCCACGCCGATGCTCGCGCAGGATCTGCTGGCCAGCCTCAAAGAGGACGTTCCGAACGCCGACTGGCGGAACTTCGAGATGTTCGACCTCCGCACCCTGCTGGCCGTGGCCCCGCTCGCCCTGATCGGTGCAGGCGTCAACGTGGCCCGCGATGCCGCGGCTACGCGAGAACTGATGTCCTCGACCGCAGCCATGAAGGCGGTAGGCATGACCGATGAAGCCATCGAAGCGGTGAAGGCAGCGCCGACCGTGCAGGCCAAGATGGAGGCGGTGGCCGATGGCTACGCGCAGCGGGACGCCGACACCGAACCGGACGTGGCGTGGCAAGAAACCGCAGCCGGCGCGATTGCCGACGAGGAACTGGCGGCGGCCCGCGATCTGGCCGAGCAGTCCGACGCCGTGGGAATCCGCGCCGTCCGCCGGAACAGCGACGGGAGCTTCACTGTGGTGGCCAATGACGGGAGCGCCATCGAAGCCGCTTCCGCGCAGGAAGCCGCCGATGTCATTGAGCGCATCAGCGACGAAGCCCAGGACTGGAGCAACGTGGCCGCGCTGGCCGAGATTTCCGAAGCCCTCGACATGCGGCCCAACGCGCCGACCGGAGCCAGCCAGACGACCATCCGTGACAGCATGAGCGTGGCCGAGGTGATTGAGGAGCAGACCGCAATCGCCAACGATCCCGACGCCACACTGGCGGAGCGCACAGCGGCGCAGAACTACATCACGAATCTTCAAAACCGGGTGGAGATTTACGAGGCCGCCAACAAGGGGAAGAAGGTCGATTTGCGCACGCTCATGGTGGGCGGGCAAAGCGAGATGGAAGTGCGGGAGGGCGTGGCCACCGCCGTCGTCCAGGTGGCCCGCGGCGCATCACCGTACACCGTGCTGGAGGAACGGGTGGAAGCAGACGTGACCGCGATGCTGCGAAGCGGGGAGGAGACGACAGCCACGTTCGCCGCCAAGATTGAGGAGATTCAGAAGCGCACGGGTGGCCAGTACCTTTTCGGCTACACCGGAACCGATGCCGCGAAGGATTCGCTGGCGGTAAAGGAGGCGCTTTCCCTGCTCACCCAGATTTACGTCACCGGGAAGGCCCGCGCCGGACAGGCCGGAACCGCCGCCGTGCCGCGCATTGTGCGGGAATACCGGAAGGGAACACGCGCCAAGCTGAAGGCAGCCGAGGCCGAAGGCGTGGCCAAGTCGGTTTTCGACTACCTCAAGAGCCGGGTGCAGTGGCTCAAGACGATCATCAAGCAGGCCATCCGGCTGAACCGCGCCATGGCCGAGAGCCGCGCCAAGGGTGAGGAGTTCCCGCTGGAAAGCTTCCTGCAAAGGGTGACTGGCGTGGCCCCCGGCATTGAAGCCGCCCAAGAAGTCGAAACGGAAGCGGAATTGGTCTACAATCCGCCGGACCCGGATGACGACGTGATGGCTTTCAACCTCACCGAGGAAGGCGGCCCTGACCCGAGGCTGATTTCCCGCGTTACCAACGAATCACTGGCAGCAATAGCATTGTCGCAGGCTTCATGGCGGGACTGGTACGCATCCCATCAGGCGCTGCTCGACGAATTTTTCGGGGACCATGCTGGGATCTTCCAGACGTTCCTGTCTGTGACCTCGCAGGCCACCACCGTGAAGGCCAATGTGACACTGGCGCTGAAGGCATACGGCCAGTGGATCCGCGGAGTGCGCTTCAGTGGATACCTGCCGGCCGTCAAAAAGAACCTTCAGCGAGTACGGGACGACCAGCAGCTCGCGGGGCAAAAGATCACGACATACGCACGAACCAATGAAGGAGCCGAGGAGGTGGTGGTGGATCGCCACATCGCCCGACTCCTGTTTGATACCGACAGCCCTACGGCCGCGCAGTTCAAGCGGGCGCAGGAAATCCTTACGCAAGTGGCGCAAGAAATTGGTTGGAAACCGCAACAGGTGCAGGCAGCATTGTGGGCCGCCTCCATCGTGAAGAGCGGCAAAACCGTCACCTCCTATGAAGCTTACCTCCGAAAACTCGACGCCAAGAACGCCATCAGCAGCCGAATCCGAACCGTCCGAAGAGCTAAAGACCGTCGTGGAAAGTATGAAGCTCTCCGAAATCGGCGCTCTATTGCTGGAGCGATGCCGGGAACTGGCCAAGGAATCGCCACCGGAACCTCCTTCAACCTGACCGAGCAGGACGCCCGCCACGCCGAACTCGAACGCCGCGCCAAGGCCAGGGACGCTGCGGCCGAGGAAGAGGCGCAGGCCATGGTGGATGCTGTGGCAAGGGCTGGAGGCATGCGCCCAGCATACCACAGTGGTGCCGAGATTATGGAGGGCGGCACTATCAGAGCGCCGTTTTTCTACATGACTGAGCAGCGGCGTGATGCAGAAGCGCACAATTTCGGGAAAACCACCAAATGGTTCGTGAATCTGAGGAATCCCAAGTGGGTTCCAGAACATGACGACAGATTCATGGATTTCCGCGGCCGAGGATTTGATCCTGGCAGCCCGGAGATTGCGGTCACTGAAAGCGCACTGGAATACACACAATTCCTTAAGTCGCAGGGATACGATGGCATTGTGATGCCGAGCGAGATGGATGACCCAGAAGGTCCGTTCCTGCACGGCAACAACTACATTGCCTTTGAGCCGGAGCAGATCAAATCCGCGGACCCGTTTACCTACGACGAAGCCGGGAACCTCGTGCCGTTGTCGAAGCGGTTCGACGTGACGCGGCCGGAGATTTCGTTCAGCCTGATACAGGCGCAGCACCTGCGCAATGACACCCGGTTCGATGCATTGCAGAAGGCCGGCCGCGTGCAGATCGGAGGCGACATCGACGACTTCACCGGACAGCACATCATGCTGCATTCTCCGGACAATGCCTTTGCGGGAACCATCACCCTCCCCGGAGGCGAAACAATAGAAGGAAAAGGAGGAGTTTACTACCCGGCACTGTACGCCAAAAAGAATTATTTCTGGGCGTCTACCAAAGCGGTCGCAGAGCGGACCGCCAAGCACCTCAACGAATCAGGCCGCAAGAACGGTGGCAGAATTCTGATGGGTCTGGTTTCCGCTCCCGTCGAAAAGCTGTTTTCCAGCAGCACCGGGGCCATTGGTGCCGTCAAATTCTTGAAGTCTCTGACCACCATCAAAGGCTCGGGGCTGACCGAGCGGATGCTTCACCTGATGCTGATACGAGCCAGCAAAGCCAAGGCAGAACGCACTGGGCATGAGTTTGGCTTTAAGCTGGACCCAGCGGACGACTTCCAAACCACCATGGCCAATCTTCCGGCTTTGCTCTCGCCGGACAATGCCATCTTTGCCGTGCGCAAAGCGTTTGTGGAATCACTGGCAGATCAGTTGGCCAAGGCCATGAAGGCCAAGCCGAAGTCGGCAAAACTCATTGCCGGCATTCTAGCCGACGCTGAAAACAAGCACGCCAAAAACCAGATCCTTGCCGGGAAGCTGTCCAAAGCTTCCATCATGCAGGGAATGGGGAATTTGCTGACCGAACCGTTTCTGCGCGTGTTTCAAGAGTTTGAAGCTGGCCGCGTGTACGCGGTCGTCGAGGTGATTGGCCCCGTGAAGGCAATCCCATCCGCTGAACACGAAAGCTACCCCTACGCAATCGTGCCGGAAAACCCGAAGAACAAAGTCAAACTGACCGTGCTGTCGCAGGCTGTCGATTGGCAGGACGCCATTGGAAAGGAGGAAGGCGACTACACCACCAAGGAGGAGCGGTTTGTGTATCTCCCCACCGCTGGAATGTCAGCGCCGGACTTGAAGGTGCTGGGCCGCAGGTCTTCCGCAGCCGCCAACCCGATTTCCTTCAGCCTCCAGCCCGAGGCCATGCTGGACAACGTGGCCGCCAACGTGGAAGCCCGCATGGCACGCAGCCCGCAGGCCCGCCTCGACATGGTGGCCCGCGCCCGCGAGAACCTGACCGCGCTGCGGGACGCCTTCCTCCGGAACCGCAAAGGCGCAGGATTCGTGGAGCGCCGGAGCGTGGCCAGCCTCGACAGCGAGCAGGACATCCGGCAGGCACTCCGGGAGGAGGAACTGCTTGTGCAGGCAGGCGTCACGCTGGCGACCGCGCAGGACATCCGCCGGGGACGCGCCGACGCCTACCGGGCAGAGCTTGCCAACCAACTCGAAGCCCGTGGAATTGAAGAGAAGACCGGGCAGGCCATTTCCCGCGAGGCCGGAGTGCGGCAGACCTTCAAACGCATCGAACTGGTGGAGAAGGTGGACGAGGACTACGCCCGCAGCGTCTCACAGATTTACCGCGACGCAGGTTTCTGGGACGGCCCGGTCATCAGCTACCTCTCCAAGAAGGAAGGTGGACGGTACAAGGGCACGCTCATGAGCTACCGGAAGGCGCAGCGGTACGCCGGGAAAGGCGAGTATGTGAACCCGGCATCATGGGATGGCAGCCACGAACTCCCGCGGATTCTGTTCTCCGGGAATGGCCGGCCCGACGTGGTGGCGCAGGAACTGTTCGGCGTGATGCCGGAGGTTTTCCCGTCAGGCACCACCGCAGCCGATGTCACTCCGGACATGCTGTGGGATGCCATCAGCCGGGAGCTTGCGGAGAATGAGCGCCTGACCGGAATCTGGGACGACTACCAGACCGCGCTCAAGGCCACCGCGCAGGAGGCCAAGGAGTGGGCGGAGGAGTGGGTGAACGACTACAAGGTAGCCCTCACCGAAGCCCGCGCCGAAGCGGAGAAGGCCGCCGACGCCTACGTTGCCGAAGCCACCGGGAACAACGCCGTTGCCATGGCGGCAGCCAAGCAGGCCGCCACCGAGACGCAAGCCTGGCGCAAACGCATGGACCAGTGGCAGCGCGCCGACTGGGACGACCGCGCCGTGCTGACCCGCGCCATGCGGACGCTCGACGCCGTGCTGGCAGCATTCCCGGCCGAGGTTCGCGGGAAGGTTGGCGGATGGCTCGCGCTCGCCAGACTCGGGACGCAGGAAGCCATGGCCAAGGAGATTGAGCGCCGGGTGGAAATCCTCGACAAGGAACTGGAACGGACGCTGCGGGCCGATGCCATTGAGGAAATCCGCGCACTGGTGGACCGCGCCATGCCGACCCGGAAGCCCGGCGAGAAACCGACTGGGAGGCTTGGAGCGGAAGCGCACCGCTATTTCGACGCCGTGGCCGCCGTCCTCGACCTGTCAGCCGCCGACGTGGACGCCCGCCGGATCGCTCTGGAACAGGAACTTGCGGACGCCGCCACGCCGGAGGAGCAGGCCAACGTGTGGGAGCGGCAGCAGATTCTCGACACGTTCGGTGGGCTGGAGGCCATGAAGGACCGCGTTCCGCTGCACGACGCCGCTGACCTCGAGGCCGCACTGGCACAGGCACAGCAGGTTTACCAGACCGGGCGGAACTACTGGCGCACCATCGAAGAGGCCCGCCTTGCCGACGTTGCCGCGAAGGTGGCCGGGGTTTCCGCTGCATTGCCGGCCGCGAAGACATCCGCAATCCTCGCCCAAGGCGATGCCGCCAAGCGGATCAGTGGCATGTTGAAGGGTGGCGTTCTCCGACTCCGGTCTTTCCGGGAGATTCTCACGATCCTCCTAGGCAAGGACGCGCCGCTGGCCGCCGAGTGGGCAGACCGAGCAATGGCAGCGATGCACCAGCGCACCGACGAGATGCGCGACATGAACCGCCGATGGTTCGCTGCGGCCCGGAAATCGACCGGGAAGAACCGCACGAAAACGGAACAGGAACTGTGGACGCTGATTTCCGAGCGCACCGTGAGCGTTGTGCGCCGACCCGGCAGGCCTGTCACCGAACGCATCCCGATCGAAAGCATCCCGAACCTCGCCGGGCTGGGCTACAACGCGCAGGAGATTGCCGACGCCGAGGCAGCATTCCTCGCCCTCCCTGAGGACAGCCGGAAGGAATTCGTGGAGATTGAGCGGTGGGAAGCGCAGACCGAGGAGGAGGTGGAGCTTACGCAGGCGGAAGGCATCTACCTCACCATGCTGGCCGCCCAAGCGCAATACACCCGCCCGCTGGAGATTGCTGGATGGACCGCAGAGACGCTGGCCGAGATCGAAGCCGGCCTTTCACCACTGGCCAAGGACATGCGGACGTTCATGGCGGACGAATACCGGACGGGATACTTCCCGCTGTCGTCCCTGTTCGAGGGTATGTTTGGCGTGCCACTGCCACAAATCGAAAACTACGCACCGGGGAAATGGTGGAGCCGTGGAGCCGAGAAAGCAATGGACCCGGCGCAGGCCGGACTGGTGGAGGGTGGATTCCGCGCTGGATTCCTCAAAGGCCGGAAGGCGCACCAAGCCGCCCCTCGGCTGGAGAACGCCTTCGAGGTGTTTTTCGGGCACGCCAACCAGACCGCGCACTGGAAGGCGATGGCACCGCTGGCACGGGAACTCCGCGGCGTGTTTGCGGATCCCGACGTAAAGCAGCAGATCGTGGCCGCCCATGGGCCGGAGATGCTGGCCGTGGTCAACCAATGGATGGAATCACTGGAGGGCAATGGCCTGCAAATTGGCTACAGCCGGCTGTACCAGACCATGCTCGACTGGCAGGCCACCACCGCGCTGGCGTGGAAGGTTGGCACGCTGCTGAAGCAAAGCACCGCCGCGCTGGGTGCCGCCTACAAGATCCCGCTCCGGGAGTACATGAGCGGAGTCGGGCGGTTCATCGCGGGCAGGCTGGACGTGAAGGACATCTGGCAAAGCGATATGATCCAGCGCCGCATCGAGGGCGGATTCTCGCCCGAGGTCCGCAGCGCCGTGGCCAAGACATTTCTCGCCGCGCCGACCCGCCGCCGGAATTTTCTGCGCGCTGGGATGGAACTGATTGGCTACGTGGACGCCATCTTCACAAGCTTCAGCGCCGCCATTGCCTACGACTACCACCTCCGGCAGGCACTGGCATCCGGCATGAGTGAAGCCGCTGCCAAGCGCCAAGCACTGGCCGAAACCGAGCGGATCGTGACGCAAACCGCGCAGCCCGTGGAAGTGACAGACCGATCACTGTTTGAGCAGACCGGGTGGGGAAAGCTGCTGCTCATGTTCG
>Ga0315907_10005170_pt1 | contig 14320 bp, 16 predicted proteins | sample LakEriMetagenome_3_FD_203525 | JGI IMG/M metagenome (GOLD analysis project Ga0315907, IMG submission 203525) | Freshwater fungal communities from buoy surface, Lake Erie, Ohio, United States - Buoy 12 MA123 | ecosystem: Environmental > Aquatic > Freshwater > Lake > Lake biofilm | place: USA...
GGTGCAACGCCAAACGTTGCCCACTTCTCAGTAACGTTTGAGAGCCCATTAAAACTTTCAACAAATATTTCAAGCAACAACTTTGCACGTTACTGGGAATACCACAACGTAGTTGATACAGCACCAGGAATTTCCGACTCTGTTACAAATGCTGGTAGATCAGTAGTTGATCAACTCAGTGTTGTAGTTGCTGACGAAAATGGAGAAATTTCAGGTTCAGTAGGAACAGTTCTTGAAGTGTTCCAAAACCTCTCACGTTCAACTGATGCAAAAAATAGTGACGGTTCATCAGCATATTACAAGACAGTCATTAATGACTTCTCCAAGTATGTTTGGGCAGCAAACGATCGCACTGGGGCGGCATCTGCAACAGCAGCACTAGTTGCCGCATCAACTGAAACAACACCATACACTGAGTCATTCATCGGTGGTCGTGAGGGCGGTTCAGAAACAGGCGTGTCAGTTGCTTCATTGGCTACTGCTTATGACTTGTTTGCTGACACTTCAGCAGTGGATATTTCACTGGTGATGACTGGTCCAGCACGCGGTTCAAGCGGTGGGGCACAACTTGCCAACTACATCATCGACAACGTTGCTGAAGTCAGAAAAGACTGCGTGGTATTCTTATCACCAGAAAAGGCTGACGTGTTCGGCGCAGGTGTTGATGGCGCACAAGTAACAAACGTAACTGCATTCCGCGACAACGTAAGAGCATCTTCTTATGCTGTAATGGACTCAGGTTACAAGTACCAGTACGATAAGTATAACGACATTTACCGTTGGATCCCACTCAACGGCGATACAGCAGGTATGACAGCACGTAATGATGACCTCCGCGATCCATGGTTCTCACCAGCTGGATTTAATCGTGGTCAAGTTAAGAATGTTGTCAAACTTGCTTGGAATCCAAACAAGGCAGAGCGTGATGAACTTTACAAGAAGGGTGTCAACCCAGTTGTAACGTTCCCAGGACAAGGCACAGTGCTTTACGGAGATAAAACACTTCTCGGTAAGCCAAGTGCATTTGACCGAATCAACGTTCGTCGCCTGTTCATCGTTCTCGAAAAAGCGATTGCAACTGCTGCAAACGCTATGTTGTTCGAGTTCAACGATGAGTTTACACGCGCACAGTTCAAAAATCTAGTTGAACCATTCCTGCGTGATATTCAGGGTCGCCGTGGCATCTATGACTTCCGCGTTGTTTGCGATGAAACAAACAACACCGCTGAAGTTATTGATGGTAACAGATTTGTTGGTGACATCTATATCAAGCCAGCCAAGTCAATCAACTTCATCCAGTTGAATTTCGTGGCAGTACGCTCTGGTGTAGAGTTCAACGAAGTCGTTGGCCAGTTCTAATAAATAAGGATAAAAGGAGAAAGACAAAATGGCTTTCAGTATTAATGAAATTAGAAGCCAACTGGCTGGTGGCGGCGCAAGACCAAATCTATTCCGCGTACAAATTGATACAAAAGACGCTGCTGCTAATATTAAGGTGCCATTTATGGTACAAGCAGCAGCCCTACCAGCATCAAACCTCGGTACAATTCAGGTTCCATATTTCGGTCGTCAGTTAAAACTGGCTGGCGATCGAACATTCGATCCTTGGACTGTCACCGTAATCAACGATGAAGACTTCAAAATCCGCAACGCACTTGAAACATGGTCAAACCAGATCAATCGTCTACAAGGTAACGTTCGCGCTCTTTCAAGTTACAAGTCTGATGCTCAAGTAACTCAATTCGGTAAAGATGGTAAAATTCTGAGAGAATACACTTTCAGCGGTTTGTTCCCAATTGTTGTGTCAAACATTGACCTCAACTGGGGCGACATCGATACTTATGAGACATTCCAAGTTGAATTCCAGTACGATTATTGGACTGTTACAGGTGGAGTTACAGGGAACGCTGGTGGCGCTTGATAGATTGGGAGGGTAACACCTCCCTTCTGTCTTTTTATATTTTTGGAGTTTCCGTAAATGGCTGAATTATTCGGTTTCAAAATTGAACGTAAAAAGGAGGAGGCTCCCTCCCCTTCATTTGCACCACCGCTCAATGAGGACGGCGCAGTTGTCGTTGCCGAGGGTGGCGTGTATGGTATGTATGTTGACCTTGATGGGTCAATTAGAACAGAAGGCGAACTGGTCACTCGCTACCGTGATATGGCAACATATCCAGAAATCGACTATGCTGTAGATGATATTGTAAATGAAGCAATCGTTGCTGATCCAAAAAAAGAAATTGTTGAATTAAATTTGGATGACCTAAAGCAACCAGACAATATCAAAAAGATGATCCTTGATGAGTTTAACAACGTCAAGCAGATTCTTGAATTTAACCAACACGCATATGAAATATTCCGTAAATGGTATGTTGATGGTCGTTTGTATTATCATTTTATAATCGACGACGAAAACCCACGTGCTGGTTTAAAAGAATTGCGTTACATTGACCCACGCAAAATGCGTAAAGTCAAACAAGTCAAAAAGAAAAAAGTTAAAAACAATGTCAGTGTTGTTTCTGATATTGAAGAATTTTACATGTACAGCGATAAGGGTTTTCAAACCAAAGCCGCTGGTACTGCTGACTTCAGTCAAAGTGGTCAAACAGGAATTAAAATTGCCAAAGACTCTATCGTCCATGTAACCAGTGGACTCGTAAACGTCAATGGCGACTTGGTTGTTGGTTACTTACATAAAGCAATCAAACCACTAAACCAGTTGAAGTCTATGGAAGATTCGCTGGTCATTTATCGTATTTCACGTGCACCTGAACGTCGTATTTTCTACATCGATGTTGGTAACCTTCCAAAAATGAAGGCTGAGCAATACCTCCGTGACATCATGACCAAGTTTAAGAACAAACTTGTATATGACTCACAAACAGGTGAAGTCCGTGATGACCGTAAGTTTATGACAATGCTTGAAGATTTTTGGCTACCACGTCGTGAAGGCGGTAAGGGAACAGAAATTACAACATTGCCAGGCGGTCAAAACTTGGGAGAGATTGATGATATCGTTTACTTCCAGCGTCGTTTGTATAAGGCTCTAAACGTTCCTGTTACAAGACTTGATCCAGAGGCTCAATTCAACTTGGGTCGTGCAACTGAGATCAGCCGCGATGAAGTGAAGTTTTCAAAGTTTATCACACGTTTGCGCGCAAAATTTGCCGAACTGTTTAACAAATGTCTTGAAAAACAACTTATCCTCAAAGGTATTATCACCAGTGAAGACTGGGCTGAGTTTAAAGATGCCTTCAAGTATGAGTTTGCTCAAGACAATCACTTTGCCGAATTGCGCAATACAGAAATTTTGCGTGACCGCGTCTCAATGATGCGTGATATGTCTGACTTTGTTGGACGTTACTATTCAAATGAATGGGTTCGTCGCAATGTTCTATATCAAACTGAAGAAGATATGAAGGAAATTGATAAACAAATCGCTGAAGAAGAAGATAACCCACAATATCAAGAACCATTATCACCGCAACAACAAGCCGCTGGTCAACCTCAACAAGAGGGTCAACCAGGACAGGACATGGTTGGCGTTGAATGAATTTATAAATAAAAGGATTGGAGGATATATGCCAACAACTGCTGATTTGATTAATTTTGCTTTTGAAAAGCAGCCAACAAGTTTTTCTGATGCATTCAACGAAATCATCGGTCAAAAAGCGAGTGATGCAATTGCTGCTTTGAAAGTTGATGTTGCTAAATCTATGTTCGCTAATGAGGACGAAGAAACAGTAGACGTCCCTGAAGTTGAACAAAACGAAGAAAACGAGACTGTTGAAGATGAAGCAGAGGCAGAAACAGATTTAGAAGACGAGATCGACTGGGATAATTTGCCAGCCGATATCGGAGATGAAGAATTAGATGCGCAACTTGCGGACTTATTAGATTCAGAGGAATCAGAAGATGGCGAAAACACTTAAAGACTTCTTGGAAATTTACAAGCCAAAAGCAGCCGATGAACAAAAGTTTGTCGACAAACACGTTGTATCCAAGCATGCTGACCGTAATGGTAATGGCGATGATGTATTCGCTGCTTCCAAGGTTAAAAAAATAGACCGCAAAAAAGAAGCCCATGGCCATGAGCCAGGAGAAGATGAAAAAGTCTATGAAGAAGTCGAACAAATCGATGAAATTTCTGCTTCTAAAGTTAACAAATACCGCGAAAAAGCATTTGCTGACACTAAAAAAGATCGTTCAAAAGGTCGTGAGTTAGCATTCAAAAAAATCGGTGCCATGGGTAAGGGCGCAGTCAAGGTTCCAGCAACTGAAGAAGTCGAATCAGTTGAAGAAAAGGCTGGTTACTCAGCCAAAGCCGCAGCCGCTGGAAAAGACATTGGTAAGCCAGGCAAGCAGTTTTCAAAAATTGCTGCATCAGCAGCCAAAAAGTACGGTTCAAAGGCAGCAGGTGAGCGTGTAGCAGGTGCAGTTCTTAAGAAACTCCGCGCTGAAGAAAAGATTGAAGATTTGCTTTCTTCATTAAATGAATCAAACAAAACACTGATGCTTTCAGTATTTGGTAAATTGACTGAAGAAAATCAAGAAAAGTTTGTTGAGGTTATCGAAAAAGGTGGTCTTGATACAATGCTTGATTTTGCTATCAAAAATAGGAACCTTGAATAATGGCATACACAATTACATCAAACCGTAAAAATACAGCGTTTGTTGTTCACTCAACACCTGGCAATAGTACAATTATTGTTGCAGGTAATAATAGTGTTAGTAACGTTGCTACATCAAATGAAATTTTGACTGGCGCCTATATCGCCCAAGCGGTTTGGGGTACTGATGGCGGTCATATTCAAGTTTTACGTGGATCAACACTTGTTGCAGTTTATGAATCAACTGGTCAAAAAGATTATGCTGGTTGCGGAATTCCAATCACTGTTGGACAAAGCGCAAATCTTGTAATCAACTATGTTGGAACGGCAAACGCATACATTATGCTTGAGTGTCAAAAGGTCGGACAATTTACCTCTGACTATAACAATTCATAAGGTATAGCAAATGAAACTGATCACGGAAGTCGTTGAAGATCTAAAATACGTTACCGAAACAAAAGAAAACGGTAAGAAAAATCTCTATATCGAAGGTGTTTTTCTTCAAGGTGGGATTAAAAACCGCAATGGACGTATGTATCCAATTGAAGTTTTAGATAAAGAAGTTAGCCGCTACAATGAACAATATGTTCAAAAAGGTCGTGCTCTTGGCGAACTCGGTCACCCAGATGGTCCAACAATCAACCTTGACCGCGTATCACATAAAATTGTTGAACTGCGTCGCGATGGTAGCAACTTTATCGGTAAAGCAAAGATCATGGAGACCCCAATGGGTGCCATCGTTCGTAACCTTATCGGTGAAGGCGTCACAATCGGCGTGTCATCACGCGGCATGGGTTCATTGAAACTGAACAAAGAAGGTGTCAATGAAGTTCAAAATGATTTTTACCTCGCAACAGCCGCTGACATCGTGGCTGATCCATCAGCACCAGACGCTTTCGTCAATGGTATTATGGAAGGTGTAGAGTGGTGCTGGGAAAATGATATGCTTGTTGCTAGAGAAGCAAAAGCCGCCATTGAAAAAGCATCAAAGGTTAAGAAGTTGGACGAATCCAAAAAGTTAGCAATTTTCGAGAAGTTTCTCAACGAAATTTCTAAATCCTCAAATTATAAATAAATAAAAAATATCCTAAAGGAGTTTTGCAAATGTCAGATCAGAACACTGAAGTCGTTGAGAAAATCGACGAAACTGCAGCAGCAGATACACTCAAGCCATCTCCATCAAAGGCTGAGATGCTTGCTACATTCACGTCATTAATGGCACAACTTGGTAAAGAGGATCTTTCAAAGTTCCTGAATGACGCGCTCGCTCAAATCGGTAAGGAAGCAGAAAAGACACCATCTGCAACTGCTCCTGGCCAAACAGGTCTTGGTCAAATGCCAATGCCAAAGTTAGTCGCCAAGGAAGACGTTGAAGAAATGTTTGCTGGCGAAACTCTAACTGAAGAGTTCAAGGAAAAGACAGTAACAATTTTCGAAGCAGCAGTCAATGCTCGCCTCACAATCGAAAAGGCACGTCTCGAAGAAGAAACAGAAAAGAAAATCGAGGAAGCCGTAGCCCTATTCCAAGACGACCTATCATCAAAGGTAGATCAGTATATGGATTATGTCGTTGAGACATGGGTCAAGGAAAACGAGATTGCACTCGTTGAATCACTACGTTCAGAGATTGCTGAAGAATTCATTGGCGGTCTCCACAAGTTGTTCACAGAGTCATACATCAACATTCCAGAAGAGAAGGTTGACGTTCTTGGCGAATTGAGCGCACGTATCGAAGAGATCCAAGCCAAACTCGACGAAGAAATTAATAAGAACATCGAATTGCAAAACGTCATCAATGAAGCCGAAAAGCAGACTACATTTGATGAAGTTGCAGAAGGTCTTGTGGCAACTCAAGTCGAAAAATTCCGTACACTTTCAGAGGGTGTGGATTTCGCCGATGTTGATGCTTACCGCAAGAAGTTGCAAGTTATCAAAGAGCAATACTTTGCTAAGAAAGAAAAGCCTGCAACGAATATCGTGACGGAAGAAACTGAGGCGGTTGAGCCTGTTGCTGCGCCAGTACCAGCACACATGGCCAAGTACGTCAGTGCAATTTCAAGAACGTTAAAATAATAAATATTTTTTACTACAAATAACCAACCCAAAGGGAGTTAAGAAAAATGTTAGCTGAGGAAATTCAAAACAAGTGGAAGCCAGTGCTTGATCACTCTGATCTTCCAGAAATTAAGGACGCTTACCGTCGTATGGTTACTGCTCAGGTTCTTGAGAACACTGAGAAGGCACTAAACGAAGCAGCATTGCTCGGTGGTTCACAACAACTACTTGGCGAAGCCGCACCAGTAAACGTCGCAGGAAACGCATCAAACTTTGACCCAGTGTTGATCTCACTGGTTCGTCGCGCAATGCCAAACCTCGTTGCCTATGACATCTGCGGCGTTCAGCCAATGACAGGTCCAACAGGTCTGATTTTTGCAATGCGTACAAAGTATGCAAACTCAACCGCATTAACTGATGAAGCATTCTATAACGAAGCAAACACAGGTCATGCATCACGTCTTGGCGCGGGTCTTGACGCTGCAAACACTGGCGCTTCAGGTGCTACAGCTGTTGGTGCTAACGTTGTATCAGCAGGCATCTATGCCTCAAACAACGCTGGTAACAGCACATACAACTACGCAATGGGCTTGCTCCTTGGTTCAGCTGAAAAGTTGGGCGCAACAGGCACATTCCCACAAATGGGCTTCTCAATCGAGAAGGTAACAGTTTCTGCTAAAACACGCGCATTGAAGGCTGAATACAGTCTTGAACTCGCACAGGACTTGAAGGCAATTCACGGTCTTGACGCTGAAACAGAACTTTCAAACATTCTTTCTGCAGAAATTCTTGCTGAAATCAACCGCGAGGTTGTCCGTTCAGTAATCATCACTGCTGAGAAGGGTGCAACTGAAGGTACAACTGCTTCAGGTATCTTTGACCTCGACACAGACTCAAATGGTCGTTGGTCAGTTGAGAAGTTCAAGGGACTTATGTTCCAAGTCGAGCGCGAAGCAAACCAAATCGCCAAGCAGACACGTCGCGGTAAGGGTAACATCATCCTCTGCTCATCTGACGTAGCGTCAGCATTGCAGATGGCTGGTGTTCTGGATTATGCTCCAGCCCTCAACAGCAACGCATTGAACGTTGACGACACAGGCAACACATTTGCTGGTGTTCTAAACGGTCGCTTGAAGGTGTACATTGACCCATATGCTGCAACCAACTATATGGTTGTTGGTTATAAGGGTACATCACCATTCGATGCTGGCTTGTTCTACTGCCCATACGTTCCACTCCAGATGGTTCGTGCCGTCGATCCAGACACCTTCCAGCCAAAAATTGGCTTCAAGACACGTTATGGTATGGCACCAAACCCATTTGCGAAGGGTACAACTGCTGCAGATGCAACAGCTACACTCGAGCAAGATGTCAACAAGTACTACCGTCGCGTGCTTGTCAACAACCTCATGTAATAAAAACAACAAGGGTTGTACTAAGAGGGGAGCAGAAATGCTCCCCTTTTTTTATGCCTAAATAATAGTATGCCAACAAATGTAACAAACATCCCTGAGAGTAAAAACTTTTTATCCCCACTTGGGTTTAAGTTTTCACTCAACCGTGCCCCAAACCTATCATACAATGTACAACGAACAATGCTGCCTGGGGTCAATTTGGACTTTAGCACAGTGCCAACCCCATTCTCAACTATTCCTCTAAATAGTAGACTGGACTATAATCAATTGATGGTGTCATTCAAAGTCGATGAAGACTTGAAGAATTATCTAGAAATTTACAACTGGATGGTTGAACTCGGTGCGCCAGAGTCATTCACCCAATACAACAATCAAGCACTGAAACTAGATGCAAATCTTATTGTTATGACCAGTGCTATGCGTCCGAATATTACTATCGATTTTTTCAACATCTTCCCAACATCACTGAGTGACATTGACTTTCTTACAACTGATACAGATGTTAACTATGTTGAAGCAAGCGCCACATTCAGGTACCAACGTTACAATATCGCTGTTCTCTAGTATTTCCCCTTACAGGAGTAATTATAGTGGGGCATTTAAATGAAGTCAATATGGGTTACCTAAAACATTTAATGAGAGCGTGGCGACTTGCATTTATCCTATTGATCCATGGAATATTTCCAGAAATTTGGAAAACTAAAGCAAGCGATGAAATTTGCAACAAAAGTGATGCAACCAGAAGGTACTTGTTGGAAAAACATTATAACATAAAAGACTTGACTTTATAAAAATTCTATAGTAGAATTATTATGTGCGAGGTGATATATGAAATTAGAAGACATACAAACATTTTGGGAAAAAGACAGTCAAGTTGACCGAACTGAACTCGGGGAGGAAGCATTAAAGATTCCCCAGTTGCATAGTAAATACTTTAAGATTTACTCACAAGAACGTTTAACTCTCCGCAAACTTGAAGCGGATATGAAGCAGTTGAAACTTTCCAAGTATGAATTTTATACACAGGGACCAACCAAGGAAACTCAAGACTTGGGCTGGCAACTTCCCCCAATTGGTAAAATTCTCAAGTCCGATGTAAATTCCTATATAGAAGGTGACAAGGATATTATCTACCTGTCACTTAAAATTGGTATGCAACAGGAAAAAGTTGACTTTGTAGATTCAATTATCCGCTCACTCAACAATAGAGGCTACAATATCAAGGCTGCTATTGACTGGGAAAGATTCAAAGTTGGTGCTTGATGGAGCCACTAAAGCGTAAATGGGAAAGTTTGACCAAGTTTCTCGAGCAAGACTTAAAGTTACGAGAAAATATTGTATCATTCAACGGTCATACAATTGTAACAGACAACGCTGTGTATACTATGATCTACAGTGTAGTTTACCGTTTTGAAAAAAAGAATAAGAAAAAATTTATACGTGGAAACAATAAAAGTAGAAAAAGTTAATGAAGTATACTTGAAGGTATACTGCGAGGCTGGCACCGCTGCTGAGATAAGCGAGTATTTTACATTTGAAGTGCCAGGAGCCAAGTTTATGCCCGCATATCGTAACCGTATGTGGGATGGTAAAATACGACTTTTCAATCAACTCACGAGAACTTTATATTGCGGATTGATCCATCACCTTGAACGTTTCTGTAAAGAACGTGACTACGAATTAGAACAACCAGATGATTTCTATGCTGATGAGTTTTCACTGAAAGAGGCGCAGGAGTTCGTCAAGGAACTCAACCCAACTATGGAGCCTCGCGACTACCAAATGGATGCATTTGTGTATGCGGTCAGAAATAGAAGAGCAGTTATGCTTTCTCCAACTGCCTCGGGTAAATCATTTATCATTTACCTTCTCGCGCGATGGTTTAATTTGAAAACGTTGGTAGTTGTCCCAACCACCTCACTTGTACACCAAATGGCTTCTGACTTTAAGTCATATGGGTATGACACTGATATACACAAAATTACAGCAGGTGTGGATAAGAAAACAGACTTGCCAATCGTTATAACAACTTGGCAGTCCATATACAAAATGCCAAAACAATGGTTTTCACAGTTTGGTGTTGTAATCGGCGACGAAGCCCACCTGTTCAAAGCCAAGTCATTGTCATCAATTATGGAAAAGATGATTGACTGTAAATACCGTTTTGGGTTTACTGGAACGCTGGATGGGACTCAAACTCATAAACTAGTCCTTGAAGGTTTGTTTGGCGCGGTAAGGAAAGTTATATCAACTGCTGAACTTATAGAACAAAAACACCTATCAAACTTCAAAATCAAATGTGTCATATTGAAATACCCTGATGCAGTTTGTCAGGCGATGAAGAATGCGACCTATCAAGACGAAATGGATTTTTTAGTCCGTAACGATAACAGAAACAAATTCATAAAGAATTTATGCCTATCACTAGAAGGTAACACCCTTCTGTTGTTTCAGTTTGTTGATAAACATGGACAAATACTATATGACATGATCAAAGATAATAACATCCCAACCTTTTTCGTCCATGGTGGCGTTGAGGGTGTTGAACGCGATGAAATAAGAAAGATTGTTGATGGTGAGTCCAAGTCAATCATCATAGCCTCATATGGCACGTTTTCAACAGGAATAAATATACGTAACCTTCATAATATTATATTCGCCAGCCCATCAAAATCTAAAATAAGAAACTTACAGTCTATTGGGCGTGGTTTGAGAAAAAGTGAGACAAAAGATCAGGCGATGTTGTATGATATTGCAGATGACCTAACTTGGAAATCTAGGAAAAATCATACAATCGGACACTTTGTAGAGCGATGTAAAATATACGATGAAGAAAAATTTGAATACAAAATTTACACCACGAGGCTCAAAGTATGATCAAAATATTAAAGTTAGTTAGCGGTGAAACCATTATTGGAGAACTGGAAGCGGATAGCGTTGATCCAGCAGTTGTTCATGACCCAATGGTTATCGAAGTTTACCGAGACAATGACTACGAAACCCAGTTGAAACTTCACAGTGCCACCAGTTTATCAATTACGGATTATCTTGTTTTTGAAAAAAAACACATATTGACTTATTATCAGCCTCAAGATATACTAGTTGAATACTACAATGAAGTTCGTCCATTTGGCAAAGAAGATAAGAAACTTGCCGAACAAAAGATAGGCGATGCTCTTCACGACTTGATTGACACTGAGCGTGAAAAGGAAGAGTTTATCGAAAAACTCAACAAATTGTTTTTAACACAGGGCGTTGCGAATACAAACATACACTGAAGGATTTATTATGAAGTCGAATCATTATGTTGACAACAAGAAACTTTATGCAGAAATGCTAAAGCATATTGCAAGGGTCAACGAAGCGAAAGAAAAAGGTGAACCAAAGCCACGCATCCCCGAGTATATCGGGTACTGCATCTTTCAAATTGCCACACGTTTGGCAACCAAGCCAAACTTTGCTGGGTACACTTACAAAGACGAAATGATCAGTGATGGTGTTGAGAACTGCTTAACCTACCTCCACAATTTCGACCCAGATAAGTCAAGCAACCCTTTTGCTTATTTCACACAAATTATATACTATGCATTCTTGCGTCGTATTTCTAAAGAAAAGAAACAGTCTTACATCAAGCATAAGAGTCTTGAACACGCACTTGTGAATAACAACCTTGTTGACATGTCGAGTGAAGAACTGGCTCACTTTGATGCTTTGTTACTCAATACAAGCGACAATATCAATGATATGATAGAAAAGTTTGAGTCAAAGATCGAAAAGAAAAAGAAGCGCAAGGGTATTGAAAAGTTTATTGATGAGGAGGATTCTAATGCGGATAGCCTTGATAACTGATACACACTGGGGCGCACGAGGCGATAGTCAAGCATTTGCAGATTTCTTTAACAAGTTCTACTACGATTTTTTCTTTCCGTATTTAAAAGAAAACAACATCACACAAATCATTCACTTGGGCGATATTGTAGACCGCCGCAAGTATATCAACTATTTGACCGCAAAAAACTTGCGGAAGTTTGTTGGTCATTGTGACACGTCAGGGATAAAACTTGACGTTTTGATCGGCAACCATGACACTTCATTTAAGAATACAAATGAAGTCAACTCAATGAATGAGTTGTTTGAGCATAGTTCATATGATGTTTCTTATTATTCAAGCCCAACCACTAAAGAGTTTGATGGCTTGAAAATCGCATTGTTGCCTTGGGTTTGCTCGGGTAACTATGACGAGTCAATGAAGTTTGTCAATGAAACCGATGCCCAAATCCTTTTTGGTCACCTAGAGATTCAAGGATTTGAAATGTACCGTGGCTCATTCAATGACCATGGGTTTGATGCCAAACAGTTTGATAAATTCGATATGGTTTTGTCTGGTCACTTCCATCATAAGTCAAGCAGGGGTAATATTCACTACCTTGGCGCTCCTTATGAAATGACTTGGTCAGACTATAATGACCCGCGTGGCTTTCATATTTTCGATACTGATACACGTGAGTTGTTGTTTATCGAAAATCCATACAAAATGTTCAGCAAAATTCACTATGATGACGCTGGAAAAACGATGGATGAAGTGCTTCTGTTTGACCCAGCGCCCTACAAAAATCAATATGTCAAAGTCATCATTCACTCTAAAGAAAATCCTCTTTGGTTTGATATGTTTATTGACAAACTTGAGAAAACAGGGGTGTCAGACTTACAGGTGCTTGATGACCACTTGAACCTGAATCTTGAAGATGACGGTGACATCATCAATGAGGCTGAGGACACGCTGACCATATTGCGCAAAGTGGTTGATGGTATGGATACCAGTATTGATAAGAAAAAACTTGACATTTTTCTTCAGAACCTTTATACTGAAGCCTTGTCCATAGAGTAACACTATGATACTATTCAAAACGATCCGTTGGCAGAATTTTCTGTCAACGGGCAACCAATTTACCGAGATAAAACTCAACAGGTCTAAATCAACACTTGTGGTTGGTGAGAATGGGGCTGGTAAATCTACCATGCTTGACGCTTTGTCATTTGCTCTTTACGGTAAACCATTCCGCAATATCAACAAGCCGCAACTTGTAAACTCTATCACGCAAAAGAATTGTTTGGTTGAGTGTGAGTTTAGCATTGGTAGTAAGGAGTATAAAATCCGAAGGGGTCAACGCCCAGAGGTGTTTGAGATTTATTGCAATGGTGGGCTGATAAACCAGAGTCCAAACATCAAGGAGTATCAAGAACTACTTGAGACAACTATTTTGAAAATGAATCATAAGTCATTTGGACAAATTGTTGTGCTCGGCTCGGCAAACTTCATTCCGTTTATGCAGTTGCCTGCTCATACAAGACGTGAGGTGATTGAAGACCTTCTTGATATTCAAATCTTTTCAGTCATGAATAGTTTGCTGAAAGAAAAAGTTGTTGCAAACAAAAACGAAATCTTGAACTCTGAACATGAGATTGATTTGATCGAAAACAAGATCGAGATGCAAGAAAAGAATATCAAGTCACTCAAACTTAACAATGAGGAGTTGATAGGTCAAAAGCAAGAACTCATTGATGTCACTAAAGTGAAAATCAGTGAGGCAAACGTAGTTGTTGCCAACATTTCTGCTCAAATTAATACTTTGAAGCAAACCATCGCAGACAAAACGAAAGTCGAAACCAAGAAACAAAAAGTTCTTGAATTAGAAAAGAAACTTGAGGATAGAATTCGCGCGATCAGGAAGGAAGTTAAATTTTTCGAAGAAAACGACAACTGCCCTACTTGTAAGCAGGGTATTCATGAGGAGTTCAAGTGCGAAAAACTCAACTCCCGTAATGAACAACTAACCCAAGTCAATGGGGGCTTGACAGAATTATCGAAAGAGTTTACAATTCTAGAGTCAAGGTTGGCTGAGATTTCATCTGTCAATTCTGAAATTGAGAAATTGAATCGTGAAATCACTGAGAACAATAACAAGATATCCTCTTGGAATGAGTCAATCAGTACGTTAAACGATGAAATTGAAAAGATCAGAAACAACACGAAGGTTATTGATGCCAACAACATTGAGGTCGAGAAGTTACAAAGTGAGTTGAAGGGAAAGATTACAGCACTTGAAGGTCTACATCAAGAAAAGAAAATTCAAGACGTAGCATCAGTGTTGTTGAAAGATTCGGGTATCAAAACGAAAATTATTCGTCAGTATGTTCCAATCATGAACAAACTGATCAACAAGTACCTAGCCTCAATGG
>Ga0315907_10005176_pt1 | contig 14313 bp, 13 predicted proteins | sample LakEriMetagenome_3_FD_203525 | JGI IMG/M metagenome (GOLD analysis project Ga0315907, IMG submission 203525) | Freshwater fungal communities from buoy surface, Lake Erie, Ohio, United States - Buoy 12 MA123 | ecosystem: Environmental > Aquatic > Freshwater > Lake > Lake biofilm | place: USA...
CGCTGGGGGGAGTGGCATGCATATAGATATTCCGATTTTCCACTTAGTATCCTGTTTCAATACAAAACCGGCAAGTGGATACCGGAAATGCCAGGGTTGCTTAAACATTTCGCGCCTGGGGCGGGAACCTCCATTTCGAAATCGGTGCCAAAGCCCGCACAAAAAACCAATACCTTGCCTCCAGGTATGCAGAAAAAGAACTGAGAAATTTTGTCTGATTTTTTTGAATGGCGATTGAGCCAAAGCATGGATTAGCTATCTCCTATGAGTTTATTGTTTCGAGTGGCTTATGCGACTGTGGTTGGAGAATCACTGTGGCTCGAAACAATCATGCAGGATGGCGATGATGCGCCTCGTCAAATACTGCCATTGCATTGGAAAGATCCTGATCATTGGGAATTGAGAATCGAGGCAGGTAATATTGAGCGATTTGAATATCGTTATTTACTAAGACGAGATGATGGCTTGGAGTTGGCGGAGTTCGGAGAATGGAGAGAATGCGAGATCACGCAGAAAAACATATTTTTTCTAGATGATTGGAAATCCGCAGGAAGTGAGGATAGGGTATATCAGTCCAAAATCTTTGAGCTTGATGAGACACAGAAGCGTAAGATTGGGAATATATCTAACACGGGTAACCATGAGTTTCATTTATGGATGGCACGTCTTCCACAGGGAATGGTGCCGTGTTTGATTGGTGGCTGCGATGCACTAGGAAATTGGGATTATTCAAAAGCCATACCCATGGTTGAAGTGGTGAAAAATCATTGGCAGGTGAATGTTGATCTCCCAATGGATGAACGTATCGAATACAAATACGGTATCTATAGTAAATTGGAGGCAATTTGCCTAGAAGAAGGATTGGATAATCGAGCGCTTGGCGATCGATCTGGCGCTGTCATTGTAAAAGTTTCCGATGAGTGTTACCGGCGAAGTGTAGATCAGCGATTTCGTGGGGCGGGAGTTGCGATACCGGTTTTCTCTCTGAGAAGTGAGGCTGGATGTGGAGTTGGAGAGTTTTACGATTTGAAGGCGATGGGGGATTGGGCTGCGAACTGTGGGATGAAGATGATCCAGATACTGCCTATCAATGACACGACTTCCTCACGAACATGGACCGATAGTTATCCATACTCTGCAATGAGTGTTTATGCCTTGCATCCAATTTATCTGCGCTTGGATGGGATGACGGTTCCAATCATAGATAAAGTAAATTATCGCAAAGAGCGCGAGACATTGAATCTTGATAACAAAATCGATTATCTTGCGGTGATGGATGTGAAATGGAGGGTCACGCGAGAGATGTTTGATGCCTATCAAAAAAATATTCTAAGTAATGAGGCGTTTTTAGATTTTTTAAAGCGCAACCAAGATTGGATTTTGGATTACGCGGTTTTTTCAGTCAAACGCGATGAGTTTGGCACGGCGGATTTTTCCAAGTGGGGAGATTGGGAAATATATGATGCAAAGAAAGTCGATGCCTTATCTGAGGATGTAAATGTTCTGTATTTTGTTTGGCTTCAGTATGAGTTGGATAGGCAACTTACTGCGACGGTTGCGCATCTGCGCGCGAAGGGCATAGCGCTGAAAGGGGATTTGCCGATAGGGGTCGATAGAGAATCTGTGGATGCATGGGTTGCTCCGCAGCTTTTCAATATGGATGCTCAAACGGGCGCGCCGCCGGATGCGTTTGCGGTGAAAGGCCAGAACTGGGGGTTTCCAACCTATAATTGGGATGAAATGCGCAAAGACGGCTATGCTTGGTGGCGCTCGCGGTTCGAGAAGTTAAGTCGGTATTTCGATGCGTATCGAATCGACCATATCCTCGGTTTTTTCCGCATCTGGCAGATTCCAACGCAACAGATCGATGGAATCATGGGTTGGTTTGAGCCAGCGTTACCGGTTAAGCTGGAAGAATTCGAGGAGTTTGGGGTGGAGTTTGATTATGATCGTTTCTGTAAGCCGTATATTTTAGAAGGCGATCTACTAGAAACCTTTGGCGAGCTTGCTCATGGTGTAAAGCGGGACTTTTTATTGGTTCATGGGATGGGTCGTTATGAATTAAAGAGCGAGTTTTCCACGCAGCGTGGAATTTCGGATTTTTTCGAAAACCTCAAATCAGGTGATTGGGCGAATCAAGATTGGATACGAGATGAGTTGTTAGATTTAGTTGGGGAGGTATTGTTTTTCGAAGTCAATGGATCGCAAAGAAAAGAATTTCATCCACGCATGAGGATGATGGATACGCGATCATTCAAAGCCTTGGCTCCGGAAGCCCAAAAGGCATTGAATTCCATCCACGATGATTATTTTTATATCAGGCAAGAGCGCTTCTGGGAGTTAAAAGCCTACGATAAACTTCCGGCAATCCGTTCTGCGAGTGATATGCTTCTGTGCGGCGAGGATTTAGGGATGGTGCCAACCTGTGTGCTGGGTGTGATGAATCAACTCGGTATACTTTCTCTTGAAATCCAACGTTGGCCGAAAGTCTACGGTGCGGTGTTTTCCGATCCCGCATCTGCTCCTTACATGAGTGTGGTTTCCTCAGGGACTCACGATATGGAAACCCTGCGACAATGGTGGCAGGATGATGAAAAAGTGCGTTCAAAATTCGCTAAGCAAATGTTGGTAATAACTCTGCCTGAGCCTGAGCTTACTGGTAAGATCGCGCGACGAATCATTCAACAGCTCCTCGATTCCCCAGCCATGTGGGCGGTCTTTCCGCTACAAGATTTTTTGGCAATGGATGAAACTTTGCGCAGCGAGGACATCGAAGGAGAGCGAATCAACATCCCCGCGATCACACCATTTTATTGGAGGTGGAGAATGGAAATGAGCGTGGAGAAGCTGGCTGGAGAAACAGAGTTTCAAAACGGAATCCGCGAAATGATTTCGGATGCAGGAAGGTGAGAAATGAGAAATGGACTGCGCGCCTCCATACGCGCTGGTGGTTAATCGCTTATGAAACATGCGCGTCTGGAGGCGCGCGGTCCAGTTAGAGGTTCAAGCTAGCCCAACCGCTTTTTTTATTCTTCCCAATACTATTGCGGATTCTTCTCTGGCGCGTTTGGCACCATGGGCGAGGACTTGATCAACATAGCCGGGATCTTTGAGAATTTCTTCGCGGCGTTTTCTCATGTTAGAAAAGTAGTCCCAATAGGCATCGGCGAGGCGTTTTTTGAAATCGCCGTAACCGCAGCCACCGCGTTGGTGATCGGCGATCATGGTTTGGAGATCCGCTTCGCTCGCAAAGAGTTTATAGAGGGCGATGATGGTGGAGTTCTCGGTGGGTTTGGGATCTTCGACTGGCGTGGAGTCGGTGACGATTTTCATCACCAGTTTGCGCAGTTGTTTTTCCTCACCGAAAATCGGTAGGGTGTTGTCGTAGCTCTTACTCATCTTGCGTCCATCGAGGCCGATCACCAGTTCGGTTTCTTCTTTGATAATCGCTTCAGGCATGACGGCTGTGCCATCGCCGTAGGCTTCATTTAGCTTGGTGGCGAGGCTGCGGGTGACTTCGAGGTGTTGCTTCTGATCTTTTCCAACTGGGACTTTTTGGGAATCATAGAGCAAAATATCCGCCGCCATCAGGACGGGGTAAGCGAAGAGGGCGTGGTTTGGAGAAATGCCTTGGGCGACTTTGTCTTTGTAGGAATGGCATTTTGCAAGCAAGGGCATCGGGCAAACCGTGGAGAGGATCCAAGCGAGTTCGTTGACTTCAGGGACGGCGCTTTGACGGAAAAACATGGATTTTTCAGGATCTAGGCCGCAGGCAAGGAAATCGATGGCGAGCTCGCGGATGTTTTCTTTTAAGGCTGCGGCGTCGCGCCCGGATGTCATCGCGTGGTAGTCCGCAATAAAATAGAAGCCCTCGCCTTGTTGTTGGAGTTCGACCGCGGGTTTCATCGCCCCGAAGTAATTTCCTACATGCAGTTTCCCGCTTGGCTGCAATCCCGTCAAAATTCTCATAAGCGAAACTTCGCCGCTCTTTGCTATCTTTTGAAGTTTAAAGTTTGAAGTTTGGGCGAACTCTTACAAATATCACCGCCATGCGCACTCTTGTTACCGGCGGAGCTGGGTTTCTCGGCTCCCATCTTTGCGATCGTCTGATCAAGGACGGTCATGACGTTATCTGCATGGATAATTATTTTACGGGCAGGAAAGCCAACGTGCTGCATTTGATTGATAACCCGCATTTTGAGCTGGTGCGCCATGACGTCACGGAGCCATTCATGTTTGAAGTGGACCAAATTTTCAACCTTGCCTGCCCTGCTTCTCCTCCGCACTACCAGCACAACCCGATCAAGACGACCAAGACCTCGGTTTTAGGCGCCATGCACTCCCTTGGCCTTGCAAAAAGGATAGGCGCACGGGTTTTTCAAGCATCAACCTCCGAAGTTTACGGTGATCCTGAAATCCATCCTCAGCCAGAATCCTACAAGGGATCGGTTAATCCAATTGGTATCCGTGCCTGTTATGATGAGGGGAAACGTGTGGCTGAAACTTTGTTTTTCGATTACCACCGTCAACATGGGGTCGAAATCAGGGTTGTACGAATATTCAATACCTATGGGCCACGCATGCTTCCAGATGATGGACGAGTTGTTTCCAATTTTATCGTCCAAGCCCTGCGTGGGGAGGATCTTACCATTTATGGGGATGGCACCCAGACGCGTTCGTTTTGTTATGCCGACGACCTGATCGAGGGCTTTATCCGTTTGATGAATCATGCTCAGCTAACAGGCCCAGTGAATATAGGAAATCCTGGCGAATTCACCATGCTGGAGCTAGCTGAGTTGATCCTCAAAAAAGTCGGGGGAAAATCGAAACTGACCTTTTGTCCATTGCCTGGAGATGATCCGAAACAACGCTGCCCAGATATCTCTCTTGCCAGCCAGGAGCTAGGCTGGAAGCCAAAGATCAGCTTGGATCAGGGGCTTGACCCCACCATCGCGTATTTCCGTAAATTACTCTCTGAAGCGTAATATATAATTTGAGAAGATGCTGGAAATATTCAGCACTTATGTTTAGGGTAACGAAACTATGAAAACCCTCATTACTCTTATTGTGATTGCATGCAGCGCTACGCTAGCTCTTGCAGAAACTGCCGCCGAAAAGGCAGAAGCTTGGTATCAACAAGGCTTGATTGCAGAAAAAGCTGGGGATCCGACCACTGCTATGGCGGCTTATAAGGCAGCCCTCGCATTAAACACCAACCATGCAAATGCCCGTTATCGTGCTGGAGAGGTCAAAATCAACGCATCTGCGCTCAGAGCCAACGCGATCGAAGCAAAGATAGGTGGCGTTATGATTCCTGCCTACCAAATCGAAGAACTCACCGTTCAGGAGGCTTTACAGATATTGGCTAATGCGATCAGCAAACAAACTAAAGATCAAACTGTTCCAAATTTTATTATCGAAGATCCGAACAAGAAGCTCGCAGACACTAAAGTGACCTTAAATATCAAAAATGTGCCGGTCAGTGCGATTCTCAAATACATTCTCGCTCAATCTAATACCAAGGTTCGTTATGATGAGCACGCTGTAGTGGTCATGGCGCGTTGAGTTAATTCACAAAAAACGCCGATTCACCACGAGGGTGAATCGGCGTTCGTTTTTAGTTAAGTCTTATTTAGCTTTGACAGTCATTACGCCCTGCATGATGGCAAAGTGACCAGGAAAGGTGCAGATAAATGGGTAGCTGCCAGCCGCGGGAGCGGTGAAAGTCACTTGATCGGACTCGCCGCCACCCAGCATTTTGGTGTGAGCAACCATGAGTTTTTTGGATTCGTCATCAGTCGGGATGTATTGATTATCCTTAGCGGTGGCACATTTGGCTGAAAACGCAGGAACTGCTGTCCCAGCTTTGAGGATTACTACATTGTGTCCCATGGCCGCAGCGGGAAGTTGACCAATGTGCTTGAATGAAAGCACCACTTTCTGTCCTTCAGTCACCTCAAATGCCTTGATATTATATTGCATTTGGTCGTTGCCGGTAATCTCGATCTTGGTTTCTTGTGCAATCGCAAACTGGCAAAGAGCTGCTGATAAAAGGGCGGTAATGAATTTTTTCATAATGTATGTTTGTATTGAAACCTTTGGAATACGTCTGAAAACTGGTCCAGTTTTCAGAAAAACGCAATCTCTCGTTAAAAAAATCAGAATTCACGATTTCCCTCTCGTATCAGCCATCATATCTGATTAAATCCAAATCAAGCGGACTTTTCCGCTTTAAGAAAGTTGGCACACCACTTGCTTTCTATGTTTTTACCAATCCGCCGTAACCATGAAAAAAATCGAAGCTATCATTAAACCATTCAAGCTTGAAGAAGTCAAAGAGGCCCTCTCTGAGGTCGGAGTCCAAGGCATGACCGTCACTGAGGTCAAAGGATTCGGACGTCAAAAAGGTCACACCGAAATCTACCGAGGTTCCGAATACACCGTTGATTTCCTTCCAAAGGTTAAAATCGAAATCGTTGTCGATGACGCACAAGCCGAAGGGGTTGCGCAAGCCATCGTCAAAAGCGCAAACACCGGCAAAATCGGTGACGGCAAAGTTTTCATCTCAACCATCGAAGAAGCCATCCGCATCCGCACAGGCGAGACCGGCACTTCTGCTGTGGCTGTGAACTAATTTGAGTTCCGTTATTCTACATAAACCGCCAACTCAAAAAGAGCATGGCGGTTTTTTGTGTTATGGCTTAACTAGCTTCAAATGGATATTTCGTGGCCGTCTTGACACGACAAGCCTCGCATGACAGGGATCCAACTGCCACTGCACTTTGGCATTTAGGACAACTTAGAGGAGAGGTATCTAATCCACCATCGGCGGTACCATCACGTTAAAGAATCTCGCATATTCGTCTGCGGAGATCTTCATCGTTAAGCCCTATTCGTTCTTTAAGCAGTTCATGCAATGCCTGATTGACATGAGCGATTTTATGCATTTGTCGAGCTAGCTCATCGAGGTTTAGCCTAGTTCTTCAGCTCAGAAAGTTTTTCGGCGCCTCGAATTTCTAGAGTTGTCCAAGAATTAGGTGCGGAGAGGTTGGCTAATTTCAAGAATGAGGGAGAAATGCCTTTGCCTTCAGGATTGTGCATAGCGGAAATGATAGCGGAAGGATCGAGGTGGTTGAGAAAGCGTTTCAAATATCCGCCACCAATTTCAACGCCATCGCTTTCGCGGATTTCGAAGTGGAGGTGCGCGGGGTAATTGCCATTCGCGGTACCGACGTTTCCAATGATTTCACCACGAGCGACGAGTGAACCCACTGCGACTTTGGATTGATCGAGGTGGGCATACATGGTGCGTATCGGTTGGTCGTCCGAGGTTCGATGCGCGAGAATGATGGTTTTCCCCCAACCGGGTGAAGGTTCGCCAGCAAAAATAACAAGACCATCCGCCGCAGCGTAAACGGGATCGCCGAGGTCGGTGTTCATGCCGCCGATCCCATTGAGATCGTCTCCAGTATGATGGCCGCCGCGTTGATCGTTCATTTCCCAAAATGGTTGAGCATTGTAAACCAGCGCACCGTTTTCAGATCCCATCGGTGGATCCATTCGAGAAATGTTAGGAATTTGGTTTACCTGCCATGCGGAGAGCATGTGGAAACGCATATCTAACTCACCTGATTCCGGCATGATCATGGGCGCAGCGTTATCTTGAAAACCAACCAGTTTCACCGGCGCGACAGCAGTATTGGCGCTTTTCCACACGAAAAATCCAATCATTGCAAAGGCAAGAGCGAGGGTAATGAGGAGGCGTGTGGTTTTCATTTGGAAGATTCGGGATTGGAGAGCCGTGCCTCTGGCCGGCTGGTTATGCTAAAGAGTAATATGAAGAGGTTTAACCGCAAGGAACACAAAGATCGCAAACAGGATAAGAGATTTAGCTTTTGGCATGGCGGATGCAATCCGCCGCCACGATTTCACGGACTAAAGCTGGGCCTTGGTAGATGAAGGAGGTGTAGATTTGGATGAGATCGGCGCCGAGTTTGAACTTGGTTTCGGCATCTGCTTTGGAAGAGATTCCACCGACGCCGATGATGGGGATTTTTCCGGAAAAGGCGGCAGCAAAAGCGGCGAGGGTTTGGTTGGATTTTTCGAGGACGGGTTTTCCAGAAAGCCCACCGGCTTCGTTGGCCCATTTGTGATCAGCAACTTTCTCGCGATCCAATGTGGTGTTGGTGGCGATCAAGCCATCGAGTCCACCATCAAGGAAGGCTTTGGCGAGATCGGCGATTTGCTGTTCTGTTAGATCTGGTGCGACTTTAAACAAGATGGGAACGTGCTTTTCGTGGATGGCAGCGAGTTTTTGTTGTTCGGTTTTGAGAAGTTCTAAGAGCCGAGCTGAGGAGTCGGCAGCTTGAAGATCGCGCAGGCCAGGCGTGTTGGGGGAAGAGAGATTGACCGCGATGTAATCGGCGACGGGATACGCTTTTTCCAAGCAGGCGAGGTAATCATCCGCGGCGTTTTCGTTAGGCGTGTCTTTGTTTTTGCCGATGTTGAAACCGATGATGCCTTTGTATGATCGATGAGAGCGAACGTTCACCACGCCCGCATCGATGCCGGGGTTATTGAAACCCATGCGGTTGATGATGGCTTCGTGTGGGATCAGGCGGAACAAACGGGGTTTGGGATTTCCAGCTTGGGGGCGAGGGGTGATGGTACCGATTTCGATGAAGCCAAAACCGAGGCGGCCAAGCGCATCGATGGTGTTGCCTTCTTTATCCAGTCCAGCTGCCAGGCCGATGCGGTTGGGAAATTTCAAGCCCATGAGTTCGACCGGTTTTGCTTGCGGCAAAGGATCGGATAGCATTTCTAACAGACCTGTTTTTTCTGCGAGGCGTAGCCCAGCCATACTTATGTGGTGGGCTGCTTCGGCATCGAGAGCAAATAGCAACTTACGGGCGAGAGGATAGGCGGCGTCGATCATGGATTGGCTTGGTCGTATTCTTTAAGACGGGCGTAAAAATAGGCACTGGTGGTGACAAGGGTGCCGTCGGGTTTGCGAATCTGGTAGGGCTTGCCTGATGTAGAGGATTTGGCTGCGATGCCATCGATGAAATTTTCAGCGGTTTTGATTTTGTCACCCGCTTTTTCGAGTTTCATGCGGAGGTGAGAGCCGGCTTTGTCAGGATCATACTCCGTGCCATTGCGGATGAATTTAGCTCCGCTGAGTTTTTCTACGGAGCTGATCAGGTGCTCGATGCGGGCGTTTTCTTTGGCTTCTCGGGCATCTGCAGCCATTGGGATAAGGCAGAGAAGTATTAATAAAATAGCGCGAAACGGCAAAAAGGAGCCGCGATTTTTAATCGCGACCTCGAGAGAATTAGCTGCGGTTGATGAAGCGGTTGCAGACGCGATAGGAAATCGCGATCCCTTACGGTTGATATAGCGATTGCAGACACGATAGGAAATCGCGGTTCCTTTCGGTTTATATAGCGGTTGCAGGCGCGATAGGAAATCGCGGTTCCTTTCTTGATTCATGCAGTCGAGCATAGATGAGGAATCGAGTTCGTCGAGTTTGAAGAAATGACCAAGAAAGGAACCGCGATTTCAAAATCGCGACCTAGAGGGAATTTCTGTGGTTGATATATACGGTTGCAGACGCGATAGGAAATCGCGGTTCCTTTCTTTACTGATTCCATGGCGCGTAGATCAAGAACTGACGTTCATGAAGTTTCGCTTTCTCTGGATTCCTTAAAATATAATGCCGGATTTTCCATAAATGGTCTTCACTTCTCACCAGTCTATCCCAGTAGCGCTTATGCCAGAAACTGCCGCTCTTCTCTTGTCGTTGATTGATTTGTCTTGCTGAAAATTGCTTCCAGGACTGGATAACCTTCTCCAACGAAAATCCAGTTTGTAGACGCATCAAGACATGAACGTGATTCGGCATCACGACAAAGGAGTCGATGAAATACCTATCGCCATCGAAAAACAACAGGCTGTCAGCGACTATGCGTGCGTGGTCTGGGTTGCTGAGAGAGCAACTGCCCATGCCCTGATCCATCCATTCTTCGAGTTGTGTAGAGAATCTTCGGTGGTATTCGAGTTCTGTGGGTTCGTCCCATGGTTTAGGGTGCTCAGAGATCCAAGTGTCTCGTTCCTCGCGCCAACGCGTCATAATTTCAAAAGGAACAGAATCAGCGAGGCGCCATGTGGCGAATACAAACACCGAATCTTGCTGCCAGTGAGGAAGATGATTGAGGTGTTTCCGAACGGGGAGGTCAGAATTAAAAAACACGCTGGGGTTTTACGGGTTACAGAAAGGAACCGCGATTTCAAAATCGCGACCTAGGGAGAATTCCTGTGGTTGATATGTCCGGTTGCAGTCGCGATAAGAAATCGCGGTTCCTTTATAGTTCCTTTCTTCGGCGAAATCACTTAGCAGTGCGTTGTCCATGCACAACCGTCCGCCGAAGAAATTTGTTCCGACCCCTTTCACCTACCATCAAGAGATTGAGGTGCGCATAGAATCTTTGACGAATCTGGGTTCGGGCGTGGGGCGGGTGAATGGTTGGGTGGTTTTTGTACCTTATGCCTTGCCGGGCGAGTTGGTGCGTACTCGGATTTTTCGAAACGATAAAAATCATTCGCAGGGAGACTTGGTGGAGATTTTAGAGAAATCACCCGATCGGGTGGAACCGGGTTGTGGATTGTTTGGGGAGTGTGGCGGTTGTCAGTATCAACATCTCGCTTACGATAAGCAGTTGGCATGGAAGACGCGGCAGATCCGTGAGCTCCTTAAGCATATGGCAGGCGAGGAACGCGAAGTGAATTTCTGTGAGTCCTCAGAACAAATCTGGAACTACCGCTCCAAGATCACTCCGCATTTCGACAAGCCCGTCGATGGGGTGGTGAAGGAAATAGGATTTCTGAAAGTGGGTCGACGCAATGAATTGTTAGACGTGGTCAATTGCCCAATCGCGATGCGTGAGATCAACGAAGCTCTGTCTGAAGTGCATGCCGATATCCGATCCAATGGAAAACGCTTCAAACGCGGTGCAACGATTCTTCTGAGAGCAACGAATGGCCGGGTTGAGCGCGATCCGAAAGCGATTGCTTGCGAGGAAGTTGGCGGAGTGAAATTCGATTTTGTGGCGGGAGAGTTTTTCCAAAACAATCCGTTCATCTTGAAAAAATTCACCGGATACGTTGGTGAGAAAGCTTTGGCAGGGGGCGCGAAGTATTTGGTCGATGCCTATTGTGGCGCTGGGCTTTTCGGGCTGTGCTTGGCGGACCGTTTTGAAAAAGTGATGGGCGTTGAAGTCAATGAAGCGGGTGCGCAATGGGCGGCAAACAATGTGGCGTTGAACGGCTTTAAGAACGTCAGTATTTTGCAAGCCGATGCCGAGGCGATCTTCAGTAAAATTGATACTCCAGCAAATGAAACCGTGGTGGTGATTGATCCGCCGCGCAAAGGTTGCACCCCGGAATTTTTAGCACAGCTCGTGGCGTTTGGTCCGCAAAGGGTGGTTTATGTTTCCTGCGATCCGGCAACCCAAGTGCGCGATTACAAAATCCTAAGAGAAGCAGGATATGTGTTAGAAGAAGTTCAGCCCTTTGATCTTTTCCCTCACACCCGTCATGTGGAAAACGTGATGGTGCTGACGCGGAAAAGTGGTTAATAAGGCGCTTTGGGTATTTTTAAACGGAGGAACGGAGAAGATAGAGGACACGGAGAAGAAATTTTTAATTTCCCTAAGATAGAATTTAATTTTCTTCTATCAATTCTCCGTGAGCTCAGTTTTCTCCGTTCCTCCGTTTAATTAATACCCGGAAAACCCCAGTGTATCGTATTCATCGAAGTCTTGTTACAAGTCAGCAGTCATTAGGAGATCCTTATAGTGAATGAGTTCCAGTCGTCCGTCATGGTGTTCAACAATGGCGGTCAGGCTTTCCACCCAATCGCCGGAGTTGAGGTAATGTATTTCGCCAACCTTTTTATCCTCTGGGGTATGGATATGTCCGCAAATGATGCCATTGCACTCTTTGTGCAGCGCGAGATCTTGAAGTAGGACTTCGTATTTATCGACGAAGCTGACGGCGGATTTCACCTTCGCTTTCACCCTTTTGCTTAGAGAGAAGTATTCCTTGCCTCTCCATGCGCGCCAGTAGTTGTAGTAGCGGTTGACTTTGAGCAAGCTGTCATAGCCGATCGCACCAAGGGCCGCGAGCCATTTGTGGTTGGTCGAAACGCTATCGAAACCATCGCCGTGAACGACGAGGTAGCGCTGGTTATTTGCGGTGGTGTGAATGTATTCTTTGGTGAAACGGATTTTCCCGAAGGCGAGAGGTAGGAAGCGCTCGAGTATCTCATCATGATTGCCGCGTAGATATATCACTTCCGTATCGTCTTTCTCAGTCATTTTGAGGATTCTGCGAATGACCCGGCTGTGCCGCGATTCCCATTTCGCTCCGCGTTTCAGCGCCCAACCATCGATGATGTCACCATTGAGAATGAGTTTTTCACAGGTGAGTTGTTTGAGAAAATCGCCGACCTCTGTGGCTTTGCTATCGGGTGTTCCGAGATGGATGTCAGAGAGAAAAACGGTTCGATAGGAAATTTTTTTGCGCTTTTTAGAACGTGAGACGATGGGTGAGGGGGTTGGCGGGGTTTCACTGTTGTTAGATATTTCACGAAGATGCCCTTCGAATTCCTGGACAACGCGACTCCATCCTTGGGTGATCGCGATTTCACGGGCCGCGATGCGCAAGGGATGGTCGTGATACATTTCGAGAGATTTTTTGGCGATTTCTATAAATCCTTTTACATCACCCTTATCGGCTTTTAATCCGTTTTCACCATGCCTTAAAAATTTGGCTGCTGCTGCATAGTCGTAGGCGACAGTAACGAGTCCGCTTGCCATTGCTTCTAACACCACATTACCAAAAGTTTCGGTTTCGCTTGGGAAGAGTAAGATATCGGCGGAGGCATAGTGACGTGCAAGATCTTCACCTGTTTGAATTCCTGAAAATTGTACCCACGGATATTTTGTTTCGAGTTTTTCCCGCAGTGGCCCGTCACCAACCATCACACAGCGCAAATCTGGGACAGATGCGCGCATTTCAGTGAAACATTGGATGGCAAGTTCCAGATTTTTTTCCGCAGCGATACGACCGCACACAATGGCAACGGGTGATCCAGTTGTTGCTCCCCAACTGCCGCGTAGAGTTTCACAACGTTTGCTCGGGCAGAATAATTCAGTATCTACGCCTCTACCCATGAGATGGACATTTTCAAAACCTTGATTGCGTAATTTTTCAACTAGTTCGAGAGAAGGTGCCAGCGTGCAATCGGCGCGCTCATGAAAGCGCTTGAGATAAGACATCACCATAGGTTGAAGTTTGCCCAAACTATAACGTCTCATGTATTCGTGGAAGTTTGTATGGAAACCAGTGAGCACGGGGATACCTAAAATTTTCGCAGCTTCGACAGCAGATTTTCCAAGGGGGCTCTCTGTTGCGACATAAATTGCATCTGGTCTGCGCTTTCGCCAACGCATGCGCAACATGAGCGATGCTGGTAATCCCACTCTGACTTCGCGATAACCAGGTAAGGGGATGGATCTCACGATAGTTTCATCATCTCTGCCATCACCTGTGCGTATGACATGAACACGATGCTCAAGCTTGCGTAAGCCATCAGTGAGTCTTCCTAGTGTCATCGCCACGCCGTTCACATCTGGGGCGAAGGTATCGGTCACGATATCGATTTTCATAGAGCATGCGGAAATGACTTTCACTTCCAGTGACATAAAAGCCATCAATCATGATGGATTACATCATTGGCGCGGTGACAAATTCGTCACAAGCAAAGTAAGCTCAGGGCTTCTTAACGGTTCCGCAGCCGCAGTTTTGGCCGCAGGAGGCTTTGGATTTTTTCCTGGAAAAGATACAATAGATAAAGATCGTCAGCGTGATGCCGACGATTGCTAGGGCGGTGTAAGTTTGCCAATTCATCTGATTAAAAGCCCATCAGTGAGCCGATTTGGAAGACGAGCAAGGAGGCGACATACGCAAAGCCCGACATGAAAACAAACTGCCCGACGGCCCATTTCCATGAACCTGCCTCGCGGGCGACAACAGCGGATGTTGGTAAGCACTGTAGGGCGTAGATGAAAAATACCAGGAGTGAAATTAAGCTCAGTGGCGTGAACAGCGGGCGTCCGTCAGGCCAAGTAGCGGTTTGCATTTTTTCGCGGATTAGGCTGCGGGTTTTTACGTCGTCATCGGTTTCTTCCACGTTGAAAATAATTCCAAGAGAGGAGACGAGAAACTCGCGTGCAGCGAAAGTTGTTAGAATAG
>Ga0315907_10005177_pt1 | contig 14309 bp, 9 predicted proteins | sample LakEriMetagenome_3_FD_203525 | JGI IMG/M metagenome (GOLD analysis project Ga0315907, IMG submission 203525) | Freshwater fungal communities from buoy surface, Lake Erie, Ohio, United States - Buoy 12 MA123 | ecosystem: Environmental > Aquatic > Freshwater > Lake > Lake biofilm | place: USA...
CCGCCGCCATTGCCGCGTGGGTCCATGATCAATTTCTTTGCACCTGACTTCTGTAAATTAGAAGTTGCTTCATAAAACTCATCATAAGTGGTTTGAGCAAAGCGATCAATTTTTACATAACCCGTTGTATCATTTACCATAAACGATGCTGCCACACTCTCAATCGGAATGCTGCCGCGTGTAATTGTAAATTGTAAATTATTTTTTTCTCCTTGGCGTTTCACCGTAACATTAACTCCGCTGCCCTTTTTGCCCTTGAGCAATTTCTGCGCTTTGTCTGAATCTAATTCTTTTCCAGAAATTTCTTTTCCTTCAACCATCACAATGCGGTCGCCAGCTTTGAGACCAGCTTGCTCAGATGGCCCGCCAGGAACGGTTTTCACGACCATTAATGAGTCGCGTAGAATTAAAAATTCAACGCCAATACCATCAAACTTTCCTTCCAATTGCTCCTGTGCATCTGCAAGGTCTTCTGGATTCATGTAGTAGCTGTGTGGATCGAGATTTTTCAAGATGCTCTCAATGGCATCATCGATCAACTTTTTCTTGTCGACACTATCTACGTAGTTGTCTTCGATGAAATCAATCAAGCTAACCAGCTTGTTGGGGTTCTCTTCAGTACCCGTTTTAACAGACAGCAAATTTTGATCGTCTAGGTTTGTTCCAATGAACATCCCGCCAATCAGTGTCAATGCAAAAAATATCGGTTGGAGCGCAGATGGTCTTTTCTTGTTGGGATCAGCTGCAGCTTCGATTTTGTCCACTCTCTCGTTATTCATATTATTTATCTTGGAGATTCTCCCAAGTCTCATGCAAAGTAAGCGTTTTCGACGTTGCTTAAAGTATTATTCGAAAAATTTATAGGTCGGAGATTTGCACCACTTCCAAACCTGCAGTCTTCAAAAAATCAATTCCTGTTCTGTCTTTGTACTCATCGATATAAACCATTCGGCGAATGCCTGATTGTAATATCAATTTACAACACTCCTTGCACGGACTCAGCGTGATATAAAGCGTGCTGCCCGCCGCATTGTTCGTTGAACGCGCCACTTTCAAAATAGCATTGGCCTCTGCGTGCAGCACATACCAATGTGTTTCGCCCTCATCATTCTCACACATATTCGGAAATCCACTCGGGGTTCCATTGTATCCATCACTGATGATCATGCCGTCGCGCACCAATATTGCCCCCACCTGCTTGCGCTGACAATGGGACAGTTTAGCCCATTCTTTAGCCATCTTCAAGTAGGCTTTGTCATATCGCAATTGCTTATCAGCTTCCATAAAATTTTTATTGTAAAAAAAAGAAACCACTCCTAGGAGCGGCTTCTATTAATTCATTATTTCTTCAAAAAATTAATACTCATCTTCATTGAAGAAAAAGTCTTCTTTCGTTGGATAATCTGGCCAAATGTCTTCGATGCTTTCGAATACTTCTTCGTCATCTTCAATTTGCTGAAGGTTCTCTACCACTTCAAGTGGTGCGCCTGTTCTCATCGCGAAGTCGATAAGCTCATCTTTTGTTGCTGGCCATGGCGCGTCTTCGAGGTATGATGCTAATTCTAGTGTCCAGTACATATCTTAATGTTTTTGTAGGTTCAACTGTGGTTACGGAACGCGAAAGTAAAATTTTATTTCAAACTTTATCATTCTATCTGCGAAACGTGAAAAAATAAGATGGTTGCCTCTCTTTTTAAACCAATCCTTCTTGAATGGCAATCCGAACCAATCCTGCAATGTTATGACAATCAAGCTTTTGCATTAGATTCGTCCTGTGAGTGTCCACTGTACGGTGTGAAATAAATAATCGGTCACCCACTTCTTTATTGGACATTCCCTCGGCAATTAGCTTCAAAACCTCGCCTTCGCGGGCTGTTAAGCTGTGTTTTTTTGAGGAGCTGCTTCGCCTATCACCCTCCTGTCTATATTTCATTGTCTTCGATTGGCTAATAAAACAGGTGGACCACCATCGAAAGGATTGTCTCCCCGACCAATGCTGTGCGCTTGAATTCCCGCCGCTTTGATAATCGCACGATCACCAAATCGATGACGAATACTATCCATCGCTTGATACAATCCTATGCGCTCTTCTGTATCATCAAATAAATTTATCTGATATCCACCGCTTACAAGATGACTAAACTTCACTCCTACCAAACGTATCAAAACCCTACGCTGATAAAGCTTTTCAAATAACTCCAACACCTTCGGTACCAACAAATGATCTGCACTCGTAAATGGAATACGACACTGCATGGTCTGCGTTTGAAAATCAGAATAACGAAGTTTCATCGTCACGCACGATGTCAATTTATCTCCCTTGCGCAATTGATATGCAAGGTTCTCAGTCATTGCAATCAATAGCCCCCGAAGCTTTACTACATCTATTGTATCCTTATCGAACGTTCGTTCGGTTGAGATTGATTTTCGTTCATGAAAAGGAATCACCGCGCTATCATCTATGCCGTTTGCTTTTTTCCAAATCATCTCTCCATTTTCACCCAACGTGCGGCGCAGCAATTCTACTGGCATCTCTTGCAGGGTGCGGATTTCCTTGATCCCAAGATTGCGCAATGTCTGATAGGTTTTTTCTCCTACCATCGGGATTTTTCGAATGGATAATGGTGCTAAAAAATGACGTTCATTGCCGCGTTGTATCATCATCTGATTATTCGGCTTCGCCTCGCCCGTAGCCACTTTCGAAACGGTCTTATTCGCAGATAAACCAAACGATATCGGCAAGCCCGTTTCCCTAATCACTTTCTGACGCAACTCGGAAGCAAACTGCAAGCAACCAAAAAAACGATCCATGCCTGTTAGATCACAATAAAACTCATCAATCGAGGTCTTCTCGAAAACGGGCACTGCGGATTGTACAATCTCACTTACGATGTCTGAATACTTTAAATAACTCGAACTATTGCCACGAATAATAATCGCCTCAGGACATAACTGACGCGCCAACTTCATCGGCATCGCAGAATGTACCCCAAATGCCCGCGCCTCATAACTACAAGACGCTACCACTCCTCTATCACTGGTCCCCCCTATCAATACCGGCTTGCCATTCAATCGTGAATCCATCAGCCGCTCTACTGATACAAAAAAGGTATCCAAGTCCATATGCATGACCGACCTTTCCATCTTTGATTAATTAATTTGTTAGGATAAATGCTTCGAAAACCCGTGAGCGTGACTTGGGCTTTCGTTGTGCTAATATAATTAGTTTTACTAAATATATTAGCACAAAAAGTAAAAAGCATAAAAAAAGGCTGCCTTTCCAGACAGCCCTTGTATTTTGATTCAATTATTTCTTGATTCCTGAAGCATCGTCATCGTTCTCTTCATCCTCGTCATCGGTAATTCCCGCTCCATCATCATCATTTTCTTCATCCTCATCATCTACAATCGGAGCACCTCCGCCTGAAGCTAATGTACTCGGACCCTCACCTGTTTCTTGATCGTCAGCTGGATCACCTGAGATATCCAAAGCCTTCTTGAAACCTACGGTTGGCGCAGGATTCATGAGCTCTTCATCCTTGGTGCATGACGCTAAAACAAGTACGAGTGCGAATAAAAATGATATGTACTTTAATGACTTCAACATGCTTCTACTCTTAATTTCACTAACAAAGATAGTTAATCCTTTGACTTATACAACACTTAGATTAAAAAAGTTCGTGAAAATTAACAGGAATAATTATTTCCACTCGGGTACCCAATACCTCCCCAGTCTCTGACTGAATCTGCACAGGACCAATGAGTTGGATATCCTCCTTGGTCATCTTTTTTATCAGTTCTATCCGGTTTTTTGTGATCTGCATTCCTTTCGAAATATGGCTATCGGTATCCATTTTCGACTTCAAAGAGTTATCCACCCCAATCCCATTGTCCAAAATAACCATGCGCAGAGAAGAACCTTCCTGGCGAATATCCACCTCTACTTTACCCAAACTTTCCTTCGGTAATAATCCATGCCATATCGAATTCTCCAAAAATGGCTGCAACAACATCGCAGGAACTTTCACAGCGTCCAATGCAATGGATGGATCAATGCGAATCTCATATTCAAACTTATCCTTGAATCGCATGTGCTCTAACTTCAGATAAAGCTCTAATCGCTCCATCTCTTCTCGCAATGGCGTAATGGTCTCTTGACTGCTGTCCAAATTCTTTCGAATCAGTCGCGCAAAATCACTCAAGTACCTGTTCGCCGCCAATCGATCTTGTCGATTGATGTAATACTGAATGCTATTCAATGCATTGAAAATAAAATGGCGATTCATACTTGAATTCAACGACTGCTGCTCTAATGTCAACATACGCGAACGCATTTCTAATCGCTCTCCATCAAAACGAGCGCGCGTTACTCTTCGACGCACATACCACACTGCTGTGACCAATGCCCCGCCTAGCAACACTTCCAGCGCAATAAACCACCATGTCAACCAAAAAGGAGGATGTATTACAAAATGAAAAACCGCGGGCTCACTGTACGTTCCAAATCTATTTACCGCGCGCACTTTAAACGTGTACTCCCGATAAGGCAAATTGCTATAAGTAATGAAATTCGATTTCGTCAATGCCTGCCAATCTTCATCAAATCCTTCTAATAAAAATTGATATTGAATGTCTTCTGGATACGTGGTGCTGATACCCGTAAATTGAAATGTAAAGTGGTTGTTTTTATAACTCACCTCAAGGTTGTCCGGCAGACCCGTGGCAGGATTTACAGTTGCATTAAACTTGCTCCAGTCAGGTGTCAAGAAACTCAACTGCACTAATGTAATAGCCACTTTTGGATCTACTTTTTTATCGCGCTCTCGGAGCTTTTCAATATCAAGTGCCATCACTCCTTCCGCCGTTCCAAACCACAACAAGCCCTTCGGATCGATATATACAGCGTTCAAATTGGTCTCCAAACTAATGAGTCCATCCTCCAAGCCATAACGACGTTTTATCAATGCGTTTTCTTTCAAGCGCTCACCCACTTCAATACTATACAAACCATTGTTGGTGCCAACCCACATTTGATCATTGTAGTATTTCAAGAAATTAATCGAGTTGGCTCCACCTACTTCCTCTGTTGCTATAGCAGAAAATCCATTGCCTTTAAATATCGCTAATCCGTTCTGTGTTCCCACCCAGATGCGGTTTTCACGATCTACCTCTACACAATATGCGGTCTGATCAGGCAATCCGTTACTATCGTCGTACTTCACAAATCGCTCGTTGCTCATGCAGTAAACTCCCGTACGTGTAGCCATCCAAATATTTCCCGCACGATCTTCTTTGATGTTTCGAATGCGCGTTTTTGGGTGTCCTTCCAAATGTTTGAAACTGCGAATCGCTCCGTCTTTCCAATAACACAAACCATTTGCAGTACCAATCAATAAGCGCCCTTGACTATCCTCATACAACGCCAATACCATCGGGTCGAGCAAACTATCATCTTCAGCATAACTCTTGAAACGCCCTTTGGAGTAGCTAAATAGACCAAATGAGCCACCAAACCACAACATCCCATTGCGATCAGTAGTACTAGTCCAAATGCGATCATTGCCTTGTAATTCCTCAAAACTAAAGTGCATGATCGAGTCCTTTGTCAAATGACAAACTCCCTGATCAAATGTCGAAAACCACAGTTCTCCTGAGGGATCGGTGGTGATAGACATCACAGCATCACTGCTTAAGCCTTCTGATTTTGTATAGGAAAAAAATGCGCGTCCTGTGAATTTCAACAATCCACTTCCATACGAACCCAACCAAATATTGCCCTCGAAATCGCAGAGGATGTCTCGAATATCCGGCGTCTTCAATCCATTGTTTTGATCAAAATAAGTGACACCACTTTCTTCCACGAGATAAAATCCAAATCGCGAAGACAACCACTTGCGTCCTTGCGCATCGATCGTAACTCCAGTCAAAGTTGTCGCTTCTAATCCTTCTTCAACACCAAACACTGTTGCCACTTTTTGCGAGGTCACGTGAAGCAAACCCATGCCCTTTGTTGCTACCCAGAGGCCTTGTGCGCCGTCGCTTTCAGCGTCAAATAAACTTACCTCTTTAGATTCGGGTTGCCAGAAAAGCTGAATTCCTTGATGCTGATAAAGGAATATTTTCTCCTTAGTTACAATGAAAAAACTTCCGTCGCCACGAGCAACAAAAGCTTTGATGTGCGAACTAAATGGCTCGCCTTTATCGAGAGGATAAGTGACTCCGGTACCCGGAGCGTAATAGCAAATTCCATTTTCTGTTCCAATCCAAACGCGTTGATCTGTTTCTTGAAACAGTGAATTGACGCTGCTTTCCTTGAGGTCGCTTTCGAATTCGTAACTCTTTATACTGTTAGAAAAAATTTCGCTCACGCTACCAGATGAACCAATCAGCATGGTGCCAGAAGAGAGCTCTGTAAGCGCGCTCACTTGATTATTCAGCAATCCATCTTGTCGATTGTAGCTGACAAATTCTCTTCCATCAAATCGAGAAACACCGCCGAGTGTACCCACCCATATAAATCCACGTTTGTCTTGATAGAGTGATCGCACCTGTGATTGCGTGAGACCTTCTTTGAGAGAATATTGCAAAAAAGAATAGCGCTGTGCCGCGGCATCAGCGCACCATAGAACGAGTGCAAAAAGGATGAAGATGAATTTTTTCATCATCCTATATTTTCAATCTTATCCAAAAACTCTTGCAGCTTGCGGCGTGCCACGGGCACTTGTGTTCCATCTGAGAGCACAGCAATCAATCCTTCATTTCGCAAAAACTCTTTTAAGTGATGTGCGATATTGATGATGTGTGATTTGTGTACTCTGAAAAACATATTCGTGTCCAAGCGGTCCTCGAATGCCTTGATGCTTCGGCTGCTCATATATTTTTTTCCACCTACTAAATAAATCATGGTGTAATTTTCCATGGCTTCGAGGTGAATAATTTCAGTATTTCGAACGATAGCTAGTCCGTCTTTCGTAGGAATAACAGTCTTTTCTACACTATTGGTGAGCACGATATCTTGCAAAACTTTTGTGAGGCGATCATCATCCACCTTTGGGCTTCGCTTGAGATCTGCGTTCTCTTTTGCCTTTGCCACCGCGCGTTGCAGCTCTTCGATGTCAATTGGTTTTTCGAGATAATCAATCGCACTTTCTTTGATCGCGCGAAGCGCGTGCTCACGAAACGCAGTGGTAAACACCACTTGAAAACGACGGTCAGGCATGCTTTCTAAAAAACTAAAACCATCTTCACCCGGCATCATAATATCTAAAAAAACGAGGTCTGGATTTACGTCATCCACCATCGACCGAGCTTCTCTCGCGCCTCCTGCAGTACCCGCCACCTCTACGTCTGGACAATATTCTTCCAGCAGCATTTTCAAATTTTCGCGTGCAAATTCTTCGTCATCAATGATAATAGCGGAAAGCCGTTTAGCCATTTTTTTTCGTTTGGCGCAAGATACGAGATTCCGCTGTGCGGAGAATTCTCAAATCTCGATTCTCGATTCTTGATGAGGTCGCTCCACGGATTGGGACCGCCCTAATAGAAACCCCAAACTCCAAACCCTTATCACTATCTTTGGCCCGTTATGAGCACAAGACCAACCATTGGAGTTCTCGGAGGCGGTAGCTGGGCTACGGCACTCGTTAAACTCATTAGCAACAACGCTGATACTGTTCATTGGTGGATGCGAAGCACCACAGCGATTGATCACATCAAACAGTTCGGTCATAATCCGCATTACATTCAAAGCATCGAGTTTGATCGCGATCGTCTCGTAGTGACCAACGATTTACAAGCAGTGGTGGATGCATGTGATATTCTTGTGGCGGCAATTCCTTCTGCGTTCGTACACGAAACATTCGATCATTACAAGCCTACGGGCATTGAAAATAAAATCATCTTCTCTGCGATCAAGGGTATCGTCAATGAATTTGATGCGATCCCTGCGCGATATTTTCACAAGCAACTCAATGTGCCTTACGAGCAAATAGGCATCATCTGCGGGCCTTGTCACGCGGAAGAAGTAGCACTTGAAAAATTATCTTACCTCACCATCGGTTGCACAGATCTCGCGAAAGCAGAAATCATGAGCAATTTCTTGGCGTGTCGTTTTATTAAAACCACCATTACAGAAGATGTATTCGGTGCGGAGTTGGCGGCAATTCTCAAAAACGTTTATGCTGTTGCCGCGGGCATTTGCCACGGACTCGGATATGGTGATAATTTCCAAGCTGTATTGATCAGTGCCGCAGCGCGCGAGATCGAGCGGTTCTTGGACAGCGTGCATGAAGTACACCGTGATGTGAAAAGCAGCGCATACCTTGGAGACTTACTTGTTACCGCCTACTCTCCCTACTCCCGCAATCGTACCTTCGGTACCATGGTGGGAAAAGGCTATAGCGTAAAATGGGCGACCATCGAAATGAACATGGTGGCCGAAGGATATTATGCGGCACGAGGCATTCACGAAATCAATAAAAAATTCCAGGCAGATATTCCCATCGCCGATAGCGTCTACCGCATCCTCTACGAGAAAATTTCTCCGATGATGGAAATGCGAAAATTGACCGAGAAGTTGAGTTGAGGAGATAGTCAGACTTTAATTCTTAGTTAGTCCACCGTACTATTTTAATTGAAGTAGTTAGAGCCTTGTGCGAAAAACACTCGTCTCTATGCGAATATTCCGACAGCCAATAGCCGATAGCCGTATTTCGAAAATTTCGAAACCAGCCTATTGAAAGAAAAAAGTTAGATAGGTTTGCCTCGGTACGTTGTGCCCGATTATACTTCACACCATTTTTTCATTTATCTCAAAGCCATATTCATGGCAATTGGTGTGCGGTGCGGAGGATGTGTGTGAACGAAGTCGTTGATGTTTCAAACTGAAAAACTAAAATCTTAAATCATGAAAAAACTGCTATTTTTATGGCTGTTTGTGCTGTGCATTTATTCTCCAAATGCACTTAGCCAAAGCAATCAATCTATTACCGACAAGTATTGGACTTATCGCGATCGATTTCGAAAAAACTTCATCAAAATTGGTAACGGTCAAGGCGAGAGTATTCCTGCTTGTGCACGTCGCGTGCAATGGGCTCATGGCGCCGATCAAACTAACAGCGCGCTCTACTGGAGCGATGCTACGATCTATCTTGGACACTACCTTCAAGTACTCGCCACGGAGTATAAACTCCTGGCTGATCAAGGGCTAGACGCTACAGCAACTCTAAATGAATTGTACTACGCGCTGCGCGCGGTGAATCGCCTCGATCAAGTGGCTGAGCCATATCTCCATAACAATAGTCAAGAGACGCAACAAGTAAATGGCCTCTTGCTCCGCGATGATGTGCCGCCACTTTTCTTCGAGCAATTCACTCAATCGTACAGCGCTATCTTCAACGTCGAAAGCCCTACGCTCTATGTGCACAGTGATTACTCTCCTCTGAATAATTACTCTAGCGAAGGAACTATCGGCGAGAACCAAGTGTACAATGATGAAAACGTGCAAAGCTTGGATCAGTTGCTCGACATTTTCACTGGACTTTATATGGTGTACAAACTCGTACCTAACATCACGCTACAACCGCCTACCGAACAAGCAATTCAAGTGCATGATTATTTAACGAATATCATTATTCGGATTTACTATCGTCTTGAAAATGACGCGTACATCATCACGATGCCGGGCGGAACGGAAGCGGTGCCAAGAGGATTCTGGTGTGTACCTCAAGCCCCTGCTTTTAAAAAAGTAGCATATGAACTCATCGGTGGGAAAGATGGGTATGAAGCATGGCTGCAAAATGCACTAGGTTATAGCTTTGGTGATGCAGAAGAAATCGCTGAGGACAATACCATTTCGCTTAATAATATTCCATCGCTTCTTTCACACGACCTGATAACAGGTGTTTGGCAAACTTTGGAATCTGGGAATATTATTCTAAGTAATGATGGCTTCTGCTCCAACGGCACGCTCATTGACGAATTCTGCATTTTCGAAGATGTACTCAATGAGGACAATATCCATATTACTATTCAAACTGCTGTCCTCGGAGAACTCTGGTCTGCTGATTATGTATTCTTAAATTCCGCTCTCCCAGAAAACGGATTTTATTGGTATCCCATGCTATATGAGGTGATGCATGGCGCTAGCACTAGCTTGGATTACAATCTCGAACAATACATCAGCAACTTATTGCAAAACGCTCCATGTGAAGGACCATGGGGTGACCCGAACTATACTGACATTACAGCGCCAAGCGCCAACGCGCCTAATGGCTGGGCTTCACAAAGCCTTCTATTTCATCCCGACAACGCTCTCTATGGTCCGGATGAACGCTCATTCCGTGGAGAATACTCTGGACTAGATTATATGTTGTACCATAATCTTTTTCAACTCATCTATGCCAATGCTGATATGACTAATACAGATGTATGTCCTTGCGTAAATGAATCCGAGGGAATGATGCTAAATGAAGAAGTCGTATTCGAACCCGTACATCATGATTACAAGATCAAACAAATTCCCATTCCTTCATACATAACAGAAGGCATACTATTTGAAAATCAAGATGTGGTAGTTAAAAATGATTTAACCATATGCTCTGCGAATACCGACAATCCAACCCTCGTAGAATTTAACGCTACAAGCAATCTATTCATTTATCCTGGAAATACAATTACACTAAAAAACAACTCTTCTATATATCTGAATCAATCTGCTATCAGAGTAGTCAACCCAACCGAACAATCATTCGGTTCTGCAAAAATAATCCTAGAGCCAGGAACCAGCCTGTTCATTGATGAGGCTTCAGCTCTAGAACTAGAATCTCATCTTGAGATCATTGTAAATGAAAATGCGCAATTGCAGTTTGTGAACTCTGCGATTTCTCTGCAAGTACCAACTCAACTTTTGACAATCAATGTAAGAGAATCGGGCCACTTAGCGCTTTATGGAACCAACATCTCACAAGATCTTGGAGCCGCAGCAACCATTACAACACAACCAAATGCTCTCGTAGAAATTGACAACTGTTCTGGACTCACCAACAACTGGCACTGGTCTAGCGAAGGAAGTCAAACTTCCATTCTGAACTCTAATATCATTTTCAATAATGTTGATTTTGAATTCTCCGATAACGCATCTCTTTATTTAGAAGTTTCTGATCTATCGATCAATGGAGGACAAATCAATTTTGATAACGGAGCTCAATTCTATTGCAACGAAAGTTTTTTACAATTAAAAAACAATGCGCATATGACCATGTCGCGCACATCTGAAAGTGCAGCGCCTTCGGCATTTCACTTCAACATGAGTCAGTTGGATTTGATTGGAAATAATACTAAGCTTCATCTCAACGGTGGCGAGTTACATGTTGCAGACAACAGTGTTTTCCAACCAAAACATGAAAATCAAATCAGCGGATTTATTGAAATCTCTGGAGTAAATAATCACGAGTTTTTCTTAGGAAACAATTCAACAATTATTCTTGAAGGAGATGGCGCAGATGATTTAATGCTCAAGATTACTGGCGGCGCAGAACTTTGGTTAGATAGCCCTTCCAATATTTTCAAGATCAAAAAAGCTCTGGTAAATCTCGGTGGTAATGGAAAAATATGGACCAACTCAATATTTGAAATCATTAACTCAACAGTGAGCGACGCTTTCAATGACGAGTCTTCCGCAGAAGTCAACACATGGATCAATAATGCAAAAGTGATCAATAGCCAATTGTCGAATGTTAAACTCGTAAATAATTTCAATACTGTTTTGATTTCGAACTCCTCGTTCGATCAGCAAAACGGAGGCGTATATCAAAGAGGTGGATCAATCACTATAAACTCATCCAACTTTAATAACTGCGGAATATTTAGTCGACAATTAAACGGATTAGCAAGAGTAAAAAACTGTGTTTTCAATGGACTTCTAACGCCAGGGCAAGCCGCTATCAACGATATCAGTCAGTCAGAATATTTTATTGAAGCTTGTGCACTCAATTATTATGAGCATGCTATTAAAAAAAGATTTGGATTGTTGAGCTTGCGCTGCAATTCATTTAATGGAAATAATACCGCCGTTCAACACGAAAGAGGAGTGCTTTCCATGAGCTCTGGATTGAATACGGGATACAATAATTTCGCTGCGAATAAGACAAATATTCGTATCAACAATGCTGTAGATATTCATCTTGACAGAGGTTATAATAACCTGCAGGATTATGTCGATTATGCTATTGTTGGAACCCTTGCGAAATCATGTGGCAAGAGCTGCATAGATCTGATCATTCCAGCACATAGAAACTATTGGAGCTCACCCTTGATGTCGGGCATCAACGTAATCACAATAGCGGCCAATCCAATTTGCGGCAACACCAATTGTCCTGTAGTATTTGAAGATGCTACCCCTACCCTTTCAAACTCGTGTCCACTTGTAAAGCCTTTCCCAAAACCGCTGTTTCGAAATCTCATTTCCGAAGAAGATCAACTCTTCACTAATTCTCGTTCTGAAACAGAGGGTGATAGTTTAATTTTAGTAAATATGCCTAGCATAGGATTGCTGCCGCTTGATAGTGCTTTGGGAATCGCTGCGTCGAATACTGTCCTGTATGATTCACTTGCTAATGATGAAGTAGCTATTGATATCATTCATGAATTATATCTGAATAATGATTTCCTTTCAAGCACCGAATTCAATGAGGTTTCAAGATGGACCACCGACTTGATGAAAAGCAGTGTGGAAACACTTTTCGCTAATGGCACATGCAGTGTGAATGGAAATCGTGTGAACTTCCAACCTTCGGTGCAGAAGTATGTGGATGTGCTCAATCTCCTAACCACAGAGTCTTCAGCAGACTCATTAGTGTCAACGCAATTCTATATTGAGCTGAATAAAGGTCAGCTATTCCGCACTATTCAAAAACCAGAAATTGCACAACTCATTTTCCAAAATCTAGATGATTGTTCTTTGGATAGTTTGGAGCAAGCAAGTGTCAATTATTGGTTGATGAAAGTGTCAGAGGAAATGAATACCTATCAAGAATACCATGAAAGGGAAACACCTATTATGATTGCTTTCACAACAGATTCCATTTCTAGTGAAGATCTTGAAGTTTTGAATTTACCACAATACAAATTCGGAGTGTATATCCACAATCCACGCAATGTTTCATTCGTCAATTGCTTCCAGTATTTCAACGGTCGCGAGTTGACCGAAAGTCCAATAGCAAGTGGATTGTATCCCAACCCGAATAACGGAACGTTTGCAGTACATGGCGATTTTCCATTTGATCAGCGCGCGCATGTGCGTGTCTTTGACCCGATGGGACGTTTGGTTTACGATGAACTCATGACTCCTTCGCAGGAAGACAAACTGAGTATTTCGTTGCCGTTTGGCTTAAGTCCAGGAAATTATTTCTTGTCGATAGAAACCGATGATCGTTTGATACAGCAGGCGATACAAGTTCAGTAAAAGTGAAGAGGCGGCTTAATAGGCCGCCTCTTTATTTTCAAAAAAAAAGAGCCTCAGTAGGCTCTTTCATTATTTCCCTCCATGTAGTTGAGGAATGCTTTGTTGACCACGGCATTGCCGCCGGGGGTGGGGTAATTGCCGGAGAAGTACCAATCACCATGGTGATTCGGACATGCTTCGTGCAGACCCTCCAATGTTTGGAAGATCACATCCACCGATGCATTGATATCCTCTGGCGTTACCAACTCTGCAATCTTCTTCGATATCTCTTCGGCCGTAAATGGCTCGTACACTTCTTTAACATAATTGCGCACATGCTCTTTAGGTGCATCCGCTTGATCCTTGCACTTTTTGTACACCGTATCCAAGATATGTGTCATGCCGCGCTCTTTGAGCAACGCCACTGCTGCCTGGAATGCGATGAAATCGCCCAAACGAGCCATGTCAATCCCATAACAATCGGGATAGCGTATTTGGGGCGCAGATGAAACGATAATGATTTTACGGGGCTGTAATCGATCGAGCATCTTGATGATGGACTTCTTCAAGGTGGTGCCTCGCACAATCGAATCGTCGATCACTACGAGATTATCCACTCCGCGTTTCACCGCTCCGTGTGTCACATCATATACGTGCGCTACCATTTCATCACGCGCGCTATCCTGTGTGATAAAGGTGCGAAGCTTCGCATCCTTGATCGCGATCTTCTCAATACGCGCACGCTGTCTGATGATGGCCTCTATTTTCTCTTTGGTCCAATTGCTTCCCAGTTGCGACAACTGTTCGATCTTCTTGTCGTTCTGATGATCTTCCAATGCCTTGATCATCCCGTAGAACGCGGTTTCTG
>Ga0315907_10005179_pt1 | contig 14306 bp, 15 predicted proteins | sample LakEriMetagenome_3_FD_203525 | JGI IMG/M metagenome (GOLD analysis project Ga0315907, IMG submission 203525) | Freshwater fungal communities from buoy surface, Lake Erie, Ohio, United States - Buoy 12 MA123 | ecosystem: Environmental > Aquatic > Freshwater > Lake > Lake biofilm | place: USA...
GATGGGCAGAAGCTCGCGGCGCTGGAAAGCGCGGGGCGTTTGCGGCGTATTCCTTTCACCGATCGTGCCGCACTGAAGCGCGCGGTTGATCCGGTAATGGAAGCCTATGCCAAGGAAGTGGGTGCGGAGAGCATCTTCACCCGCATCAATGGACTGACGTCGTAATGGCCTTTCGCCTTCCAGCGGCGATGCGCTGCTGGAAGGCGATGCCCAATAAGAAGAAAACTTCAGTCGCCGGATAGGTAATGGGGGGCGTCATGCGCGAGATAGGTTTGCGCCATGCCGTGCAAAGAATGGCTGATCTCTACAGCCGCTTTCTGTCGGTACTGCTGGCACTTTGTGTTTTCATCCTGATCTTTCCGGTGGCCTTGCAGATTTTCGCGCGCTTTACGGATTTCCTGCCGCATTACATCTGGACCGAGGAAATGGCGCGCTTTCTGCTGGTTTGGACCATCATGATCGGCGCCATGGTGGGGTTGAAGGAAGGCATCCATTTCAATGTGGATCTTTGGCCTGACATGAAGGGCCGCCCGCGCGCCGCGCTTGATCTGGTGACCGGTATTTTTGTGCTCGGCTTTGCCGCGGCCTTCCTTTGGTACGGCATGGAATTCGTGGATTTCGCCTGGTTCCGCATCAGTGAATTGGCGGAATTGCCGCTATGGTTGATCCACCTCGCCTGGCCCATTCTGGGGTTTTCCTGGCTGCTATTTGGTGGCCTCAAATTCTACGATGATCTGAAAACGCTTTTTGGGGGCGAAGCGCCATGATGGGCGGCAATGTATTGGCGCCAGGTGAAGCCGCCTGGATCCTCTTTGGCGGATTCTTCGCGCTGCTCGCGCTGCGTGTCCCGGTGGCGGTGGCGCTTGGCATGGCCTGCCTACCCGTGATGCTGATTGAACCGCGCCTAGGTGCCATGACGCTGATGCAGGAAACCTTCAACGCCTATAATTCCTTTATCCTGCTGGCGGTGCCCTTCTTTTTGCTGACTGCCAATCTGATGAATGTGGGCGGCATCACAGACAGGCTGGTGCGGCTTTCGCGCGCGCTGGTTGGGCATTTTCCGGGTGGGCTCGCGCAGATCAATGTTGTGCTGTCCATTTTCTTTGCGGGCATCAGCGGCAGCAGCACGGCGGATGCCGCATCGCAATCCAAGATCTTCATCGAAGCCCAGCGGCGCGAAGGCTATGATGATAGTTTCTCTGTTGCCATCACGGCGGTTTCTGCCGTTTTGGCGGTGATTATTCCGCCTTCCATTCTGATGATTGTCTGGGGCGGTGTGCTGACGGTTTCGATTGGTGCGCTTTTCCTCGCAGGCGTCATTCCGGGCTTGCTGATTGGCCTTGTGCAAATGGCCACCGTGCATGCCTATGCGAAGAAGCGCGGCTACCCAACCTATCCGCGCGCGAGCCTCAAGGAAGTCGGTTTCGCCACCTGGATTTCCCTGCCCGCGCTGATGACGCCCTTCATCATCATTGGCGGCAAGATTTTTGGCTGGTTCACCGCGACCGAAAGTGCGTGCATCGCCGTGCTTTATGCCGGCCTGCTTTCCCTGATTGTTTATCGGGAGATGGATTTGAAAGGGCTTTACGGGGCGCTTGGTGAAACCGGAAGGCTTGCGGCGGTGGCGCTTTTTTGCGTGGGAACGGCTTCGGCCTTTGGCTGGTTGCTCGCCTATTACAAGATTCCCGAAGCCATCCTGGCCGGTGTTTCCGCTTGGGGCATGGGCAAGATCATGACCGGCTTTTTCATCGCCGGCGTCTTTCTGGTGGTGGGCTGCTTCCTGGATGCCATTCCGGCCATCATCATTGTCGGCGCCATTCTGCAACCGCTTGCGATGGAAGTCGGCATTCATCCCGTGCATTTCGCGATGATTGGGATTGTGAGCCTCGCCTTCGGCCTGGTCACACCGCCTTATGGCTTATGTCTCATGATCGCCTGCCATGTGGCGGGCTTGAAAATAGGCGCGGTGCTCAAGGATACCATCATCATGCTCCTGCCGATGCTGGCGGTGCTGGGTTTGGTCATCATGTGGCCGGATGTTTCGCTGATCCTGCCCAAGCTGATCTCACCGCAATTCCTGGATTAGTCAGCCATCACCCGGTAATGCGCGCCGCAAAGCCGCCCAGGAACACGGCGATGCCAAGATCAAGCGCGACAAACCCGGCTGCGCCCAACGCGCTGAGGCGCAGCGCATGGCGTGCTACAAACCATTCCAGCCAAAGCGCGTAAAACAGCGCCAATAACCCACCAAGGTCGAGCAAACCGCCCTTGCCCATGAGCAAACCCGGCAGGCTCAGCAGCGCGAGTGCAAGATATTGCACCACGGCAGACCAATTCCAGGCCGCAATGAAACGCGGCCAGCGATCTGCGACGCCAAGCGCCTTGGCCAGGGACAGTGACGCCAAGGCAAACCCTGCCCAGGAAGCGGCGAATAGCAGCAAATCCACAAAAAGCGAGAGCACTACATCAGCGGGCGCGCTGGTCTGATCCTTGAAGAACAGGAAAATCGGCAGGCAAATCGCCGCCGCGCGAAAGGAATAGGCCGCAACGGGCAGCGTATTTTCAAAGGCGGCCAGCCCCATCGCACGCCCGCGCGCCAGCATAAGCGCGCCGGCCAGCGCGCGCGCCACGCCGCCTTGGGGCGCGTTGCTCAGCCGACCAGCTCCTCAAGCGCCATGCGATAAAGCGTGGCCAGATCACGCAACTCATCAATCGGCGCGCATTCATCCACCTTATGCATGGTGGCGCCAACCGCGCCCAATTCCGCAACGGGGCAATAGCGCGTGATGAAACGCGCGTCCGAAGTGCCACCGCCTGTATCAAGCTTGGCTTGCGAACCAGTGGCGCGTTCAATGGCGCGTTGCAGCCCGGCCACAAAAGGCCCCGGTTCGGTCAGGAAGCTTTCACCGGAAACGGTCACCGTCAGATCATGATTGGGCGCTTCTTCTTCCAGCACGGCACGAATGCGCTGGGTCAACCCGCTGCTGCGATGCAGATCATTGAAGCGGATATTCAAAAACGCCTTGGCCGCTGCCGGAATGATATTCGAAGCACTATTGCCGACATCAAAACCCGTCACTTGCAGCGTGCTTGGCTGGAACCAATCACTACCATTGTCCAAAGCCTCAGCGGTCAGCCTATTCAGCACGCGCACCAGCCGATGCACCGGGTTATCAGCGCGTTCCGGATAGGCGGAATGGCCCTGAACGCCATGCACCGTGATATGCGCGGTCATGGACCCACGGCGGCCGATTTTCAGCGTATCGCCAAGCGTGACCTTGGATGTAGGTTCACCCACCAGCGCCATGTCGGGGATCTGATCATTATCCGCCATCCATCCCAGTACCTTGGCGGTGCCATTGATGGAAGGCCCTTCCTCATCGCCCGTGATCAGCAGGCTGATGCTGCCCTGATGATCCGGCCGCAGTGCGAGGAAGTCCGTCATGCCCGCGATGAAAGCCGCGATACTGCCTTTCATGTCACAAGCGCCGCGGCCATAGATCATGCCATTGGCGATTTCCGCCCCGAAGGGATCATGCTGCCAGCCAGCCCGATCACCAATCGGCACCACATCCGTATGCCCCGCATAACAGAAATGCGGCCCATGCCGCCCGCGTCGGGCGAATAGATTATCAACTTCCGCGAATTTCAGCCGCGTGCAGGTGAAGCCAAGCGGCGTCAGCGCTGCTTCCAGCACGCCAAGCGCGCCGCCTTCTTCCGGTGTCACGGAAGGGCAGCGGATCAGCGCCTGCAGCAGGGGAAGCGGATCAGTCACGCAGCAATTCGTTGATTGCGGTCTTCGCGCGGGTTTGCGCATCCACGCGCTTCACGATCACCGCGCAATAAAGCGAAGGCCCAGGCGAGCCATCCGGCAGCGGCTTACCCAGCAAGGAACCTGGCACTACCACGGAATAGGAAGGCACGCGGCCCATGAAGATCTCACCGGTCGTGCGGTCCACAATCTTGGTGGTGGCGCTGATGAAAACACCCATGGAAAGCACGCAGCCGCGTTCCACAATGACGCCTTCCACCACTTCGGACCGCGCGCCGATGAAGCAATCATCTTCGATCACCACCGGGTTGGCTTGCAGCGGTTCCAAGACACCGCCAATGCCAACGCCGCCTGAGAGATGCACATTCTTGCCGATCTGTGCGCAGGAACCGACGGTGGCCCAGGTATCCACCATGGTGTTTTCCTCAACCCGCGCGCCAAGGTTCACGAAGGATGGCATCAGCACCACATTGCGTGCAATATAGGCGGAACGGCGCACTACCGCACCCGGCACTACACGGAAACCAGCTTCGCGGAAGCGATTCTCACCCCAGCCTTCGAATTTCAACGGCACCTTGTCATAGGCGCCGGTCGAAATTTCCATCGGCGCGGAATCGGCCAGGCGGAAGGACATCAGCACTGCCTGCTTCAACCATTGATTGACCTTCCAGCCGCCATTCCCATCGGGCTCCGCAACCCGCGCCTGGCCGGAATCAAGCATTTCCAAGGCTTCTTCTACCGCTGCGCGATCAGCCCCCGTGGTTGCGGGGGAAAGCTGGTCGCGGCGGGCCCAAAGCGCTTCGATGCGGGCTTGAAGGGCAGTCATGTTCATGGGGCGGGATCCTCCGGCAAATCGCCCTTTCCTTGCGGCGGGGCGGGGGCGCTGTCAACGCTTCATGGTAACTAAAGATTAGGAGGCGATGGGGAATATGGGATCATGAGTCCCAGTTGTGAAACCCGCGCGCCCGGCTTGACCCCGGACCCCCGACCCAGGCTTGCGCCAAGCAGGGCAAAGGTCTTGGCATGAGCGGTACGGTCGAGAATATGCTGCGCTTGGCACGCGAAAGCGATGCCGCGACGCGTGCAATGCTGGCGCGCAACGCAACCACGCCGCATGAAGTTTTAGCCTTCCTCGCCAAGGATGAAGAACCGCGCGTCAGGGCCAGCGTCATCGCCAATTCGCGCGCGCCGTTTTCCGTGCTGCAGGGTTTGACGGAGGATGAAAATGCCTCAGTACGCGAAGCCCTGGCGCGCCGTGTTGCGGATATGCTTCCCTCGCTCACCTCCTCATCCCATGACCGCCTGGCGAATATTGTTCAGCCCATTCTGATGCGCTTGGCGGCAGATGCGGCGGAACAGGTTCGCTTCATCATTGCCGATGCCGCCAAGCACCTTTCCACCGTGCCGCGCGATGCCGTGCTGCGCCTTGCAATGGATACGGAAATCCGCGTGGCAGAGCCTGTCATTCGCCTTTCGCCCTTGTTGAATGAGGAGGATTTGCTGGCACTGGTGGCATCGCCCCCTGTAACCGCAACGCTTCATGCGGTGGCCCGCCGTACCGGCATTGGTGAGGCAGTGACGGATGCGCTGATCGCCCAAGGCGACCGAACAGCCATCGGCCTGATGTTGGAAAATGCCAGTGCCAAGATTCGCGCCGCCAGCATGGACGATGTGTTGAACCGTGCCCGCTTCAATCCGGAATGGTTCCCAAGCCTGATGGCGCGGCCGGCGTTGACGCCCGATACCTCGATACGCTTGGCCAGCGTCGTGGTCGATACACTCTTGCGGCCTTTGATGCAGCGTCAGGATGTGGACCCGGCGCTGCTGTTTCGTATTCGCCAATGTGTGGCGGATCGTCTTGGCTTACCGCAACCCAATTTACCCGCCGGCGTGGGCAGCCGACAGGTTGACCCAGTCAGCAAGGGCTTCCCGGCGAAATCCATGGTCTGGCGCACCGACAATAGCGGACCGAGATTTTAGCACCCCGGTTATCAAGGCGCCGCCATTCACGGCCGGATCAGCGTGCCCGCGCCACCATCGGTGAACAATTCCCGCAGCACCGCATGCGGCACGCGGCCATCAAGGATAACTGCGCCCTTCACGCCGCGTTCCACGGCATAGATGCAGGTTTCCACCTTCGGGATCATACCGCCTGAAATCCAGCCATCGGCGATGCCCTTCTTTACCTCGGCCACCGTCATTTCCGGGATGAAATTGCCATCCGGCCCCAGCACGCCGCGCACATCGGTCAGCATCAAAAGCCTCTCTGCGGAAAGCGCGCCGGCAATCGCGCCGGCGACCGTATCGGCATTGATGTTGTAGGTTTGGCCATCAGCGCCTGCGCCAACGGGGGCGACGACGGGCACGATATCCGCGCCAATCATCAATTCCAGCACGCGCGGGTTGATCGATTCCGGCTCACCCACAAAACCAAGATCGAGCACTTTTTCGATGTTGCTGTCCGGGTCGCGATAGGTGCGCGTGAGCTTGCGCGCCCGCACCAACCCGCCATCCTTGCCGGAAATGCCAACCGCCATGACGCCGGCGCGGGTAATGGCTTCCGCGACCTGTTTGTTCACCGGCCCGGCGAGGACCATTTCCACCACATCCAGCATGGCAGCATCGGTCACGCGCAGCCCCTGCACGAAGGTGGATTTCACATCCAGCCGCTTCAGCATGGCATTGATCTGCGGACCGCCCCCATGCACCACAACGGGGTTCACGCCGACCTGTTCCAGCAGCGCGATATCGCGGCCAAAGCGCAGCGCGGTTTCTTCTTCCCCCATGGCGTGGCCGCCATATTTCACCACGACGATCTGATCATCGTAGCGCTTCAGGAAGGGCAGGGCCCCTGCCAGGATTTCCATCTGGTCCTGGGCGGTATCAGTCATGAAAGGTGATCCTGTAATTTGCAAAGGCGTGTAGGGGGCGGCGGCGGGAAGGGTCAAGATGCTGGCGGGTGGCTTGCCTTCTTCTCCCAACCGCGGGTGGTTTGCTGCCAATAGGTCAGGCTATGCCCGGCTTCCTTGGCGGCCACCCAGCGCGCCCGCGCTGCCGCCACCGCCGCTTCATCGCCGCCATCGAAAAGATCAAGCACGCGATCATATTCCGCGATCCTCGCGCTGGCCGCGCCATCCACCAGCACCAGAAAGCGCGCGCCATTGGCGGGCGGAATATCCTGATCGGCGATCAGCAAGGGCTGCGCCGCATCATGCTCCCCGCCCGCCAGCCCATGCGGCAGCCAGGGCGGATCGGCAGGCAGCCAGAGCGCGGCGTCCAAGGCGCGCGCGCGTTCCGCATCGGCACAAAGGATAAGGCCGCGCCCGCCCGCATCCAGCACACGACCCAAAAGCTTGGGCAGCGCTTCCTGCAATTTGCTGCGCGTCAGATGATAGAAGCCGATTTCGGTCATGCGTCGCGTTCAAAGCGCATGGCAACCAAACGATCCAGCAGGCGCACACCAAAGCCGCTTGGGCCTTTCGGCCCGAGGGGTACGGCTTCTTCGCGCGTTTCAACGCCTGCGATATCCAGATGCGCCCAGCTTGTGCCTGCCGCGAATTCGCGCAGGAAGGCCGCCGCATGGCAGGCATCAGAAAGGAAGCGCCCGCCCCAGGCGCCACTGCCCGCCGGCGCGCAATGGCGCAGGTCCGCGATATCGCTCTTCAGGACTTCCCTGTGCTCATCATCAATCGGCATGGGTCAGAGCGGTTCTGTAACGTCTTCGCCGGCTGCCATTAGCGCCGCGGTAAGCGCCTCATCATTGCCAAACACCCCAGCGCGGTGATGGCCAAGTGCGGTGATGATGCTGCCTGTCAGTGTCGCCAGATCAATCATGGCGCGCGGGCGGAAACGCTTGGCGGTATAGGCCAAAGCATCCGCCAGAATAAGGCGACCTTCCGCATCCGTATCCAAAACCTCAATCGTCTTGCCGCTATGGGTTCGAAGGACATCACCGGGCCGATAGGAAGCCGCGCCAATGACGTTTTCCGCCAGCGCCAGTACGGCGACTGCTGGTGCAGGGGATTGTCGCAGCGCCAAGCTCAGCATTACACCTGCTGCTGCGGCAGCGCCCGCCATATCGCCGCGCATCTCTTCCATGCCCTCAGCGGGCTTGATGGAAATGCCGCCGGTGTCGAAGCAAATCCCTTTGCCGACAAAGGCAACCGGCGCGGCCTTCAGCTTGCCCGGCCAGCGCAGCACAACAAGGCGCGGACCATGCTCGGCCCCGCCGCCCACGGCGCATAGCGCGCCCATGCCAAGCGCGGTCAGACGCTTGCCTTCCAATACCTCAACCTTCAGGCCAAACTCTCGTAGTGCGCGCAGCCTTTCGGCGAAGCTCTCGGGGTTCAGGCGATTGCCTGGCTCCGCCACCAAATCGCGCGCGTAAAGCGTGCCGCGCAGCGCTGCTTCAGCGTGCTTCCAGGCGGCTTCCACTTTTGCTGGTGCAGCCACTGCCAGCGTTACCTGCGCGGGCGGTGTATCCTTATCCTTGCTGGCATCACGCAGCGCATTGAAGCGCCAGGCATTCAGCAGCGCGCCTGCCGCGAAACCCGCTGCCTGTTCCTGTGCGGCGCCATCGGCCAGCAATACCGCATGCGCGCGGCCCGCCGCCGCCGCCATGCCAGCGCCGCCGCCTGCTTCCCAATCGCTGATTGCCTCACCGCCACCAATCCCGGCAAGGATGGTGAAGCCATGGGCGCCTGGAACCGCCAAAACCTCTCCGGCCTTGGCCTTGAAGCGCGCGGCTTTCATGGCGGCGGCAAGCGCCACATCCTCAGGCACGCTGCCAAGCCGCACTGGCAGGATCAGCGCGCTATCGCCACCGCGCGCCTTGTGGCGGCGCAGCGCGTCAGAGCTTCGTTGCAGGATCAATTTTACCATGGGCGCAAAAGCGACGCAGCTTCAGCCTTCGTAATGATCCGCCACCATGCGGTCCAGCATCCGTACGCCATAAGCAGTCGCACCCTTCGGCACGGTGGGCGCATCCTTGGAAGACCAGGCCGTGCCCGCGATATCCAGATGCGCCCAGGGCTTGCCATTCACAAAGCGCTGGATGAATTGCGCCGCGGTGATGGACCCGCCCGGCCGGCCGCCGACATTCTTCATATCGGCAATGTCGGATTTGATCTGCTTGTCATAGGCATCACCGAGCGGCATGCGCCAGGCTTTCTCACCCACCGCGCTGCCCGCTTCCTTCACATGGGTCGCGAGCGTATCATCATTGCTGAACAGCCCCGCGCGTTCATGGCCGAGCGCGATGATGATGGCACCCGTGAGCGTTGCCAGATCCACCATGAAGCGCGGATCATATTTTTCCTGGCAATACCACATCACATCAGCCAGCACCAAACGTCCTTCCGCATCCGTATTGATCACTTCCACGGTCTGGCCGGAATAGGATTTCACCACATCACCCGGGCGCTGCGCGGTGGCGGATGGCATGTTTTCAACCAAGCCCACCATGCCAATCACATCCGCTTTGGCCTTGCGCCCCGCGAGTGCCGCCATCAGCCCGATCACCGTGCCGGCGCCGGCCATATCCCATTTCATGTCTTCCATCCCGCCCGCTGGCTTGATGGAAATGCCGCCCGTATCAAACGTGACACCCTTGCCGATGAAAGCGAGAGGCTTTTGCTTCTTGCCCTTGGGCGCGCCCATCCATTTCATCGTCACCATGCGCGGTTCCTGCGCGCTGCCCTGCGCCACACCCAATAGCGCGCCAAAGCCAAGGCGCTTCATCTCACGCGGACCCATGATTTCGACGACGACGCCAAGCTTTTCCAAAGCCTTGCAGCGTTCCGCCATTTCAGCCGGCGTCAGCACATTGGGCGGTTCGGACACCAGATCGCGCGTCAGGAAAACGCCATCCGCAATAGCCTGCATGGGCGCGAAGGCAGCCTTGGCCTTGGTTGGTTCCGCAGCCGCCACGGCAATGCGTTCCAGCTTCGGCTTGTCTTCTTCCTTTTCTGTGGTGCGGTAGCGATCAAAGCGATAACTGCGCAGCCGCGCACCCATGGCAGCGCTTGCCGCCAGCGCCGGCGTCAGCCTATCCGCCGCCAGCACCGCGTCCCGTTCCTGCTGCACGGCAACCAGCGCGCTGCCGCCAGCATTCTCGGCACCCTGCGCATCAAGCGCCTCTGCCTTGCCAAGACCGATGGCGACAATTTTCGCCAAACCCGCACCCGGCGCCCACAGCGTGCAGGACTGGCCCTTGGCGCCCTTGAACTTCGCCGCCTCCAAGCCCCGCGAAACGGCGCCGCCGGTTGCTTCCTCGGCCGCCTTGGCCAGGCCCGCAAGCGCGGCCCCTTCGGCAAGCAGCAAAACCAAGGCGCCGCTGCGCGGCAAAGCGGGCTTCACGAAGGTGATATCGGGCATGGTGGCTCCTTGGGGGCGAGACAATGTGGAGGCACCTTAACAGAGGCATCGTGACCAAAACAGGGCTTGCAGCGCAGCGCCCATGCGGCCAAAGCAGGGTGCATGGATAATGATGCGCTGCTGGCCCTGGCCAGTGATCTCGTGGCCAAGGCGGCTTCGGCCATTATGGCGATCAAGGCCGCGGGCTTCGCGGTGGAACGGAAATCCGACCATTCCCCGGTGACGGAGGCTGACCGCATCGCCGAAGCGCTGATTGTGGAAGGGCTGCGTGCCGCGACCCCGGATATTCCCGTGATTGCGGAGGAAGAGGTCGCCGCCGGCACCGCGCCCGCCCATGCCGAGCGTTTCTGGCTGGTGGACCCGCTCGATGGCACGCGGGAGTTTGCTGCCGGACGCGATAATTTCGCGGTGAATATTGGCCTAGTGGAAGCCGGGCGCGCGGTTCTGGGCGCGGTAGCATTGCCGGCTTCCGGTGAAATCTTCTGGGGCCGGATTGGGGGCGGCGCCTTCAAGCGCGACGCCGCCGGCACCCGCCCGATCCGCGCCCGCACACCCCCTGCCGATGGGCTGGTCGTGATGGGCAGCCACCATTATGCCGATGACCCGCGCATGGGCCGCTTCCTGGAAGGCCGGCATGTCGCGCGTGTCGTGAATATCGGCTCGGCCGAGAAGTTTTGCCGCGTTGCGGAAGGTTCCGCCGATCTCTATCCGCGCTTTGGCCGCACCATGGAATGGGATACCGCCGCACCCCAGGCCGTGGTGGAAGCCGCCGGTGGGCGCGTGCTGGTCATGGAAGGCCGCGCGCCCTTGCTCTACGCCAAGCTTGGCTTTGAAAACCCAGGCTTTGTCTGCGAAGGCCTGCCGGGATGACACGCCGGCTGGGCGCGGATCAGGTCGCGGAAGCGGCGCGCTTGCTGCGCGCGGGCGAACTCGTCGCCTTCCCGACCGAGACGGTCTATGGGCTGGGCGCCGATGCCCGCAATGGCCGCGCGGTCGCCGCCGTGTTTGAAGCCAAGGGGCGACCGCATTTCAACCCGCTGATTTGCCATTTCCCTGACGCTGAAAGCGCATTTGCCGAGGTTATCGCCGATGACCGCGCCCGCGCCTTGGCCGCGGCCTTCTGGCCCGGGCCGCTCACTTTGGTACTGCCGCGCCGAACAGAATGCCTGATTGATCTGCTGGCTGGGGCGGGGCTGGATACGCTTGCGGTCAGGGTGCCGGCCCATCCGCTCGCTTTGGAATTGCTGCGCGCGGCGGCGATCCCGGTGGCGGGGCCTTCGGCCAATCGCTCCGGCGCCGTCAGCCCCACCGCGGCGGATCACGTGCTGGAAGGGCTTTCGGGCCGCATCGCCGCCGTGTTGGATGGCGGGGCCTGCGATGTTGGCGTGGAGAGCACCGTGCTTGATGTGGCCATGGGCGGCGCCGCCTTGCTTCGCCCCGGTGGCGTGCCGGTGGAAGCGATTGAGGCGGTGATCGGCCCGGTATCCCGCCCCTTGCCGCTTAGCGCTGCCGAGAAAACCCGCACGCTCCGCAGCCCTGGGATGATGCTGTCCCATTACGCGCCCAACCTGCCGGTGCGGCTTGGCGCGGTGGATGTCGCGGCGAATGAGGCACTTTTGGCCTTCGGCCCGCCCTTGCCTGGCGCTGGGCTGGTTTGGCAGCTCTCGGAAACCGGCGATCTCCGCGAAGCCGCCGCGCGGCTTTTCGCCGGGCTCCGCCATCTGGATGCCGAGGGCGGCTGGCGTGGCCTGACGCGCATTGCCGCCATGCCCATTCCGGAAAGCGGGCTGGGGGCGGCCATCAATGACCGGCTGGCGCGGGCGGCGGTGCCGCGGGGTTGAGCCCTTACGCAACATTTTTCGTCTAAACGACTTATCCACCACAAAAAACATTTGACTGTGATTTTGGAACTTTTCTAGAACATCCACTCAGTTGCCGGTTTGTTCGCCCCGATTCGCGGGGGTTCCCGGCCCGGGAGGTTTGGATGCTAACGCGTAAGCAGCATGAATTGCTGATGTTTATTGACAAGCACCTGCGGGAAACCGGCTTTTCCCCTTCCTTTGAGGAAATGAAGGAAGCGCTCAATCTGCGGTCCAAATCGGGCATTCATCGCCTGATCACTGCCCTTGAAGATCGCGGGTTCTTGCGCCGCCGCGCCCACCGTGCCCGCGCGCTGGAAGTCATGCGCCTGCCCGAAGCCATGACCCCCAAGGTGAAGGAGGCGGCGCCGAAGCCCGAAGCGCCGAACTTCGCCCCCAATGTCATTCGCGGCAATTTCGCCAATAACCTGCCCGCCAGCGCGGCGCGCGTCGCCGCCGAAGCCGCTGCTGTCCATCTCCCGCTTTATGGCCGTATCGCCGCAGGCCTACCCATTGAAGCGCTGCGCGATAATGGCGCGAGTGTCGAAGTGCCTTTGGCTTTGCTGGGCAATGGCGAACATTATGCGTTGGAAGTTGCTGGTGATTCCATGGAGGAAGCCGGCATCATGGATGGCGATACCGTCATCATCTGCCGCACCGATACGGCCGAAAACGGCACCATCGTCGTCGCTTTGGTGGATGAGAATGAGGTCACGCTGAAGCGGCTGCGCCGACGTGGCAATTCCATCGCGCTCGAGCCCGCCAATGCGCGGCATGAAACCCGCATTTTTGGCCCGGATCGCGTACGCGTGCAGGGTAAGCTGGTGGGCTTGCTGCGGCGGTATTGAAATCGGGGCGTGGGGAATTTGAGCGGCTCCCGTTCACCTGCGTTCACGGGAACCGCTCAAAATCTTTGTTTGGTCACGTTTTCCGAGTCGCCAAGTGTTTCCACTTGGCTAGAAAACGCTCCCGCCGCCGCCGCCAAGCTTTTAGTCCACCTTCACCACCAGCTTGCCGAAATTCTCGCCCTTCAACAGACCAATGAAGGCCTTGGGCGCATTGGCCAAGCCCTGCACCACGTCTTCGCGCCAATGCAGCTTGCCTTCGCGGATCCAGCCCAGCATTTCGGCGCGGAATTGCGGGTAGCGCGGCCAGCCCGTATCACTCACGATAAAGCCCTGGATACGCAGGCGCTTGCGCACAATGGGGCCCAGATTGGGGCCGGGCGGTGCGCCGGCCGCATCCGCGCCAGGGGCTTCATTGTATTGTGCGATCATGCCGCACATCACCATGCGGCCAAAATCCTTGAAGCGCGGGAAAACCGCTGCCTGCACCGCGCCGCCCACATTCTCCCAATAGACATCAATGCCTTCCGGCACCGCCGCGTCCAATTGCGCGTTCAGATCGCCACGATGATCAAGGCAGGCGTCAAAGCCCAGCTCCTTCACCACGAAATCGCATTTCTTGGCACCACCCGCGATGCCGATCACCTTGCAGCCCCTGATCTTCGCAATCTGCCCGGCAACCTGGCCAACAGCGCCAGAGGCTGCGCTTATGACGACCGTCTCCCCCGCCTTGGGCTGGCCGATATCGGCAAGCCCGGTCCAGGCCGTCAGCCCCGGCATCCCCAGCACGCCAAGGCTGGTTGAGAGTGGCGGATCAGCTTCCGGCACTTTGAACAGGCGTTCCGGCCCCACCACGGAAAAACGCTGCCAGCCAAAGCCGCCCAGCACCGTCTCCCCCGGCTTGAAATCCGGATGGCGGGAAGCGACCACGACGCCGGCGGTCTGGCCTTCCATCACGGCGCCCAAAGCCACGGGCTTGGCGTAGCTTTTCACATCCGCCATGCGCCCGCGCATATAGGGGTCAAGTGACAAGTACTGCGCGCGCACCAGAACCTGACCTTCGCCGGGCTCAGGCACGGCGGTTTCGACAATGTCGAAATCCTCGGGCACCGGGGCGCCGACGGGGCGGCGCTTCAACAGGATTTGCAGATTGCTCTCGGCCATGGGGGTCTCCTTCAATGCCTGTTCTTGCACGGCCAGCGGGGATGCGAAACTAGGGCGCTGACAAGGGCGGCCTTCTGACGCAGTCTCCGCCGCTTGAATTTGGAGAATAAACATGCCCCTGCCCGAAACCGAGACCCTGCAACTCGAAAGCCCGGAACCGCATATCCAGATCGTGCGCCTCAATCGGCCAGAGGTCTCCAACGCCTTCAACACGCAAATGGGGCGCGATTTGCACACGGTTTGGTCCGCGCTGATCGCTGAGCCCGGCGATATCCGCTGCGTCATCCTGAC
>Ga0315907_10005184_pt1 | contig 14295 bp, 17 predicted proteins | sample LakEriMetagenome_3_FD_203525 | JGI IMG/M metagenome (GOLD analysis project Ga0315907, IMG submission 203525) | Freshwater fungal communities from buoy surface, Lake Erie, Ohio, United States - Buoy 12 MA123 | ecosystem: Environmental > Aquatic > Freshwater > Lake > Lake biofilm | place: USA...
TGGGTGGCACGGCCTGCCAGCGTCTGATGCCATCGCTGCCATCCACTGGGGTCACCTGGCCGCGGCTCCACAGGGCATGCGCATGGGCCACGGCCTCCCCCATGGCAAAGGTGGTCTGGTGCAGGTCCAGTGTGCGCTTGAACAGTACCGGCAGCAACTCTGCGGCTGAGCAGGGGGTGGCCGTGCAGACGGCCCAGGCGTCGGCCAGGCGGGCTTCGTGATGCGCCTGCAACTGGTCGATGCGGGTGTGCAGTCCGGTGAAGGGCCGTCCGTGACTCGGCAGCACCAGTGTGCCGCTGGGCAGTGTGCGCAGGCGGTCCAGCGAGTCCAGAAACAGGGTCAGGGCCCCGGCTTCCGGCTCCATGGGGTAGACGCTCACGTTGGTGGAGATGCGTGGCAGCACCATGTCGCCCGAGATCAGCACGTTCTGCGGGGGGCTGTGCAGGCTGATGTGCTCCGGCGCGTGGCCGTACCCGGCCATGCACGTCCATGCCTGGCCATGGATGACCACCTCCTGCCCGTCCATCAAGCGTCGGTAGCGCTCCGGTACCCGGGGCACGAGGCTGGCATAGTGCCCGCGACGTTCGCGCACCCCCTCGAGCACACCTGCGTCTGTGAGGCCGTGCAGGCGGAAGAAATCGGCAGCCATGTCCCCACCCGCCCCTCCGGTGCCGCGCAGGGCCACCTGCGCGGCATGCCAGTCCGTGCTGCTGATCCACAGCCGGCAGGCGTGGTCCGGCGTACTCCATCGCTCGGCGATCCAGTGCGCCAGCCCCAGGTGATCCGGGTGCATGTGGGTGACCAGCACGCGCAGCACCGGCAGACCTTGCAGTGCCTGCTCAAAGACGTGCTCCCAGGCTGCGCGGGTGGCCGCGTTGTCGATCCCGCAGTCGACGATGCTCCAGCCCTCTCGCCCGTCGAGCCGGTCACGCAGGAGCCACAGGTTGATGTGGTCCAGCGCAAAGGGCAGGGCCATGCGCACCCAGTGCAGGCCGGGTGCCACTTCCAGCGTGTGGCCGGTCTGCGGCAAGGCCTCACCCAAGGGGAAGTGCAGCGCGGCTTCGCCCGTGGGCTGCGGCGGCGGATCCGGCCGAAGGGTGGGTGCGGTGTCGGGAGATGGGGGCATGAACGGCTTCGGGTTACATTGATTGACGTTTACGTCAACGTCAGTCTAACGATGGCCGCTGCCCGCAGCACTGCGTCCCCTGAAGTCCGCCCGCTCGCGGGCGAGATGAATGAAGCCAAGGTCCCAGGTGTGGGCCCTTCGGCCATGCTGACCATCACTGAGCTGGCGCAGGAGTTCGACATCACCCCGCGCGCGATCCGCTTCTACGAGGACAAGGGGCTGCTGACCCCCCAGCGCGCCGGCCGCAACCGCGTCTACGCCCAGCGTGACCGAACCCGCTTGAAGCTGACCTTGCGTGGCAAGCGCCTGGGCCTGAGCCTGCAGGAGATCAAGCAATTGGTGGACATGTACGACAGCCCGTCGGACACCGTGCCCCAGTTGCAGGCCTTCCTGCGGGTGTTGTCGGTCCACCGAACCCTGCTGGAGCAGCAGCGCGAAGACATCGAGGTCACCCTGGCGGAAATCGCCCAGCACGAGGCACGCTGCCGACAACTGCTTGCTGCGCCAGCCCGGCGCAAGCCAGCGCGTGCAGCATCCTGAATCCGATCGAACCTTGAGGAGCTCCTTCCATGAACCTGCCCGGCCTCGACTTCCAGCTCGGTGAGGACATCGACGCGCTGCGCGACTCGGTGCGCGACTTTGCCCAGGCCGAGATCGCGCCGCGCGCGGCCGACATCGACCGCAGTGACCAGTTCCCCATGGACCTGTGGCGCAAGATGGGTGAGCTGGGGGTGTTGGGCATCACCGTGTCCGAAGCCTACGGCGGCGCGAACATGGGCTACCTGGCCCACATGATCGCGATGGAAGAGATCAGCCGGGCGAGCGCCAGTGTGGGCTTGAGCTACGGCGCCCACAGCAACCTGTGCGTGAACCAGATCAAGCGCAACGGCACCGAGGCGCAGCGCGCCAAGTACCTGCCCAAGCTGATCTCGGGTGAGCATGTCGGGGCGCTGGCGATGAGCGAGCCCGGTGCCGGCTCGGACGTCATCAGCATGAAGCTGCGTGCGCAGGACAAAGGCGGCTTCTACGTCCTCAACGGCAACAAGATGTGGATCACCAACGGCCCGGACGCCGACACCCTGGTGGTCTACGCCAAGACCGAACCCGAGCTCGGAGCCCGGGGTGTGACGGCCTTTCTGATCGAGAAGGGGATGAGGGGCTTTTCCATCGCGCAGAAGCTCGACAAGCTGGGCATGCGCGGCTCCCACACCGGTGAGCTGGTGTTCAAGGACGTGGAGGTGCCGGCCGAGAACGTGCTGGGCGTGGTCAATGGCGGCGCCAAGGTCTTGATGAGCGGCCTGGATTACGAGCGCGCCGTGCTGGCTGCCGGGCCCATCGGCATCATGCAGGCGGTGATGGACAACGTGGTGCCCTACATCCACGACCGCAAGCAGTTCGGCCATAGCATCGGCGAATTCCAGCTCATCCAGGGCAAGGTGGCGGACATGTACACCGTGCTGCAGGCCGCGCGCGCCTTCTGCTACACGGTGGGCAAGAACCTGGACGCGCTCGGGGTCGAGCATGTGCGCCAGGTGCGCAAGGACTGCGCCAGCGTCATCCTGTGGTGTGCCGAGAAGGCCACCTGGATGGCGGGTGAGGGCATCCAGATTTTCGGCGGCAACGGCTACATCAACGAGTACCCCCTGGGCCGCCTGTGGCGGGATGCCAAGCTGTATGAGATTGGCGCGGGCACGTCGGAGATCCGCAGGATGCTGATCGGCCGTGAGTTGTTCGCGGAGACGATGTGAACCGGGCTCCAACCCATGCGCTGCGCGTGCCCGGATGGTCGATCAGGGCCTGGCGTGTCGAAGATGTGGCGGCACTGACGCGCGCAGCCAATGACGAGCGAATCCTGGGTTGGATGTCGGACACCTGGCCAAGTCCTTACACCGAAGATGACGCCCGCTGGTGGATCGAGACCGGCCAGCACCAGAGCGGAACGGCATGGGCTGTGTGCCTCCATGAGGTACCTCGCGGTGGCGTGGGCATGCATCCTCTTCAAGGTTTTCTGCGCTGCAACGTCGAGCTGGGGTGGTGGCTGCATCCCGACCATTGGGGCCAGGGCGTGGTCGCCCAGGCGGCTGCTCATGTGCTGGCCCAGACGCTGGCGCTGCCCGACGTGACCCGGGTGTTTGCCCCCATCCACGCAGGCAATGCGCGCTCCATTCGTGTGGCTGAGAAGCTGGGGATGTGCCTGGAGTCGGTGCAGCCTCGCAGCGCCTTCAAGCGCGGGGAGGTGATCGACAGGGTGCTGTATGCGTCTTACCAATGAGGACTTGGTGCGACAAGAATGACGCCAAGTAAAGTTCATTTTGTACAATTTGGACAAATAATACTTTGGGAATATCCAATGTCTGTCGTCAGCGCCAGTGAAGCCAAGCAGGGGTTTGCCTCGATCATCGAGGCTGCCGCGCGTGAGCCGGTGATCATTCAGCGGCATGAGCGGGATGTGGCCGTGGTGATGTCCGTCGATGAGTACCGCCGGCTGTCAGGCCTTGGGGTGGCGGAGTTCCGGCGTGTGGCTGACCGAACCGCCGCCCTGGCCCGTGAGCGAGGGCTGACGCCGGCCAAGCTGGACGAGTTGCTGCAGGCCGATGACTGAGCGGCGGTGGGTCTTCGATACCAACGTGCTGATCAGTCGGCTGCTGAACCCAGGTGGAACCCCGGCCCGGGCGGTGGACGCGGGCTTGGACAGCGGCCTGCTGCTGCTGTCCGATGACACCTTTGATGAGCTGGCTGATGTGTTGATGCGGCCCAAGTTTGACCCCTACCTGACCACCGATGAGCGATTGCAGGCACTGCAGGCCACGGCGGCGGTGTGTCGCCGCGTGCGGGTCAGTCGCACGCTCAAGGCTTGCCGAGATCCCCGTGACGACAAGTTCCTGGAAGTGGCTGTACACGGCCTGGCGCACGCCCTCGTGACCGGCGATCCGGACCTCCTCGTCTTGCACCCGTTCCACGGCGTGCCCATACTCAAGCCTGCTGAGTTCATTGAGTTTCTCGAGACGGGATCTGCATTCCGCAGTCTTCCACCAGCAGCCCACCCATGAGCAACACCCTGTCAGAACTCTTTGACCAGAACCGCGCCTGGGCGGCAGCGACCAAGCAGCGCGACCCAGGCTTCTTCACCCGCCTGGCGCAGCAGCAGAGCCCGCGTTACATGTGGATCGGCTGCGCCGACAGCCGGGTGCCGGCCAACGAGATCACCGGACTGGACCCGGGCGAGGTGTTCGTGCACCGCAACGTGGCCAACGTGGTGGTGCACTCCGACCTGAATGCGTTGTCGACGATCCAGTTTGCGGTGGAGCACATCAAGGTCAAGCACATCATGGTCGTGGGCCATTACGGCTGCGCTGGGGTGCGTGCGGCCATGCGCGGCATTCGCGTGGGCCTGGCCGACAACTGGTTGCGTCACGTGCACGACGTGCGTCTGCGCCATCGCAAGCGGCTGGACCACCTGCCGCCGCAGGAGCAGGAAGACATCCTGTGCGAGATGAACGTGATCGAGCAAGTGGGCAACGTGGCCCTGTCCACCGTGGTGCAGGATGCCTGGGCGCGTGGTCAGACCTTGTCCGTGCACGGTTGGGTGTACGGCCTGCGCGACGGGTTGCTCAAGGACCTGCAGGTGACGATGGACCGCCCCGACAGGGTGGTGCAGGTGTTTTCAGATGCCATCAAGCGCTACCCGCGCCAAGGCGGGCCCACGGCCCCAGCGGCCGATGAAGCGGATGACGAAGCCCTGGATTGAGCGCTTGCGCCCCGGACCGCCATGTTTCCCCACAAACTCACCGACCGCAGCGCCTTCGACATTGCCCGCGTCATGCTGGAGGGTTTCGATCGGCATTACCGGCTGTTCCGGCAGGCCAGTGCGCAGGCCCAGAAGCGTTTCGAGCAGGCCGACTGGCATGGCCAGCAACGCGCGCAGCGCGAGCGCATCGAGTTCTACGACCTGCGGGTCAACGAGGCCGTGGGGCGGCTGCGCGCCGAGTTCAACGCAGACGCCCTGTCGCAGGACACCTGGCAGCAGGCCAAGCTGCACTACATCGGGCTGTTGACCGACCACCCCCAGCCCGAACTGGCCGAGACCTTCTTCAACTCGGTGACCTCCAAGTTGCTGCACCGCAGCTATTTCCGCAACGAGTTCCTGTTCGTGCGGCCGGCCGTCAGCACCGAGTACATCGAGAACGACGAGCCCGCATCCAAGCCCACCTACCGGGCCTACTACCCCACGCGCGAGAACCTGCGCGAGACGCTCATCCGCGTTGTCCACAACTTCCAGCTGCAGCGCCCCTTCCAGGACCTGCCACGCGACATCGACGCCGTGCTGGCCTCCATGCAGTCGGAGCTGAAGCTGCCACTGTCCGAGTGGCGTCTGCGGGCCAATTTCCAGATCCAGGTGCTGAGTTCGCTTTTTTTTCGCAACAAGGGCGCCTACCTGGTGGCCAAGATCATCAACGGCTTCAACGAGCTGCCGATGTGTCTGCCCATCCTGCACAACGAAGCCGGCAAACTGGTCATCGACACGGCGCTGTTCCGCGAGGACGAGCTGCTCATCGTCTTCAGCTTTGCGCGCGCCTACTTCATGGTGGACATGGAGGTGCCCAGCGCCTACGTGCAGTTCCTGCGCGGGCTGATGCCGCGCAAGCCGCGCGCCGAGCTCTACAACGCGCTGGGCCTGCAGAAGCACGGCAAGAACCTGTTCTACCGGGACTTCATGGCGCACCAGCGCCACTCCAGCGACCGCTTCCGCATCGCCCCCGGCATCAAGGGCATGGTGATGCTGGTGTTCGACCTGCCCTCGTTCCCGTATGTGTTCAAGGTCATCAAGGACTTCTACCCGCCGCAGAAGGACACCACGCGTGAGCAGATCAAGGGCAAGTACCTGCTGGTCAAGCAGCACGACCGCGTGGGGCGGATGGCGGACACGCTGGAGTACAGCAACGTGGCCTTTCCCCGGGCGCGCTTTGAGGAGGAACTCGTCGCTGAGTTGCGCCACTTCTGCCCGAGCCTGATCGAGGAGGATGGCGAGATGCTCATCATCCGCCACCTCTACATCGAGCGCCGGATGATCCCGCTGAACATCTATCTGCAGGATGCCTCCCAGGCGGGCGATCAGGACCAGATCGGGCGCGTGGTGGTGGAGTACGGCAACGCCATCAAGGACCTCGTGGCGGCCAACATCTTCCCGGGCGACATGCTGTGGAAGAACTTCGGCGTCACGCGCCACGGCAAGGTGGTGTTCTACGACTACGACGAGATCGAGTACATCACCGACTGCAACTTCCGTCGCGTGCCTGCCGCGCGCAACGAGGAAGACGAGATGTCGGGCGAGATCTGGTATGCCGTGGGCCCCAAGGACGTGTTTCCCGAGACCTTCGGCCCCTTCCTGCTGGGCAACGCCGCGGTGCGCGACGTGTTCATGAAGCACCATGGCGATCTGCTGGACGCCGCCTTCTGGCAAGGGCACAAGGAGCGCACCTTGCAAGGGCACGTGCACGACGTGTTCCCGTACGAGCCGGTCAAGCGCTTTGCCCACCACGCCAAGCCGCAGACCCGGCATGCGGCAGCCGCCGACTGAGCAGCGAAGGACGGGGGCGGTCTTGGAGACCTTGCGCGACATCCTGGAGCTTGGAAGCTACGCGGTCACCGTGGTGGCCCTGCCTTTTGCGGTGTGGGTGTTCGTGACCGAGCAACGCAAGGAGCGCGAGAACGAGGAGGAAGAGGGATTCCAGTACCTTTCAGACGCCTACAACGCTTTCCTCCAGGTGGTGCTGAACAACGCCGACCTGCAGCTGCGCACCTGCTCGGCACTGCCCAACCCCACGCCGGAGCAGAACGAGCGCATGCTGGTCATCTTCGACATGTTGATCGCACTCTTCGAGCGGGCCTTTCTGGTGGCCTACAAGGACGACATGAACCCCACGGAGCAGCGGCGCTGGAACTCCTGGGACGACTACATGCGCGAGTGGAGCCGGCGAGAGGACTTCCACAACGCCTTGCCCCTGCTGCTGCGCGGCGAGGACCCAGCGTTCCAGGCCTACATCCGGCGCGTTGCCGACGAGGAACGCCAGGCGCCGGGCCTGTCGCTGTCCCGCTGAGCAACTCACCGCGCTTCCTGACCCTCACCATTCCGCTTGCTGAAAAGGAGCCCTCATATGTCCGACCCCGTCGTCATCCTCTCGGCCGCCCGCACCCCCATCGGCGGCCTGCTGGGCGACTTTGCAAACCTGGCCGCCTGGGAACTGGGCGGCGTGGCCATTCGCGCGGCCGTGGAACGCTCGGGCGTGCCGGCCGAACGCATCGGCGAGGTGCTGATGGGCAACTGCCTGATGGCCGGGCAGGGCCAGGCCCCGGCGCGCCAGGCGATGCGCCGTGCTGGCCTGCCCGATTCGGCAGGCGCGGTCACGCTGTCCAAGATGTGCGGCTCGGGCATGCGCGCCATGATGTTCGGCCACGACATGCTGGCCGCCGGCAGCGTGGAGGCCGTGGTGGCCGGCGGCATGGAGAGCATGACCAACGCCCCGCACCTGGTGTTCGCGCGCAAGGGCGTGCGCTACGGCGCGACCACGATGTTCGACCACATGGCCATGGACGGGCTGGAAGACGCCTACGAGCGCGGCAAGGCCATGGGCGCCTTTGCCGAGCAGTGCGTGGCGAAGTACGCCTTCACGCGCGAGGCGCAGGACGCCTTCGCCATCGCCTCCACCACCCGCGCCAAGGCCGCCAACGAAGACGGCAGCTTTGAATGGGAGATGGCGACCGTGACGCTGCCCGGCAAGGCCGGCGACGTCGTCGTTGCGCGCGATGAACAACCCTTCAAGGCCAAGCTGGACAAGATCCCTTCGCTGAAGCCCGCCTTCAAGAAGGACGGCACCATCACCGCCGCCAACGCCTCCAGCATCAGCGACGGCGCCGCTGCCCTGGTGATGGTGCGCGAGAGCACGGCACGCCAGTGGGGCCTGCAGCCGGTGGCGCGCATCGTCGGCCATGCCGTGCATGCGCAGGAGCCGCAGTGGTTCTCCACCGCGCCGGCCGGCGCTATTGCCAAGGCGCTTGCCAAGGCGGGTTGGCAGGCGGCGGACGTGAACCTGTGGGAGGTGAACGAGGCCTTCGCCGCGGTGACCATGGCGGCCATGGCGGAGTTCAAGCTGCCGCACGACATCGTCAACGTCCACGGCGGCGCCTGTGCGCTGGGCCATCCCATCGGCGCCAGCGGTGCGCGCATCGTCGTCACGCTGCTGGGCGCCCTGCGCAAGCGGGGCCTGAAGCGCGGCATGGCGGCGCTGTGCATCGGTGGCGGCGAGGCCACGGCGCTGGCGGTGGAGATGATGTGAGGGCGTCACTTCACGCTGGCGTTGACGCGCTCGCCCTGCGCTGGCCAAAGGGCGTCGGTCTCTGTGCAAACCGTGTTCAGCCATGACAATGTTGGGCACACCATAGGCAGTGCGCTCTCTGCGCGCTGCCGTGGCCTCGAGCCCATTGGGTACCTCTCATGAACATCCTGGTCATCGGTGCCTCCCGTGGCAACGGTCTTGAACTCGTACGCCAATACCGCGCCTCCAAGGCGGCGGTCAACTCGGTGCTGAAGGACGCGTCCCTGGCGCTGGCCGGCCAGGCCGTGTGCGTGGCCTTCCACCCGGGCTGGGTGCGCACCGACATGGGCGGCGCAAATGCCGACATCGACGTGACCGAGAGCGTGGCCGGCATCCGCCGCACCCTCGCCGGCTTGAGCGAGTCCGACAACGGCAGCTTCTTCAACTATGACGGGCAACCCCTGGCGTGGTGAGCGATGAGCTTTGCTGAAGCAAACGAACAGGAGATGACCCCCCATGCTGCTGTCTGAAGACCATCTGGCTGTGCAGGAGGCCGTGCGCAGCTTTGTGCAGGCCGAAGTGGCGCCCCATGCCGCCGCCTGGGACAAGAGCCACCAGTTTCCGAAAGCCGCCCTGCGCGGCCTGGCCGACCTGGGCTGCTACGGCGTGGCCGTGCCCACCGAGTGGGATGGCGCGGGCCTGGACTACCTGGCCCTGTCCGTCATCCTGGAAGAGATCGCCGCGGGCGACGGTGCAACCAGCACCATCGTCAGCGTCAACAATTGCCCCGTGTGCTCCATCCTCATGGCCTTTGGCAACGAAGACCAGAAGGCGCGCTTCCTCAAGCCCCTGGCGCGCGGCGACATGCTGGGCGCCTTCTGCCTGACCGAGCCGCACGTGGGCTCCGAGGCCGGGGGCCTGCGCACCACGGCCGTGCGCGACGGTGATGCCTACGTGCTCAACGGCGTGAAGCAGTTCATCACCAGCGGTAGGAACGGCGACGTGGCCATCGTCATGGCCGTCACCGACAAGGCTGCGGGCAAGAAGGGCATCAGCGCCTTCCTCGTGCCCACGGCCACGCCGGGCTACACCGTGGCAAGGCTGGAAGACAAGATGGGCCAGCACGCGAGCGACACGGCCCAGATCCTGTTCGAGAACTGCCGCGTACCCGCCGAGAATCTTCTGGGCGAGGAAGGCATGGGGCTGAAGATCGCGCTTTCCGGCCTGGAGGGCGGGCGCATCGGCATTGCCAGCCAGGCCGTGGGCATGGCGCGCGCGGCGTTTGACGCGGCGCTGGCCTACGCCAAGGAGCGCACCAGCTTCGGGCAGCCCATCTTCCAGCACCAAGCGGTGCAGTTCAAGCTGGCCGACATGGCCACGCAGATCGAGGCCGCGCGCCAGATGATCTGGCACGCCGCAGCACTCAAGGACGCCGGCCGTCCCTGCCTGAAGGAGGCCGCCATGGCCAAGCTCTTTGCCAGCGAGATGGCTGAACGCGTCTGTTCAGACGCCATCCAGGTGCACGGCGGCTACGGCTACGTGAGCGACTTCCCCGTGGAGCGCATCTACCGTGACGTGCGGGTGTGCCAGATCTACGAGGGCACGTCGGAGGTGCAGAAGATCCTGATCGGGCGGGCGTTGGCGTAGCGAGCGAGGCGGCTGGCGGATGATCTTGGCGGTCGCCGTCGTGCCCCGCGATGCGGTACGTTCTGCATCGCTGCTTTTTTCACCCGTCAGGTAAGCCCCAGCACCAGAAGCAGTGCGCGGTCGACCTTTCGCAGACTCTCGACATCCAAGTGCCCGAAGGCCGTGCCGACTTTGTTTCTGGGCAACGTGGACACCTTGTCCACCATCACCTGTGACGCCAGCCGCAGGCCGTTATCGGGCGTTGGCTGCAGCAGAACCCTGAAGTCCGCATCCCGCAGTTCGCTGCTGATGGGGCAGAGCATCAGTGTGGGCAGTGCGTCCAGCAGGTCTGTCTGAACCACAAGGGCCGGGCGCGGTTTGCCGAAGTCACCTTGAAGAGAGACGGTGACCAGGTCCCCGCGTCGGGTCATCGCCACCCTTCGACCAACTCTGCGGCGGCCTCCGCAAAACGGGCGGCGTCTGCTTCGGCAGCATCGTCTTGAAGCTGAAGGCATTGCTCGCGCAGCCTGGCGGCAAATGCGGGCTGACGCGTGTCGGCCACCCAGAACTGAACCGGCCGCAGGCCGGCCGCCTTCAGGCGCTGGCGGTGGCGCGTCATCTTGTCAACGGCGGGCAGGGGCTGGACCATCGGTATTCTTCCAAGCGACAGGTGGTTGCATGTTACCCCGGTCGTGCGGAGGCAGCAGCTACCTGAGCAACTTCTCGGCAGCCCGTAACTTCCCCAACTTGCGGGTGTGCCAGATCTATGGGGGCACCTCGGAGGTGCAGGTCGGCCCAGTTCCACGTGGCGCGCCTGATGGGCACCGCGCCGGCGGCCTGGCTCTCCTGCTCGGGCCCTCCGCGCTGTTGGCCCAACAGCAGCCCGCTCCCGCATGGCCGCAGCCAGGCGGGACCGTTCGTTTCCTGGTGCCCTTGGCCGCCGGGGGCTCGCTGGATGTGCAGACCCGCACCATCGCCCGCCGCATGACCGAGATGTTCGGCGCGCAGGTGCTGGTGGAGGACAAGGTCGGCGCCAGCATGATGCTCGCGGCCGTGGAGGTGGCCAAGGCTCAGCCGGGCGGCTACACGCTCCTGTATGCGCCCTCGTTGGTGTTCGTGCAGAACTCGCACACCTTGCTGAGCGAGTTCTACGCGCGCGGTGCCTGGGAAACGTCGCCCGGCAGCCCGGCGGACCTCGCGCAGGACATGCGCGTGGCCTATGACCGCTGGGGCGCCATGATCAAGGCGATCGGGTTCGAGAAGCAGTGATCAGCGTCCGAAGGTGAGCTGCCCTCCTGGCCCCAGGCGTGCAAAGGGAATGAGGGAAAGTCCTGAATCCCTCATTTCGGGGTGGGCAGGTGAGAGTCTCTAGGATGCGCACGATCCATTGTTGTTTCTGTTCGAGGAGACCGTTGCTGTGAAAAACCGCCGTCAAGTTCTGCAGGGTGCCGCCGCTTCCGGCCTGTTGGGGCTGAGCCCCTGGGCTGCCATGGCGCAGACGCGGGTCGAGAACCTGCGCGTCATCGTGGGCTTCCCTCCTGGGGGCACCACGGATGCCTTCGCGCGCCGGGTGGGTGAGAAGCTGCGTGGCACCTACGCCAACAACGTCATCGTCGACAACAAGCCTGGCGCTGGCGGCCAGCTGGGCGTCATGACCTTGAAGAACGCCCCGGCGGACGGCGCGCACATCCTGTATTCGCCAGCGTCCATGCTGACGATCTACCCGCATTCCTACTCCCGCCTGAGCTACTCGCAGGCCGATGTGGCGCCCATTGGCATGGGTCACTCCACCGACCATGCCCTGGTGGTGGGGCCGGCGGTGCCAGAGTCCGTCAGGACGGTACGCGCCTTCCTGGAATGGGCCAAGGCCAATGCCGACAAGGCCAGCCTGGGCAACCCCGGCGCGGGCTCCATGCCTCATTTGCTGGCCGGTCGCCTGGCGATGCTTGCGGGTGTCCAGATCACCAACGTGCCTTTCCCGGGCTCCGGCCCGGCCATTCCGCAGGTGATGGGCGGCCAGATCGCCGGCATGTCGTCGCCCCTGGGTGATTGGGTGCAACACCACAAGTCCGGCAGGATCCGCATCCTGGCCACCTCGGGGCCTGAACGCTCACCCTACACGCCCGACGTGGGCACTTACCGGGAGCAGGGTTTCGGCGAGTTGATGGTTCGCGAATGGTTTGGCTTCTTCGCCCCAGCCGCGACGCCCGATGCCGTCAAGGAGGCGTTGAACAGCGCGTTGCGCAGCGCCATGGGCCAGCAGGACGTGCGCGACTTCGTCGGCCCGATCGGCGGCTACATCGAGGCCAGCACCACGGCCGAGCACGTCCGGCGCATGGGCGTGGACTCGGAACTGGCCAAGCGCCTGGTGACGGCGCTGAATTTCAAGGCCGATTCCTGACGGCCCGTCCCTGCCCAGACGGACAACTCCCCGCCTGTCCGCGGGCGCTCAGAACTCGATCGCCTCAGTGATCGCCTTGAGCCCCGCTTGCGCACAGGCATCGTCGGCATCGCCCCCGGGTGCGCCCGACACGCCAATTCCGCCAAAGGTGGTGCCCCCGGCTTCGATCGGCAGCCCTCCACCAATGGCCATCACTTGTGACGCTGCACGAATGCCGCTCATCGGTTGGCCGGCCTGGGTCTCGACCGCCAGTTGGGTGGTCGGGATTCTGAAACTGGCCGCCGTCCAGGCCTTGCGCGTGGCCACCTCCACGGTGTGCGCCCCCGCGAAGCGGTCCCGCAGCAGCACCTGCAGAACGCCGGCGCGGTCGACCACCGCCACTGCCGCCTGATACCCAGCATGGCGGCAATGCGACAGCGCCGCCTGCGCTGCCTTCAAGGCGGTGTCCGGGGTGAGCAACTTCACCGCGTGGGTAGTGGGCTGCTGCTGAGCTGACGCAGGTGGCGCCAGAAGCCCCAGACTGGCGGCGAGGGCCAGGAGAACCGTACACGCGGTGCCGGAACCGGCAGAGTAAACAGTTGTTGGGAGGCTTGACATGGCACTTCCGTGAGGGGATCAGGTTCACGGATCATCAGCCAGCCAAGCCAGCACGGGCTTGATCTCGGGCAGACTTCTGCCAACGGTGCGGCCTGCCGCTCAGTTCTTGCGAGCCACCCAGAAGGTGGCGCCTTCAGGCCCGTAGCGCTCATCGTGTGGCGTGTCGCGGGGCAGTTCGAAGGGCTGGCCGGCGCGCAGGGCGCGGCCTTCGCCATGGCAGGTCAGCACCACCTCGCCCCGCACCACCAAGGCGCTGACGTCGAAGGGGTGGGTGTGGGTGCCCACCACCTGCCCGGGCGCCCATTCGCGTACCAGCACATCGTTGAAGCCTTGCGCTCGCGCGCGGGCCTCGAATTCGGCGAAGGTTTCAGAGTTCATGGGCTCTCCGGGACGGCGTGTTGTGTAAGGGGTTTCGCAATGGGCTGTCCTCAGCCCATGAAGTCGGCCAGGATGCGGTTGAACTTGGCCGGGTTCTCCACGAACATGAAGTGCTGCCCACCCTCGGCCTCCTCGAAAATCTCGACCCGGGCCCCCGGCGTCTGCGAGGCCGCCCAGGCCACGCTCTTCCAAGGCACCAGGCTGACGCGGCCGCCGATGTAGAGCGTGGGCACGTTGATGCGCGGCATCACGTCGCGCCAATCCTGATGGCAGTGGTTGTAGATGAGGGCAGCCGCCTTGTCGCGCGGGAACTTGAGGTTGCAATCGATCATCCACTGCAGTTGCTCCTTGGGCATGGCCGAGGTGACCATGCCGCCCACGAAGCCCTGCGAGGTGGCCACCCCGTCGGGCCCGGCCAGCGCGTTGGCCGTGCCGGTGACGGCCTCGGGGCTGAAGATGGCGCCGGCGTTGGTCAGTTCGTCCTCGCCCCAGGCGGGGTTGGAGGTGAGGAAGGGCGGTTCGTCACAGAACACGAACTTGCCGATGCGCTCCGCGCCGAAGAGGTCGAAGTAGCACCACAGCACCGAGCAGCCCATGCTGTGGCCGAGGATGGTGACGTTGCTGACGTCCAGCGCTCGCAGCGCGTCCCACACGTCCTTGGCCAGGCGCTGGATGCGGTAGCCGTGGGCGGGCTTGTCGGAGTCGCCGTGGCCGCGCATGTCGATGGCGATCACGCGGTAGCGGTCCGCCAGGCCCTCGATCTGGAACTTGAACTGCTCGGCGGCCTGCGACCAGCCGGGGATGAGCACCAGCGGTCGGCCGCTGCCGGCCTCCAACACGTTCAGGCCCACGCC
>Ga0315907_10005189_pt1 | contig 14286 bp, 14 predicted proteins | sample LakEriMetagenome_3_FD_203525 | JGI IMG/M metagenome (GOLD analysis project Ga0315907, IMG submission 203525) | Freshwater fungal communities from buoy surface, Lake Erie, Ohio, United States - Buoy 12 MA123 | ecosystem: Environmental > Aquatic > Freshwater > Lake > Lake biofilm | place: USA...
GCCCGCGATTTCATCAACGCCATCATGACCGGCTCTAAGCCTATTGCAAGCTATGATTCCGGACTCAATACCATCCGAATCCTCGAAGCAGCTCAAATTTCAATTAAAGAACAAGGCCGGGAAGTGGTGTTGTGAGCAGGGGGTACTGGGTACTGAGTACTGGGTACTAGGTACTAGGTACTGAGTACTGAGTGCAAGGCCTTACATACCAGTCCCCAGTCCCCAGTCTCCAGTCTCCAGTCCCCAGTCCCCAGTCCCCAGTCTCCAGTCCCCAGTCTCCAGTCTCCAGTCCCCAGTCCCCAGTCCCCAGTCCCCAGTCCCTAATCCCCAATCCCCAGTACCCTCCTATGGAAACCATCACCATCAACAACGATAAGCAGTCTCTCAACAACGTAAAGGTTGGCAAGGACGTAAAGATTTTCAACTTCGTAAATGCCTATGGCTGCAGCATCGATGATGGCAGCAAGGTGGGTGCATTCGTGGAAATACAGAAGGGCGCCACAATCGGCAAGAACTGCAAAATTTCGAGTCACAGCTTTATTTGTGAAGGTGTGCACATTGAGGATAATGTATTCATCGGGCACAACGTAACCTTCATCAACGATCGTTTTCCGCGCGCTACGAATGAAGACGGCAGCATACAAACCGATGCCGACTGGCATGTAGAGGAGACACGTGTGAAAAAGGGCGCGTCCCTGGGCAGCAGTGTTACTATTCTGTGCGGAATCACGATTGGTGAAAACAGCATCGTCGGCGCAGGTTCCGTAGTTCTAAAAGACGTTCCGAACAACGTAATCGTGGCCGGCAACCCGGCGCGCATCCTTCGCGCCATCGAGAAAAAATGACAAGTGACGAATGGCTAGTGACGAATGACGAATGGCTAGTGACTAATGACCAGTGACCAGTACCTATTACCTATTACCTATTACCTATTACCTATTACCTATCACCTATTACCTATTACCTCGTCCCCAGTCCCCAGTCCCCAGTCCGCCCTTTTTTCCTATATTGCGACTCCAAACCAAGATCCATGTCCCAATCTACCCCTGTGATGCAGAAGATACCGTGTCTTGACTTGAAGGGTCAGCACGATCAGATAAAAGAGGAGGTTTTTGCCGCTTTCCAAAAAGTATACGAAAAGACTGCGTTTTCGGGCGGTCCCTTCGTCGAGGAATTTGAAAATCAGTTTGCTCAATACATCGGCGCGAAATACGCCATTGGTGTAAACAATGGTACAACGGCGTTGCACTTGGCCATGTTGGCCTTGGGTATTGGTCCCGGCGATGAGGTTATTATTCCCGCTGATACTTTTATAGCAACAGCTTGGGGGCCTTCTCATGCGGGAGCAACACCCGTTTATGTTGACTGCACAGCCGATACCTGGCAAATCGATATCACGAAAATCGAAGAGAAAATTACCCCCCGCACAAAAGCCATCATTGGGGTGCATCTCTACGGCCAGCCTTTCGATATTGAAGGTGTTCAGGCCATCTGTAAGAAGCACAATTTGTTTTTGATAGAAGATACTGCACAGGCTCAGGGAGCGCGCTATAAAGGAACTACCGTTGGTGTTTTTGGTGAAATGGCCTGCTACAGCTTTTACCCGGGTAAGAACCTTGGTGCTTGCGGCGAGGCCGGCGGTATCACCACCAACAACGAAAGCTACAAGAAGCACTTGCACTCCTTGCGCAACCACGGTTGCGAAGTACGCTACTACCACGATGAGATTGGATACAACTACCGCATGGGCGGCTTGGAAGGCGCGAGCCTTACCATCAAGCTGAAATACCTTGAAGGGTGGAACAACCGTCGCCGTGAAATAGCACGCATGTATCAGGCGAATATTACCAACCCGAAGGTGAAGCTTCAACACCAACCGGAGTGGGCCGATAGTATCTATCACTTATTTGTAATTACGACTGAAGATCGTGATCATCTGATCAAATACCTGAACGAGCGAAATATTTTTCCGGCTCTTCATTATCCTGTACCTTGTCATTTGCAAAAGGCTTACGCTCACCTTGGTTATAAGCAAGGCGATTGTCCTAATGCGGAATACCTGGCCGCACATTGTTTATCGTTACCGATGTATGCAGAGCTTTCAGACGAGCAAGTTCAAGCTGTTATTGCAGCCATAAACGAATATTGATCTAATTAGAAATCAGCAGTGAGCAAACGAGTGCTTCAATTGGGTGGTGGCGTCTTGATGGTGCGCTCCATCCAGAAAATTCAAGAACTCGGCTATGACGTTTTTTGTGTGGATATGAATCCGAATGCACCGGCTTTTGCCTTTGCCAACGGTCACGCCGCAGTGAACATCAGCGATGTGGAGGGCGTTGGGAAATATGCCGATGAGATAGGAGCAGATGTAGTGCTTGCACTCAATGACGCCGGAGTGCTTCCTGCGGTATATGCCAACAAAAAGCGCGGGTTGAAGTGTTATGACCCGGAGCAAGTGAAATACTTCACCGACAAAGGGTATATGCGCGCGCGTTGGAAGGAGTTCGGTGTTGCACAACCAAAATTTCAAATCTGTACAACCGCTGAAGAGATCTCATCAGCCATTCATCATATTGGTTTTCCATGTATTGTCAAGCCTTGCATGATGTGGGGAAGCAGAGGTGTTAGCAAAGTGAATAATGAAAATGACATTGCCTTTGCTACGCAATTCGCCATGGAGAATGCGCGCGGCGCACGATACATCGTGGAGGAGTTTATGAGTGGAACGGAAGTGAGTATCGAAGGACTTTTCAAAGATGGTAAGGCGTATATACTTGCCAAGGCCGATAAGGAACTTCAGCAGCACGATAATTACCGAGTGACCATTCAAATCAATTACGAGGCAGCATTATCGGAGTCTATTCTTCGCGAAATTGATGAGCTGGTAGCGAAAGCCGGCAGTGCTATGGGCTTCGAATCCGGAGCATTGCATGCAGAGTGTATGGTTACTCCCGAAGGAGTAAAGATGATAGAAATGGCCGGCCGCCCGGGAGGCGGTCACATCTTTGGTGCAATTGTCGAAGCTGTTTCGGGTGTGAGCATGCCGCAAGCGCTCACGCAGATTTTATTGGGTGAGGATATTGACCCATCAGCACGCGTTCACCAGGGAGCATGCTATAAATTTTTCAATGCGCCCGAAGGAGTTTTCCAAAGCGTTGACAACGTGCAGGAGGCTTCGCAAATGCCGGGTGTCATTGACCTTGGATTTACAATGGCGGAGGGAACGGTCGTGCGCACGATGGATCATGGAGCCAATCGACCGGGTTACATTGTAACAGAGGGAATTAATCGCGCTGAAGCTATAAGCCGAGCTGAAGCTGCTTTCGCTGCGCTAAAATTCAATATGCGATGATTATTGACGCTAACGTACATATTACAGTAGATGGCAAGTGGTTTACAACCCCTCACGATGCTTCCTTGGAAAGACTGCGCGCGTGTATCCGGGAAGCGAGTATTGATGCTGCGATTGCTGTGCCCTTGCCGGGCACTATAGGGAACAAGGAGCAACAAGCTCTCATTGCCGGCGAGGAACGAATTATTCATGCATGCACGTTTAATCCGGCAGATTATTCAACCGTGCAGGAGGCTGCAGATGCTTTCCGAAAAGAGTTTGGGGATGGTATTAAGCGTTTCGTGAAATTTCATAACCGATTTGGGAAGTATCACGCAGCAGATGAACGGTTTTATGCCGTTATCCGCGCCAATGACACATTGGAAGTGCCGATGGTCATAGGAGTGTGTGGCTTATTGCATGACCGCAATACGCCGGGAGCTATTGATCCCGCCGTTTACTTCTTCGATCTCGCGCAATCCATGCGCAACAGCAATTTGATTATCATGCACGGAGGTGGGACTCGCATCTTACAGATGGCAGAGATTTGCCGCGATTTGCATCATGTATATATCGATTTGAGCATGACACTCTCGAAGTACAAGGAGACTTCGGTGGCAAGTGATATTCGCTGGTTGTGCCATCACTATGATCGTCGAATTATCTGGGCCAGTGATTTTCCGGAGGTTTCCATTCTGCAGGCGTTGCAGGACTTTGATGAAGTGGTGGGCGCCATTGCACCCGAGAAAAGGTCGAATATTTTGGGACTTAATATTGCGAAATTGCTTCAAATCGATGAAATCTGAGATGCTCATGAATACACAAGGTTATAATCTATATGCATTAACAGTAGACATAGACTGGGCTCCAGATTTTATGATAGATGAAATGGCGAGTGCTTTCATCGAAAGAAATATTCGATGCACCTGGTTTGTAACCCACTCGTCTCCCGCTGTTGATCGTTTGAGAAGTAACCCGCTTTTCGAGTTGGGTATTCATCCCAACTTTTTTCCGGGCAGTTCACATGGTAGTACAGAGGACGAGGTTATAAAGTATTGTTTAGATTTAGTTCCTAATGCAAAATCAGTAAGAACGCATGCGTTATACCAAAATTCTAGACTTATTGCCAAGCTGTCCAACGAGTATGGGCTGCTGGTAGATTGTTCTCTATTTCTTGCGGCAACACCCGGGCTAATTCCTCATGTGCTTTACACAAACAGGCAACACAAGAAGCTGCTAAGGATTCCATTTTACTGGGAGGATGATGTAGAGTGTTTTAATTCTCGCCCCAACTGGGACATTCAATCCAATATATTTAAAACCAATGGACTGAAGATGTTTAATTTCCACCCGATGTATGTTGGATTGAACGAGTTTGATTTTAGAAATTATGAGTTGATAAAGGGGAATTACCAGGGAGTAAAATCGCTCAGTCAACTCACAAAAGATGAGGTCGCTCCTTATCTAAATGACGGTCCGGGAGTAAAATCTTTTTTCATAGACTTACTTCAATACTTGAATTCCGCGAATCATCCAACTTATACAGCATCTGATATACTGAACATATATAACTCGAATAATGAATAGAATTTCCCCTCTTGCAACTATAGGTATCAATGTGAAAGTTGGCTTTAATACAGTTATAGCTGATAATGTCGTAATTGGGAATGATACAGAGGTTGGTGATAACTGTGTTATTGAGAATTGCATCATAGGTGACGCAGTGAAGATTGAGAACAATTGTCATCTTGGTTATGGTCGAATAACAGCTTTTGCCGGGCGCCCCGATGCAGGTGTGGAGGCTAGTTACTCGCCACTTCGGATAGGCTCAAATGTGCTAATACGTGAGGGCTGCACTCTTTATATTGGTTCACAGATTTCGGATGGTGTTAGAATTCATCATAAAGCATTGATTCGCGAGAATTCAGTGATTGGTGATTACACGTCCATTGGTTCGATGGTAGAGCTTGAAGGGAAAATGACGATAGGTAGATATTGCTCCATTCATTCGCGCTCATTTATTTGCATGGGAACAACAATTGGGGACTACGTCTTTATAGCTCCAATGACCATTACCACAAATGGAAATCCGATTGCATACAGGCGTCCACAGGTAACCGCGATGTTTGGAGCAGAGAGGGGGGCCACAATTGAAAGTGGCTGTCAGATTGCAGTGCAGTGTATTATTTCCCCGGGAATTCGCATCGGTCATGAAAGTTTTATCGCGGCTAATTCTTGTGTGACCAAGGATTTTCCTCCTCTTTCAATCATTATGGGAACTCCGGCTAGACAAAAGGGCACTGTTGAAGAAATCCACCGTCTTCCACCGGAATTGCGCATCGAGCTCGGTTTGTCCTAGATTTATGAATCTCAGATTCTTTGGCGATTAGCCATTGTTTAGAACTCTGGCTATGTGTATTTTTCTGCGGCGTGTTTAAGAAAATATGCAGCCCATCAAATGTCCTCACTAGTCTTTAGTTTCCATACATTTGCGAACGCCAAACCCACAAGTTCTTGAAGAGTCTATCCATTGTCATACCGATATACAACGAAGGTGAAGGTATTCATCTTTTATGCGACAGACTTGTCCAATGTATCCAATCCATAGGACAGCTTGCGCAGATTGAGGTGATATTTGTGGATGATCATTCTACTGATAATTCACCGGTTTTACTTCAAACCTGGATAAGTAATCATAAGCAATTTAGATATGTTAGATTGAGCCGGAATTTGGGAAGCCATGTTGCAATTATAGCCGGTCTAACGGTGAGTAAAGGGGATGCAGCAGTGTTTTTGGCCGGAGATCTTCAAGATCCACCTGAGCTGATTTCTGAATTGCTCAAAAAATGGCAAGAGGGTTATGATGTGGTATGGGCTGTTCGGGATGAGCGACAAGGAATATCATATATTTCTTCTTTTTTATCGAGGATTTTTTATTGGCTACTGGATAAAATGACTAATCTGCATGTACCTCCCAAGGGTGCTGATTATGCTTTAATGGATAGAAAAGTTTATCAAGGCCTAGTGCAGTCTGCCGGAAGTAAGCCAAGTATTGGTGCTTTAATTTCTTGGCTCGGCTTCAAGCAAGCCGAGATACAGTATATCAAAGAGTCGAGAAAGTTTGGTAAGTCTAAATGGACATTGTCAAAGAAGTTAAATGCTTTTGCAGATGCATTTGTTGGGTTTTCGTATTTGCCGATGCGTTTTATGTCTTTTGCCGGAGCAATCTCAGCGATGTTCGGATTTTTATATGCAGTTGTGATTGTAGCGATGCGTTTATACATTGATAATCCAATTGAAGGATGGGCTTCGCTTATGGTAATAACCCTTATTATTGGGGGCCTCCAAATGCTCATGCTTGGAATACTTGGCGAGTATATATGGCGGAATTTGGAGGAGTCTAGGAAAAGACCATTGTTTTTAATAGAGGATCAAAAAGGTTTCGATTAGAGTGAATTTTATATCAATCATATTTTATTGTGTCGCTTATGCGACGTGCAATGTCTGCGGAGCTGCTTTGATAAAGTCAGAGCTAAAGGATACGCAATTGCGCGGCTTTGCCGACTATTTTAATTTTCTATTTCGCTATAAGGTAATCCTTGGCTTTGCAGTCGTTTTTCTTTCTGCATTCATTCTTATTAAGGCGTTAAGTGTGGCTAAAATCTCTCTGGTCAACCCAATTGCAACCGGTATGAACTTCATTTTTACCTTGTTGTTGGGTTATTATCTTTTTCAAGAGAAACTCACGGCGCTTCATTATTTCGGCATGGCGCTGATACTCGTCGGGATTTTACTAATTACTTCCGCTGAGAGAGCTTAATTCTTCATTGTTTCTTGTCTTGCTCATAAAGAATGAAGAGATGGAAATAATCATAAAATAGAATGAAGTGGCTAAATAGCGCTGCTCAACGTAACCCAGATATGCTAAAATGAATATGGGGGTAATGCCCAACAAAGCACACAAGAATGCGTCCCAATGGCGTTTCAGTATAATCCGGAACAGGGCGACAATAAAAAGACCATTCACTAAAATTAAAAGAATGTAGTTGATACCTTTTAAAGCTTTCAGCGGAAGAGAGGCTTGACTCATTTTTGGCAGTGGCAAATCATCCAGGCGAGTGGGGAAAAGAAATATGTAAAGGAAATTCAATCGATTCCATGCATGATAAGCCCACGGGTTTTCTCTCTTGTAAAGGTGAGAAAATCGCTCAGCGCGTTCGATAATTGACGTGCTTAACAAGCTGTCTACTTTGCCCTCGGCTACAAAACTGCGGTAATCTTTGCGCAATTCGGAAATGGAGTCGGTATTAATTGTTCCCTGCAAATGTCTCGAAGCTATGGGAGACGATGCCTCGAGGTTATCTGTGAAAAACCAATGAGCAGCGCTGCCTTTGGCCCATGGTTGAATGTCTTGCCCCATTGTAAGAAGCATGTGACGTATTGCGTTGAACTCCGGTGTTAATTGTCCCATGCACTCTTCAATAGAGGCTACCAAAACAATATTCTTTTCAAGAACAATCCTATTCCGAGTGGTCCAAACAGACAGTGCTATCAGGAGGGGAGCCAAAAAGATAATTGAATATTTGACTGCCCCCCGGAGGTTATGGCGGAGCACGTAGAAAACATACATGCTGAATATCGGGATTAGAACGATACATATCTGCCGAAGAAATACAGCCCAGGTCAAGAAGAAAGCACTAACGAGTAATGGTCTCAGCTTACCGCTGCTTTTCCAGCGATACAAGCTCCACAAGCAAATAATCAACGATGAAGAACAAAGACTATCGGATAGGAGATAGTTTGCCCTGACGGCAACGAATGAGGATATGCCAAAAAGCAAGACACTAGTATAAAAGGCTTTTGTACTATGAAACAATTTAAAGCTAATAAGACAGCCTAGATAGCTTGCGATAATTTCGAATATGAGCTGCACGAATACGACTGTCATCAACGTGTATTCGTGTGAAAGAAAAAAACGAATAGGCAAATAAACCAAACCTAGTCCGGGCATTCTGCATGCACCGTCATAATGACCTGTTGTGAAAAAAGCATTAAGAGGGGCATAGTAAGTTTCAGAGTCATTGCCTTTCAATGCCCAGAACTTGATGATAAAACCCGGAAAGATGTCCGGGTTTCGAGTAAATACGAAAATTAAAAAACAGGCGATTTTACAAAATGCTAGAAATAGAAGTGCATTAATTGAAGTTTTCTTATCAATCATCGTGCTCTATAGGGTATGTAAAAGTGATCGAAGCACTTGTATGATAAATGAGATGTCCGAATCTTCCATCGGCACATAAAGCGGAATGATAATGCTGCGGTCGCAAGCCTCTTCGGTGCGCGGCAACGACAATCCTTCACACATGGCTTTGTACGCGGTTTCACGGTGTGAGGTCATCACTCCACGGCGCGATGCGATACCTTTATCGAGCAACGCCTGCATCAGTTCATTGCGCGACATTGGCGCGTTTTCTTTCAAATAAATACTGAATGATTGCCAGTTGGTGAAATAGCCACTTTCCTCGCGAGGCAGTCGAATGCAATCGATATCGGCCAACTCGGTAAGGTAGCGAGCCGCAATCTTTCTGCGTTCCTCTACAATCCAGTCGAGCTTGGCCAATTGCTGAATGCCCACCGCTGCCTGGATATCGGTCATGCGGTAATTGTATGCCACTTCCAGATGATCTTCAAAGATGATTTTGGTGGCTCCGTGTCGCGCGCCTGCGTTTACGCTCATGCCGTGTTGGCGAAGGAGCTTCATTCGATTGGCAAAAGCGTCGTTGTGGGTGGTTACCATGCCACCGTCGCCCGTGCTAATCACTTTTCTCGGATGAAATGAGAAGCAAACTAAATCGGAGTGCGATCCGATTTTTTTGCCTTTATACGATGAGCCCGCTGCGCACGCTGCATCTTCAATGAGAAGTATGTTGTGTTTTTTGCAGAGCGCAGAAAACGCATCGATATCAGCGGGCATACCGATTTGATGCACCAGCAAAATGGCTTTTGTTTTGGACGTGATACGACGTTCAACATCGGCAACGTCCAAATTATAAGTCTCCGGATGTACCTCAGCAAAAACCGGTGTAGCTCCAACATACATAATGCTGTTTGCCGTGGCGATGTAACTCATACTGGGACAAATCACTTCGTCGCCTGCAGCAATGCCGGCAACAATCAAAGCCAGATGCAGACCTGTTGTGCAGTTGCTTACTGCCACTGCATGTTTGGCACCGGTGTAGGTTGCGAATTTTTCTTCGAACTCTTGCACACGCGGACCCTGGGTAATCCATCCCGACATAATCGCGTCGTAGGCAGCTTGTGCGTCGTGTTCTGTAAGATACGGTTTGGCTATTGGTATCATGTGCTATTATCTTCCAAAACCGATATAGTGAATACCGGCTTGTTCAACTTCTTGTTTGTTTATTTGGTTGCGTCCGTCAATGAGCACCCGGGCACCGGACGCATATAGTTTGGCAAAATCAAGTTGCTTGTATTCTTCATGCATAGTAACTATGAACACGGCCTCTGCGCCTGTGTCAAACATGTTGCCTGCAGCAGTGAATCCTTTCTTTTCGAGTTCTGCTGAAGTGAATTCCGTATCGTGTATTGCAATCTCGTAGCCAGCTGACTGCAAGGCATCGCGAAGCAGATAACTGGTGCTAAAAGTGTCTTCTTTGATGTTAGGTCGGAAGCTCAAGCCTAGTATTAGAGCTTTCTTAGCAGAAACATGAGGTGTTGCCATACTCACCGCATAGGCTGCCATGTCATCGTTGATGACGCGGCTTTTACTTGCTAAATCGAAATCAAGTCCCGCTTCACGGAAGTTGTTGATTAAGAAATAGGGATAAACAGGTGTGCAATGTCCGCCCACACCAATGCCGGGTTGGAGCATATGTGCTTCACCATCGGTATTGATAAGGGGAATGAGGTCTGCGAAGTTGACTCCAATGTGATTGGCAAAAGTGGCCAGGCGGTTCGATAGCGCAATGTTCACATCGCGGTAGGCCATACCGGCCAGCTTTACCATTTCAGCAGCTTCAATGCTGTCAACGATGTGTATGAGTGAACGATCGAAAAACCATTGGTAAATCTCAAGCGCCTTTTCGGTCGCCTCCGGTGAAACACCGCCAATTACTTTGGGTGTGCGCAGCAACTGCTCGAGCATGGTGCCGCTCTTGATGCGCTCGGGGCTGTGCACCAACAAGAAGTCGGTGCCGTGTTTTTTGCCTGTCGACTCAATGGCAGGAACCACTATGTCGCGGCCATAGCCAACGGGTATCGATGTTTCAATTACGATTAAAACATTATTGCTGAAATGAGGAGCTAGTTCGCGAAAGCAATTGAGAAAGGGTTCATCGAGAATGTTCTTTTGCTGATCAACGAGAAGGGGAATGGCCACAATGACTGCAGCACTGTCCTTCACTTGTGCAAAATCGTTTGTGACGATTAGCTGACCGGAGGAAAATGATGTGGTTAGAACTTCTGCTAAACCGGGCTCGTTGGTTTCATATTGTCCCTCAGAAAATACACGGTGAAGTTGTGGGTTGATATCTACGGCAACTACCTGTATGCCGTTTTTCAGCATGTTGGCTACGATGGCCTGGCCAATCTTCCCAAAACCTACAACACTAATTTTTTTCATAATTTTCTTTGAACCATTTCAATGTGTTAAACACTCCTTGAGCGAGGTTAACCTTTGGCTGCCATCCATACATATCGCGCAGCTTGTTAACCTTCGGATAGCGCACTCGAATTTCCGTAAAATCCATCGGTACAAAATCAATTTTAGAAGCAGATGCGGTTCCGGTCAAATCGCCGGCGGCACGTATTACTTCCTCACCCAGGCTCACCGTAGAGGCTATTGCCCACGGGTTGCCTACATTAAAGCACTCAGGACCTTGGTGCGGCTTGTTGAATATGACCATCAAGGCTTCAATGAAATCGGTGATGTAGCACCACGAACGAATGGCCATGCCGCTACCTTCAATACGGAGGTCTTTTTGTTCGAGTACGTTCTTGCAAAAGTTTGCAATAGCGCCTTCTCCAATTTGTCGTGGGCCATAGATATTGAAAGGACGAATGATGGTGCTGGTCCATCCATATTCTTCGCTATAGCGGAAAATAAGCTGCTCCCCGCCAATCTTACTGCCGGCATAACACCAGCGTTTGTCTTGAGGAGGACCGATGCGCTGATACGACTCTTCGTCAACCTCCACGGCATCAGTGCCAAAAGTTTCACTGGTGCTCATATCGAATATGCGCTTGATGCCAAGCTCAACCATGCATTCCAACACGTTGTAAGTGCCGATAAGATTCACCTTGAGTGTCTTTGCCGGGAAGTTGTAGTAGTTGCTCACACCTGCAATAGCCGCCATGTGAAAAACCATCTCGCTGCCTTCCATTGCTTTTTTCAATTGATCTTTATCGAGAATATCGCCCTGTGTAAACTTCACTGACGGATGTTCAAGAATATCGGAGTATTTAATGGCATTGCGATGCAGATTATCGAAGATGTGCACGTGGTGTCCTTCTGCAACAAGTCGCTCTGTCAGATGCGATCCAATAAAGCCGGCTCCGCCGGTTACAAAAACGTTCATAGGGTATGGTTTGGCCTCGCGAATGTAAGCAGAATTGGCCTGCAACAGCCATTATGCAAGAGGCTTTGCAGGCCTGTTGAAGCGGCTTTGAATGGAGGCTGCAACAGGAGCGAGATAACCTCCTGCGAGCATCAGGAAAAACGGATAGGATGAGGCGAGGTAGCGTTGTTCCACAAAGCCGATGGCGCTATGCATCACGACAAGCCCCATGGGAAGGCACATCCATAGCAGGTATACCCATTTTCGTTGAACAAGCCAAACTATACACATCCATACGGACAATAAGCTAAGCAGCGGAATGGCGGCAAAACTGGCTGCCTTGATGATTTTTTGGCCGAGGGTCATTTCGCTCAGTGAAGGGAAGGGAAGGTCGTCGATGCGTCGAGGGAAAAGAATCATGCCCGCGAACTTGATGCGGTTGAGCAGGTAGTAGCGAATAGGGTAGTTTGTAATGTAGGATTGGCGAATGCGGTTGCTTCGCTCCACAATCGATTGCTCTAGTGCAATGGCGTCGATTTCGGAAAGTGCTCCCGAATGCAATCGATGATAGTCTTCTTTCAATAACAGTAGCGTTGAGATATCATATTCGGTGGTAAAATCGTTGGCATCAAATGGAGCCGGGAGTTCTCGTGGTGAATCGAAAAACCAATGTGATTCACCTCCTATAGCCCAAGGCTGGTAGTCGCCCCCGCTTGCCAAAATCCAACCCCGAATGGCTGCAAAATCCGGTGTGATTTGGGGTTGGCATTCTCCCAGTGGAGCTAGAAGTACAACTGTTCTGTCATAGGTGATTTGATTGCGCAATGTCCACCCTCCGATAGCCACAATGGTTGGAACAAATAGAAGTAAAGTCGCGCGAATACTGCGTGCATGGAGACCGCGAGAAAGTAACAGCAAGACCCCAAATCCGGGCAAAACAGCTAGCATGGCAGGTCGCAGAAAAACAGCAACACACATCCCGATTCCGGTAAGCAGGATGTCTTTGTTTTTCTGGTAAAGTAGATAATTCGAAAAGGCGAAAACGGATAGAAGAGTGATTGAAATGCACAGACTGTCGGATAAGAGGTAGTTGTTTCGCACCGCAGTGAAAGTACTGATACAAGCTAGAAGATAAGTGATGTGCAAGGCACGTAGCGTTTGAAAAATGCGGGCAGCAAGTATTCCCAGGCAAAGGGTAGCAAAAATGTCGAATGCAACTTGCACGAAAATCATGGCTTGCATAGCCGCGGTGTCGGTGAGAAAAGCACGCAAGGGCAGGTAGAACGGCAGAAGGCCGGGCATATGACACATGCCCTGGTAATGCCCTTCTGAGATAAGCATTTCCAGCGGGCGATAGTATCCGAATGACTCGTTTGGTTGGAGCGCCAGGTTGCCAACACTGTGTTCACTCCATTCCCTACTTTTGAATGCAATGAAAATCGAAAGCCAGAAAATCTTCGCAATGACAATGATGCCCAACCATCGCAGAAGCATGCGGCGTTCAATCTGAAATTGGGAACAAAGGGCGAGCATGGTGCGAATGTAGTGCGGACTACATTTTATTTCGGACGGAAGCGATACACTTCCCACACCAGTTTCGACATGTCGCGAATAGCAAGACGAAGCGTTTTCCAACCTCCTCCTTTGGGCTGCCCAAATTCACGGAGCAAATAATGGGTTGGCATTTCAATGGGGCGAACGCCTTTGCGGTAGAGCTTGGCACAAATTTCACTTTCTACCAAAGAACTGGTCAGGCGAGGCTGAATACTTCTCAATTGCGATAATCGATATACTTTCACCCAGTTTACATCACGTAAAAAAATGCCGAGTACATGCTGATTGAACAATCGGTTTCCCCAGCTCAAAATTTTTCGGTAAGTGTTGTAGCTAGTGTTGATCCGATAGAAAGCATAATACGTGCTATCGTCGAAAGGCTTCACTTCCTTCAATAACTCGAGTTCGAATTGGTTATCGCCGGGAATGGCACAGACATATTCTTTCGTTGCAGCAGCATATCCCGTGCGCAATGCATTGCCAATTCCCCTGTTGGTTTCGTGGCTTACGAGACGTAATTGGGAAAAGCTATTTAACTTCTCGCTTACCTCTGCTGCTGTAGCATCGCTGCTGCCGTCATTCACTACAATAAGTTCAAAGTCTGATGAAATCTCGGGAAGTAACTTCCGACATAAATCAATCACACGCCCGATGTTGCCTGCTTCATTGTAGCAGAAAATGATAAGGGAAAGGGAAATCTTCGATTGCATGAATTAGTTTGACAAATCAAATCCGAAAATCAATACAAACCATCAGATTCCTGTTTGAAATGTAATGGTTCATTCAATCGTTCATTTTGCATCGCAAAAAAAAATGATTTGCACG
>Ga0315907_10005190_pt1 | contig 14286 bp, 12 predicted proteins | sample LakEriMetagenome_3_FD_203525 | JGI IMG/M metagenome (GOLD analysis project Ga0315907, IMG submission 203525) | Freshwater fungal communities from buoy surface, Lake Erie, Ohio, United States - Buoy 12 MA123 | ecosystem: Environmental > Aquatic > Freshwater > Lake > Lake biofilm | place: USA...
TCAAAAAATGCCGAAGTTGATTTCGTGATTTGGTTTTGCAGTTCATCTAAGTGATAGCCGATGGCTAGCTTAGAAGCAATTTTCGCAATTGGATAACCGGTTGCTTTACTCGCCAATGCCGACGAGCGAGACACGCGCGGATTAATCTCAATTGCAATGATATCTTCCTTCTCGTCGGGGCTTACCGCAAACTGCACGTTGCAACCACCCGCGAAATTTCCGATGGCACGCATCATTCGTATGGCCATATCGCGCATTTTCTGATACGTCGTATCAGAAAGTGTCATGGCCGGAGCAACCGTAATGCTATCGCCCGTATGAATACCGATTGGATCAAAATTCTCTATCGAACAAATGATTGTCACATTGTCGTTGGCATCCCGCAACAACTCCAACTCGAATTCCTTCCAACCCATAAGGGCTTTGTCGATCATCACTTCGTGTATAGGGGAAAGATGAAGACCACGATCGAGTAATTTATCAAAATCAGCTTGATGGTGCACCAATGCCGCTCCGCTTCCTCCCAGTGTATAGGAAGGACGAATACAAAGCGGAAAACCGAATTCTTGCGCAATTTCCTTTCCTTCCAAAAAACTTTTCGCTGTTCTCTGTGGGGCCATGGGCACTCCTATCTGTCCCATTAACTTTCGAAACGCTTCACGATTCTCCGTTATCTCAATGGCCTTGGTATCTACACCTACCATGCGCACGCCATGCTCTTCCCAAATACCCATTTCCTCGCACTGAATTGCGAGGTTCAATGCAGTCTGTCCACCCATGGTAGGAAGCACTGCATCTATTTTATGCTCAGCCAAAATGCGGAGAATACTTTCAGGTTCAAGTGGCAACAGGTAAACATTGTCAGCGACGACCTTATCAGTCATTATCGTTGCAGGATTACTGTTGATGAGCGTTACGGTGATACCTTCCTCACGGAGTGAACGGGCAGCTTGTGAACCGCTGTAATCAAATTCGCAGGCCTGGCCTATTACGATGGGTCCTGAACCAATAATGAGAACGGACTGAATGGAGTTGTCTTTGGGCATTTTTTTTTTATCTGACCACCCCTGTGATCAGTTAAACAAAAATGAAAAGTGGATTAGCGGCGCGAAGATAGGCCCCCCTGTAAGGTTAAACCGCATTAAGATTTCAAAAGGATGTGGATAAGTAACGCAATGCCCGCGCTGTCGCGCAGTTCAGTACATTTGACCGCTATTCGAAAGAACCTACATGCGCACGCTTATCATAGATAACTACGACAGCTTCACCTACAATCTTCAACATTATTTGGAGGCCGAACTGAACGACACTTGTCCGGTTATGCGCAACGATGCGATAACATTGGATGAAGTGGGCACTTTCGACCAAATCGTTCTCTCGCCGGGTCCGGGGTTGCCTGAACAAGCGGGGGTCACACTGGAAGTGATACGACATTTCGCAAGCACCAAGCGCATTCTCGGAGTATGCCTCGGCCACCAGGCCATTGGAATTGCTTTCGGGGGGAAGCTTGAAAATTTGAAGACCGTGCATCACGGCATTTCCTCTGGACTTCATATTAAAAAAAGCGATTACCTGTGGTCCGACTTTCCAAATGCATCTCTTGTTGGGCGCTATCATTCATGGGTTGTAAGCAACAACGGATTGCCCGAATGCCTGGAAATTATAGCCACCGATGAAAACGGAGAAATCATGGCGCTTCGCCATAGCATCTTCGACATTCGAGGGGTTCAGTTTCATCCCGAAAGTATCATGACCACTCACGGTAGAACACTCATTCGAAATTGGGTGAACGAAAAGCGCACGATTTGAAATCGACCTTCACATACAACAACGTCACCCTGGAGTACATAACCATCGGGGATGGCACGGAGGTGGTTCTCTGCATTCACGGTTTTGGAAGAACGGCAGAAGACTTCACATTGTTCGAAGATTTACTTCAACCCAACCAACGAATAGTTGCGGTAAACATATTGGCACACGGCAACAGCACTTTTCCGTCATCGCGCATTAGTAAAGATCCACTTTCCAAGTCAGAGTGGTCGTCTCTGGTAACTGTCTTTTTGAAGTCGCTTAACATCGAGCATTTCCATTTGATTGGATACAGCATGGGTGGAAGACTGGCTATGGTGCTGGCGGAGCAAATACCGGAAAAAATAAAGTCGTTGATACTCCTGGCGCCCGATGGACTCAAAGTAAATTGGGTATACCGCTTCGTCAGCGAAACCAAACTTGGACGTGTCCTTTATCGATGTATCATAGAAAACCCGAATTGGATATTACGCACAGTAGATTTTTTGAGATTCCTTCGCGTGCTACATCCAAAAATTCAACGCTTCGTGCATTTTCAACTGGAAACAAAGACTAGGCGCCAACTCGTCTATGATGCATGGCTCATACACCGACAATTGTTTCCTCGATTGCCTGTGGTTGCGCAAAACATGGAGGCACATAAGATTCCGTTTGAGCTTGTTTTCGGAGCTTACGACAAAGTGATTCCGGCACGAGATGGCAAGCGACTGCTCAGGCACTTCAAAACAGAACATCGCCCTGTCGTGCTAAATCTGGGTCATCGCCTTCTGCATCACTCGACTGTGGCGTATCTCAGCGAGAAAGGACTATGGATGCCGATGTCCAAACGGTAACACTTTTTCCGTTTTGTGTTCCTTTCAAGTTTGCGTAAACTTGCGCCGGCCTTTATGCCTTTATTGATTCATGAAAAATTGCCAGTTCGAGCCGGAACACATTTCCATACGCATCTGATGCTGATTCGTCATTGGGATGCGTCTTAGCGCGCTCGTTCCTTGTTTTTTTCTGTTAACCGAATCATTTAAAAATCAATGAAGACTAAATACATCGACCTGGTAGAACAAACCTTCGAATGGCCCCAGGAAGAATTTCAACTCGATAAAGACAACCTCCTTTTCCACGAAATTCCACTCATGGATTTGGTGGAGAAATACGGATCACCTCTGAAGTTTACGTATCTCCCGAAGATTAGCCAGAATATCAAGAGGGCAAAAGAGTGGTTTCGTATTGCCCGCAATGAAGTTGGCTACGAAGGCGAGTATCACTATTGCTACTGCACAAAAAGCTCACACTTCCGCTACGTGTTGGAAGAGGCTCTGAAGAACAACATTCACATTGAAACTTCTTCTGCCTACGACATCGATCTCATTCGACGACTGGGCACGCTTGGCAAAATCAACAAAACCCAACGCATCATTTGTAACGGATTCAAGAAGGATGAATACGTAAAGAAAATTTTCGACTTGCATGCAGACGGTTACAAAGACATCATCTCTGTCATCGATAACAAATACGAATTCCAGACATTTGAAGAATTAGTGCAAGAGCCCATGAACATTGGCATTCGCATAGCCAGTGAAGAGGAGCCCAAATTCGAATTCTATACTTCTCGTCTCGGAATTGGGTATCGTGAGATTGTTCGCTTTTACAAGAAATCGATACACGACAATCCGCATCTCAACTTGAAGATGCTTCACTTCTTCATCAACTCCGGCATCAAAGACACCAGCTACTACTGGAACGAGTTGGTGAAATGCCTTAAAGTGTATTGTGAGCTTCGTGAAATTTGTCCAACGCTCGATTGCCTGAACATTGGCGGAGGCTTCCCTATAAAGAACTCGCTCGCTTACTCTTTCGATTACCAATACATGGTGACGGAGATTCTGCGTCAAGTGAAAAATGCCTGCGATGACGCCGGGGTGCCGGTTCCGCACATCTACACGGAGTTCGGTTCATTCACCGTTGGAGAAAGTGGCGGAGCGATTTACAAAATTCTATACCAGAAAGAACAGAATGATCGCGAGAAATGGAACATGATCGACTCATCCTTCATGACAACCCTTCCCGACAGCTGGGCCATCAACAAACGTTTCATCATGCTCCCTGTGAACAACTGGCATGAAAATTACGAGCGCGTCTTTTTAGGAGGTCTTACGTGCGACAGTGACGACTACTACAACTCGGAGCAACACACCAACGCGATTTATCTTCCGAAATACTACCCTGATCAACCTCAATACATCGGTTTCTTCAACACAGGTGCCTACCAAGATACACTTGGCGGATTCGGTGGGATTCACCATTGTCTGATGCCTCAACCCAAGCATGTTTTGATCGATCGAGACAGCAAAGGAAAATTGAAGTACAAGCTGTGGGCACCGGAGCAGAAGCCAAAAGAAGTGCTTGAAATTTTGGGTTACTACGATTGATTGAATGAAACTGCTTACATTTTCAAAGGCTGTAAACGCATCGGTGCTGCTCATCATTCTCGTGAGCTTGCGTAAGAGTTTTATTTCTCTCATCAACACGTTCGATCCTCCTGAGCGCTTTGCTGTAACGCTATACCAAGCCTTGGTCGTTTTTCTAACAATTGAAGCAGCACGTTTGACGACCATCGCGTTTTACCGCCCGCAAGGCGGCGTCAAGAAAGACAATTTCACCACCGGTCTTTCACAAATTGCACGATTAGTATATGGGCTCATCTTTGGCGTGCTTGTCCTGTCTTTGTTCAGCATCAGCATGAAAGAAGCCATTACGACACTGAGTCTGCTGGCTGCTGCTTTGGTTTTGATTACGAAGGACTACATCTCAAATCTAATCAACGGTATGTACATGACCTTCGCACGAATTGTGAATATTGGCGACACGGTGAAGATTGCAGACACGAAGGGAAAAATTATTGACATCACTCTTTCGAATGTGCATTTACTCAATGACGACGATGACATCGTGTACATCCCCAACAACAATGTCTTTACCAGCCAAATCATCAATTACACGCGTCGAGAATTGAAGAAGAGCAACATCGACTTTGAGTTGGACATCTCGCAAATTGATCAGCTTGAAAAAATCGAGAAGGAAATTGTCTTCGCATTAAATGACCTTCATGATTTAATTCAACCGGGAAGTATGATCTTAAAGGTAAACAGTATCAAGCACGAGTACTGTTCTTTTAAGTTCCAATACATCTTAAACGATACCTTAAACAAGGAGCACGACAACAAGGTGAAAAGGCAGGTTATAGCATTCGTGATGCGATACTCTCTTCAAACCCGCGGCAGACGATGAATTCCATGTCCAAAAGTTAATTTCGAACTTCCCGCAAAAAAATTGTTCAAATCCACGTTGATTTTTTCATTTTTGCCGCGGAATTAATTAGTCATTCAGGCAGATTTTCCGCAAGCAAAAAATGGGTAAATACAATTCAATACGGCAATTCATGCAGGAGAACTACCTGCACTTCAATGCCGCGGCCATGGTAGATGCTGCCAAAGGCTATGAGCAGCACCTCACCGAGGGCGGAAAAATGATGATAACGCTTGCCGGCGCTATGTCTACAGCTGAACTCGGTATTTCACTCGCAGAGATGATTCGTCAGGGTAAAGTCGACATCATTTCTTGCACCGGTGCAAATCTGGAGGAGGATCTCATGAACCTCGTTGCACACAACCACTACGAGCGCGTGCCAAACTACCGCGATCTTACTCCGCAGCAAGAATGGGACTTATTGGAACGCGGACTCAACCGCGTGACAGATACCTGCATTCCCGAGGAAGAAGCATTTCGCCGTTTGCAAAAACACATTCACGCTCTCTGGAAAGATGCCAACGATAAAGGGGAACGCTATTTCCCACATGAATACATGTACAAAATGTTGTTGAGTGGTGTCCTCAAAGAGTACTACCAAATCGACCCTAAAAATTCCTGGATGCTTGCCGCCGCAGAGCGCAACCTGCCTATCATCGTGCCGGGTTGGGAAGACAGCACCATGGGAAACATCTTCGCTAGCTACTGCATCAAGGGAGAGATTAATCCTTCTACCATGAAAAGCGGTATCGAATACATGACTTGGCTGGCCAAGTGGTATATCGACAACTCGGCAGGTAAAGGCGTCGGATTCTTTCAGATTGGAGGCGGTATTGCCGGTGATTTCCCAATTTGCGTTGTGCCCATGCTTTACCAAGATATGGAAATGCACGACATCCCTTTCTGGAGCTACTTCTGTCAAATTTCAGATAGTACTACAAGCTATGGAAGTTACAGTGGCGCTGTGCCCAACGAAAAAATTACGTGGGGCAAGCTCGATATCACAACGCCAAAATTTATTGTCGAAAGTGATGCAACTATCGTTGCTCCCCTCATATTTGCATGGATATTAAATCAATAATTCTCAATATCATCGGTTATGGCTGCACCCATTAAAAGAGTCATCAAAGATTACAACACGCTCACCAAAGAGCATATCGATCTCATAAACGAGCACTACCCGAACGGCTTCGAAAACGAGAACCTTGTCTCGTTCGTTACTCCAAAAGGACAGTTCATCAAGGCACTCGAAGTGCGCACCGATGACACTATTTACCTTTTCAAAATCGACAAGAACATGAAGGTCGATGATGAAGAAAATCAGGAAAACGAAGGAGCAGCAATGTCGGAATTCGAAAGCTTCAAAGAAGGCGGCGACGATGATATGGATGATATAGGCGAGGGCGCAGACGATGACGATGACGTGGATGCAGATATGGCTGACGACGATGGCGGAGCCGATGACGAGGATTAATCTAAATCGCGAATAATATAGAATGAGCCGGGGAAATTCCTCGGCTTATTTTTTTGAGATAAGCAGCGGCGTTACTATGACACCCTGCGATGTATGTGCCCTTAAAGCATACACACCATCTGGAAGTGAAGAAATATCAAGTATTTCAGAGGTATTCACTCGTAGTTGCAAACGTCCGTTTGTATCAAAAACCTCCCAACCAAAAACATCAAGATTATCTGATGAGACAATTTGAAGATGCTGCGAAGCCGGATTAGGATAAATCAATAACTCGCTTGTAGTCGCCGAGTTTTTTGCCTGTTGAGTAGTTTCTCTTCCCGGTATTTTATCGCCACCGGTTTGCAAAGGGTCCAAGAAAGCTTTGAAGGTTGGCCAAACGTCCTTGAGCATAACAAAATGATCAACCCCACCTGGCGATTCACAACGCGTGTTGCCACCTCGAAACACACCCACCACTTTAAAATCCTTATCAAATAATGGGCTACCAACACTTCCTTCAGAAGTCTCACCAATTCCAACGTTATTTAAGCCAACTATTACGGGAATGGCAGAGAGGCCTTCCAAAAAAGGCCCTTCATAGTGTGCGAAACTCTTGGCCATTCCCAGCGGATGCTGAACACAATAATAGGTTTCGCCATCCAGGTCGCCCACATTCCAGCCCGCGTAGTAAACACCTTCCTCGGCAGGAGGTGAATCTGTTAAACGTATTAGAGTCAGACCCGCAATCGAATCGTGACACACTAACTCAGCGCCACTGATACAATACAAATCACAGCTACTCAACTCTGTCAAGCACCTGTTATCGTTCAATCCGATTTGAAATGAAAATGAAGAAGGCGAACCTATAATCGAAGAAGAAGCCATTACAGCATATGGCATGGCTGTATTCTGAGAATTGTTAATGAGGAAGGATGTCGCATATCGTTGACCATGGTCGACCAAAACGCGCATAACCGATGAACCACATCTGCTTGAAGCGAGCTCAGATGAACCATCGGTGAGCCATTCCGTGCACAATTGAGATGATGCTGATGCGGCTGCAGGCTCGCGATATGCTCCCGATACGTAATTCACTTTCAAATTTCCCTCTCCGCGCGCAGCACGGGGCTCATAGTACTCCAAGAATATCCGCTGACCTAGAACGTGAGGAAGAGTTACTTCGGTTTCAATACTATAAGCTCCATTCATGGGCCCGTAATAATCCTGACGATCTTCTGAGTAAGCAAACAACTTCGCTCCAGATGGTAAATGCAAATGCTCAAAAGAAACCGATATGGAGCGGGCCCGTTCGTACTCAATTCCTAAAATCCAAAGTCTGTCACCGTTATCGAGGTTTATCCAACTACCGCTGTTTTCCATGGTCCACGATACACTTCTGGCATACGCGAAACGATAGGGCAACGTCCTTAAGTCCTCTTGAATAACATCTTCCTCAAGTAAATTGTCAACGTTCGCCTCTGCTACCCATTCTTGATTAACAACAAGTGAAAGCTGTTGATTCCAAGATACGGGCGTACCTGTCCTATTTGTTTGACCATAGGCCAAAGCACCTAGAAAAACGAACCATATGACGAGTGAGATTTTCACTTGCTACGATCTATATCATTGATGGATGTAACATTGCTAAGATAGGTAGAATTTCTAGACAATACTCATTTTCAAATGACGAAAATGCATTAGCTTCACCAAACAAAGTTTCAGTTAAAACAGTATGCAACCATTTTATTGCAGACAAAGTCACGTAGCTAACACACAAACAGGCATGACAAAACCAGCTACACTTCTTGCGACATTCCTTCTCGTAGTCCTTTATTCGATTGCGTTTTCGCAACCTTGCGTTGATTCAACCCTAATTAATCCCGATGTAGCTTGTCTGACCATCTGGGATCCGGTCTGTGGTTGCAACGGAGTTACCTACGGCAATTCGTGTGAAGCTACCAATTTCGGTGGTGTTACATCTTGGACACCCGGGGAGTGCGTAGGCCCATGCATGGACATGTCGGGCCTCGATTTCGGGATGTGCGACATGTTCTTGGGTTATACCTGGATGAATGGATCGTGCTATCCCATGAGCGGATGTGGCTATGTAATAGGCAACATCGATTTCAGTCCCAATTTTTACGCTACCGCGCTGGAATGCCAACAAAACTGCGGCAATACACTCACCGATTGCATCAACAACTGGCAAATTGAACAAGGTTATTTGGTGGATTGCGCGCCTACTAGTTCACCGGTCTGCGGATGCAATGGTGTTGAATATTCCAACTCATGCATGGCATTCTACTACGGTGGTGTTACAAGTTACACCAATAGCCCTTGCGCTCAGAACGATTGCAGAAGAATCCCTCATATAATTTCATTTGGAGAATGTGCAATGCCTCTCGGCTGGGGATTGTGGGAGCAAGGATGCACAATGACCAGCGGTTGCTCCTATGTGGGTCAAAATGGATATGACTACAGTAATTTCTTTTATACTACTGAAGAAAATTGCAACGCCGCCTGCAATAGTTCAAGTTGTATCGACTCAACACTTATAAATCTGGATGTTATTTGCCCTGCGATTTACGATCCTGTATGCGGATGCGATGGCATCACCTACAGCAATTCATGTCATGCAACCAACTACGGTGGAGTAACAAGTTATGAGAGTGGCCCATGCATCACTTCAGTGCACGAAGCGAAAAAAGAGCAGTTACGCATCAGCCCAAATCCGTTTCAACATTCATTTCGCTTGAGCTCTTACACGCAGGCCTCAACACATGCCGTGATATTCGATGTAACAGGAAGAGTTTTGGCTTCCATTCCTGCATCCGCATTTATTCAACCGATAGATGCCTCCTCTTGGCAGAGCGGGGTCTACATTATTCGAATTTACAATGGAGATAATGCGATTAAGAGCGCTTCAATCGTGAAGCAATAAGATTAAAGAGGAGTGTTTTCGAATGCTCGTAATACATCCAACACGGAAGGATACGTATTCGCCAACACGAAATCCCAATTGCTTGGAGAAATCCATTTTGCCTCAGAGATGCCTTCTATCAATTGGGGCTTGGGCTCATCATGGCCTGCATGCTTCATCACATACCAATCGGTCGATTTCAAGATCTGCTCACCCTTCAATGTATACGTGTGAAATGTCGTTACCAAGTGACGTTCAACAGTCAGTTTATCAATAGAACACTCCTCCTCCACTTCACGCACAGCTGCCGGTTCCAACTCTTCTCCCTTTTCTACTTTCCCTTTGGGTAAATCCCATTTTTCAAGTCGATAGATAAACAACACCTCATTCCGATCATTCGACACCACACCACCCGCTGCCCGAATGAGTGCAAATTGTGAGGCGAACTGCCGCCACGACCATTCCATATCATGGCACATTAAAAAGATCTCTTTAGCACCTCTGTTTATCGCACTTTCAATGAGCATCGTATCCGCTTTACCCTGTGAAACAATGACCTCCTGGCCATAACCATGAGGAACCTCTTCCGAATCATTCAAGAAAACGACCGGTCTGTTGGCGAAATAAACTTTATACTTTTGAGGCATGAATTCACAAGATCGAGCGTTAAAGGTAGCAGAATTCCTGCTTCAAATCGAAGCCATCAAATTAAGCCCGGAAAATCCCTTTACATGGGCATCTGGACTTCGCTCTCCCATTTACTGCGACAACCGTAAAACTCTTTCCTATCCTGAGGTACGCGCATTCATTCGCGATGCCTTCGCTGCGACTATACGCGAGTCATTTCCCGCGGTAGAAGTAATTGCGGGTGTGGCAACCGGCGGTGTGGCTATTGGTGCTTTGGTAGCTGAAGCTCTCAATCTTCCGTTTGTGTATGTGCGTAGCGAAGCCAAGAAACATGGACTCGGCAATCAAGTCGAAGGAGTTCTGCGCGAGAATCAACGCGTAGTAGTTATCGAAGATTTAATTTCGACGGGCTCGAGTAGTTTAAAAGCAGTGGAGGCGCTGCGCGAAGCAAATGCACAGATTGAAGGCATGGTAGCCATTTTTACCTACGGATTCCCCAAAGCCGGCGAACGATTCGATGAAGCTGCATGTGCGGTTCAAACACTGAGCAACTACGACTTCCTACTCCAACAGGCATCGGCATCGGGTTACATTTCATCTGCTCAGTTGGCAACACTGAGCCAATGGAAATCAAATCCGGAAGCATGGAGCGCACATTTCATGGCAAGCCACACCCACTAAGAACAACCACACTATGACTCACATCGAAAGCCAACAGGCACAAGTCAATTCAAATGCAGCAACCGTGTTTGCATTTCTAAGCGACATGAAAAACATTGAAAAGCTCCTGCCTGCCGGCAAATACAGCGACTGGAAAGCGGAGTCGAACGTGTGCAGCTTCAAAATTCAAAACGCTTACACCATCGGACTACAAATAAAAGAAAGCAAACCCAACGAAGAAATCACCTACGAAAGCACGGCAGGTTCACCTTTTCCATTTACACTTAAAGTTCAGTTGAAAGAAAACGGATCCCAAACCACCGGTCAACTCATTTGCGACGCTCAGATAAATCCATTTTTGGAAATGATGGTCAAAAGCCCACTGAAAAACTTATTCGACTATATGGCGAGCCGATTGCCTGAAGCAATGGGCGTTTAAGAAAGCCCTTCCTTCCAACGCTGCCAGATTGCATCTTGATGTTCGGTGGTTTGCTGCAATCTCACACAACGATATTTCATCACCCATGTTCTTCCATTCGGAGCGATTGAAAGTACGACTCTCTTGCCCTTACGAAGCACAGTTAATTCGAGTTGTGTCGCATACATGCGCATGAGTTGTTGCGCATTCTTGTAGGGAGCAATTCCATTCACAGCCACTATTTCGTCGGAATACCACAGTCCACTTTCATCGCCGGGTGAATCAGGCACAACCGCACTCACCACAACCTTCTGGTTGCTCTCATCCAATGAAACACCTAAGTGAGCTTCACTCCACTTGGCAGAGGGTATTTCTTGTAATTCTGCTCCTGCATAAGACAGGACTTTACGGATGGTAGGGAGGTAATCTTCTGTGCCATTCACATACGAAGCAAACAAATCCGAGAAATCGAAGTCGATGCATTCATTCAGTAAAGCGAGATAATCTTCTCGCGAGTAACCTCTGCTTTCCTTTCCAAATCGTTCATACATCATCTTCATCACACCATCGAGCGAAGCTGTTCCATCGCTTTCATGCAAAAGAATGAGGTCGCACATCATCGCAATCAAAAATCCCTCGTTGTAGATGGAAACTTTTCGCCATGGTATACCTGCCACATAACCATCCAACCACGTATCCCAACTACTGCGGGCTACCGACAAATTGAAGCGACCATGATTACCGACATAATCCTGTACATGATCCTGAATTACTTCCAGCCAGTCATCGGAAGACAAGGATCCGCTTCGCCACAGAAGTGAATCGCCATAATACGTTGTCACACCTTCGTATACATAGCCCTGCTCAGAGTAATTCTCGCGTGTGAAATCATAGGGCAGCATTTCTATCGGGCGAATATTCTTCACATTCCAGGTATGAAATAACTCATGACAACTGATGCCGAGTAAATCGAGATACAAATGCTCTTGCTGAAAATCGGCAGCCGGACCCATCGTTATCACGGTGCTGGTGCAATGCTCCACACCATGACGTAAGAAATAAGGAACAAAATGAAAGAGAAAGTGATACTCCTTGCATGGAATGTCGCCAAACATGTTCAGTTGAACTTTCGTGAATGCTTCGAAATCTGAGAGCAATCGAGTTTCGTTCAAATTGACATCACCTTGAATCCAGATATGAAAGGGAATACCCTGAACCTCATAACTCAGTTGCTTGAGGGTATTGCTTGCGATAAGCGGACAATCTGCAAGCTCATCAAATGACGATGCAACTAGAATGTGCTCGGAGAGTTTGCGCAATCCCGTTGCCACTCGATAATCCGAGGGAACATCGAGATTAACTTCATAGTTAACAGTTGGATTCTCTTCGTCAAAAAAGAAACAGTTTACCGGATTGATGTAGAGTTGTTCCTCGTCCAGAAAAGAAGAACCTGCATTTAACTCAGCCGCATAATATTGATACGTGAGATGCACCATGCCTGCGCCAGCTGTATCGACACGCCAATTGTCCTTACTCGTCTTGAAAAACTTCAGCTCCCTTCCTTCGCTGTCGGTGACTTTCCATGCGCGAATGTTCTTCGCAAAATTCCCCAACTCATATCTGCCCGGCCGCCACGACGGCAACTGCAAGGAAATGGAACTTCTACCATGCGTGGGAAACTCCGCTTCAAAGCGGATGAAATGACGATGCGGATGAGCTGTTCTAACCGTGTACTTTATCATTTCCGTTTACGAATTGCAGGTTCAATAGGAACACCTGTTGCGGCATCAGGCAATGCAAAACCACACATCATGCTCACGGTAGGAGCAATATCCGTAATGCTAAAACGATTATACGTCTCGCCTCGCTCAACGCCACATCCAAAGAAAATCGCAGGCACATGCGAGTCATACGCATAGGGTGAACCATGCGTTGTTCCGCTCATGCCGTACTCGATGTATCCGGGATCAAGGGTATAGATGACATCCCCCGAGCGCTGTGCGTCATACCCTTGCTGTATCATATTCTTGACCATATCACCGCCCCTCGCCTGATTCAAATCGGACGCGGTAAAAGCACTCATCACTTCCGGAAATGAAAAACAAAGCTGCGCTACTTCATACTGAATTTCCTTTACACTCAATCGTTTCGCCTGAATCAATTTGTGATTGAGGAAGACATTCTGATTGCTTTCGTTCAACACCCAGTCGCCTTCGCCGAAGCGCTTGGCCAAGGTGTCTTCCAGAAATAACTCGAGTCTATCGCTCTTCCAATAACCACCAATTGCCTTGCGCTTGGCCGTGTAGCTTGGCGTAGGAGCACCGCCGTGATCAGCAGAAAGGAAGACAGTGTAATTGCCCTTGCCAACTTGTTCGTCCAGGAAACACAAAAAAGTTCCAAGCTCTTCATCCAAGCGCAAATAACAATCCTGCGTTTCCATCGCATGAATTCCAAACTGGTGTCCGATATAATCGGTTGAGGAAAAACTCACGCATAGCATATCAGTATGTGCATCCGTTCCCATTTTCTCTTGCACGATCAATTCACGCGCGAAGTCAATAGTCATGGAGTTACCAAAAGGTGTCGCCTTCAGCAATTCGTAATTTCCATTCGCCGACTTAAGAGCAGGAAGATCATAGGGGAAAGTGGGTTTCGTAGTTCCTTTGAAAGGGGTTTCATGCGCGTTATTGTCGGCTTGACTTTCATCGTAGCATGATTCATCCCGGAACAAATTCCAATTCTGCGATAAATAGGTGTCGGCCAATTTCCGTTTGTTGAACGCATTCACCCAGTCGGGCAATGCGTTCATATACCAATTACTAGTTGCCCACACTCCCTCTTCGCCACCCACAAACCAATAAGCGGCATCAGCTGTGCGACCCGCCGGCAATATCGCGCCCCGATCTTTCATGGCTATACCAATCACTTTTCCTCTTCCATTCGTTTGCATTCGAATTATATCGCCCAGTGTAGATGACGTAAGATAGTGTGGTGACATCTGCCCTGCCTTAGAACTCGTACCGACACCCTTGGCCGTTGAGTCGGAAGAACAGTAAATCATGGAGTTGCTCTCGCGGTCGTACCAATCATTTTGAA
>Ga0315907_10005191_pt1 | contig 14284 bp, 11 predicted proteins | sample LakEriMetagenome_3_FD_203525 | JGI IMG/M metagenome (GOLD analysis project Ga0315907, IMG submission 203525) | Freshwater fungal communities from buoy surface, Lake Erie, Ohio, United States - Buoy 12 MA123 | ecosystem: Environmental > Aquatic > Freshwater > Lake > Lake biofilm | place: USA...
GTCGTGGATGGTGGTGATCTGGCCGTGGCGGATGCCGATCGCCTCGTGCACCACCTTCACCACCGGGGCGAGGCAGTTGGTGGTGCAGGACGCCGCGGTGACGATCGGATGCCGCGCGGGATCGTAGAGACGCTCGTTCACGCCGACCACGACGTTCAGGACCGAGGGATCCTTGACCGGGGCCGCCACGATCACCCGCTTCGCGCCGCGGGCGAGATGGCCCTCGATGGTCTGCGGCGTGATGAACTTGCCGGTGCATTCCAGGACCACGTCGACGCCGAGGTCACCCCAGGGAACGTCGCCGGGCTTGGCGTGCTCGGTGAAGGACAAGCGCCGGTCGCCGATGCGGACCGCCCCCTCCCCCTCCGCCGCGATGGCAGGGCCCTTCCAGCGGCCCTGCACGCTGTCGAACTCCAGGAGGTGCGCGCAGGCGGCGGCCCCGCCCTTGATCTCGTTGAGGTGGACGACGTCCAGCCGGTTGCCCCGGCGCGGATCGTCGTCCGGCCGCTCCGCCGCGCCCAGGGCGGCGCGAAGGGCGAGGCGGCCGATGCGGCCCATGCCGCTGATGCCGACGCGCATGGGTCAGGCTCCGAGATTGGGGTTGGCGAGCGCCTCGATCCGGGCCTTGAGCGCCGGTCGCGGCAGGGTGCGGTGGGGAAGGTCTGCGAAGGCGACGAGGCGGCGCTTCAGCCCGGCGTAGAGTTCACCCAGCAGGGTCGCGCGCTCGGCCGCGTTGCCGGCGAACTTGGCCGGGTCCGGCAGGGGCCAGGAGGCCACGATCGCGTCCGGCCCGAAGTCCGGGCAGGGCTGGTCGACGAGCGTGTCGCAGAGCGCGATGGCACAATCCATCGGCCGGCCACGGAAATCGTCCCACGACTTGCTGCGCAGGGCCGAGACCTCGTGGCCCATCGCCCGGAGGTGGGTCACCACTTCCGGCAGCGGCCCTTGGGACGAGGGGGCCGATCCCGCCGACGCCGCCCGGAACCGCCCCTGCCCCACCGTCGTCAGGATCGCCTCGGCCATCACGGACCGGGCGGCGTTGCGGGTGCACAGGAAGATGACGTCGACCGGCCGCCCACCCGCGTCGCCCCGCGCGTCTGCGAGGACGAGGCCGGCCGGCTCCGCCAGATGGGCCAGCATCGCCCGCACCGCGTCGGGCCGGGCGACGTAGACGATGGAGCGACCGTGGCGGGTCGAGCCGATCAGGCCGGCCTGCTCCAGCGCCTTGAAATGGAAGGACATGGTGGAGGCGGGCACGCCCAGCCGGGCGACGATCTCCCCCGCCGGGAGCCCCGTTTCCCCCAGCCCCAGCAGCAGGCGCAGCAGGTCGAGGCGCGTGGGCTGCGCGATGGCAGCGAAGGCGGAAGCGATATGATCCGTCTGCATTCTTCCATCATGCCGGAATCATGGAATCATGCAAGCGTCTCCACCGGTGTCCGCCGGAGCCGGCCGACCGCGACGAAGCACAGGAGCCCGCCGGCGCCGACCAGCACGAGCACCAGCAGCGACACCCCCGCCCCCGCCTGTTCGATGCCGAGAGCGAAGCCGAAGGGCGCCATGGCGGCCAGGAACTGTCGGACGAACGCCAGCCGGCCGAGACGCGCGCCGTAGGAGGCGGAGCCGAAAAGCGCCAGCGGCAGGCTCCCCTGCACGATGCTCTTCAGCCCCGAGCCGAAGCCCAGCAGCACCGCGAAGACCGCGGCGCCCAGAACGGACGGGGCCGACGCCGTCAGGATCAGGACGGCGAGGAGCGGCAGCGCCATGGCGATCAGGGTGATGGTGAGCGGGTGCTGCCGGCTTCCGGCCGCCATGTTCACGAAGCGCACGAGGACCTGCGCCGGCCCGAACAGCGTCGAGACCAGAAGCGCCGACGCCCCAAGGCCGATCGCCTGGAGCGCCGGCACCATCTGCGCCAGCAGCGCCGACAACAGGAAGCCCGAGAGCGCGAACCCGAGGGCGACGAGCACCATGGCACGGGCGGCGAGCGCCTCCGGCAGTTCGGCCGCGGTCACCACGGCCCCGCCGCCCCCCGGCCGTCCGGCGGGACGGAAGGGGTGGCGCCGCGCGATCAGCAGATGGAGCGGGAGGCACACGAGGGCGTTCAGCGCCGCGAACAGGAGGAAGACCGTCCGCCACTCCAGTTGCGCCGAGAGCCACGCCGTCAGCGGCCAGAACAGGGTCGAGGCGAAGCCGGCGATCAGCGTCAGGTGCGTGATGCGGAGCCGGCCGGAGGGCCCGCAGATCTGGACGATGGCGGCGAAGGCGGCGTCGTAGAGCACCAGCGTCGCGGCGATCTGGACGAGGCACAGGGCGGCGACCAGGAGCGGCCCGCTCGGCGCCAGGGCGACCACGACGAGAGCCGCGGCCGTGGCGAGCGAGCCCGCCGCCATGACCGGCCCCGCCCCGTGCCGGTCGATCATCCGCCCGACCCGGGGCGCGGCGAACCCGCCGACCAGCAGCGCGAGCGAGAGCGCGCCGAAGATCCAGGAGACGGGCCAGCCGACATGGTCCGCGATCGCGCCGGCGAGGATCGCGAAGGCGTAGTAGGTGGTCCCGTAGCCGATGATCTGCGTCGCCCCCAGCATCCAGACGAGGGCGACCTGCCCGGCGCGGTCGTCCCGCCCGGCCATGACCCCGACGCTCACGCGCAGCACGCGGCGACGGGTGTGGGGACGGCGATGGCCGCCTTCGGCCCGCAGCATCCCGACGCGACCGGGAGAACCGGGTCGGCCGAACAGGCGCCCGTCTCCGGCAGGACCAGCCGCACGTCCCGGGCCGCCGCCAGATCGCCGGCGATGGCGGCGACGACGGAGCGGACCTGTTCGTAGCCGGTCGCCATCAGGAACGTCGGCGCGCGGCCGTAGGACTTCATGCCGACGATGTAGAAGCCGGCCTCCGGATGGGCGAGTTCGGCGGCCCCGTGCGGCGGCACCGTCCCGCAGGAATGCAGGTTGGGGTCGATCAGCGGGGCGAGCGCCGGTGGCGCCTCCACCGTGGGATCGATCTCGACGCGCAGTTCCCTGAAGATCGAGAGGTCGGGCCGGAAGCCGGTCGCCACAATGATGCGGTCGACGGCCAGCGACAGCGGATCGCCGCCCGACGTCCCGTCCACCGCGAGGCGCCCGTCCGACCGCCGGATGCGCTGCGCGGCGAAGGGCGCCACGAGCCGGAGCCGGCCGGCCTCGATGGCGGCCATGGCCGCCGTGCCGAGGGCGCCCCGCGCGGGCAGCCGGTCGTTGAGCCCGCCGCCCAGCACGCGCGCGAGGTTGTCCCGCCGCAGCGCCCAGACCACACGCGTCTCCGGCGCGTCGGCCTGGAGGCGCAGCAGGTCGAGGACGATGTTGATGGCCGAATGCCCGCTGCCCACCACGAGCGTGGTGCGGCCGGCGTAGGTGGCGCGCTCGGCCCCGGCGACGTCGGGGATGCCGGTCGCGATCGCGTCCGCCGCCTCCGCCTCGCCGGGGACCGGCAGCCCGTCCACGCCCATCGGGTTCGGCGAAAACCAAGTGCCGGACGCGTCGATCACCGCGCGCGCCTCGGTCCGGCGTTCGGCGCCCTCCCGGTCGGTCCAGGCAACGACGAAGGGCCGGTCCTCGCGGCCGGCGCTGGACATCTTGTCGAGACCCCGCCGCGTCACCGCGCGGACCCGCGCGCCGAACACGAGGTGCGGGGCGATGGCGGGCAGCGCCGCCAGCGGCTCCAGATAGCGCCGGACGATCTCCGCCCCGGTCGGAACGACCTTCGGGTTCGGCGGCTCCCATCCGGCCGCCGCCAGCAGCCGGCCGGCCGCGGCGTCGACGTTGAAGGACCAGGGCGAGAAGACCCGGACGTGGGCCCAGGCCCGGACAGTCGTACCGGGGCCGTCGCCCCGCTCCAGCACGAGCGGGGTCAGCCCGCGCTCGACGAGGTGGGCGGCGGCCGCGAGTCCGACCGGGCCGGCCCCGATGACGACGACGGGAAGGGAGGCGTTCATGGGATTTTCGCTCCTTGCATCGGGCTTCGATGCCTCAAGGGTCGATGCTTCAGGACAAAAAATTAGGCACAGCAGTCCGCAGCACGCCCGTCACGGGTCCGCGCGACGACGCGGTCGGCGTCGACCAGCGCATCGGTGATCTCGATCCAGGCGTCCACCGCCGTCCGCAGGGCCAGCTGTCCGCGGTCGGTCAGGGTGTAGACCTTGCGCTCCCGCCCGCCCACAACCTCGACCGCCGAGGTGACGTAGCCGCCCTCCTCGAACTCGCGCAGGACCGGGTAGATCGTGCCCTCCGAGGGCGAGCAGCAGCCGCGCGTCGTCTGCTCGACCCGGCGGGCGATGTCGTAGCCGTGCATCGGGCGGTCGTGCAGGACGCGCAGGATGAACAGCTTCGACAGGCTCATCTTGACGGTGCCGGCCCAATAGGCACGGTCGGTCAGATCCGGGGCGGCGCGGGCAGGACGGGCGAGGGTGCGGCTGGACATGTCACCCTTCTATGCCTCGATGTTCGAGGTGTCAAGCACGGAGGCGTCCGCGGCCGGCCAGCCTCGCCCCGGCCTCAGGCCGCGCGCAGCGCGTCGATCCGCGGCTGCCCACCGACGCGCGGGGCGAGCGACGACCAGACGCCCTGCGCCCCCGCCTGCCACGCCGCCCGGTCCGCGGGCTGGACGACCTTTCCGCCCTCGGCCGCGACCTTCGCCATCGACGTCGCCTCGTCCGCCACCATCAGCGCGTCGAAGTGGGGGGCCGCCTCCCGCGTCGCGGCGGCGAAGGCCGCCCTCTCCTCGGTGCCGAGCGTGCGCCAGAAGCCGGCCGACAGGACGAGGACGCCGGTCGCCCAGATGTGCGCCGTCTCGGTCAGGTAGGGCACGACCTCGTGCAGGCGGAAACCCGCGTAGGCGGACTTCGTCAGGTCCATGCAGTCGACGACGCCCGACTTCAGCGCGTTGTAGGTCTCGGGAATCGGGATCGGCGTGGGCAGGGCGCCGAACGCGCGCCAGAGCTCGGTGTGCAGCGGGCTCTGGATCACACGGATGCGCTTGCCGCGCAGCTGGTCGGGCCGGACGATCGGCTCCTTGGCCAAGAGGTGCCGGGCGCCGTAGTTGATGAAGGCCGGGACCACGAAGCCCTGCGCCTCGAACAGCCCCTTCAGCCGGTCGCCCTGCGGCCCGTCCAGCGCGCGGCGCACGTGGGCGGCGTCGGCGAAGACGAAGGGCAGGTCGAGGATCTGGCTCTCCGGAACCCAGGACGAGAGCGCCGAGACGGTCGACAGGCTCGCCTGGACCGAACCGAGGCGGAGCCCCTCCGCCACCTCGCGCTCCCCGCCGAGCGCCGCGTTCTGGACGATCCGCAGGTCGAAGCGGCCGGGGACGAGCGTGGCGAGCCGCTCGCGCACGCGCAACCAGACCTGCGTCTCCGGCTTGTCCTCGCCGAACAGCGACGCGACCGTGACCGCACGGGTCTGGGCCCGCGCGATCGACGGCGCGCCAACCAGGGGCGCGGCGCCCAGGGGGGCGGCAAGCGCGAGGCCGCCGGCCTTGAGCAGCGTGCGTCGGTCGAGGCGGGACATGGGGGTGCTTCCGGTCGCTGGATCCGAAAGGATCAGATAAGGAGGCCGACGGCGATCGTCATCGCCGCGAGCGTCGCGAGGAGGACCGCCGTCAGGGGCCAGCAGGCGCGGAAGACGGACGCGGCCGGCAGCCCGCACAGGCTGCTCGTCACATGGACGAGGACGCCCACCGGCGGCGTCAGCCCGCCGATCATGAGGTTGACGACGAGGAGGACGCCGAAGGCCACCGGATCGATGCCGGCCGCGATGGCGGCGGGCAGCAGGAGCGGGGCGAACAGCAAGATGGCGGCCCCGATGTCGAGGACGCAGCCCGCCACGAGGAGGATCAGCATCGCGGCGATCAGCACCGTCCAGCGCCCGCCGCCCAGGTCGGCGAGAAGGGACGCGATCGCGACGGGCATCCGGTCGACGGCCAGGAGGAAGACGAAGGGCGCGGCCGTTCCGATCAGGAGGCCGATGGCCGCGGTCTCGCGCGCGCTCTGGCGGAAGACCGCAGGAAGGCCGCGCGGGCCCCGGAGCGCCACCGCGAGGACGAGCGCGTAGACCGCCGCCGTCGCCGCGGCCTCGGTCGGGGTGACGACGCCGAGGCGGATGCCGAGCAGCACGAGGACCGCGAGGCCGATCACCGGAACCGCGCCGCGCAGGGCCGCCCGCCGCTCCCCCGCCCCCGCGGGCACCGCCGCCGTCTCCACGCCCCCCATGCGGTAGAGGGCGACGGCCAGCGCCGCGGCCAGCACGAGGCCGGCGACGAGGCCGCCGGCGAACAGCGCGCCGACCGAAAGGCTGGCGGCGTTGGCGAGGATCAGGAAGGCGATCGACGGCGGGATGATGTTGTCCAGCACCGAGGTCGCGGCGACGATCGCGGCCGCCTTCTCCGGCGCGTGGCCGGCCTGCCGAAGCCCCGGTGCCAGCGCCTTCGCCCCGAAGGCGGCATCGGCGATCGAGGAGCCGGAGATGCCGGAGAAGAGGACGTTCGTCAGGAGCGTCGTCTGCGCCAGCCCGCCCCGCCGGTGGCCGACGAGCGCCCGGGCGAGGCGGACGAGGCGCCCCGCGAGCCCCCCCTCCAGCATCAGCACGCCGGTGAGGAGGAAGAAGGGGATCGCCAGCAGCAGGAACTTGCCGACGCCCGACGCCGTGGTCTGCACGATCGCCGCCTCGGGCAGCAGCGCGCCGAAGGGAATCGCCAGCGCCAGAGCCGAGACGAGGGCCTGGGGGAGCGGCGTGCCGAGGAGCATCCAGGCGAGCGCAAGGACGCCGGCGAAGACGGAGGGCGAGGCGAGTGCCGCGAACGGACCCGCGTGGGCGAAAGCGTACAGCGCGGCTCCCACCGCGAGCGCGGCAAGGCCCGCGCGGGCGCGGCCCTCGGCCAGCGCGCGCAACGGGATCATCGCCACCGCCAGGCCCGCGCCGATCGGGACCGGGGCGAAGCGGATCCACTCCGGCAGACCCAGCACGACCGACGTCCCGCCGACCAGCGTCACCACCCCGATGCCCCCCGACAGGAGGACGAGGGCCGCGTGCGCGGAGACCCCGTCCGCCAGGACGCCGAGCGCGAGACGGCCCCGCGGCCCGAGGCGGGGCGCGATCAGGTCGAGCCGGATCGCGACCGCGCTGCCCGCGACGAGCGGCAGTCCGAGGAAGACGAGGGCGGTGAAGAGCCAGATCGCCAGCTCCTCGGTTCCAGCAAGCGCCGTGCCCGCCACGTAGCGCAGCAGGACCGACACCGTCACGAGGAGGAGGAGCGACGCCAGGAGTCCGGCCACGACCGCGCCAAGCGCGGCCTCGACCGCGCGGACGACGCCGGCCGCGACCGGTGCGAGCACCGGCCCCTGCGGCCCGCCGGGCCGGGACCGCGCCGTCATCGCACCGACGGTCGCGGCCGCGGGGGCAGCCTTGAGGGAACGATCTGCAACGCGCCCCTGCAACGGTGGTTACCGGTCACCGACCGAAACCACTTCTAACCCCTTGAAAAATGGTGGGTGATGAAGGACTCGAACCTTCGACCCGCTGATTAAGAGTCAGCTGCTCTACCAACTGAGCTAATCACCCGTCCGCCGGTACGCGTGGGCCCGTGCGAGGGGGGCCTTATACCCAAGCGTCGGGGGCTTGTCGAGCCTCTTCGACCGGAGCCACATGCAGGGGGCGTCATCCCGTCCGTGCGGGTTGCACCTGGGCGCTCGGAGCGGCGGGCGGGCTTCGGGCGGGGTTGCGGCGCTGGGCCTCGAGCAGCATGTCGCGGGCGATCGGTGCGGCCACCGCCGAGCCGCCGCCACCGTGCTCCACGATCACCGAGACGACGTAGCGAGGGGCCTGGATCGGCGCATAGCCGACGAACAGCGCGTGGTCGCGCTCGCGCCACGGCTTGTCCTCGTTGCGGATCACGCCGCGGTCGCGCTCGGCCATGGTGATGCGGCGGACCTGGCTGGTCCCCGTCTTCCCGCCGTACTCGAGCCCCCGCTCGGTGACGCGCATCTTGTAGGCCGTCCCGCGCTGGTCCATCGTGACCGCGTTCATTCCCGCCAGCACGAGGTCGAGGCTCGCACGCGACACGCCGACCGGCGGCCACTGGGTCTGCTCCTCCGGCCCGTCCTGCACCTGCCTCGTGACGTGGGGCTTCACCGCCGTCCCGCCGTTCACCATCCGCGCCGTCATCACCGCGAGCTGCAGCGGCGTGGCGAGCACGTAGCCCTGGCCGATCGAGGCGACCAGGTCCTCGCCCGCCTGCCACGGCACGTTGAAGCGCCGCTGCTTCCAAGCCCGGTTCGGGATGAGGCCTGGCCGTTCCCCGGGCAGGTCGATCCCCGTCTGCTGGCCCAGGCCGAACCGCAGGCTCATGTCGTGGATCCGGTCGATGCCGAGGCGCCGCGACAGGTCGTAGAAATAGACGTCGCAGGATTCGCGCAGTGCGCCGATCATGTCGAGCGTGCCGTGTCCGCCCCGCTTCCAGCAGTGGAAGCGGTGATCGCCCAGCTCCATGTGCCCCGGGCAGAAGACGGCCGTCTGCCGCGTGGCGAGCCCCGCCTCCAGCGCCGCGAGCGCCACGATCATCTTGTAGGTCGAGCCCGGCGCGTACTGGCCGGTCGTCGCCTTGTTGGTGAGCGGCGCGGTGGGATCGGAGGTCAGCTCGAGCCAGGTGTCCGCGCTGATCCCGTTGGGGAAGAGGTTGGGATCGAAGCTCGGGCTGGAGCAGAGCGCGTAGATGGCGCCCGTGTGCGCGTCCATCACAACCGCCGCGGCGCTCTTCTCCTCGGCAAGGCGGGTCTGGGTGAACTCCTGCAGCGCGATGTCGAGGGTGAGCTGGACCTCGCGCCCCGTCTTGCCCTCGTCCCGCGCGATCTCCCGGATCACGCGACCGACCGCGTTCACCTCGAACTGGCTCGCGCCGGCGCTGCCGCGCAGGGCCTTGTCGTGGATGCGCTCGATGCCGCTCTTGCCGATCCGGAAGCCGGGAAGCCCCATGACGGGGCTGCGCTCGGCCCGCATCTCCGCCTCCGACACCGCGCCGACGTAGCCCAGCACGTGCGCCGTCACGGGCCCGTAGGGATAGTCGCGCGTCTCGCCCACCTCGATGCTCACGCCGGGGAGCTCGGGCGCGTTGACCTCGACCGTCGCCACCTGCTCCCAGCTCAGGTTCTCCTTCACCGTCACCGGCACGAAGCGCCGCCGCCGCTGCACCTCCCGCTGCACGCGCCGGATCTCGGCCTCCGACAGGCCCAGCACGTTGCCGAGGCGGCTCAGGACGGTGGGGACGTCGCGCGCCTGCTCGGCGGTGATGACCGCACGGAAGTTCTGCTGGTTCACCGCCAGCAGGATGCCGTTCCGGTCGGTGATGACGCCGCGGGCGGGGGTGAGCAGCCGCATCGTGATGCGGTTGTCGTCGGCCAGCACCCTGTAGCGGTCCGCCTCGACGACCTGGAGGTAGTAGAGCCGGGCCGCGAGCGCGCCGAGGATGCCCGTCTGCATCGCGCCGAGCACGAGGGCCCGGCGGGTGAACTGGCGGGCGCGGTCCTGGTCGCGGTCGCTCACTCGCTCACTCCAGCACGAGGAAGGCGCGATGGAGCTGCAGGCAGACGGCGGCGACGAAGGGGAAGGCCGCCGTGGTCAGCACCGCCTGCAGGAGCACCGGGCGGATCGGCAGGACGACGAGGTTGATCGCGCAGACGAGCAGGTAGGAAACGAGCGCCACGAGGAGAGCGATCGCCGCGAACGCCGCCCACATGATCAGGACGTTGCCGCGCGACAGGATCCGGCGCTGGCTGAGGACGACCGCGTGGACGAGGAGGAAGCCGACGGCGGTGAGCCCCGGCATCGACCCCGAGGTCAGGTCGCCCAGGACCCCGAAGAGGAACGCGAGCCAGGGCGGCAGAAGATCCGGCCGGTGGATCGCCCAGTAGTAGACCGAGGCGAGCGCCAGCTGAGGCGCGATCGCCTCCCACCCCGGCAGCGGCACGGGGACCACGCCGAGGAGGATGAAGACCAGCGTGATCGCGGAGGGCGCGATGCTGCGCCCCTGCCGGTCCAGCTGGTGCAGGAAGCCGCCGCCGGTCACGGCGACGTGCCCAGCAGGTTCGTCGGCAGGCCGAAGTCGAGGATCTTGACATGCTCCAGCCGGCGCAGGTCGGTCAGTGGCTGGACCCGGATCATGCGCTCGGTCACCGAGCCGACGACGCCGATCGGCAGGCCCGCGGGGAACATGCCTCCGACGCCGGAGGTCACCACGCGGTCGCCCACCGCGACGTGGGCGTCGGACGCCAGGTGCATCAGGCGTGGCCGGTCGGTGTTGTCGCCGGCCAGCACCGCGCGCACCCGCCCCTCTTCGAGCTGAACCGGAATGCGGGCGTTCAGGTCGGTCACGAGAAGGACGCGCGACGACCACTCCCCCACCTCCACCACGCGGCCGACGACGCCCACGCCGGACATGGCCGCCTGCCCGCGCCGCACCCCGTTGCGACGACCGGCCATCACCAGCACGGTGCGCACGAAGGCGCCGCCCGGTTCCGCCACGACCCGCGCGGTGACGAACGAGACCGCGGGATCGGGACGGACGTTGAGGAGCGTGCGCAGGCTGCGGTTCTCGGCCTCGAGCCGGAGTGCCGCCTGCTGCCACTGGAGAAGGAGCGCGTTCTGCTCGCGCAGGCGCTGGTTCTCGCCGTAGAGGTCGCGCGCCTCGATGACGGCGTCGACCACCCGCGCCGCCGTCGCCGCCGGTGCGGCGAAGGCCTCCAGGATGGGCGCGAAGGCGTCGATGACGCGCCCGCGGATCGTATCCGCCGCCGGCGTGTCGACGCGGCCCGCCACCATCAGCATCACCGAGGCCACGATGAACAGGAAAATGGAGAACCGCTGCGCCCACGCCCGCAGGGGTGCGGTGAGGCGGACGACGGACGGAGCGGTTCGGGGCTTCAGGGCCAAGGTCGTGCTCGGGTGTGGGTGTCCCCGCGACCGCGGGACGGCCGCCTTTCAATCAATAGGTGCTGATGAGGACGTTCCGCAACGTCCGCATCTCCTCCAGCGCGCGCCCGCTGCCGAGCGCCACGCAGGAGAGCGGATCGTCGGCGATCGAGACGGGAAGCCCCGTCGCATGCCGCAGGACGTAGTCGAGGTTGGTCAGGAGGCCGCCGCCGCCGGTCAGAACGATGCCCTTGTCGACGATGTCGGCGGCCAGTTCGGGGGCCGTGTGCTCCAGCGCCACCTTCACCGCCTCGACGATGGCGCTCACCGGCTCGGCGAGGCTCTCGGCGATCTGTCGCTCGCTGATCAGGATCTCCTTGGGCACGCCGTTCATCAGGTCGCGGCCCTTGATCTCCATCGTCCGGCCCTCGCCGTCCTCCGGCGGGGCGGCGGAGCCGATCTCCTTCTTGATCCGCTCGGCCGAGCTCTCGCCCACCAGCAGGTTGTGGGTCCGGCGGATGTAGCCGATGATCGCCTCGTCCATCTTGTCGCCGCCGACGCGGACCGAGCGCGCGTAGACGATGCCGCCAAGCGAGATGACCGCGACCTCGGTCGTGCCGCCGCCGATGTCGACGACCATGCTGCCCGTCGGCTCGGTCACCGGGAGGCCGGCGCCGATCGCGGCGGCCATCGGCTCCTCGATGAGGAAGACGCGGCGCGCGCCGGCGGTCTCGGCCGACTCCTGGATGGCGCGGCGCTCGACCGCGGTGGAGCCCGACGGAACGCAGATGATGACCTGCGGGCTGGCGAAGCTGCGCCGGTTGTGAACCTTGCGGATGAAATGCTTGATCATCTCCTCCGCGACCTCGAAGTCGGCGATCACGCCGTCGCGCAGAGGCCGGATGGCCTGAATGTTCCCGGGCGTGCGGCCCAGCATCAGCTTCGCCTCGTCGCCGACGGCCAGCACCTGCCGCTTCCCGCGGACGTTGGCGATGGCGACGACGGAGGGCTCGTTGAGGACGATGCCGCGGCCCTTCACGTAGACGAGCGTATTGGCCGTACCGAGGTCGATGGCCATGTCGGCCGACAGCCACCCGAGAGCTTTTGAGAGCATGAAATCGTCTGCTTGCGCCAAAGGGAGGGGTGCCCACCCGTGGCGGGCACCCCTGAAAGGCGGTTTATATCACGCCGAAAGCGCGGCGGGAGCGGTCTTCTCACGCTTGGTGAACAGCTTGTTCAGCGCGTGCAGGTAGGCCTTGGCGCTCGCCACCAGCGTGTCCGCGTCGGCCCCCTGCCCGTTCACGGACTTGCCAAGTTCCTCCAGGCGGACCGTCACCTCGGCCTGCGCGTCGGTTCCCTCGGTGACGGCATGGACCTGATAGAGCTTCAGCATCGCCTCGTGCGGCGCCAGCGCCTTGACCGCGTTGAAGACGGCGTCGACGGGGCCGTTGCCGAGCGTCGAGACCCGCTTCAGTTCGCCGTCGATCTCCAGTTCCAGCGTCGCCGATTGCGGCCCGCGCGATCCCGCCATGACGGCCAGCGAGACGAAGCGGATGCGGTCGTTGGCGTGGCCGATCTCGTCGTCGACCAGCGCGATCAGATCGTCGTCGTATACGTCCTTCTTGCGGTCGGCGAGCGCCTTGAACCGCGCGAAGGCGTCGTTCAGCGCGTTGTCGCCCAGTTCGTAGCCGAGGTCCTTCAGCTTCGCGCGGAAGGCGTGGCGGCCCGAGTGCTTGCCGAGCACGAGGGTCGACTTGTTCAGGCCCACCGACTCCGGCGTCATGATCTCGTAGGTGCCGGCGTGCTTCAGCATCCCGTCCTGGTGGATGCCGCTCTCGTGGGCGAAGGCGTTGGCGCCGACGATCGCCTTGTTGGGCTGCACCGGGAAGCCGATCGTCGCCGACAGCGTGCGCGAGGCGCGGGTGATCAGTTCGCTGCGGATGCGGCTGTCGTAGGGCATGCGGTCGCCGCGCACGCGCAGCGCCATCACGACCTCCTCCAACGCGGTGTTGCCCGCGCGCTCGCCGATGCCGTTGATCGTGCACTCGATCTGCCGGGCGCCCCCGGCGACCCCGGCGAGCGAGTTCGCGACCGCGAGGCCAAGGTCGTTGTGACAGTGGACGGAAAAGATCACCCGGTCCGCCCCGGGCACCCGCTCCTTCAGCATCCGGAAGATGTTCCCGTACTCGTCGGGAACCGCGTAGCCGACGGTGTCGGGGATGTTGATGGTGGTCGCCCCGGCCCGGATCGCCAGCTCCACCGCCCGGCACAGGAAGTCGGGCTCGGTCCGGCTGCCGTCCTCGGCGCTCCACTCGACGTCGTCGGTGAAGTTCCGCGCGAGGGACACCGAGGCGGTGATCGCCTCCAGCACCTGGTCCGGCTCCTTCTGGAGCTTGAACTTCATGTGGAGCGGGCTGGTGGAGATGAAGGTGTGGATGCGCCGCCGCGGGGCGGGCGCGACCGCTTCCGCGCAGCGTTCGATGTCGCCGCGGGCCGCCCGGGCGAGCCCGGCGACGGTGGAGCCCCGCACCACCTTCGCGATCTCGTTGACCGCCTCGAAGTCGCCGTTCGACGCGATCGGGAACCCGGCCTCGATGATGTCAACACCCATTTCCTCGAGCAGCAGCGCGATGCGCAGCTTCTCCTCGAGGTTCATGGAGCAGCCGGGCGACTGTTCCCCGTCGCGCAGCGTGGTGTCGAAGATGAAGACGCGGTCGGTGTTGGCGTTGGTCATGGACTGCGGATCCTTCGCGTCGGTCCGTCCTCTGTCGGACCGGCGGTCCCGTGCCGGCCAGGGCGGCGGGACCGCGGGTTGGGCTGTCGGCCGAAGGCCGTGGTGTCGGCCCCCTGAACGCCCGTGACGGTGCGGATGCGATCGCCCCGCCGCCGGTCGGCGCTCAGGGGCCGATAAGTCGAAGGAGGCCGCGCACGGACGCGCCGCGACCGGCGATGCGCCGATCCGTCCGGGCGATCGCCCGATATGCCGCGTCCAGTGCCGTCATGGCGAAAGCGCCGTGTGTCCGCCGAAAAGGACAGGGAGCGGAACCGCGGCCCCGCAGCCTTTCATTACCGCCAACGCCCGGACGGGCGCAACGGTGAATCGCGCCCCGAAGCCGCCCGGCCGGTCAATGGACCTGGGCGACGCGCCCGCGGATCCGCGCATAGGGCCGGTGGAACCGCGACACGAGACCATCGATCCGCCGCCCGACGTCCTCGTCCGCGCCGGTACGCAGCTTCGCGAGGTTGTCGCGCATGACCCGGGTCATGAAGCCGTCGAGGCGGACCTGGCGTTCGACGCCGTCGAGGTAGTGGGTCCAGATGTCCATGGTGTCGCTCCCGTCTTCGGTCGT
>Ga0315907_10005198_pt1 | contig 14272 bp, 14 predicted proteins | sample LakEriMetagenome_3_FD_203525 | JGI IMG/M metagenome (GOLD analysis project Ga0315907, IMG submission 203525) | Freshwater fungal communities from buoy surface, Lake Erie, Ohio, United States - Buoy 12 MA123 | ecosystem: Environmental > Aquatic > Freshwater > Lake > Lake biofilm | place: USA...
ATATACATAAACACTATCACTACACAAAGCTCTAACAATCAACAAGCCTCCTGGCGCCGGGCGGCGTCCTTCGCTTCCTCGACTTCCAGCCGACCGGCGACCCGTTCCGCGACCTCGCCATGCGCGAGCACGGGGCGCGCAACAACGAACCCTTCATGCCCGGGATGATGGACGCCGACCTGCCGGCGATGGCGGCGCGCGCCGGGCTCGCCGGGGGTCGCTGGGTCGCCTTCGACGAGCGCGGGGCCGGCCTGCTCGACGCTGCGCGCTGGCCCGAGCGGGCGGAATGGCACTTCCCGTGGGCGGTGTTCGAGGCGGAGCGGCCGGCGTGAGCGACCTCGGCGCCTTCGGCGATCCGAACCTCGACCGGCTCACGGCGGTCGTCTTCGAACTGGCCTCCCAGCTCCACGTGGAGCGGCAGCGGCGGATGGCGCTCGAGACGGTGCTGGTGCGCGCGGGCGCGATCGAGCCCACCACGCTGGCCGCGCTCGCCGACGACCCGGCCTTCCTGGCGTCCGCGCGGGCCGAACTCGACGCCGCGTTGCGCCGGCTCCTCCGCCCGCTGACCGAGGACGGCGATGCCCGCGGCCCGCTGCGGGCGGAAACGCCGGGCGACTGACCTGCGAGGACCCCATGGCCCGTCCCTGGATCGAGTTCGTCCAGTCCCAGCGCCTACCCTGGACGGCGCACGACCTGTGGGGCGTCAGGCCCGGGATCGAGGCGAAGATCCTGAGCCGCGACCCCGACGACGGGGCCGCGAGCCTGCTGGTCCGCTATCCCGTCGGCTGGAACGAGCCGGCGCCGCCGGTCCTGGCGGTGGACGAAGAGGTCCTCGTCCTCGACGGCGCGCTGACGGTCGGCGACCGGTCGCACGGCACCATGGGCTACGCCCACCTGCCCGGCGGCTGCGTGCGTGGGCCAATGGCGGCGCCGGCGGGGGCGGTCGCGCTCGTCTTCTTCTCCGGCACCCCGCGGCCCGGCCCCGCGGGCGGATACGACCCCGCGCGTCTGTTGCCTGGGGTGGACGCCCTTGCGATCCCCTACACCGGGAACTTCCACCCGCAGTTCCCGCCGGGCGCGGGACGCAAGATGCTGTTTCAGGATCCGGCGACGGGCGACCAGACCTGGATCCTCGGGACGCTGCCCCTGCGCTGGGCGGAGCGGTCGGAGGTTCATCCGGTGGTCGAGGAGATGTACCTGCTGTCGGGCGAGGTGCACGGGAACCGGGGCGTGATGCGCCCGGGCGCCTATTTCTGGCGCCCGCCACTCGTCGCCCACGGCCCCTACGGCAGCCTGACCGGCAACCTCTATTTCTTCCGCACCAAGGGCGGGCCGCTGTCGACCGACTACGTCGATCCGGAGCGCCCGTTCCGCTGGTGGCCCGGCGACGATCCCGTCCTGCCGCCAGAGATGGCGGCGGCGGTCGCCGGCGACGCCACCCACGCCCCGCGGCCGTGGTGAGGGAACCATGACCGGGACCGCCATCCGCATCCGCCGCGGTTTCGTCGACGTCGGCGAGGGGCAGGCCCACTACCGGACCGCCGGCGCCGGCGGGACGCCGCTGGTCCTGTTGCATCAGGCCTCGGGCTCGGCGCGGATGATGGAGCCGCTGATGCGGCACCTCGCGCAGACCCGGCGGACGATCGCGATCGACCTCGCGGGGAACGGGGATTCCAGTCCTGCGCCGATGGCGGAACCGACGATGACCGACTATGCCGGCGCCGTGCTCGCGGCCCTCGACGGGCTGGGGGTGGAGCGGTTCGACGTCTACGGCTTTCACGCCGGCGCGAGCGCGGGTCTGGAGGCGGCGATCGCCCGGCCCGACCGCGTGCGCCGCCTCGTGCTCGACAGCCTGTCGCTTTACGATCCCGCGGAGCGCGCGGCGATGGAGGCGCGCTACCTGCCCCGCATCGCCCGCCACCCGCACGGGCTGCACCTGTCGGCGGTCTGGCACTACGTGCGGGACACCTACCTGTTCTGGCCCTGGTTCGCCCAGGACGCCGCCCATCGGCGGGCGGTCGACGTCCCGTCGACCCCGGCGCTGCACGACAAGGTCGTGGAGGTTCTGAAGGGTTTCGACGGGTTCGAGGCGCTGTACCTCGCGGCCTTCCGCCACGACAAGGCCGCCCGTCTGCCGCTGGTGCGGGTGCCGACGCTGGCCGTCTGCGGTCCGACGAACAGCCAGTTCGCCGCGCTCGAGCGGGTCGCCACGCTGGTGCCCGGCTGCGACCGGCTGGCCGTGCCGGGCACCTACGATGACGCGAACACGGCGGAAACGGCCCGATTGCTGGCCGGGTGGCTGGACGAGCCACGGGCCTAGAGCGGCTTGCGATCATTCTGGTTCGTCGCCTGCGGCGGTGAAGAACGCCCGAGCGCCGGTCCGCTCGATTGCCGCCCGCACGGCGGGCACCTTGTGGGCGGGCAGATTGTCCATGACCAACACCCCCGATCAAGTCGGGGGCAGGCTCCGGGGCGCAACGTCGGGGTCCCCGCCTCCGCGGGGGCAGGCTCCAGGCCAGGAACGCCGCACCGCCCATGGCACCACCCAGCGTGATCGGCGCGGTGACACCGGAGAGCCGGAGCGCGCCGACGAAGGTGGGGGTCTTCCAAAGGTCAGGTCCGGTTCGGCCTCGATCCAGCCCAGGATGAGGTCGTGGTGCGCGTCGATCCGATGGGAGCGATGGTTGCCCCCGCGCCTGTCGGGGGTCAGATCACCGCGCGTCCAGGCCCGGGGACACGACCAAGGTCGACCGACAACGCTTTGGCCATGAGGGCTGGCCTCCATCACCAGCCCTCATCTTGAATCACGAATGGCGCCCGGCGGGAATCCCGCGATTCAATTGCCGGTCAATCCGCTCCAGGCGCTGGGCGGTCGGACGATCCGTCGTCCGAAGCGATGCGGTTATGTGGTCCTGCCCGAGCAGACCGACCAGTCCCCTGGGCACACGACGCCGCCAACGATAGCCGGCGCCTCGCCGGATGATGTGCAGGCCCACGCGATCGGCTCCGCGATGGGGTTCCGGTCGATCCCCCTTGACGTGTGTCACAGCTGTGTGTGCCACGGGGGTTGACGGAGCCCGGTTGCGGGGAGCGAACCCGTTGGACTTCCTCGGTTTTCAGGGTGGGCTGGTTGGGGCGCCAGGAGACGCCATTCGCGACCGACCACACCCGCAATCCCGCGGAAACCTTAGGGTCCACGCCCCTTGACGACCATCTGTGTGTCACACCCGTGGGGCCTTGACAAGGCCGCCCGCACATCGCTTGTGCGTCAACGGGGGCGCTCCGGCGTCCCGGGCGTCCGGTCAGGATCGCGGATTCCGGTCGGCGAGTTCCGCGCGCGGGCGCCCGCTCAGCTCGGCGAACACCGGATCCTGCCGCGAGAGCGCCTCGGCGACGCGCGCCGCATGGCGCCTGTGCTCGTCCGTCTCCCGGACGAGCGTCTCGAGCCAGCCGACCCGTTCCTTCGCCGTCGGTTGCCGTCGGTCGTACCGGTCCAGCCGCTTCATAACCGGCTCGATGCCCTCGTCGGGCACGGCGAGGAAGTCGCCGACGAGTTCCTCCTGCAGGTCCGACGGCTCCTTGGCAACCAGGAGGTCGCCCTTGACCAGGAACAGCCGGTATCCCCTGTCCGCCAGGAACCGCTTGGTCAACCGGTTCCTCTCGGCCGCGCCTTCGAATTCGATGCACTCGAAGACGACGACGGGACGGAACGCGTCGAGGAAGGCCTCCGAACTGAGGAGCGCCTCGTACTCGTGTCCCTCGACGTCGATCTTCATCGCGAAGGGCGGGCGCAGGAACGACGGGTTCTCGCGCACGCAGTCCGAGACGATCGTGTCGACGCGCAGCGCCACGGCCTGCTGGCCGCTTCCCTTGCTCACCGTTCCCCAGGCCTCGTCGCCGGCGTACTCCAGCAGGCCGTCCGCCGAGCTGGCCGCCGCCAGCACGATCCTCACGTTCGCGAAGCCGTTCGCGAGCGCGGCGTTGATCAGGCGCAGGCAGTTGCCGGGCAGAAGCTCCACCGCCAGCACGGCGCTGCCCGCGTGATAGATCCCGTCATCGGGACCGGCAGATCGCGGCGGATCGTCACCCGTCGGGCCTCGAAAGCCTGACCCGCGCGCCGCGAGGCGCGGTTCAGTCCCCTGACCTTTCCTGGTTCCGGCCGTACTCATGAAAGCGGAACTGGAACGGCGTACCGCCGCAACGCGGCGACCTCGCCCGCCGGATTCTGCTCCCCCCGAAAGTGGGTGTCCGGACGCCCGTCTCGTCGCAGCGCGAACCGTGCCGGTATTTCCGTAATCCGTGAATGAGGGACCGGCTGGCCGCCATGCGCATCATCTTCATGAACAACTACGACGCTCTGCGCCACGAACGGCTGTGGCGCGAAGCGCCGGACAGCTATCCCTCGCACCACCTCTGGGGCGTGCCGCACCTGCGGGCGATCGGCCACGACGTCGAGATCCTGCCCTACCCCGACGACGACACACGGCGCTGGTACGGCGGGCACATCGGCCTCTTCGGCGACCCGGTGCAGCAGAGGGCCGTCCTCGCGCGGCGCTCGCGCACGGACCTCGTTTACAGCGGCCATCAGAACAGTGCGCTCGGCCTCGCGTTCCTGCGCCGGTTGGGCCTGTTGCGCATTCCGGTGATCGGTGTGGTCCACCGCTCTTACCGGCCGTCCGCGCGCTCGCGCGCGTTCGTGAAGGCGATGCTGGAAGGCTACGACCGGCCGCTGATGTTCTCCGACCTGATCCGAAGGGACCTGAACCGCAGCTTCGGCGTGCCCATGGAGCGGATGCCGCTTCTCGACTGGGGCATGGACATGCGCACCGCACCGTGGAAACCGGCACCCCCGACGCTCCCCCGTGACGCCTTCATGCTCAGCGTCGGCAAGACCTATCGCGACTTCCCGACCATGATCGAGGGCCACCGGCGGACGGGCATGCCGCTCAAGGGCATCGGCTGGAGCAGCGTCGAGGACACACGCGGCGCGCCTCGACCGCCGCACGTCGAGGTCGTGGAACGGGCGGTGCAATGGTCCGACCTCGCCCCGCTCTATCGGAGTTGCTTCGCGGTCGCCATCCCGGTCGATCCCGAACGGGCGACTGGCTTCGCCAACACCTGCGGCCTGACGAGCCTGCACGACGCGATGGCGTTCGGCCGGCCGGTCATCATGACCCGCACCATCGGCCAGGCGATCGACGTCGAGCGCGAGAGGATTGGGATCCACGTCGCGCCTGGCGACGCCGACGGCTGGACGCGTGCGATCGAAACCCTACGCAGCGATCCTGCCCTTGCCGCGGAGATGGGACGTCGGGCCCGCCACCTCGCGGAAACCCGATTCAACATCGACCGCTACGGCCGAATGCTGGCCAACGTCGTCGATGACGTCGCGCTCCGCGATCCCATTCGCCGCCCCAAAGCGCGGACCGCCGCCTCGCGCCCCTGACGGCGATCCGGCGGACTCCCTTCCCCCATCGCGGCCGCCCAGTCCCTGGAAGGAACACCATGTCCCACGACCAAGACGGTTTCCCCAACCTCGTCCTGGTGACCGGCGGGGCCGGCTTCATCGGCTCGGCCTTCTGTCGGCACGTGTTGGCGGCATCGGACGCGAGGATCGTCGTCCTGGACCGGCTCACCTACGCGGCGAGCCTGGCGACCCTCGACCCCCTTCTCGGCACCGGTCGGGTCGAGTTGGAGGTCGCGGACGTCGCGGACCGTGAGGCGGTGAATCGGGTCCTTTCCCACCATCGACCCGATGCGATCGTCCACTTCGCCGCAGAGACGCACGTCGACCGGTCGATCGACGGGCCGGATGCCTTCATGCGGACCAACCTGATCGGCACGTTCAACCTTCTGGAGGCGGCCCGGATCCACTGGCAACGCCTGTCGTTGGCCGATCAGGCAGGATTCCGCATGGTCCACGTCTCCACCGACGAGGTGTTCGGCGAACTCGGACCCGACGGCGCTTTCCACGAAGGATCGCTCTACGCCCCCAACTCGCCCTATGCGGCGACGAAGGCCGGCGCGGACCACCTCGCCCGGACCTGGCACCGGACGTTCGGTCTCCCCGTGATCGTCACGAACTGCTCGAACAACTACGGCCCCCACCAGTTTCCCGAGAAGCTGATCCCCCTCACGCTGCTGAACGCGCTGGAGGGTCGGCGGCTCCCTGTCTACGGAACCGGTAGGAACATTCGCGACTGGCTGCACGTCGAGGACCACGCGCGCGGCCTGTGGGCCGCGTTGCTGCGTGGTGTCCCCGGCGAAGCCTACGCGTTCGGCGGCGGCGCGGAGCGGCGGAATATCGATGTGGTGCGCGCCATCTGCAACCGACTCGATCTGTTGCGTCCCGGCCGCGCGCCGCACGCCGGTCTGATCGACCACGTCGCCGACCGACCGGGACACGACTACCGCTATGCCATCGACGCGACGAAGGCCCGTCGCACGCTCGGCTGGACGCCGTCCTTCGCGTTCGAGGCCGGGCTCGAGGCGACGATCGACTGGTACCTAGCGAACAAGGCGTAGTGGCGGCCGCTGCGCGACCGGCACGACGGACGGACCAGGCTTGGGCTGTCCGTGCCGTCCGTACACCGCGCCAGCCCGGCCGCCGCGCCCGTCGACCGGCGGGCCCTCGTCTTCGGACGCAGCGGACAGGTGGCGCGGGAGATTGCCGCCCGTGCGGCGCGGAGCGGCTGGACCGTCGTCGCGGTCGGGCGGCCGGACGGCGACTTGCGCGACACGGCCGCGATCGACCGGATGCTGGACGCCACCCCCTGCACCGTCGTCGTCAATGCGGCGGCGGACACCGACGTGGACGGGGCCGAGAGCGACCCGGGTCGCGCCTTCGCCGTGAACGCAGACGGGGCGGCGAACCTCGCCGCGGCGTGCGCCCGGCACGGCCTGCCGCTGGTCCACGTCTCCACCGACTATGTGTTCGACGGACGGCTGGTCGGCCGGGGCTACAGGGAGGACGACCCCGTCGGGCCGCTCGGGGCCTATGCCCGCTCCAAGGCGGAAGGAGAGGCCGCCGTGCGCGACCTCTGCCCGCGCCACGCGATCGTGCGCAGCGCGTGGCTGTACAGTCCCCATGGCCGGAACTTCGTGCGCACCATGATCCGCCTCGCGGGCGAGCGAGACGAGGTGCGCGTCGTCGATGACCAGGTCGGCAATCCGACGGCCGCGGCCGACCTCGCCGACATGTTGCTGCGCGTCGCCGATCACATCACTGCCGACGCGGACCTCTCGGGAACGTGGCACTACGCAGGATCCGGCGCGGTGTCTTGGCACGGATTCGCCCGTGCCATCTTCGACACCATGGCGCAGGCGAGGATGCGGGTGCCCCGCCTCGTCCCGATACCCACTGTCGCATACCCCTCACCGACGCCGCGCCCCGCGAACTCCCGCCTCGACTGTGGCCGAGCGGCCGGAACGTTCGGAATCACCGCGCCGCCGTGGCGGGCGAGCCTTTCGGCGTGCCTGGACGCGCTGGGCGTGTCCGCCCGGCCGGAGCGGCTGACCGTCGGAAGCGACTGAGGTGCCGCCACGGATCCACGAGGGCATCCCGGCGGAATCCAACCGACCTCGGCCGGAACCGTTGGGCGGCGGAGCGATGCATCAATCGATGGGTCCGATGGTGAGCCGGTGACGCTGCCGAATGGCTGCTTCGAACGAGCGTCGCCTTCTCCGGGATCGGAACTTCAGGAGCCGGGTTGTTGAGACAGCCCGTACCCTGGAACGCGTCCGCCGCCACGATCATGTCCACTTGGACGACACTTACCGACGCCGTCCTGTCCGGCGGAAGCCGCCGATGGCATTGGACGCGGTCGTTCGTCCCGGCTCCGCGGCTCAGTGGAGTGTCCGCGCTCCTTGCCGTCCGGGGGCAGCGCCGGATCCCGACCTGTCCTCCCTGAGCCGACGGTCAGCCGCCGCACGGCCCCAAGGGACGCGGCGCGCGGATCTCGGCTTCGGAGGGAGGGTGGAATGGACATCGAGCGGCACGGCTTCGGCTTCGCCGTCGACATCGGACAGCAGCGGGCGTTCTCGGCCATCAGCGGCGACGACAATCCGATCCACCTGGATCCGGCTGTCGCCGCAGCGCACGGCTTCGACGGTCCCGTCGTCTACGGTGCGCTCATCCTGGGACAGGTGTCGCGCCTGATCGGGACCGTGGTACCGGGCCATGGCGCTCTCTGGCACGACGTCCGGATCGACTTCCGCGCACCGCTGGTCATCGACCGGCCGGCCGAGCTGGCGGCAACGGTCGAGCATCGGACCGACGCCCTCGGCATCGTCCGCCTCGCCTTCTCGGTGACGGCGAAGGGGCGGATGATCGCCAGCGGGAGCGCGACGGCGTCGCGGAGGCCGACCCCATGAGCGGCCGGACGCTCCTGGTCACCGGCGCCGGCGGCGGAGTCGGCGGCGCCCTGGTCGCGCGGGCGCTGGACGCTGGATGGCGCGTGATCGCCGGGCGGCGCGATCCGGAGGAGGCGCCGGGACCGCGGACGGATCCTGATGATCGGGTGTCTCGCCTGCGCATCGACCTCGCCGATCCGCAAGGCGTCGGCGCGGCGGTCGACGCCTGTCCAGTGGAGGAGGTGACGGCGCTCGTACTCTGCGCGTCGCCCCCGCCACCTGTCCGCTCCTTCACGCGCACCACGGCCGCCGACCTGCGCGACCAGTTGGCCGTCGCCGCCGTCGGCAACCATGCGCTACTCGCCGCGGTGTGGCGGCGGTGGTTCCGCCCGGCGGGCGGCGGGCACGTGTTGGCGGTGCTGTCCTCGGCCCTCGGGCCGCCGGTCTCGGCGACCACGGCCGCGCACATGGCCTCCTACGTGACGGCAAAGGGCGCGCTCGCGGCGCTGATGGCCGCGGCCGTCGCCGAACTCGGCCGCGCCGGGCTGCGGGCGAGCGTCATCGCCCCCGGTCACGTGGAGACGGGAATGCTGGCCGCCTTCGACCCGCTGATCCTCGAGCGCGCCCGGGCCGCGACGCCGGACGGCCGCTTCCTCGAACCGGGCGCCGTCGCCGCCGCGATCCTCGCCGCGCTGGACGATCCCCCGCCGCCCGGCCGCCTGCATCAGATCCCCCTGCCCGAGCGTGCGGAGACCCGATGATGCGGCCCCCCGACCTGGCCTGGCTGCCGCCGGCCGAACCCGTCGCCGAGATGCTCGCCGCGAGCCGCGAGGCCGGTTCCGACGCGCGGCTTGCAGCCTTTCGCCGGCTCGCCGGCGGCGACCTCGACTTCCTCGCCTGCGCGAAGCTCGACCGCGCCTTCGCCGCATGGCGGGCGGAGGCGGCGGAGCCGGCCCTGCCACGCCTCCGGCTGGCCGTGCTGGCGACGCATACGGTCGACCACCTGTTTCCGGCCCTGCGGGTGGCGGCCCTCCGGCGGGGCCTCGTCCTCGACGTCCGCGCGGCGCCCTACGGACAGCTTCGCCAGTCTCTGACGGATCCCGCGCTCGCCAGCTTCGCCCCCGATTCGGTGCTGGTCCTGCGTGACACGGACGCGGCGGTCCCCCCCCTTCCGCCGTCCGCCGGACCGACGGCGGCCCAGGCCGCCGTCGCAGCCGCGGTCGCGGAGGACGCGGCCCTCTGGCGGGGAATCCGCGACAGCCTCGGCGCCCTGCCGATCGCCGCGACCGTGATCGAACGCGCCCCACCCCTCTTCGGCCACGGCGACGCGACCGTCCCCGGGGCGCCCGCCGCTCTCCTGCGCCGGTACAACGAGGCCCTGCGCGATGCTGCGGCGGGCGAGCGGGTCCCGGTCGCGGACCTCGCCGGGGCGGTCGGTCGGGTCGGGCTCGACCGGGTCCACGATCCCCGCCTCTGGCATCACGCCAAGCAGGAGGTGCACCCCGCCGCCGCGCCGTGGTGGGGCGATCAGGTGGCCCGCGTTCTCGCGGCCCTGCGCGGCCTGTCCCGCAAGGTGCTGGTGCTCGACCTCGACAACACGCTGTGGGGCGGGGTGATCGGCGACGACGGGATGGCGGGGATCCGCATCGGCCAGGGCAGCGCGGAGGGTGAGGCCCACGCCGCCTTCCAGCGCCATTGCCGCGCCCTGAGGGACCGGGGCGTGCTCCTGGCCGTCAGCTCCAAGAACGACCGGGCCACCGCGGAGGCCGTCTTCGACGCCCATCCGGACATGGTGCTGCGGCGGGCCGACATCGCCGCCTTCGAGGCCGACTGGAACGACAAGCCTGCCGCCCTGCGCCGGATCGCCGCCGACCTCGGTCTCGGCCTCAACGCGCTGGTCTTCTTCGACGACAACCCGTCCGAGCGCGACCTCGTCCGGCGGACGCTGCCGGAGGTGGCGGTGCCCGAGGTGCCGGACGATCCGGCGCTGTTCGCGGCCCGCCTCGCCGACGCCGGGCTGTTCGAGAGCGTCGCCTTCACCGAGGAGGACGCGAGCCGATCGGACCTCTACGCGGCGAACGTGGAACGCAAGGCAGCGGAAGCGACCGCGACCGACCTGACCGCGTTCCTGCGCGATCTGGACATGAGGCTGTCCGTTCGCCCGGTCGAGGCGGCGACCGTCCCGCGGGTGGCCCAGCTCCTGAACAAGACCAACCAGTTCAACCTGACGACAAGGCGAACGACCGAGGCCGCGGTCTCGGCTCTGGCGGCGGACCAGTCCAGGGTCACGCTCTGCGCCCGGCTGGCCGACCGGTTCGGGGACAACGGCCTCGTCTCGGTCCTGATCGCGCGGCCGGCCGGCGGCGACACGCTCGCCGTCGAGGACTGGGTGATGAGCTGCCGCGTCCTCGGCCGTCGGCTGGAGGACGCGTTGGCGGCCCTCCTCGCCGAGGAGGCGGCGCGTCGCGGCGCCCGCGCGCTCGCCGGCCTGCACGTGCCCACGCCCCGCAACGGCCTCGTCGCGGACCTCTATCCGCGGCTGGGCTTCGCGCCGGCATCCGCCCGGCCGGACGATCCCCCGGGGGCGACCCGCTGGGTCCTTCCCCTCGACCGGCGCCGGGCCGACGACGCCCTCGCCCTCTTCCGCCTGGAGGTGGACGCATGACCGAAGCCGAGATCCACGCGACGCTCACCCGCATCTTCCGCGAGGTGTTCGACGATCCCACCCTGGTCCCCACCCGCGCGATGGCGGCGGCCGACGTCCCGGAATGGGACAGCTTCAACCACGTGAACCTGATCGTCGCCGCGGAGATGGCCTTCGGTGTGCGCTTCCGGCCGGGGGAGATCGACGGGATGAAGAACGTCGGCGACTTCGCCGACCTGATCGCCCGCAAGACGGCCTGACGGGGCGCGGGACCGGATGCTCTTCCACGCACCCGAGTTCCTGCTTCTGTTCCTGCCCGTCGTTCTGGCCGGCTTCGCGCTCCTGGAGGCGACCGGGCAGCGACGGTGGCTGGTCCCTTGGCTGACCGTCGCTTCGCTCGTCTTCTACGGCCGCTGGCGGATCGAGGACTTGGGGCTGTTCGTCGGCATGCTGGCCATCAACTGGTGGCTTGCGGGCGTGATCGCCCGATCCGGCAGCCGCGCGATCCTTCTCGGAGCCGTCGCCTTCGACCTCGCGGTGCTCGGATGGTTCAAGTACCTGCATTTCGCGTCGGAGGTCCTCTCGTCCGCGACGGGGCTCGACTGGACGGTGAAGGCGGTGATCCTGCCGCTCGGGATCTCCTTCTTCACCTTCCAGATGATTGCCCACCTCGTGGACGCCGCCGACGGCGAGTCGCACGAGCGCAGTCCCGTCACCTACGCTCTCTTCATTGCCTTTTTCCCGCAACTGATCGCGGGACCAATCGTGCACCACAAGGAGATGGTCCCGCAGTTCGCGGACCCGGCACGCTTCGGCTTCCGCGTCGAGAACCTCGCAGTCGGGCTGTCGATCCTATCCGTCGGCCTGTTCAAGAAGGTCGTGCTGGCCGACGGGGTGGCGGGATACGTGAACGCGGGCTTCGCGGATGCGGCCGAAGGAACCGCCCTGACGCTGCTGGAAGCCTGGGCCGTCTCCGTCGCCTTCGCGTTCCAGATCTACTTCGATTTTTCCGGCTATTCCGACATGGCAGTCGGCCTCGCCCGGATGTTCGGCGTGCGCCTGCCGACCAACTTCGCTTCGCCCTACCGCGCGCCCAGCATCATCGAGTTCTGGGCGCGGTGGCACGTCACGCTGACCCGCTTCCTCACGACCTACGTCTACAACCCCGTCGCCATGGCGCTGAACCGGCGGCGGATGGAGCGGGGACTGCCACGGCTCACGCGCGGTACACCCACGCCGGGCGCTTTCCTTGTGTTGCTCGCCCTGCCGACCATGCTGACCATGGGCCTCGCGGGCGTCTGGCACGGGGCGGGATGGCAGTTCGTCGCCTTCGGGCTGCTCCACGGCACGTTTCTGGTGACGAACCATCTCTGGCGCGCGCTGCGGCCCGCTCTCCGGTTGACGCCACAGCAGGGCTGGGGCGGCGGGGCATGGTCGAAGCCGCTGGGGGTCGCCGTGACGTTCGCCTGCGTGGTGGTCGCCCTGGTCTTCTTCCGCGCGGAGGGTGTCGACCACGCACTCGGCATCATCGGCGGCATGGTCGGGCTGAATGGCATCGCCTTGCCCGAACAGGCGGGGATCCTCGCCCGTCTTGTCGACCTGCCGGACTGGCTTCCCGTCGCGCATACGGAGCATCTGGGCGGACGGCTGTCCCTGTGGCTCGCCGTGCTCGCCGCGATCGTCTGGACGATGCCGAACACTCAGAGCTGGATGGTCGGTGCGGGATACGCCATCGACCGGATCGGCGTCGTGGACGACGGACGCCTCGTGTGGCGGCCGACCGCCGCGCAGGGCGTGGCCGTCGGCACGCTGGCGGCCTTCGCGCTGCTCCATGCCTTTTCGGCGGCGCCGAAGGCGTTCCTCTACTTCAACTTCTGACGGAGGCTCCATGACCTCGCCCTTCGTCCGCTTCTTGGCGGGTCTGGCGGCCGGCGTCGCGGGAACGCTCGCGGTCCTGGGCGGGCTGGTCGAGGGCATCGGCCGGCTGGCGCCCGAACGCCTCCCGCCGCCCCCGCTCTCCAACCGGATTGACTTCGACGAGAAGCTGCACTGGCTGCGCGAGCGCCCGGGGCTGTCGCCCGGGGTTCTGGCGGTCGGCTCCTCCATCACGCTCCAGCACTTCGACGGCAGCGCGTTCGGCGTGCCCGGCCATGTGCTGAACGGCGCGACCTGGGGCGTGCAGCTGCACCAGACGCGATATCTTGCGGACTGGTACGTCGACCGGTATCCGACAGTCCGCCACGTGATCGTGTTCCTGGGGCTGGCGGACTTCCGGGACTGCCGCACCACACCGGCGACCTTCTTCAACACGGACCACGCCGACGCCTACTTGGACGGCGCTTGGCCGGTCCCGCTCTACGCCAAGTACTTCGCGCCAGGAGACCTGATCGGGAACGCCTTGACGATCGCCGGTGACCGGCTCTCGACAGAGGGATTGCTCCGTGACGAGTACGGGACGCAGCCGCGCACGCTTCCCGTCGACCGATTCGAGCGTAAGGGGCTCTTCTACGGACACATCGATCCCGATCCCGCCTGTTTTCCTGTGTTGTCGGCGCTGGCCCGGGACCTTCACGGCGCCGGCCGGTCGCTGACCATCGCTATTCCGCCCGTGAACCCCGCCTACCTCGCCCAGGTGAGCGGCGCCGACCAGTCGTTCATGACGCTGCGGAAGGGGATAAAGGACGCGGTGGCAGGGACCGGCACAAGGGTCTTCGACCTGACGGACGCCGCCCCACCTGCATCGGAGTACTATGACGCCTTCCACATGCGTTTCCCGGCGGCCCGTGTCCTCTCAAGAAGCATTGCCTTGTCCAGGGGCGGCCAGGCTGCCACCCACAACGCTCCCGCCGTGCCGCTCCCTCCTTGAGCCGGATGCCGTGCCGCCCAGGTCTTGGACGGCATCCGTGTGCGTCGGCCCCGAACTTCCTGCCGCCTCTTTCCTTTAAGAACAATGGTTTACGTTGCCGCTCGGCGTCCGAAGCAGGTACCGATGCACACCCTGTGGGTTCGACACGGGCCGGTAACGGATCATGATCCTGGACTTCAGACCCTGACGTTCCTGGTGCCGGTCGTCGCGCTGATGCTGGCCGGCGGATCATGGCTGCAGATCCTCGCCGACGGCGACGTCCCCGGCGGGGACCGGTGGCTCGTGTCGCACGTGATCATCGCGCTGGGGGCTCTGGCGTCCAGATTGTCAACCGGCGTCGAACTGGAGTTGGAGTTGGAGTTGGAGTTGCCCCGGTTTGGTGGACACCCTCTGACTTACGAAGGAGAGTG
>Ga0315907_10005199_pt1 | contig 14270 bp, 23 predicted proteins | sample LakEriMetagenome_3_FD_203525 | JGI IMG/M metagenome (GOLD analysis project Ga0315907, IMG submission 203525) | Freshwater fungal communities from buoy surface, Lake Erie, Ohio, United States - Buoy 12 MA123 | ecosystem: Environmental > Aquatic > Freshwater > Lake > Lake biofilm | place: USA...
ATGATAATGGGTTGCTCTGTATCGGTGATAACTGTGATAGTTTAGGTACATTGTACAATGGTAAACACCTAAGCGATTATTACTATAGCTGGAGCTGTAGTTTTTATCCTGCACATCACATAAGCACAGGCGAAGGTGGAATGGTATGTAGTAATGATCAACACCTAATTGACCTTGCACGTAGTATAAGTTGGTGGGGGCGTGACTGTTATTGTGTGGGAGCAAATAATACGTTGAGTTGCGGTACTTGTGGCAAACGATTTGATTATTGGTTAGAGAACTATGACGGTATCATTGATCATAAGTATGTGTATGGTAACATGGGATACAATTTAAAACCTCTTGATTTACAAGGTGCAGTAGGTAGTGTGCAGATGACGAAGGTTGATGAAATCTGTAAGAAACGTAGATACAACAAAGAATTCATAGAACAGAAACTAGTAGAACACATTGGTATTGTTCCTGTAAAAGTTTTTAAAAATGCTGATCCTAGTTGGTTCGGTGTTCCTATCGTATGCAGAAAACAAGGCGAAAAAGAATTACTTGTTGCACACTTTGAAAGTAACAAGATACAAACTAGAAATTACTTTGGTGGCAACATATTATTACACCCTGCTTATAAACATTTAGGTGATTACAAAAAGTTTCCAAATGCAAATAAAGTATTAGACAATGTTTTCTTTTTAGGATGCAGTCCTTTATACAATGATAAAGTACTGAGTTATATAGAAGAGGTTATTAAGAAATGGTAAACTTATTTGGTAAAGGATTCATTGGCACACACTATGCTGACATGTATGATTGTGTAGTAAATGATAGGAACGACCTTACTATCAAAACAAATGACATCCTTTACATGATAAGCACCACAGATAATTATAATGTAAAAAACAATCCTTACCTTGACATTGACACCAATCTTACTACATTGATTCGTGTGTTAGAAAATTGCAAGGGTAAGGATGTTGTGTTTAATTTCTGTAGTAGTTGGTTCGTATACGGTGATGTGCCAAGTCCATATAAGGAAGATAGCTATTGTAATCCAAAGGGGTTTTATAGCATAACCAAACGCACAGCAGAGCAATTACTAATTTCATATTGTGAGACTTATAGAATCAAATATCGTATCCTACGTTTTGCTAATGTAGTTGGGCCCGGTGACAAAGGTGTTTCAACCAAAAAGAATGCATTGACATATCTTATACGTAAGATATTAAAAAATGAAGATATTGACCTATACGACGGTGGTAACTTTTATAGAGATTACATTCATGTACAAGATGTTTGTAGAGCAATTAATCTTGTATTAGAAAAAGGCCAACTAAACACAATTTACAATATCGGCAATAATGCATCAACAAAATTCATAGATGCTATTGAGTATGCTATAATTAAATCCGGATCCACATCAAAAATAAACTATATCCCCCAAGCAGACTTCCATAAGACAGTACAAGTTAAAACTATGACAATGGATAGTAGCAAATTAGCAACATTAGGGTACAGACCCCGTTATCAAATTGACAACATTATAGACGAACTTTTGGTTGACAATTAATCCATTTGGGCGTATACTATCGGTATAGTGATTGATAAGGAGATAGTTATGTTGTTCGTTAATCTTACTGCAACTAAGCCCAACGGTGACTTTGCTATTACTTCAAGTGATGTTTTGTCAGAAAAACATCCTGAATTAAATTTTGCTGAAATTTATAAAATGTTGCTACGAATTGGTAATGAGTATGAGGTAGAGGGTTATCAAGTATCTTATACTGTGGAGGATTTCTAAAATGATAACAGCAAGTAAAATTGCAAAATTGTCAAACCTTTCAAGTTCGGGGCTTGACCAAGCATTGCGTAATGCTGGTTATACAATGTTCGAACGGGTAATGGATCGTGAATTTTTGGGCATTACGAATAGTGGTGATTTTTGCTACAAATTTATTTACCGCGACAGTACAGAAGGTACTTGGGCATACGGTAAACTTTTTGTTAACATAAACGAAGAAGGATTGATTGTTGCTGATTACTAATCGGTTGACAATAAATCCGTTTGGGTATATAATGTGTGTATTGTGATTGATTAGGAGCTAGTTATGAGATCGTATACTTTTTCTATGACCATTCGTTCGTATGTAACTGTAGAAGCAGATAACATTGACGAAGCATATGTAAAACTTGAGGATATCGACCCTGTAGGTAGAAAGGCAGATGTAGACTATGATGACGAATGGACATATGAGTATTCTACAGATGAAACCGGTAACGATATTACTGAGGAGGAGGCTTAATCATGACCACTATTAATGAAGTCAATCAAGCAATTATTTCTGGTCAGTTTACTAACGACCAACTTAGTTCAATTGCAATGTCAATTAAGTTTGCCCGTGAACAATTGACCAAACAGAATCGCCGTAGTCTTACAATCGGCAGTGATGTTAAATTTGTTAATAGCCGTACAGGTCAATATGTACTCGGTAAGGTTACTGCAATCAAAACAAAAAACGTGATTGTAAATGCAGGCTTTACTAACTGGCGTGTACCAGCTAATATGTTGGAGGTTGTATAATGAAAAATTTTGTATTTGGAACTATCTTTGGTATCGTAGTAGCAACAATTGGATTTACAGGTGTTGCAAAGGTGCTTGACAAAGCAGTTTTTGTAACAAAGGAGCAAGCACTTAAAGCTACTAAGGATTAATTATGAGTACCACAAAACAATGGATATACTTTTTCTTCCTACTTATTTTTGTGGTACCTACAACCCTTTACATTGTTTATAAAATTATAAAGACTGGATTGGTTAGTTTTATTTCGTACATGAAGGAGAAAAATTATGGGGCTTGATCAATACGCATACGCAGCAGCGAAGGCTAATGCAAGGGACGCATGGCTTGAAGAACGATATGAGCGTGGCAATAAAGATGCACCCGACCCTACAACTGAATTAGCATATTGGCGTAAGCATCCCAATCTGCATGGGTGGATGGAAAAACTTTGGCGTGATAAAAAAGACCAACATAATATTGATGCTCCAATGTTCAATGGCATTGAATTGGAACTGACCTTTGACGATATTGTGCGATTGGAAGAAGATATTAAGAATGGCAATCTTCCTGCTACATCAGGATTCTTTTTCGGCGAAAATAGTGATGAGTATTACAAAGCACAAGACCTTGAGTTTGTGTATGAGGCAAAGTCTAGGCTTTTCCTAGGGCAAAAAGTATTCTATAATTCAAGTTGGTGATCATGAAAGTTATTGCTAAAATTGACCGTGAGCGTGTTCTAGTAGAAGCCTCAATTGATGAATTGGCTTTGCTGAATGGGTTTTCCAATCGTTATGAAAAAGGTTTTGATGCTCACTTAATGACTGAGGTAAATTCTGAACTTAACATTACAAAAATGGTTGCTACTAGCCGTTATGTAAGAAACATGCGCAAAGATATACTAGAAAAAGCAAGGCGTGAACTAGAAAAGGCTATTGAGAATCTTGATGAATCAATGGATGAAATTTCCAAACTAACTATATTTGAAACTCTGAAAGAATCAAATGGCTAGCAAATATTCAAAAGAAACATTTAAAGCCGATGCTATTTTGCTAGAACACATATATAGCCATGCTGGATATAGTAAATCGGATCTTCCGGTATTACGCAAAGCAGTCAAACGTGGTGATCTTGCTATGGAAAGTTTAGTTGAAAATGCTGTATCCAAAGTTGGAAAACTAAAACGTGTTGATATCATAGGTATGGATCATGAAGATGGCAGCGACACAAAAAAAGTTACAGTAGTTAATCAGGGAACAAAACTAAAGCCTTATAGAGGTGCAGGGTTTAGTACAAAAAACAAAAAGGGTATTCTACGTGTAGTTGTAGTAGATCCTCTTATAAAAAAGATTTTTTATTTTCGCATACCTCCTGAATTCTACGTCGGTGCAAAACAAAAACGCCGTGAAGTTGCACTTAGAATTAGATTTCATAAGGACGGCGGCCGACCTTTTTTTAAAGGTGAAACACCTAATAAGAAAGACATTTGGTCTTTTGAAGTTAAAACGTTCAAAAAATTGTGTAGTTAAGGAGTTAATATGAGCGCAAGTTGGATTAAAAAATTGAATGAAAGTGATAGTCGCCTACATAAAGAAGATGTTATACGACAAGCATTGGAAGCTGCTACATTAGGCAGCACCAATGCACAAATGTTTTTGGGCTTTACAAAAGCATGTTACAATCCATATGTAACATTCGGCATCAAGAAAATTCCCGAAACGATTGGAATAGAAGATGCTGAAAATCCTTGGGAAGATTTTAACGAACTATTAGTTCAACTAAGTCAGCGTAGACTAACTGGTCATGCTGCCCGTGATGCCGTTGCTGAAATTAGTGAACGGTTTGATAGTAATGAATGGAATACATTTTGCAAGGCAGTGTTAGGTAAAGACCTACGTGCAGGCATTAGCGATAAAACAGTAAATAAAATTTGTAAAAAAACTGATTACGAAATTCCAATCTTTGGTTGCCAACTCGCAACTAATAGTGAGGGTCGTCCTGAAATGAAGGGTGTAAAACGACTTGAGCCAAAACTTGATGGTGTTCGTGTTATCATGATGGTTCAAATTCAAGATGTTGATACCGTATTTGTAACTAGTTTTAGTCGCAACGGTAAGCACTTTGATAACTTTGGTCATATTGAACAACAGATTAAGGATAATGTTGCGCACTACTACAAACTACCGCGTGAGTTTCACAATGGTTTCATTCTTGACGGTGAAGTAGTTGGCAATAGTTTTCAAGAATTAATGCGTCAAGCAAGACGTAAAGAAAACGTACAGGCTGATGATAGCGTATTTCATGTATTTGATATTCTACCAATCGTAGATTTTAATCGCGGATTGTATAATATACCTCTTTACAAACGCATTGAGCTACTTGATAAAATGCGCCCATATATTGAGCACATGCCTAATGTGGAATTGCTTGATAGTCTATCAGTAGACCTTGATCTAAGTGAAGGACATGACCAACTTAATCGCTATGCGAAAGACATGGTTAACTTAGGCTATGAAGGCATTATGATAAAAGATGTCCAAAGCCCATATGAATGTAAGCGTAATACATTTTGGATGAAGTGGAAGCCCACAATCACTGTTGACCTTACTGTTATTGCACTTGAACAAGGTACTGGTCGTAATAGTGATAGGCTAGGTGCACTTGTTTGTGAAGGTGAAGATGATGGTAAGTATATTACTGTTAATGTTGGTAGTGGCTTTAGTGATGAGGATCGTGATGATTACTGGGCTAACCAATCTCTAATTATTGGTCGCACTGCCGAAATTTTATGTGATGCTGTTACCCAGAATCAAGACGGTAGTTATAGTTTGCGGTTTCCTCGCTTTGTGCGTTTTAGGGATGATAAATGACCATTGAATCTTTACAACTATACATGGTTTACTTTACACTGCAATGTGTATTAGCACATAGATTTTTTGGTAGCAATGGTCTAATTGCATCATTAGTTGGTTCACTAATTTACTTACTATTTTTCTAAAGGATTACAATGGTCACTATCGTAAAACATGAATGGCATCAGGTTGATAGCCAGTTCGCATATGAAATTGATGAAGATAAATTATCGGAAATTTATCCTGATCTTAGCGAAGAAGAAATAGCACAAATGTTAGTAGACCTTGAAGAAGGTAATATTGATGTTGAAACTGTAGTAAACGATGCATGGGATAATGATATTGAACTTGATTGGGAGCACCAATACGATGATAATTGGACATCACGCAAAGGCGGATATGATGTTACTTATGAGTTAGGGGATGAAAGTAGTTGGTATACTGCTCCTGAAGATGAACCACATACACACAAGTGTACAAACTGTAAATGGACTGGTCAAAAGTATGATGCCGAATGGTGTTGGACTGATAAACAAGGTAATGAAATTAGTGAGCCAAGAAAGATTTGTCCTTATTGCGAAAGCGATACAGAATTAACCGAGTATGGAATTGAAAAAGAAAAAGAAGGTGCAGAAAGAATGGCACGTTGGGAGTTAGAATCTAACCGCGATAGTGAAGAGGTCTTAGAGCAAGTATTGCAAGAACTTAAAGATGAATTTGACCAACTTGTGATTGAAGAAGAAAAGAAGGAAAAATAAAATGGTTTACGTGTATTTGTTTTTAGGTATAGCCAGTATGTTGGTGTCAGGCATGTGGTTAGGTAGCATTTTTACTGACAATGCTATGGGCATTCAAATATCATTGATGCAATATGTTATGACACCATCCATGTTCGCAGTAGGACTTTGCCAATTTTATATGCTATATAAAAATCTTTTGTTAGAATAGTATTTTAAGGAATATTTATGGAACACCCATATATAGGTAAAACTTTTGTTTTTGAAGATGGTAATTCAATTAAGGTTACACAAATGAAAGCACGTGACGAGGGGAAAGTACTTGTCACATATGAGATTCAAAGCGGTCCGGGCATTCCTCGAAGATTAGTTATGGAACTTGAAGAATTTAAAAGTACTTTTGGACATTTATTTGATAATAATGAAAACTAAATTACTTAATACATTAAAATATAGTTCAATTAAAATTTCTGTACAATTAAATCCATTGCAATGGCGATGGGTTCCATACCATTTTATTGGTAAAATGAATGAATGGCCAGATGAAAATGTTTATCAATTTTTGTTTGGTTGGATTTTCTTTTCAATACGTGTATACATTGACGATGGATCTTGGTGATAAATACTAGATTATGTTTTTTGCCTATATAATTTTATTTACAGCATTATTGCTTAGTGCAGTTGCAGCTTATTACTCTATAGCAGGTCTAACTGCTATTTTTGCTGCTGCTGTTATTCCTGTTGTAATTATGGGAGCCACACTTGAATTAGGTAAAGTGGTCGCTACTGTATGGCTACACAATAATTGGAAGCGAATTAACTGGGTATTTAAGACATATCTTATTCCAGCAATTGTGTTCCTAATGCTATTAACTAGCATGGGAATCTTTGGCTTTTTATCAAAAGCACATAGCGACCAAAGCTTAGTCAGCGGTGACGCAATGAGTAAAGTCGCTATATTTGATGAAAAGATTGCTACAGAGAAAGAAAACATTGCACAAGCCAAAAAAGCACTTGAGCAAATGAATGCGCAAGTTGACCAGATGTTAGGTCGCAGTGATACGGAACGTGGTGCAGAACGTGCAGTAAGTATTCGAAAAAATCAAGCAAAAGAACGTAATGAATTACAAGCACAAATAGCAAAGTCACAGAAAGAAATTCAAAAGTTACAAGAGGAACGTGCTCCTCTTGCAGCAGAGTTTAGGAAAGTAGAGGCAGAAGTTGGACCTATCAAATATATTGCAGCACTATTATATGGCGACAACCCCGATCAAAATATTTTGGAGCGGGCTGTACGCTGGGTTATTATACTTATTGTTATTGTTTTCGATCCGCTAGCATTATGTTTAATCCTAGCAGGTAATAAACAATTAGAATGGGTTCGTGAAGATAAAGAGAAAAAAATTATTCATGAGGTTGCCGAAAAAGTTGAAACAATTCATCATCCAGAACCGATTGTTGAGCCTGAACCCGAACCTATAAAATTTAATCCAGATAAGGTTGAAGTAACACCTGAAGAAGAAGAACAATTTAAAAAATTAGAACCAAAACAAGAACCAGAAACAGTTGGTATGGTAGAAGAGAAAATTGAAGAAGAACCGATTGCTGAAGAAATGGCAAGTGATTTAGTAGAGTTCCAATCAGCAAACTCAAAACCGTTTATGGTTATAGAAGAAGCAAAAGGTTTGCTACCTGAAGAAATTGTTGAAATTAAAACAGAAGGTGTTACAGAAGAGGCATATAAAAGAGCTGAAGGTGATTACATAGAATTTGAAGGTAAAAGTATGCATAAAGCAGTGTTGCATAATTTGCGCCCTGATATTTTTAAAATACGCCCTGATAATAATGGTGACCCAAATGTAGGATTTGGCACAGAATTTCCGCAATACGCACTTAGTGGTGATATATTTGTAAGAGTAGATGTATTACCAAATCGTGTTTACAAATTTGTTAGAGATAAATGGATAGAAACTAACAAAGAAAATTCTGATACCTATCTACACAATGATAGCTATATTAACTATTTGATAGACAAAATAGGTTCTGGAGAAGTTGACCCAGAATTATTGACTACTACCGAACAACAAATGGTAGAAGAGTTTATTAAAAGATCCAAAGTTTAACCAAAAAGTATTGTAAATTAATCCAAAGTAGTTTAGAATACAATTTCTTCAACTTAATTAAAGAGGTATGTAATGAACAAGAACGTTGCAGTTTTGACAATGTGTGCTGCTGTTTTGGCAGGCTGTTCTTCATTTTCAACGAAACAGGGAATCACTCCTAGTCCAGACGCAGTAACACCAGTTAAGGAAGCAAAGCTTAGTACTACATTTACAGATGAAGGTATTAAGGTTTACTACACAATGTCAGGCAAACTAGAAAAAATTGAAGTATTCGGTCAAGCTCCTGCTTGGAAGCGTAATCCTGAAGTAATCGCAGAAGCGGATGCAATGGATAAACTGGTTAAGTTTATTCATGGTAAAACTGTAGCATCAGAGCGTAGAATTAAAATTATTAGTAGGGCTTTAGATAATGCTTCAGACATTACCAATAACAAGTTTCGTACTGTAGACGGTACAATTCAAACAAATGCAAAAGATTTGGAAGAAGAAGTACGTAACTTGAACAACGGCGAGGAAGTACAAAAAGATAACACTGCAAAACGTAAGGCACAAATAGTTGATGAAACAATTGTAAACACGATCACAGAAATTAAATCTTCAGGTTTCTTGATTGGTGTGCGAAAAGTAAACGATACTATTAAGGACGACGGTAAAGTTTATGTTGCTACTTATCAATGGAGTGAAGCAGACGTTGCGACCGCAACAGCGATTCGTGCCCAAATGCGTAAAGCGCAACAATAATGAATAAACTATTAATTATGTTGCTGGCATGCACATTGGGTGCATGTGCAGCAACAAATAATCAGTCCAAAGACAAAAAACTTTCTTATAACCCATTAGTGGTTGATTGTAATGGTAAAACAGAGCAATTGGCACAACAAGAATGCTTTAAAAAAGCAGTTCAAACAGCGATTGGCTTAGCTGTAAGAACAGAACAAATTGTGGTTAATGACACAGTTAAAGAAAACTATATTCTTACGCATAGTTCTGGATACATTGACAAATTTAGAATTATTGATAGTGAGACCACACCAAATAAAATCTATTTAACAATGGAGGTTCATGTAAAACCTACATTGATTGAGGATTATCTTATAAGAAAAACAGATAACAAACAACAGATTGACGGCGAATATCTTGCGACAAACATTGATACCTTTGCCAATGATAGAAAAACAGGTGATGAATTAATTCAATCAGTGCTGAAAGATTATCCACACAATGCACTTGAATTAAAGGCTCAGCCTGTTGAGTTTAAAATGGATAAGAACCGCAATCTTTATGCAGAGGTAATTTATGAACTTAAATGGAAAGATAGTTATTTAAAATCTTTGTCACAAGTGCTGAATCAGGTAAAGGAGTATGACTGTAAAATTGTGTGTCCAAAAGATTTGCCGCACTTTAAATTAGTTTATAAAAATAATGATAGTGATTTTATGAATAATGTTGATACCTATTATTTCAAGGACTTTACAAGACCAGTATTAATAAGCGGCTATTATCGTGGTCAAAACTTTCCAGCTGTAAAAAATAAAATAGATGGCAAGGTTACTAATGCTAGGTATGTAATTAAGGTTGATTTTCTAGACGATAAGAAAATAATATTAAACACTGCATGCTATAGCGAATCTCAACACACCCATAAAAATTATAATAAAGGGGATAAACGGTTTGTCTATTCAAGTCAGGATGTTATTAAAGATTCATTTGCGATTTATATCAAAATGGGTAATCAAACAGCAAGATACTACAACAACCTAAAGAAATACTCACAAATTAATGTTGCAGTCGTCCGACCAGATATGTGTCAGGAAATTTAATTATATTAAATTTGTAATATTGATAAGTAACATATATGGAAGAAGAAACAAAATTAAGCGACTGCAGTTTTTGTGGAACTAATAAAGAATTTGTCAAAAAACTAATTGTAGGCGACGGAATTGCCATTTGTAGCGATTGTGTTGAACTTTGTAATGAGTTAATAGCAGATGATTCTAAGGTTGAAACGACAGAAAGCCGTGAAAATTACGACCCCGAAAATATTAAATCGTATTTAGATTCTCATGTAATCGGGCAAGAAGAAGCTAAAATGGTTCTAAGTGTTGCGATTAGTAACCATTATAAACGAATCACGAATCCACCGAAAGATATTGAAATTCAAAAAGGCAATGTTTTACTTGTTGGTCCAACTGGTTCCGGTAAAACTTTGCTAGCAAAAACGGTTGCAAAATATCTTAAAGTTCCTTTTGTAGTTGCAGATGCTACAAGTCTCACAGAAGCAGGTTATGTAGGTGATGATGTTGAAAGTATGATAAACATGCTTGTTAACGCTGCAGGCGGTGATATATCACTGGCAGAAAAAGGAATTATTTTTATCGATGAGATTGATAAAATAGCTAGAAAGGGTGAACACACTAGCATCACACGGGACGTTTCTGGCGAAGGTGTGCAACAAGCACTTTTAAAGTTAGTAGAGGGCACCACTTGTAGAGTATCTAGTCAGGGAGGCCGTAAACATCCAAATTTAGATATGCTTGAGATAAACACTAAAAATATATTGTTTATTGCAGGAGGTGCTTTTGTTGGCCTTAAGGATGTGATAACGAATAGAATAAGTGGAACCAGTATTGGGTTTAGTGCTAACATTAAGGATAACAAGGTTGAAGGTGAACTGAGTGAAGTTTCGCCTGATGATTTAATTAAATTTGGAATGATTCCTGAATTTATAGGCCGATTTACTACTACTGTCAGTATAGCAGAATTATCAAAGGACCAATTAATCAAAGTTTTAACTGAGGTTAAAAATAACTATATTTCTCAATACAAATATTTGCTTAATTTAGACAGTATTGACTTAGCTTTTAGTAAGGACGCACTTGAGCAAATAGCAGAAAATACACTTACTCTTAAAACAGGGGCAAGAGGATTACACACAGAAATTGAGCGTGTCCTAATGCCCCATATGTATCATGTCGGAAAATATAAAGAAAATAATATAAAAACGCTAAATATTGATAGGGATCTAGTTTTAAATCCCAAACCAATTATATGACCGGAAAGAAAGTAATTGTGCATGACGGAAACGTTGAAAAAGCACTAAGAAAATTTAAGAAAAAAGTACAAGATTCTGGAATACTACAGGAAGTACGCCTACGTCAGGAATATGTGAAGCCGACGGTAAAACGTAAGCTAGCTAAAAATCTAGCTAAACGTAGATGGAAAAAATTCTTAAGTGACCAACAGCTACCCAAAAAGCTTTTCTAACCTAAATAATTTACTTTTTTCGTAAAATTATTATACTAAATACTATGTAGATGCCGATATCGGGTCTACTTTAATGTCATAACTTGCTTATTGAAAGGAGATAAAAAATGACAAATTCAACTTTAACCCTACGTTCCTACGATTTTCCAGCTATACATAAATTAGGTGTTGGTTTCGACACAATGCTTGAAGATTTAATTCGCTTAACTTCTGCCCAACAAACTAATTATCCTCCCTATAATTTGATTAAAACTGCAGATAATCAATTTAGCATTGAAATTGCAGTGGCTGGCTTCAAAGAAGGAGAAATAGATGTATCGATGGAAAAAAATATGCTTACTGTAACAGGTTCAAAGAAAGATGGCATTCCTGAAAACTTTGAATACTTACATCGAGGTGTAAGCTTACGTAATTTTGAACGCACATTCCCATTAGCCGAACATATAGAAGTTAAAGGTGCTCTTGTGCGTGATGGTATGCTTGTAATAGAACTTGAGCGTCAGATTCCTGAAGAAGATAAACCCAAAGCGATTGATATCAAGTATATAAAGTAATATCATTATAAATACAGTGTGCGGTATTCTCCGCACACTTCTTACACAAAGGGTAAAAATGTCTAATTCAGATACAAAACTAAAAATCAAACCAAATTTTCAAATTCCTGAACCTCCTATGTTTAAAATCATTTATATGAATGATGATCACACTAGTATGGATTTTGTAATACATAGTCTAATTGAACATTTTCACTATAATGCTGATACAGCAGTACATATTACAAAAAACATTCACGAAGAGGGTTCTGCAACCGTCGCAGTTTTACCATACGAAATTGCTGAACAAAAGGGAATTGAAGTAACGGTAGAGGCTAGAAGTCAGGGTTTTCCACTGCAAATTAAGATTGAAGCAGAGGCTTAAATTTGTAGTCGCTTAGCCCAATAATTTGTCTCTAATCTTTTAGAATTAGAAATAAATCTAATGCCGTCAATTGTAGTGTCAACCATTTTGTTATAAGTGCCAAAAACCCAATACTTAACTTTTCTTTCAGTATCGGGTTTTAAAGCTATAGTTGGACTCATATCATCTATAAACCCGTCCATTTCATGAAAATATAATTTTCTATCAGGTACACTATTACTTAGAACAATAATTTGTTTTACGTCCCCGTGAATTTGTAATTTTCTAATTGTTGTGTAAAGGTAATGTAAATCTTCTCTACGATTATTTTCTATATCTATATTGTCTGATAAAGTATATTCTGTATGATTCCCATACCAACCATTAATGCCTACAATTGCTATACCATTAAATATAACAATATTATTATGTAAGAAAACTGTATTATTTACGCTCCGACAAATGTTCGACAGTTCATGTATCACAAGATTTTTATCTTTTAGATTTGAATTTTCTAATGCACCGTCTATATAGAACACACCGCTATAATGTTGAGATAAATTTATAAGAAACTTGTTAATTATTTTTGTGTCTGAGGAAATATTGCCAGCAATTAGACAAAACATACTAGTTGCTTTTCCCTCCCAACTTAGATCGTCACCTTCTTGTAGATTTAAGTCACTGATTATGTCAAAGGATAGATTCATTTATGTTAAAAATAAAGGGACAATTAGTCCCTTTAAATTAAATAGTTTTCTTTTTTCTTGATTTTGCTACTTTCTCTACTACCTTCTCTTTAACTTCTTTTGCTTTTTTGGTTGTTTTCTTTACTACTTCTTTAGCATCTTCTATGTTAACCTTTCCATCCTTATTTACATCTAGGACATTAGATATAGTAGGTTGGACTGGTATACTTTCATGTCCAATTCCGTCTACTTTTGTAGTTGTTGGTTCAACTTTGTAGGGTGCAACTGGTTCACTAGAATGATTTTCTTCAATTTTTTTGTTGAGATTCTTGTAGGTAAAGTACCCGATCCCGACAATAGCTAGTATTGCAATAATAATTTCCATAATTTTCTCCTATATAAAAGTATTTATAATTATTGAACCTAACTATAAGTTTTACGCTAAATACAGATTATGCGTGATATTCTTGACAAACTTCAAATAATAGCTGAGAGCAAGGGCTTAGCAAACAGAAAGCCTGGAGCCATCTTCAAAAATTCTGCCGGAGATCAAATAACCTTTATTGATTTATCCTTTTATCCCGATGGGGGAGGAAGATTTCAGCCAGAACAATTAGAAGATGCGATCCAGCAAATGACCGCACAGGCCGGTGACATACAGTGGCAAAATACTAAAACAGCAAGAGTTGGTGGATTTGCTATAGCACAATTTGATAGTGAAACAGGACCATTGTATTTTGGATTTTTCTTAGGTGAAGTTAAACCTAATCCAGTAGACAATAATATTAAAAATCAAGTCGGTGACTACAAATTTGCGGGTGCTGCTGCCGCAAAAACACAAGCAAAAATGACTCCGCAAGATTTGCTTACAAATAAAACTAACTTAACAACAAAGGATATAATGTTACAGTTAAGTCAAAGTTTGGGTGTAGACAGTCCCATCTATTATATTGCTCATCAAGTAGCAATGAATGCACCATTTCCAATAGAAGTTGAAGTTCCTGATAGTTTAAGTTTTACTGGTTTTAGAGATTATTTTTGTGAAATATTACAACCAATCGTGCTACAAAATGGTAATTATAAGGGTAATGCAACAGAAGCGGCACAAATATTTTTTGGTGAACCCAGTTTTGCAAATACTACAATTAGTTTTGATGACAGTAAAA
>Ga0315907_10005200_pt1 | contig 14270 bp, 10 predicted proteins | sample LakEriMetagenome_3_FD_203525 | JGI IMG/M metagenome (GOLD analysis project Ga0315907, IMG submission 203525) | Freshwater fungal communities from buoy surface, Lake Erie, Ohio, United States - Buoy 12 MA123 | ecosystem: Environmental > Aquatic > Freshwater > Lake > Lake biofilm | place: USA...
CAAAGGTTTTGGAGGTTTGATAACCCTCGGCACTAAGCTGTGTGAGGATGAGTTCGGAATCTGTGAGAGCCTTGGGGCAGCCCAAGCTCACAAAACCCACTTTGGGGGCTGCCAATGAGGCGGTTTCAGAGGCGCTGACAATTTGGTTCATGTCCTTATTGTCCCAGTATTTTGGCAAGCAGTATTTTGATCAGCCTGAGCGATACCCATGATCGAATGGCGTCTGAGGTCAAATTCAGGGTTTGAGGCCAAAGGCACTGAGAAATTGAGCGGTTTGCTTTTGCATCTGCTCTTGCATCTGGCTCATGATGTTTTGCGATTGGTGCCCCATTTTGGACTGCATGAGCATGAGCGACTGCAGATTACTCTCTAAATAAGCCCCCATGTGGCCCTGCATGGCATGGCCATAAAAACGAATGATGTTGGCCAAAACCGCCTCGGTGAACATGGGCGCCCCAGACGACTCCTCCTCCAAAATGATTTGAAGCAGCAGACTGCGCGTGAGGTCTTCACCCGATTTGGCATCGCGCACCACAAAGGTTTCGCCCTGCATGACCAATTGCTTGATTTCACTCAAAGTGACATAACTGGAGGTGGCGGTGTCATAAAGCCTGCGGTTGGGATACTTTTTAATGACCCGCTGCGGCTTAGAAGCAGTAGATTCAGCATCAGCCGATGGAGCGGCAGGTTTTCTGGCCATGATTTAGACTCTTCGAAAGATGAAAAAGGATCTGATTTGAATGCAGCAATGGACCACAGTATGCTGCACCGCAACAGATTCTAAAGTTTTCAATTCAACCTGTACTACGGGGAGTTACCCTCAACTATGACTCAAATTGACACGCTCATTCAAAATGCCCTGGTGTTTGATGGTTCTGGCGCAGAGCCTGAAGTGCAAGATGTGGCAGTTCACCAAGGCACCATTTTGGCTGTTGGGAAAAATTTGGCTTACACCGCAAAGCACTGCGTCGATGCAAAGGGCCTGGCACTCATGCCCGGCATCATTGATTCACACACTCACTTTGACGCCCAAATTACCTGGGACTCGCATGTTCGCCCTTCCCCTGCTTTGGGCGTGACCACCGCGGTCATTGGCAACTGCGGTTTCACCATTGCGCCTTGCCGCCCCAAAGATCGAGAGCTCACCATGCGCAATTTGACGCAGGTCGAGGGCATGTCCTTGCAAGTTTTGCAACATGGCATTGATTGGGACTTTGAAACCTTTCCAGAGTATTTGGCCATGCTCAAACGCAAGCAATGCGCCATCAATGTTGCGGCTTACATCGGCCATTCGTCGGTTCGCACTTGGGTCATGGGCGAGGAGGCCAACAAACGCGAGGCCACATCTGCTGAAATTGAAGAAATGGCCGCCTTGGTTCGCGACGCCATGGCCGCCGGCGCCATTGGCTTTGCCACCAGCACCAGCCCTGCGCACAATGGCGAGGGCGGTTTTCCCATGCCATCACGCTTGGCCAGTGACGAGGAAATGATGCAACTCACCCTGGCCATGAGCAGTCAAGGGGGCGGCGTCTACATGGTGACCAAAGGAGGCCAAATGCCAGTGGCGTTTTTAGAATCCTTGGCGGCGGCCAGCCAACGCCCCGTCATGGTGGCCGCCCTGCTTCACAACTCAACCAACCCCAATGGCGTATTCAATGATTTAAAAGCAATAAGCGAAGCCAACGAACGCGGCCGCAAACTCAAAGGCCAAGTGTCTTGCTGCCCCTTGAGCATGGACTTCACATTTGCATCGGCTTATCCGGTCGAAGGCCTCATCAACTGGAAGCCTGCTTTGGGTCTGCAACACGATGCCCTGAAAGTTTGTTTGGCGAGCCCTGAATTCAGGGCCAAGGTCAAACATGAGTTGCTGCAAACGGCGTCCTTTCGCTTGTTCAACAACGAATGGGAAAAGGTCCACGTGGTTGAAACCTTCAAACCCGAAAACCAGATCTATGAACAACAAAGCGTGGCCAGCTTGGCCTTGCAAAAAGGCGTAGACCCCCTCGACTTTGCACTTGACCTGGCCCTGGACGAAGACTTGCGCACCGTGTTCACAGCCATGCTGCTCAACAGCGAAACCGAAGCAGTCGCCAGGCTACTGAATCACCCGCACAGCTTGGTTTCACTCAGTGACGCGGGTGCCCACCTCACATTTTTCAACGATGCAGGTTTTGGTTTGCATCTGCTGGGCTACTGGTCCAGAGAAATGGGCGCCATGAGCATGACCCAAGCTGTGCACCAACTCACCGCTCAACCTGCCGAAATTTTGGGCTTGAAAAACAGAGGCCTTTTGCGCCAAGGCTACGCCGCCGACCTGCTCTTGTTCGACCCCAAAACCGTAGGACGGGGCCCCAAAAAACGCGTCTTCGATTTGCCCTTGGGCGCCCCCCGCCTGCACACCGATGCCCTGGGCGTACACGGCGTCTGGGTGAACGGCCAACTCACAGCCGATCAAAACGGCATGCGAGAAAACACCCCCCTGGCCGGCCAACTCATCACCGAATTTAACTAAGATCAACATTAAGTTTGTTAATTGGGTCAGATCAACATTAATTTTCCAGCGGTGTTAAGGTTCAATCATGAAAACACGTTTACTCCTTGTCCTGTTCTTCATCTTTTGGAATCAATCCGCCATGGCCATTGAAGAACCCCGATTTACGCTGATCTTGAAGGCGGGCTCATTTGAAGTTCGCCAGTACGCCCCCATGCTGGTGGCAGAAACTATGGTGGACGGCGACATGGACGAAGCCTCTTCCCGAGGCTTTCGAAGAATTGCAGACTTTATTTTTGGCAACAACCAGTCAGCTCAAACGGGTGGCTCCGCCAAAATAGCCATGACAGCGCCCGTCACGCAAGAGCCGCAATCAGAAAAGATTGCGATGACGGCGCCCGTCACCATGGGCGCTACCAGCAACACGGCAGACAGCAACCTGGCCGGCAGCAACAAATGGCGAATTCATTTCGTCATGCCCTCTCAGTACACCATGGCCAACATTCCACAACCCAAGAATGCTGATGTCAAATTGAGAGAAATCCCGGGCAAGTATTTTGCGGTTTACAACTACACGGGCTTCAACACAAAGTCGCAAGTGCAAGCCAAAACAGATGAGCTTGTGGCATGGGTTCAAGAAAAGAAAATGACGCCATTGAGCAGCCCTCAGCTTTCTCGCTATGACCCGCCTTGGACCTTGCCCATGTTTCGCCGCAACGAAATCATGATTGAAATTGAAGAAACCAAAGCAGCAAACTGATTCAGTTTATTTTTTAAATGGATCGCTAAATTTAGGGTCTGAGCTGAGAGTGGTGTCGGTCAGTGTTTTCATAAATGACACCAAAGCCGCTTTGTCATCAGCAGACAAGTTGAGCCTCAAAGGCGTTCCGTTGGGTGCGAGTCTGTTGTTATCTAAAGCAGGGCCTAACTTGATTCCGCTGTTGTAGTGCTCCACCACCTCTTCAAGACTTGCGAATCGACCGTCGTGCATGAACGCTTTGGAAAGTGCCACGTTTTTAAGCGATGGTGACTTGAAAATTTTGGTCTCCCCTGCATCAAGTCCATTGCTGCGCGAATTGGCAGCCAAGGCGAAGGTGGGTGGCTGATGACATGCGCCACAGCCCGCACCACCATTGTTGGGGCCTGCAATAAAGAGTTGTCGTCCGCGATCTTCTTGGGTCGTTAGCCCAGGGAGACTTGTACCCAATCCGCGGTTATTGGCATTTGGATTAAACACTTGAGCATAAGCCGTGTCCCAGCGACTGTTGACAGAAATCATGGCCCGCTCAAATTGAGCAAGGGCTTGTTGAATTCGAGTTTCTGTGATGTTCGCATCGCCAAAAGCAAATACAAATAAATCGGGGTAATAAGCACTTGCGTTCATCTTGGCAATGAGTGCAGGAATACCGCCAACACCCGCCACAAAACCCATTTCGATGGCATGCTGAATAGGTTGGCTAGCTTGCAACTCGACAGAGGCTGCACGCTTGTCCCAAAACATGCTGCCGGGCTGATAGTAGCGAATGTTTCCCAAACGCATGGCATGAGCATCAGTGAATGCTGCCCCTGAAAATCCAACACTGAAACGGCGAGGATCATCAAAACCACTGGCCTGTTGATGGCACGAACTGCAAGAAATGGTGTCGTTGATGCTCAGACGCTTGTCATAAAACAAAACTCTGCCCAAGGTGGCCACTTTGTCGTTGATGGCATTGTTGGAGGGGGTGTTGTCCAGATCGGCCACCGTGTTGTCGTAGTAGGCGGGCAAAACTGGCGCCGCATAGTTGGACAGACTGGCCAAACTCAAGGTGGTGTATTCAGCAATACCAGCGGGAGTGATGACGGTGTTGGTGCTTGTCGAGCCAGAAGTTGAACCACCACATCCAAGCAACCCCGCACTGAGGGCCAATGCATAAATGGCCGCAAGTGTTTTGAAGGTCAATATCTTTTGTACAGATTGCATACGACTCTTTGGTTTGCCACTAGCAACATTGAATCCAAATTGCTTCTGCGCTAGATCCTAACATCATGATCTAAAGCAATCGACCTGTATGGGTGTAAATCTAAGTTACAAAAAATCTACACAAAAGTCTTGGCATGTTCAATCTGAATGCCTTGCCCTGAACTCATGCCAAAGCAAGTAAAGACCGCTTAGCACCACAACGCATGCGCCTACCACCACGGCCGCATCCGGAATTTGACCGAATACCAGCCAGCCCCCCAAGGCCATATAAATAATTTGTTGATACAAAAATGGGCCTAGCACTGCGGCGGTAGCGTATCGATGCGCAAGAGCCGTAGCGGTGTGCCCAAGTCCGCCCGTCAACCCTGTCAAAAGAATCACCCCCCATGTGAGCACATCAGTGGGCGCTTGCCAATACCACAATGCAAATGGCGCCAACAGGAGAGTAGGAACCGCTGCCGAGGCAAGTTGAGTCGAAATGGGATGATCGCTGCTGGCCAAACGCCGTGTCATCAAATTAAAAGCGGCATACAACAAGGCATTCAAGACACTCAAAATAATGGCAGGATGAAAACCTTGACTACCAGGTCGCATGATGATGAGAACTCCTGCAAAACCAATCAAAATAGCCATCCACCGTTTGGCATCCAATTTCTCGTGGAGCAGCCACGCAGAAATGAGGGCGATGAGGATGGGCACCGAAAACTGCACCGCACTTGTTTCTGCCAGCTGCAAATATTGCAAAGCAAAAAAGTTGAGTCCCGTCATGAGGGCAAGCATTACACCGCGCAGCAATTGCAACCGTGGATTCTGAATTTTGAACAAATCAGATCCCATGGAGGGCATGAAAATAGCAGTGGTCAAAATGGCGTGAAACAAAAACCGCAACCACACGACCTGCAATACTGGCAAGGTTTGGACCAGCCATTTGGCGCTGGTATCTAGCACCGCAAACATGAGGGTGGTTGCCGTGACAAGGGCAATGCCTATTTGACGGTTGCGTGCGGTGTCGCTTAAATGTTGTGACATAAAGAAGAGCTTACTTTACAACATGCTTGTTTTGAAAGCTTGACAATGGTCTAATTGCCATCGCTCGCAAAACAAGCCATCAGCCTCCTTAAGTGCAACAGACCATTCCCCTCTTCCCCCTTTCTCAGGGTGTGTTTCCCGACGGGATGTTGCCGCTTCAAATTTTTGAAGTGCGCTACCTCGACCTGATCAAACGGTGCCACCAACAGCAGCTGCCTTTTGGCATCGCTTGGATCCAACAAGGCAGTGAAGTTCAGGTACCTGGCGAAATACCAGCACTCCATTCCTTGGGTTGCATGGCGCACATCAGAGAGATGGAACAAGTGCAGCCCAACTTTTTTCGCATTGTGTGCCAAGGTGGTTTGAGATTTCAATTGCACGACGTGCAACCAGGCCCCTATGGCGTGTGGCAAGGCACTGTGAGCTACTTGGCGCAAGATGAGGAAGTTGAAGTGCCTGCGGCCATGCAAAGCTTTGCCGACCGGCTTGGCAAAGTGATTGCAAAAGCGCAGCAGCAAGGCGTGATCGACAGACTGCCCATCTTCCCGCCCTACCAATTGGATCAGTGTGGTTGGGTGGCCAATCGCTACGCAGAAGCCATGCCCCTCAGCGCTGCTATCAAGTTACAGCTGCTGGGCGAGCTCGATCCCTTGAAACGCTTAGAGGCTGTGACGCAATTAAGTCAATGACTTCATTGAATCACTTGCTGATCCCGAATGCGGTGCATGCTGTCAATATTGACCACCCAGACCAACCCATCGCCAATTTGACCTGTGTGACAAGCCTCTAGGATGGCAAGGCGAATGGGCTCCACCATGTCGTCTTCTACCAACACGCAAACCATCAATTTTTCAGTGAAGTCGGTGAGCTCGTCTTTGACGGTTCTTTTCACGAGGGCTGCAGGAGCCGTGAAGCCCTCTGCCTTGAAAATAGTCACACCTGGAAAATTGGGAATGGCTCGCAAGGCATCTCGCAAGCGGCTTAAGCGGTTAGGACGAACAATGGCTCGAATTTCTTTCATGGTAACTCCAGGGTTTGATCATGCTTCGACGGGTGATTCGTCAAACCAACGGTAAAGGGTGGGTAGCACCACCAAGGTGAGAAGGGTCGAAGATATCAAGCCGCCAATGACCACGATGGCCAAGGGGCGTTGGACCTCAGAGCCAGGACCAGTGGCAAACAAAAATGGCACCAGTCCCAACAAGGCAACCGTGGCCGTCATCATGACGGGACGGAATCGCTGTACGCAACCCTCGCGCACGGCCGCCGCCACTTCCATACCATCCTCTCGCAAGCGGCGAATGCTGGTGACCAGCACCACGCCATTGAGCACCGCAATGCCCCACAGCGCAATGAAGCCCACCGATGCCGGCACGCTCACATATTCGCCAGATACAAACAGACCAATCAGCCCGCCAATGGAGGCAAAAGGCAGAACAAGAATGATCAAGCTGGCCAACTTCACTGAGTTGAAGAGGATGAACAGTAGAAAGAAAATGGCCGCAATGGTCAGGGGCACGATGATGGCCAATCTGTCCATGGCCCGCTCCATATTTTCAAACTGGCCGCCATACACAAAGTAGTAGCCTTCTGGCAATTTCACTTCATTTTGAATGCGCAGCTGTACCTCGGCGACAAAACCTGCCAAGTCGCGACCTTCCACATTGGCTCCCACAACAACACGGCGTTTGCCACTTTCGCGGCTGATTTGAGCGGGACCATCGATCAACTGGATGGAAGCTAAACTCGACAGCGGCACCTGAGCACCCGATGGTGTGGTGAGCAGTGTGCTGCCAATGGATTCAGCAGATTGGCGGAACTGAGGCGGGAAACGCACCACCACGCTGTAGCGGCGCTCGCCCTCATAAAGGGTGGTCACGTCCTCGCCACCAATGGCCGTTTCGATAATGCTTTGAACATCGGCCACGTTCAGTCCCTGGCGGGCAATGGCCTTGCGGTCAATTTCCACCGTCAGTGCTTGTTGCCCAGACAGTCGTTCGATGCGAATGTCGCGGCTGCCCTCCACGCTCTTGAGGATACGGGCCACTTTTTCTGAGATGTTTTTGAGTTCACCCAATTCATCTCCAAAGACCTTGATGGCCACTTGAGAGCGCACCCCAGTCACCATCTCATCGACCCTTTCAGAGATGGGCTGTGACAGCACAATCTGCACACCCGGAATACTGGCCAGTCGTTGACGAATTTCTTCGTCAATCTCGTCTTGGGTGCGTCCCGATTTTGGATCGAGCAACACAATGGGATCCGACTCATTGGGGCCAGCAGGGTCGGCAGGCGATTCACCTCGACCCAGCTTGGAAACCACCATGCGCACCCCAGGCACTTCGGCAATCGACTTCATGGCCGCCATTTCCATGCGAATGGACTCATCCAATGAGATGCTGGGCACACGGTTAATTTGCGGCGTGAGGGCACCTTCTTTCATGGTGGGCATGAACGACTTGCCCAGCAGCGGAAACAGCGCCAGAGAACCCAACAACAGAGCCACCGATACGCCCAGCGTGAGACGGCTTTGGAGGGTGGCTCTGTCTAACAAGCGCAGGTAGCGCCTTTTCAAATAAGCAATGATCCGAGTGTCTTCGCCCGATCCACCTTTGAGGAAATAGGAGCAAAGCACCGGCGACAAAAACAAAGAGACCACCAGCGAAACTGCCAAGGACATGGCAATGGTCAGTGCCAATGGGGCAAACATTTTTCCTTCAATGCCTTGCAATGTCATCAAAGGCAAAAACACCAAGATGATGATGGCAATGCCAAAAATAGTGGGCGTGGCCACTTCGGTGGTGGCATCTAGCACCGTGCGTACTCGCTCGCCAATGCTGGTTCCAGCATGCCCCAGTCGGTGGTAAACGTTTTCAACCACCACCACCGTGGCGTCCACCATCAGGCCAATAGCAATGGCCAGACCACCCAAAGACATCAGATTGGCCGAGATGCCGTAGCGGTTCATCAAAATGAAGGTGGTCAATGGTGTGATGATGAGCGTGGCCACCACAATCAAACTAGAGCGCACATCCCCCAGAAAAATAAACAGCACCACAATGACCAAGAAGATACCTTCAATCAACACCTTGGCCACGGTCCACAGCGCAGAGTCGACCAGCTCAGTGCGATCGTAGTAAGGCACAATTTTCAAGCCATCGGGCAGCATGTTTTCGTTGTTGATTTGATCGACCCGCTGCTTCACACGCGTGACAATTTCTTTGGCATTGCCGCCGCGCATCATGAGCACGATGCCCGAGACACCTTCGGTGTAGCCGCCCTTGATGATGGCACCTTGGCGCACTTCGCTGCCAATCTCAACTTGCGCCACATCTCGCACAAACACAGGCACACCGGCTTGTTCTTTGATCACGATGTTGCCAATGTCTTCCAATGACCGAATGAGACCCACACCGCGAATCAGGTATTGCTCATTGACTTGCGGCAAGACACCGCCACTGGCATTGGAGTTGTTGGCTGCAATGGCCTGCACCACCTGCTGCACCGAGAGGTTGTAATGCCGCAGCCGACCAGGATCGACCAAGGCTTGATATTGCTTGACATAACCGCCTTGCGAATTGATTTCGGCCACACCAGGAATAGACCTTAGCAAAGGACGCACCACCCAATCCTGCACGGTACGGCGCTCGGCCAATTCTTTTGGCGTCAAAGCTCTTTGGCCATCATCCGGTCGCTCAAGCGTGTATTGGTACACCTCACCCAAGCCTGTCGAGACGGGCCCGAGTACAGGGGTAATTCCTGCAGGCATGCGGGGTGCCACTTCAATCAAACGCTCGGTCACAAGCTGTCTGGCAAAGTAAACATCGGTTTTGTCGGTGAACACCAGGGTGATGATGGACAAACCACTTTTGTTGAGTGAGCGCATTTCAACCAAACCGGGCAAGCCGGTAATGGCTATTTCCAAGGGCACCGTGACAAACCGTTCAATTTCTTCAGGCGACCGGCCTGGGGCCTCAGTGGCAATCTGAACTTGAACATTGGTCACATCCGGAAATGCGTCAACCGACAACTTGGTGGCTTCGCGCAGACCAAACGCGCACAGCACAAGCGCCAGAACCACAACAATCAAGCGCTGTCCTAGCGCTGCTCGGATCATGGAAGTGATCATGCGTTACTCCAACTCAGCGCGTTTGCGTTCGTTGTTCATGTGGAACGCGCCTTCGGTCACCACTTGGGCACCTTCAGACAGGCCTTTGAGAACGGGGCGCATATTGTCTTGAGCAGGGCCCAGTTCAACGGGCGTGAGGCGAAAGCGTTTGTCGTCAACACGCACGAACACAAAGTCGCGGTCATTTTCACGCACCAACGCTTGGGTAGGCAAAGCCAACACCTGTTGCGTCTCGCCCCGTACTCGCATGGAGGCAAGCATTTGTGGTTTTAAATCGCGCTTGGGATTGTCCACTTGTGTGCGAATGGCCACGCTGCGGGTTTCGGGCGAAACCGTGTCACCCACATGCACAATCTTGCCCGACAAAGAACGATTGCCCAAGGCAGGAACTTCAATGATCATGGTTTGGCCTGCTTGAACCGAGCGTGCCGTTTGCTCTGGCAATGCACCCACCACCCATACCGAATCCAAATCGGCAATGGTGAACAAGTGGTCGCCAGGTTGCGCCACTTGGCCGTTGCTCACTTTGCGCTCAATGACCACGCCCGCCAAGGTGGCACTGACTGCAGCCACGGGGTGCAAAGTGCCTTGGTCTCTGAGTCGGTCAATGGCCTCTAAAGTCAAACCCATCAAACGCAATTGATCGCCTGCAGCACGCAACTCTGCGCGGGCCAAGGTTAAATCGGAATCACGGCGCTGCAGTTCTGCAGAGCCAATCACATCGGCTTGAATGAGTTGACGCGCGCGGTCCAAGGCGCGATCGGCTTGGGTGGCTGCTGTGTTGGCTTTGAGGTAGCCCATTTGCGCAATGGTCAACTCGCTGCTGGCCACACGGGCTAAGGCTTGACCGCGTTGGACGCGGTCACCCACCTCAGACAATACCTCGGTCACACGGCCCGTGACCGAAGCGCCAATGCGGGTCACCAAGCGATCGTTGGCTTCAATTCGGCCAGAAATTTCTAACCAGGGTGTGAATTCTTGCAACTGCAATTTGCTTACTTTGAACTGGCTGGCCATCTCGGGTTTGATCACCACAATGGTGGGGTCGGCTTGTGTGGTTTCGGCGGCTGGTGTTGAGGCCGTTTTGTCGCCACACGCAGTCAACAGCAGCACGCTGAGACCTAAAAGCGCAGAACACAACAGAGTGCGTTGAAGGTGAAATGTTGGGGTTGACATGATGTAATCCAGAAAATTCAAAATTGAGGAAGGTCTGTGTACTGGCCAACCAGCTGGTCCAGCTTGATGCGCGCCTCTTGCAATTGAAAGCGCGCTTGAATCAGATCGGCGCGAACGCCCCGCAAGACACGTTGTGCATCCAGCACATCCAAAATGCCTCGCTCACCAAAACGGTATGCGGCTTGAGCCACCCGGACAGCGGCCTCAGCCTCGCGCATCGAGCCCTGACTCAAGGCCTCAATGCGCAGCCGTGCCATCTCTAAGAATTTGCGGGTAAGCAATACTTCTTGGTTGATCTCGGCCTTGCGACCATCGAGTTGAATTTGGGCGCGCGTGAGTTCGGCACTGGCTTGTGCAATGGGTCCACTGCGCTGATCGAGCAAAGGCATTTGCACGCCAATGCCCCACTGACCTTGCCTAAACTCGGCATCCTTGCTCTGGCTGTAACGCAACTCCACGCCAGGCCATTTGCTTGCTTCAGCACTGCGCACCAAGGCTTGGCCTCGGGCAACTTGGGTTTGCAAAAAACTGAGCTCAGGATTGTTTTGTAAAACCAATTGTTGCAGCTCCTCTAAGGTGAGCATTTCTGGGGTGTCATTCAATCGACCCAAAAGTTTCCATTGAGCAGGAAGCCGACCTGCGGCCATCTGGTTAAGTTGAATTTTGTTTTGCTCCACCATGAGCTGGGAGGTTTGCAAACGTTCACGGGCGGTGATGATTTCAGCATCCGCCTTGATGATCTCGTAACGTGCAGCTTCGCCGCTGGCCACGCGAAGGCTCACACGCTCACGTACTTGCTCTAGCAGCTGAACGTCTTCTGCCCCAGCTTCCACCAGTGCTTGATGAAGTAATGCCTGATAAATGCGCAGCCGCGCTTCGCTCACCAAAGCATTGCGAGTGAGCCTTAGCAGGTGCCCGCTTTCCTGTTCAGTGGCTGTGGCAACGTCGATTCGGGCTTTGCGGGAAGATGGGTTTTCAATGGCTTGCGTCACGCTCCAGACCTGCATGGGGCCCGGCGTGACACCCGCGATGCGCGCGGTGTTGCGTCCTTGGTTTAAATCGAAACGCGGATTGGGCAAGGCCTGCGCCGACTTGATTCCCAACTGAGCTGCAATGCGCGCACTTTGAGCAGCCAACAAGGGGGTGTTGTGCTCCAGAATGATGGCAATCAATTGTTGCGCGCCAAACTCTGGGATTGCGGGCGCGTTGGCCGATTTGAGGTTTACTGTGCTTGTAGCCGTCGTCTGTGGTGGCGTAGCGGCATGAGCAGTTGCGCACACAGCAAGCGAAAACAACAGACCAGTGGCCCAGGGCAGAGCCGAAGAAAACCTCAGGTCTGGCCTTGTCCTGATATTTGGATTTTTGGTAGACATGAGCTAATTAAGAAAAAAGATTAGGGTAAATCCTAACCCAGAATAACCCATCTAAAATCAGAGATATTGATATTTTTAGTTCGAAAAAAACTGAATAATTGGGGTCAATAATTGGGGTCAGATCAACATTAATTTGGTCAATCAGTGAGGGCTGGAGGCAAGGGGGGCTTCCTCATACTGGGGTACCAGAAATCGTTCAGCCCCCCTTGCCTCCAGCCCTCACTGATTGGAAATTAATGTTGATCTGACCCCAATTATTTATTTAACGATAGGGGCGATGCTGCTGAACTGGTCGGTCCAGAGGCGAAGGCCGGGTTGGTCTTGGGGGTCGGTGCCGATGATGCGGCCTGCGTCGTCCAGAACTTCGCGGCTAATTGAGGGGTGGGCTTTGAGGTAGGCCTGGTCGTTGGTCATCACGAAGTGCAAATTGCGGCGAATGTTTCGCACATCATCCGCTGCTTGAAATTTGTGGCGGTACGTCATGCCCAACACCTCCGACTGCGCCTTCACAATGGGGTACAAATTCAAATACGCATTGGTGATGTTGATGGCAATGTAGCCATCGGGCTTGAGGTGACTGGCGTAAATTTGAAATGCCTCACGCGTAAGCAAATGAATGGGCACCGAGCCGCCTGTGAAGGCATCTAGCACAATGACGTCATAAAGCTTGTCCTTGGGCAACTGCGCCATGCGCAGTCGGGCATCGCCCAACAAGGTGTTTTGTTCTTTGGCTTTGCACGATTTCAAATTGTCAAACCACTCTTGCGCAAATCGCACGGCAGCTGGATTGATTTCATAAAAATCATAGGCATCGGCCTCACGCGCATAGTTGGCCAAGGTGCCGGCGCCCAATCCAATGAGTGCAACAGACAAGTTAGGTTTCTGCTGCATGGCCCACAGCAGCGTGTCGCCAATGCCGCTGTCACGGGCGTAGTAGGTGGTGGGCACATGGCGAAGTTTGTCGGACAAAAACTGCTGGCCGTGGGTCACGTTGCCACTGAAAAACACCCTGTCGTTCATTTCTGGCTCAGCCTTGAAGCGCCGCTCCTTGACAGACACCGTGCCATAAAAATTTCGTTCTTGGTCTAACAAAATTTCAGTGCGATCTTCCCTGTCAATTTCTCGCCAAGACCAAGGATTTTGCATGACCACCAGCAAAGCCACCATGACCGTGGCTGTGGCCAGGCCGCCAATGCGCATGGTGCGTCCACCCAAACCGGCAAATGGCAAAGAAGAGCGAAACAAAACATGGCTGGCCAACAAAGCAACAAGCACCAGCGCCATCAACCACTCGTGGTAATCGTCAAAATATTGGGTGGCCACCAGCGTGACAAACAAGCCACCAAATGCGCCGCCTATCGACATGCAAAGATAAAACTCTGTGAGCCAGCGAGTGTCCGTTGGCCGGCGACGGTACAACTCGCCGTGGCACAGCATGCACACCACAAACAACAAGGCATAGTGAGACCACCGCACATCATTGACACCGTAGTCCCATTCAAAACCCAGCCAGCGCGGAATGTCACTCATGCCCGCAGTGACCAACAGCAACACCAAGGTAAGCGCGCCAAACAAGCGGGGGCGGTACCAACGCGGGTGATCGAAGGTGAGAATGAAGGTAACCAAGTACAAACCAAGCGTTGAAATCCAAAGCCTAGGCTCGGGTGCTACGTCGTGGCTGATTTGATCGGTGGCGGCAATAAACACCAAAGACGCCAACGCAGGCAGCGCAATCCACGACAAACGCTGCGCCATGGGCAGCTTGGTTTTGGGGCCAAGATCGACAGCCGCATTGGCAGTGTCTGGCTTGTTTTGCCAAGCGCCCAAAGCCACAGGCAAACACAGCAAAGCAAAGACCCAAAAACCGATGGTCCACAACTGGCCCATTTGCTGCTGTTCTAGCCACGGCTCAAGCACATAGGGAAATGACAGCAGCGCCAAAAACGAACCCACATTGGACAAAGCATACAAACGAAAAACCGATTGGGCGTGCGCCGTGTTGGTAAACCAATGCTGCACCAAGGGGCCTGTGGTGGCCAAACAAAAGTAAGGCAAACCCACACTGAGCCCCAAAATTTGCAAGACCTGAAGCACCGGTGAATCGGGCGA
>Ga0315907_10005201_pt1 | contig 14266 bp, 7 predicted proteins | sample LakEriMetagenome_3_FD_203525 | JGI IMG/M metagenome (GOLD analysis project Ga0315907, IMG submission 203525) | Freshwater fungal communities from buoy surface, Lake Erie, Ohio, United States - Buoy 12 MA123 | ecosystem: Environmental > Aquatic > Freshwater > Lake > Lake biofilm | place: USA...
TGAAAAATGGCGCTGGACTGCTCGAACTTCCGGCCGGCAACACCCACACCGGAGCGACTGTGGTGAATGCTGGTTCACTCGGTGGTTCCGCGGCCACCTTCACGGCATCCAATGTAACGGTCAATTCGGGAGCCAGCGTGTCCGGTTCCGCTTCCTTCCTCGCCGCCAATGGGATCGCTCTGACGGTGAATGCCCGCGGGGCCATCAGTCCTGGGTCATCCTCGGGAGCGGGAATCGGTACGATCACCGCAACGACACTCAGGCTCGCAGCGGGCTCTCAGCTGAATCTGACTCCGGGGGCTGCCGGGGCGGGTGATATCATATCGGTGACTGCAGAGGGTGGTCTGGTGACACCTTCCGTGAATCCTTCCGTGGGTAAAGCATCGCTCAATGTTCTTCCCGTGGGCGTGCTTGAGGCGGGAACGTACGATCTGGTGCTCTATAACACAGCCATCGGCGGAGGCGGATTTGCCGGCATCAATGCCAATCTTCCGCACCTGATTGACGGAGTGGTCTTTGATAATGGTGCTGGACGCATTCAACTGACCCACTCAGGCCAGGAGACGATGACGTGGACGGGAGCATCCGGTGGTTCGTGGGACACATCTTCCACCAATTTCTCGGGCACGGTGACAGGTCCAGACAGCTTCCTTCAGGGAGATGTTGTCGTTTTCGACAGCACCAAGTCGCCTGTGGAGACCGCGGTGACAGTTGCTGGTTCCGGGGTCACGCCGGCATCGGTGAGCATCAATGACACGGCGGGATCGTTCACCTTCTCCGGTGGCTCCATCAACGGCGGTGGTGGCATCACCAAGACGGGTGCTGGCAAGACCGTAATGGCCACGGATAACACGAATACGGGGACCACGACCATTTCCGCGGGCACGCTCCAGATTGGCAATGGCGGCACGAAGGGGAATCTCGGCAGCGGATCGGTCGTGAACGATGGAACCCTCGCGGTCAATAAGTCTTCCCAGACAGTGCTCACGGGAGCAATTTCCGGAACCGGGGTACTGCGCAACGATGGGACGGGCCGCACGATCCTTCCTCGCGACAACAGCTATGCGGGTGGTACGGTCATCAGCAAGGGAACCATGGAAGGCCGGACGGCGGCTGCCTTCGGAACCGGGAGCATCACGCTCGGTGATGCCTCCACCGGGGCCAGTGACGTCGCACTGCTCTTCAATCCGTTCAATAACGACGCGGCCATCACCGTGGCGAATCCGATTGTGGTGGCTGCCGGTGGCACTGGCCGGGTCACGATTGGATCGGGCGAGAATTCCAACGTGGGAGCGGGTCTGATCTTTTCGGCGGCGAGCACCTTGACGCTGAACCGCGATGTGACCCTGACTGGTGACCTTGACCGGACGACGTGGGAAGGGGTCATCAGCGGGACGGTCGACACGATCAATATCGCGCCCAGTCCTGCGCTGGATGCCACTCTGCGGCCGGGTCGGGTGAGTTGGAGCGGAGCGAATACCTTCACTCCGGCGACGGCCCCATTCACGACGATCAATGTGCTCGACCGGGCGATCTTCCAGTTGGGGCAGGCAACGACTAGCGCCGCCATCGACCAGGTGCCGGATACCGCTGCGGTGGTGGTGGCGGCTGGTGGCACGCTGCAGTTCGGGATTGCCAATGACAGTGAAACAATCGGCGATCTGTCGGGAGCGGGTACGGTTCGCAACATCACCAACACGGCGCTCAATCTGACGTTCGGAACTTCGCGGGACACGGAGTTTTCCGGGGTTCTCAACGGAGGCAATGCCCTTTCCTTCATCAAGCAGGGGAGCGGGACATTCACGATGAGCGGCAACCTCGATAATTCCTCGGGCAACGTCACGGTGAACGCTGGCACCGTTCTGCTGGCCAAGAACAGCACTCCGTTTGTGCATGCGCTCGGGGCCGCTTCGACCGTGAATGCAGGCGGCACGCTGAAGCTGGGTGGAACTTGGACTTACACGCGCCCGGAGAGCGATGGCCGTGCCGGGGTCAATTCTGCTCCGTCCAATGCCCCGGCGAACTATGTGGACCAGGTGTACAACGGGTCCGGGCTGACGATCAACGCAGGTGGTGTCCTTGATATGAACGGGCGTTCGGAAGCCGTCAACACGCTGGCCGGAGCGGGTACCGTGACGAACAGCGGCGGGGTTCCGTCCATGCTGTATATCGGTGCGAACAACGGTGACAGCACCTTTACGGGTCTCCTTGAAGACGGGACTGGTGGCCTTGGCGTCGTCAAGATGGGTACCGGGGTGATGACTCTTTCGGGTGCGAGCACCTACAGCGGGGTCACGGAGATCCGGAGCGACAACGTAACCATCACGGACCTGCAGGCCCTCGGATCAGCTGTCGGTGGCACGATCATCGGAGCCAACCGCGACAATTCCGGTGCCACCGATATTCCGTCGCTCACGATCAATGTGACCACCGCCAGTACGCTGGAGGCTCCGAATATTCTCGCCGAACCGCTCACGCTCCGCTCGGAGACGGCTGGGGACCAGCGTTCCCAGGTGGTCAACTCGGCCCAGACCACACGGCTGACGGGTCCGATCGTGCTGGAAGGCGATGGCATCAGCCAGTTTGTCGCCAGCCAGGCAGCGGGAAGTCAGTTCCAGATCAATGGCGGTATCACCGGTACCTCCAACGGTATTCTCTTCCTGCGTGGAGCCGGGGAACTGCAGGTCAACGGTGTCATCAATGCTCCTGCCCTGCAGGTGGCCAAGACTGAAGGCAGCCTGCTCATCCTGAATTCGACGGGCAACGATTACCTCGACATCTCGCTGGTGCACGGGACCACGCGGACGGATGTTCCGAATGCGATCGATCCGACCGCGATCCTCCGCATGGGGCAGAACGGGAATGACAACACGCTCGATCTGAATGGCAACAATCAGACGGTGGCCGGGATCAGGCTGAACTTCGGCTTCTCGGATGCCCGCAACCGTTTGGTGACGAACCTGTCGGCGACGCCGGCGACCCTGACCATCAATACGCCGAATGCGCTTGGCGCAGACATGAACTATGGTGCTCCGGGCCTCGGTGGAACCATCTCGGGGAACCTGTCGCTTGTGAAGGATGGCCCGGGCACGCAGGTGCTGTCGGCGGCCAATAGCTACACGGGGACGACGACGGTGAATGGCGGAACCCTGCGCATCGACGGCAGCATCACGAGTGCGGCCACCGTGAACCGGAATGGCACCCTGGCTGGTCTCGGAACGGTCGGCACCGTCGACGTGACAGACGGCGGCAAGCTGCGTCCGAGCGGCATCCTGACGACTGGAGCGGTGACGACCCGGGTGGGTGGTCTGGTGGAATTCTCGATCGGGGGAACCACGGCAGGCACGCAGTACACGCGCCTCAATACCATCGGGGCCATCAATGTGGACAGTTCGACCCTTGTGGTGTCGCTGACGAATGGCTTCGTTCCTGCGCAGTTTGATGCCTTCACGCTGTGGGCGAACGACGATACGGATCCGTTTGCGGGAACCTTCGATGGTCTCCTTGAGGGATCGCTGCTGCCGGTGGCAGGGACGTCCGGCACGGCGGATCTTGATGCTGACTACTGGAGGGTTTCGTACACGGGCGAAACGGGGAACGACTTCGTGCTGACCTATGTGCCGGAACCGGGTACGGCGGCACTGCTGCTGGCGGGTGGTCTGCCCCTGCTGCGCCGCCGCCGCCGTGCGGCCTGAGTCGCTTCCGCATTGATTCCGGAGCCGCTGCCCGGGGGATTGTCCCTGTGCAGCGGCTCTTGCTTTCCGGGCTGGGGTGGGTATCCGCTGGGCCTCCATGGCAGGATTTTTCCGAAAGCTGATTGAGCGGTTTACCCGGCGTAAGGTTGATCTCGATGAACTCGAGGAGACCCTGATCACCGGTGATGTGGGTTTCCGGATGACCGAGCGGATTCTGGGACGGCTGCGGGACATGGGGCGGAGTCTTGATCCCGAGGAAGTCGTGGATGTCTGTCGGCGGGAAATGCTGACACTGCTTCCGGAAGTCAATCCATCGCTGCCTTTGTTTCCGGACCGTCCCTGTGTTGTCCTCATTGTGGGGGTGAACGGGACGGGCAAGACGACGTCGACGGCGCGGCTGGCCCATTGGCTGAAGTCGCGCGGCCATTCCGTGATGCTGGCGGCTGCCGATACCTTCCGGGCGGCGGCCATCGAGCAACTGGATGCCTGGGCTCAGCGGCTGGATGTTCCCATCGTCAAAGGGCAGTACAAGGCGGATCCAGCGGCTGTCTGTCATGATGCGTGGGAGGCGGCCAGCCGCCGCGGCATTCAGTACCTGCTCTGCGACACGGCTGGGCGGCTGCACACGAAGGACAACCTGATGGCTGAGTTGTCGAAGATCGAGCGGGTCATTGGCCGCAAGGACCCATCGGCCCCGCATGAGACCCTGCTGGTGGTGGATGCCACCACCGGGAGCAATGCGCTGCATCAGGCCCGGGAATTTCAGAAAGCCGTTGGAAAGCTCACGGGACTGATTGTGACCAAGCTGGATGGCAGCGGCAAGGGGGGCTGCGTGATTGCGATTCAGGATGAACTGGGCATTCCGGCCCGTTTCGTGGGCACCGGGGAAGAAGCGGGGGATTTCGATGTCTTCGAGTCGCGCCGCTTTGTCGAGAAGATCCTCTGAATGGCCGGAGTGGCTGATTCCACGATTGCGCGGAGAGCGTCGGCTGTGAATGGTCGCATGTTTTCCCCGGCCCGGACAGCATGACCCCGCTCTTCCGCAAATTTCTTGGACTGCACTGGATCCTTTTCGTGACCATGCTGGCCCTCATGGCTGCCGGTGTGTATTCGATTTATGCGGCGGTGCATTTCCGGGATGGGGACCTTGCGTTTCTCAGCGGAAAATGGCGGGATCAGATCAACTGGGCGATGGTGGGAAGTCTCGTATTTTTTCCGGCGGCGCTGATCGACTACAAATGGATCCGCTGGGGAGCTTTCGGGATGTATGCGGTGGGACTTGGTCTGCTGGGGGCTCTGTTCCGCTTTGGAGAAGGCGTGCATGGCCAGCAGATCCAGCTGGCGCTTCCGGGGATCGGGCAGTTTCAGCCGGCTCAGGTGGCGATTGCCTCGACGATTCTGCTCATGGCGGTGGTGCTGGCGGAAGGGCATAAGCGCTTTCACTGGATGCAGCATTATCTCATGCGCTTTCTGGTATCCGGAGCCGTTTTCCTTGTGCCTTTCGGAATGATCACGGCGCTCGGCGATATTGGGTCGGCCATGGTGATGATTCCGGTGGCCTTTGTGATGATGGTGGTGGGCTCGATCCCGTTCCGTTGTCTGCTGGCGGTCCTGCTGCTGGGGGTGGCGATGGCTCCGCCGGTCTATTATTTTGCGCTCAAGCCGTACCAGAAGGACCGGATCACGGTGCCCTACGACATCATGGCTGGCCGCAAAGTCGATGTGAAGCGGGAAGGGTATGCCACCGACACGCTGCTGAAGGCCGTGGGTTCGTCTGGCTGGGAAGGGAAGGGCATGGATCCGGCGAAGCAGGAAGAGAATCTTCCGAATCTGACCCTGCTGGGGATTGTGCCGCAGTACACATCGCATGACGACTTCATCTTCACGGTGGTGTGCGAGACCTTCGGGTTCCGCGGGGCGGCCCTCATGGTGGGAGGCTTTGTGTTTCTGCTGATGCTGTGTCTGAGCGTGGCCTTTTTTGCGAGGGATGCGCTGGGGCGCTTGGTGGTGGCGGGGGTGCTGGCCCTGCTGTTTGCGCATACCTTCGAGCACATCGGGATGAATATCGGGCTCCTGCCGATTACCGGGATCCCGCTGCCGCTCATCAGTTACGGCGGAACCTTCCTTGTCATGAATCTGTTCCTCTTCGGGCTCGTGCAGAGTGTCTGGGTCCACCGCAATGCGGCCATCGAGGCGAGGCAGGCGGCGCGCAGCGAAGCCCGGCGGCGTCCCATGCCTGGATTTGCATGAGCATTCCGTAATTCTGCTTCCCACAGGAAGACAGATCTGTTAGTTCCGTGGGGATAACATGAAACTGTTTCCTGACATGATGACCGGTCGATTCCGCATGCTTTTCCTGCTGGCTGCTTTGCTGCCGATGCCTTTGTGGGCGGCGGAGGAAGTGATCAATGCTTTTGATGATCCTGGCGAGGCTTCGGTGTATGCCGGCGAGACGTGGTCGGTGGCGGCGGCGCTTTCACATGACAATGCGGATGCGGCGGGTCATGCGGGATCGGGATCGCTGCGGATGGAATGTGCGCTGGCGTCGGCTGGGGGGTATCAGCAATCGGTGGTATCCCGTCAGATTCCGCAGGCGAATGCGGAGACGGGCTATCTGCGGCTGGAATGCGATGTGAAGGTGGCGGCGGGGTCGTCGCTGCGGACGGGGGCGCAGGACTATGGGGTGTTCGAGGTGATTTTCCGGAATGGGAGCGGCTGGGCTTGGAATTCGCTCGGGGGGAAGCGGTTGACGTCCGATTTCACGGGCTGGCAGCGGATTTCGTTTGATGTGAAAGCACCGGCGGATGCGGTGCATCACCTGACCTTCAAGCTTGGGGAGAATAACTTTGGCGGGCCGGTGACGCTGCTGCTGGATAATGTGCGCTGGGTGCTGCGGGAGACGGAACTGCCGCCGCCGGCGCTGAGCATTGCCGAGGCGCGTCCTGGATTGAATCTGAGTGCGGTGGGGGCAGGCGATTATGACCGGCAGAATATTGCGGCGGTGAGCAATGCCTTCGGGTGGCTGCCGGATCCGGGGAATCCGGCATCGGCGCGGCCGGTGACTGTGTCCGTGAGGTTTGCAGAATTTCCGAAGGTGGCGGAGGCTCCCGGGTTTCAGTCGCACCTGTATTTTGTGCCTGGGGTGGCGGGAGCCGAGTCGAGTCCCGACTGGAATCAGCCATCGGTGCTGTATGCGCAGATTCAGGCGAATGCGGCTGGGGGAGGGTATATGGTGCTGCGGTACAAGGTGAACACGCCGAACAGCAACGGGACTTACTTCAGTGAAGGGTACAGTGGGACGGTGGGATCGGCGCGGGTGCAGGGCGAATGGACGGTTTCGTTTCAGCAGGAAGTGGCGGGCGGGGTGGCGGGGGCGCTGCGGGCGACCCTGCGGTCGCCGGATGGTTCGGTGGGCGAACTGGTGATTCCGGCGGCGGATGCGCAGGCATTTGCGGGCGGGGTGACACCGTATTTCGGAGTGATGCCGAATGGTCAGGCCGGGCGCAATGCGACGGCGCGGATTGACCGGATCCGGCTGGTGGCGGGGGCCGAGGAAGTGGTGGATGAGTTCAAGGGCGTGGGATTGGATGCGGGCCTGTGGGTGGAGCGGTCGGGGACGCCGGGTGCGGTGGCGGTGGTTTCCGATGAGAAGGTGTGGATCTGGTGGACGACGCCGGCGGCTGGCTGGTATCTGCGGCAGAGCGACGACCTTGTGAACTGGGTGGACACTGGGCTGACGGGTGTACAGGCTGGGGCCATGCGGCGGGTCCTTGTGCCCGGGGATTTCACGAAGGGGCCGCGGTCTGTTTTCCGGATGGAGAAGCAATAGATGACGGTGAGTTGCGGCGTGCGGCAGTGGCTGCGGGTCGACGGTCGTGCGGCGAAACTGGCGTTGCGCGGGGCTGCCTTGCTGGCTGATGGAGGGAAACGCTCATGGAATCCGCCGCTGCCTTTGCTCCAGCCAATCTGTCGCTTGTTTTCGAGACCTACGATGCCGCGCCGCCGCATGGCCGGGGGTCGCTGGGGGTGGGCATTACCCTGACCGAGGGCGTGCGGGTGGAAGTGACGCGGGCGGCGGGCCGGGAGACGGAGATCATGGTGGCGGGGGAGGCGTGGGAATTTCCGACGGTGCGGTCCGTGGTGCATGAACTCGCTCCCGAGCCTGTGCGGATTGAAATTGCGGCGGCGTTTCCGTTTGGCTGTGGCTTCGGGATGAGCGGAGCCAGTGCGCTGGCGGTGGCCTTTGCGGTCGATCGGCTATTCGGAATCGGCTACAGTCCATCGGTGCTGGCGATGACGGCGCACCGTGCCGAGGTGCAGCATGCGACGGGGCTGGGGGATGTGGGCGGGCAGTTCAATGGAGGGATCATGGTGAAGCGGAAGCGGTATGAGCCCCTGCTGGTGGAGCAATTGCCGGTGGAGACGGAGGAACTGCATGTCCGGATTTTCGGGCCGATTCTGACGAGCAGTGTCATCAACAGCCGGGAGAAGCTGGAGCACATCAACCGGGCGGGACATGCGGCCATGGCGGAGATTGGGGAAGCGGGGGACGATCTGGACATGAAAGGACTGCTGCATATTTCGCGGCGGTTTGCGGAGGAGAGTGGATTGCTGCAGAGCGAGCGGCTGCGTGAGGCGATCGACGGGGCCGGGCGGCTCGGGCATGCGGCCAGCATGGTGATGCTGGGCGAAGCGATGGTGGCGACGGGTCCGTTTCCGGAGAGCCGGAAAGTGACCGTGCACCGCGGGGGCGTCCGTGTGGAGGAGTGACGATGGCTGCTGCGCTGCAGAGTGATCGCGCTGCACTGCGGCTCACACCGGAGGGAGAACTGGTGTGGCAGGGTGGGGCGGAGGAATTTCCGGAACTGGCGGCGGCCTTCCGCGGCAGTGCGTCGGATGGCTTGCTGGCGCTGGCTGGAGTGGCGGGCGAAGGGTTGCTTACGCCCGATTTAGCGTGGTGGCGGGGGCTGGCACGGCGGTATGTGGCGGCGGTCTGCCATCTGCCGGGACTGCGGGAACATGGATGGACCCGCGGGCCGGCGGTTCCGGATTTTGCGGGCATGGTGGCGGCGGTGCCGGCAGCGCCCGGGATGGAGTATGTGCGGCCGGAGGTGCTGCGGAGGATCTGGGAATGCATGGATGCTGCCATGGCGGCGAAATTCAGTGGTCCTGCGGAACCGGCCGGCGTGCTTGCCGCGATTCATCCTGCGTGGCGGATGGTGGGCAGAGTGGCGCTGCACCTGGCCGAAAACCGTCAGAACCGGGAATTGCCGTTCGCGTTCCTCGCGACGGCGGTGAGTGGCATCGATGTGGCCGGGCGGGAACAGCATGTGCCGCTCGGGCAGGCCCTGCGGGATGCGGCTGACGATGGCGACTCCGGGTCGCTGCGGACCCTGCTGGAACCGCTCGACCGGGCGGCGACGGCCAGTGCCTTGCTGCGGGAACTCGTCGAAAGCCGCCGGGTTTTTCAGGCCCTTGCATGGTCGCCGGCCGAGGCCTGGCAGTTTCTGACTGAGGTGCCGGGCATGGAAGAGGCTGGTTTGGTGGTGCGGGTGCCCGACTGGTGGTCCGGGAAGCGGGCCAGGGCGAGGGTGGTGGCGCAGGTGGCGGTGGAATCCGAGGGGCAGCGCAGCGGCGTGGGAGGTGATTCGCTGCTGCGGTTCGATGTGCGCGTGGCGGCGGGCGGGGAAGTGCTCAGCGAGGCGGAACTGGAGAAGCTGCTGCAGTCCGAGGCCCCCCTTGTTTCGCTCAAGGGCCGATGGGTGGAAATCGACCGGGATCGACTTCGGGATGCGCTCCAGCGCTGGCGGCGGGCGGCGGCGGCCAGTGCCCAGGGGATTCCGTTTCATGTGGGCATGAGGATGCTGAGCGGGCTGGGCTGGCCGGCTGCCGGGATTCCGGAAGCGGCCGGCGATGGCTGGGTGGAAACCGTGGCGGGCGAGGAATTCGGGGAGACGCTCGCCGTGCTGCGGCATCTGCGCGAGACACCCGACGAGCCCCTGCCCGCGATTCCCGGGCTGCGGGCCGTCCTGCGGTCGTATCAGCAGGCTGGCGTGGTCTGGCTGCGGCGGCTGACGTCCGTGGGAGCGGGAGCGTGTCTGGCTGACGACATGGGCTTGGGAAAGACTGTGCAGGTGATTGCCTGGCTGCTGCTGCGGGAGCAGGAGCGGTCGGATGATTCCGCGGAACGGCCGTCGCTCCTCGTGGCTCCGGCTTCCCTGCTGGGAAACTGGACACGGGAGCTGGAGAAATTTGCGCCGGAACTGCCGTGGACCGTGGCGCACCGTTCCGCCATGACCGCGGCGGAATGGAGTGCGTTCGGCGCGGGCCGTCATCCCGCCCTTGAGCGGCGCGGGCTCATTCTGACCACCTACACGGCGGTCAGCCGCATGCTGGGAGTGCTCAGCCGGGTTTCCTGGGATGCGGTCATTCTGGACGAAGCGCAGGCCGTCAAGAATGCTGGTACGGCGCAGTCCGGGGCCGTGCGCGGGCTCCATGCGTCGTGCCGGGTGGCGCTCACGGGAACTCCGGTGGAGAACCGTCTTTCCGATCTGTGGAGTCTCTTTGATTTTCTGAATCCCGGCCTGCTGGGAACCGCGCCGGAATTCGATGCCCTTGTGAAGCGCCTGGAGAAGGGGGACGACGGACTCGCTCCGCTGCGGAGTCTGGTGCAGCCATTTCTGCTGCGGCGCATGAAAACCGATCCCGGCATAGCGCCGGAACTGCCAGCGAAGACCGAGATGGCAACGATCTGCCTGCTGAGCCGCCGTCAGGCCATCCTGTATCAGCGGGCCATCAATGCCCTTGGGCGCGAACTCGCGGCGGCCGGCGACCCTGTGGAGCGTCAGGGAGCCGTGCTGGGATCGCTGCTGCGGCTCAAGCAGATCTGCAATCACCCCAGCCTCTTCAGTGGCGATGCTGTCTTTGCGCCCGGCGACAGCGGGAAATTCGAACGCCTTGGTGAACTCGCCCGGGAAATTCACGGGCGCGGCGAGCGCTTTCTGGTCTTCAGTCAGTTCCGGGAAATGACGGGTCCGCTCGCCGAATTTCTCGCTGCAATCTGCGGTCGGGCCGGTCTCGTGCTGCATGGCGCGGTGCCCGTGCGGGAACGGCAGGCATTGGTGGAGCGTTTTCAGGCCGCCGACGGTCCGCCCTTCTTTGTGATCAGCGTGAAGGCCGGGGGGACTGGGCTGACGCTTACACGGGCGACGCATGTGATTCACTTTGACCGATGGTGGAATCCTGCCGTCGAAGACCAGGCGACCGACCGTGCCTACCGGATTGGTCAGACCAGTCCCGTGATGGTTCACAAATTTCTGTGCCGTGGGACTCTGGAGGAACGGATTGACCGGATGATCCGCGACAAGAAGCAGCTGTCGGCCGAGATGCTGGCGGGGGGCGATGGCGCGGCTGGCCTGCTGATCGGGATGGGGGATGAAGAACTCCTGCGGATGATCGGACTGGATGAGGATGCTGCGGTGGACGACTGAAGGCGAAGCCCGCACGCCGGCGGGGCGTCATGGATTTCTCATGAGATTTGCGTGAAAACGCACGGCGGACGACTTGAAGGAATGCGGGGTTTGTGGAATGAAGGACGCATGAAACCACTCCCCAGGATTCATCGTGTTGTTGTGCTTGGCGGCGGAACCGCCGGGCTGATGGCGGCGCTTACTCTGAAGCGGAAGCTGCCCGGGCTCGACGTCGAGGTCGTGCGGAGCGTCGACATGGGAGTCATCGGTGTCGGCGAGGGGACGACCGCGGCGTTTCCGCGGCATCTTTTCGAGTATCTGAAGCTGCCGCCCGGGGAATTCTATGCCGAGGCCGAGCCGACGTGGAAGCTGGGGATTCACTTCGTGTGGGGCCCGCATCCCCAGGGCTTCTACTACACATTTCACAACGAATACAAAAGCCGCTGGCCTGAGCTGAAGCGGAATGCGGGATTCTACTGCAACGGGGACACGCGCTGGCTGGGTATTGTTTCTGCCTGCATGGCGCACGACAAGGCGTTTCCGCGCAAGCCCGACGGGTCGCTGCACATGCACAACAATCATGCGTTTCACATCGAGAACCGCAAGCTGGTGGGCTGGCTCGAGCGCACCTGCGGGAAGCAGGGCGTGCGGCTCACCGATGGCACGGTGGAATCGGTCGAGAAGGGCGAACATGGGGTGGCGGCCCTCTTGCTGAGCGATGGGAAGCGGCTCACGGCAGATCTCTTTGTGGACGCGTCCGGTTTCCGTTCCGAGCTGCTGGGCAAGGCCATGGAGGAACCGTTTCAGGGCTTTGAGCGGTCGCTCTTCTGCGACCGGGCCGTGATTGGCGGCTGGCCGCGGACCGATGAGGTCATCAAGCCCCTCACGGTGGCTGAGACCATGGAGGCGGGCTGGTGCTGGCAGATCGAGCACGAGAACTGGATCAACCGTGGCTATGTGTACAGTTCGCAGTTCATCAGCGATGACGACGCCCTTGCCGAGCTGCTGCGGAAGAATCCGAAGATTGCCAATACGCCGAGGGTGGTGAAGTTCCGGAGCGGACGCTACCGGCGTCCATGGGTCGGCAATGTCGTGGCCATCGGAAACTCCATGGGTTTTGTCGAGCCGCTCGAGGCCACCGCCATTCAGGTGATCTGCGTCGAATGCAGCACGCTGGCCGATACCCTTGTGGACAGCCTGCTGGAACCGACCCCGTCGCTTGTCGATCTCTACAACATGTACAACACGCGGCAGTGGGATGACATCCGGGACTTTCTGGCGGTGCACTATGCCTTCAATACCCGGCTGGACACGCCCTTCTGGCAGGCCTGCCGTGCGGACACCGACCTCTGCGGGGCAGAGCACATGGTGCAGTACTACCGGGAGAACGGACCGAGTGTGCTGCCCGAACCGGTGCTCTTTGATCCGAACAATTCCTTCGGGCTGGAAGGCTATCTGGCCATGCTGGTGGGCATGGATGTGCCGCATGGGAAGCCATGGAAGGCATCGGCGGCCGAACAGAAGATCTGGAACGAGCGGCTCGCGGGCTTCGGCGAGCATGCCAAACGTGGCTTCGGCGTCGCCGAGACGCTCGCCATGATCCGGCAGAACGGGGTTCGCTAGCAAGATGTTCCCATGCCCCGGCCGCAGACGCGGGTGCCGCCAGTCCGGTCTTTGATTCTTCTGCGCGATCTACCGGACGCATGTGATTGCTGCTTGCCCGCGGGGCAGGCGCGCGGGAGTGGTGCGTCATGATGGAGGGAACAGGAACAGGGAGCGAGCCATGGCTGGTGAAGATTCCGGCCGTGCTGGTGGATGCCACCGAAGCGGTCTGGCGGCATCTTCGGGTGGTGCGTCCGACGCCGCTCAGTCCGGAGTGGCATCTGGTGAAAGTGGCGCAGCCCGGGAGGCTGTGGTCGGGGCCGGCCGAACTCGCCATTTCGTGGCGGATGCGCGTCGAGCATTCGTGGCCGTGTGCGCCGCGCGGGATGGAAGGATTCATTGAAAAGGCGGCGCAGGCCCTCCTGCGCAAATTCGGAGCGCGGAAGCCGCAGGCGGTGCTCATGGGGCCGCTTGATGCGGGATCGCGCGATCCCTTTTTCCGGGGCCTGGCGTCGAATCTGCGGGGCCGGACCCTGCAGTTGTTCGGGCCGCTGGAATCGCCCGATGCCGAGTCGCAGGATCCGGAAAAGGAAAGCCTGTACTGTCTCGTGGGGCCGGGTGGACTGTATGCGGGCATGATGAAGCCACGGGAAGCCGGCGGATTTCACCCGGGAGGCACGAAATTCATCCGTCAGGAAGGCGGGGAAACGATCAGCCGGGCAGGGGCCAAGATCGCCGAGGCGCTTCATTGGCTGCGTTTGTACCGCCCGGTTCCGAAGCCGGCGAGCCACTGGCTCGAACTCGGGGCCAGCCCCGGGGGCATGACGGCGGAACTGCTGCGGCGGAAGTACCGGGTTACGGCCGTGGACCGGGCACCGCTCGATCCCAAGCTGCGGAAGACACCCGGTCTGCGTTTCTATCTGCAGGATTGCCGGACATGGCGGGCTCCGGCCGGGACCGTGCTCGATGCCGTGCTCTGTGACATGAATGGTCCGGCCGAGGCGTCGTTCGCGACGGTGCTGGAGCAGGCGCGGGCGCTGCGGGCAGGGGGAATCGTCCTGTTTACGGTGAAGACTGCCGGACTGCAGACGATCGACGATGCCGTCCATGCGGTGGCGCAGCTGCGGGCGTCCGCCGAGCGTGCGGGCCTTGCTTCCGTGGCGGTCACGCACCTCATGTACAACCGCCGGGAATTCACGGCCGTCTGGGAACGACCAGCCCTCCTCTAGGAGCCTGTTGAAGAACCGGGCCCGTCAGCGGATCCGGAGTCTGCTGTGGCTGGAAGAGCGGCTGCGCCGTGGCGCAGGGGAATGAGATCCCCCCGCGGGCGGCGGGCTCTATTCCAGCAGGCTTCGTTGCGCCGCAGTCGAACGTCTAGCGGATGCCGGCGTGCTGGCGGAGGATGCGGCGGATTTCCGCGGTTACTTCCGGATGGTCCGTGCAGCTGTGGGTCGCGGAAACACGGTGTTCCGAGATGGCATGGTCGAGGTGGGCGCTCGT
>Ga0315907_10005204_pt1 | contig 14260 bp, 11 predicted proteins | sample LakEriMetagenome_3_FD_203525 | JGI IMG/M metagenome (GOLD analysis project Ga0315907, IMG submission 203525) | Freshwater fungal communities from buoy surface, Lake Erie, Ohio, United States - Buoy 12 MA123 | ecosystem: Environmental > Aquatic > Freshwater > Lake > Lake biofilm | place: USA...
TCAGGGACTAGGCTAGCATCTATTAAATCTTCTCTTAAAAATCTAAATACTACATTTCTAGCGTATTCTACTCCAAAGTCATCAACTGTAAATTGTTGGTCTTGTCTTTCAATCAAACAATTAAATAGTACAGGCCCATCAAAGAATTTACCCCCAGAAGCTTCACCATATATATTAACTATAGTTTGTTCTAATCTATATTTGTAAAAAGAGCATTGTTGGGTAATAACATCTCCCATCAACTCTCTAGTGATAGTTGTAAATAGATTAATGTCTCTTTGTCTACCAAATAATGCCATTAGCCAATATAAATTGTATATGGTACATTACTTAATTCTTTCTGAAGGTTCTCAGATTCTTGTGCTCTTTTTTCTAGTAATTTACTTCTAGAGGTTTCATCTAAATATGCTCTTAATCTTTCAATTAAAGCTGTTTTTTCAGATGTAGCAGCCGATATTAAATCTCCATGATTTAGAGTCACCTCAGAATTAGGTATAGGTATAGTTGAATATTTACCTCTAACATAACCTAACATTTCTTTACATAAAGCTAAAGTATATTCAAATATCCATTGTCTGCCTATTGAATTTATATAAGAGTATGTAGGATTATCATAGGGAGTATTAGAAACATTTGTTATTTTTCCCTGCCCCATACTACCTGACACTATAGGATTGTTACGATCTGATTTTAGAATATATTCAAAGTGTAAAATTTTATCTTCAATAGGTACTGGGAATATTTTAAGTTGGTTATTTATCAATTCAAAACTATAGTTAGATTTTCTAACTTGATCGTTAAGCTCAATAGCTTGAATTTTTTGCAAGTCAAAGTTAATAGGCATCAACAAAAAGTTAATCCCAGGTGAATATGAACCAAAGCCAAAGGCTTGTAAAAGACCTTGAACATCAGTACCAGTACCAGCATAAGGGTCAAAATATCTTACAATTGGAGGGAGTGCCTCATAAAAAACCCTCTTTATTTCTAAATCCCCAGCTTCTATACTTTGGCTAACAGCCCATTGATTTAAATCATATTTTTGAACATATCGAGTTAAATTTAAACTCCCAGTTCTCCAAGTAACATTACCCCCAGCTCCAGCTTCAACACCATATTGTTCAGAAATTCTAACTATAGTACCTAAATTAGGCCTAACAAGAGTATTATTTAAATTTGATCCTGTTGAAGCTCCTTCTAAGGATAAATAATTTTGAGCTACCTGGTAGGCGTAAACTTCATTACCATATGTTGTTATTGCTTCTTCAAAAGCAGCATAAAAGTTGATATCTTGTAATTCAACATCTACTAAGGGATATCCTAACCTGCGAGCTACAAATATAGCTACTCTATCAGCATCTGTTTGAAAATCTGTGTCATTATCATAAAATCCAAAAGGTGTATCACCTGGGAAGAATGATGAAGAGCCAGGCCAAATAGGAGTGTTTGCCATGATGTTTTGTTATAAATATCAATAAGGCTAAATCAATAAATAACAGAGTTATTATTGTACTTCTGTTACTTGAATATAGTCACGTAAAGTCATAGTTGCTTTATCTTCGTCCTCAAAAGCAGTAGTACCATCTAAATTACCAACATAGTAATAAAAAGTATAATTACTACCACTAGTTAATCCTGTAATTAGTTTATTAACAGGGTTGGAAAAGCTAGTACCAACGTCAAAATTTCTATTATGAACTCCCATATATCCTCCTGAAGGAGAATTAAGTCTGGCTGCTATATCTTCCCCAATAGATCCGAAACTAGCTGTCCCAAAAAGACTAGCAGTTTGGCTTATAAATATAGCTGAAAATCCCGGAGCGGAATCGGCGGTAGCACCAAAAGTATAAGAAGACCAACCAGTAGTAACATTTCCAAAATTTATAATAACTTTACCACTAGCCGGGGCTTGAAAACTATTAGAAACATTAGGGATAAAATTATAAGAATAACCTGTTACAAAAAGTCTTGTCGCAGAACCTCCAGGTATCTCATAAAAATCTAAAACTCTAGGATGTTGTGGGGCGTAAAGTTTATTTTGGAATGTAGTGTCATCTTTTACAGTTATAGGAGAATTTCCTTGTAAATAAGAAAATGAACCTGTTGATCCATAAACTGTTCCACTAGAAGATATATAACCATTAGCTATTATATTATTACTAGCTGTTATATTAGCGTTTGAACCACTAGCCCATATTGATCCTGTAACTACTAGATCTTGGAAATAAGTTAGACTCCCAGGATCTCCTTTAAGACCTTGTGAACCAGAAGGACCTTGGATACCTTGTGGGCCTTGAGAACCTGAAGGACCTTGAATACCTTGTAAACCTTGAGAGCCAGAAGGACCTTGGATACCTTGTAAACCTTGAGAGCCAGAAGGACCTTGGATACCTTGTGGGCCTTGAGAACCTGAAGGGCCTTGAATACCCTGTAGACCTTGTGAACCAGAAGGACCTATTGGTCCTTGAGAACCTGAAGGGCCTTGGATACCCTGTAGACCTTGTGAACCAGAAGGACCTATTGGTCCTTGAGAACCTGAAGGGCCAGGTTCACCTTGTATGCCTTGTGAACCAGAAGGACCTATTGGTCCTTGAGAACCTGAAGGACCTTGTGAACCTGATGGTCCTTGAGAACCTGAAGGGCCAGTTAATCCTATAGGACCTTGAGGGCCTTGTGGACCTTGGGTTGTTATTTGTATTATTTGGGGCATAGTTATTGAACTTCTGTTACTTGGATGTAATTACTTATTTGTACATCAGCTCCATCAGCTAAACGTTGGGAAGAAGGTGATGTTACTCCATTGTTATCGTAAACATAATAATAAAATGTGTAGTTAGTATTTGGAGTGAGATCTGTAATAAATAACTTATGAGGTCCTATATACCTATTAACCCACCCATTACTTCTAAGTAATACAGTAGATCTTCCTCCTGAGGGTGGGTTAAGGATATTGGTCACAACGGCATCAGTGTTAGCAGCAGAAGAAGTTCCAAAAAGACTTTGTGTTGTACTTAAAACTATATCAGAAGCTCCATTTTCAAAAAGATAACCTTGTTCATTATTAACTATTGTATCTACACTAAAAAATACAGATCCTAATTCTATAATAATTTTTCCACTAGAAGGAGCAATAAAACTGCTAGATACGCCAGAAATTTGTCCATATGAATATCCACCTCCCTTACTTTTACTTTTTGACCTCCCAGGTATCTCATAAAAATCTAAAACTCTAGGATGTCTAGGGGCGTATAACTCATTTTGGAATGTAGTATCATCTTTTATAGTTATGGGGCTATTACCTTGAATATAACTAAATGACCCAGTAGGACTATACATTATACTTGAACTTATATAACCATTAGCTATTATATTATTACTAGCAGTTATATTACCTGATCCACTAGCCCAAATAGATCCTGTTACAATTAGATCTGTAAAGTTAGTTAAAGTCCCTGGGTCTCCTTTAGGTCCTTGTGAACCTGATGGACCTTGTGAACCTGAAGGGCCTATAGGACCTTGTGAACCTGATGGACCTTGTGAACCTGATGGACCTTGTGAACCTGAAGGGCCTGTAGGGCCTGTAGGACCTGTAGGACCTTGGACTCCTCTTTCACCTGCTATTGAAAAATACCATGGAGATAGATTTGAACCTGCTCCTGTTGTATAATCAATAGTTACACCTATACTATTACCTATATATGATCCTATAACACCCTCCATATACTGGGTAGATGAGTATGAGGCTCTGATTCTAGAACCTACAGTATAAGCAGATTCTAAAGGGGTTTTATTAACAGTCCAAACTTTAACCTCAGTTGAAATGGTTTGAGAAGTAGATGAGGAAAGGAGATAGCCAACACCAGTTATTCCTTGAACACCTTGAGAACCAGAAGGTCCAATTGAACCAGAAGGACCTTGTGAACCAGAAGGACCAGCAGGTCCTATGGGACCCTGTGAACCAGAAGGACCTTGTGAACCAGAAGGACCAGCAGGTCCTATAGGACCTTGTGAACCAGATGGGCCTTGTGAACCAGAAGGACCAGTAGGGCCAATAGGACCTTCAGGGCCTGTTAAACCTTGTGATCCTGATGGTCCCTGAATTCCTTGAGGGCCTGGGGGACCTTGGCTCAATTCTACCTCAACAACATTTACATTTGGTTGGACTATTGTAGTTATCTGTCCTTCTGAGTTTTGAATAACTACAGTTGTATTATCACTTCCAGGGGTTACTGAGTTAGCTGTACTCATTAGAAACTACCTAAAGTTATATTTTTACTTAGTTTGACTTTACCCTCTAACAATCTAGTTACTATGTAGCAATTACCACTTCCTGATGAGATTTCAAGGTCATAAGATGCTAAATCAAAATCTAACAAAGAAGAAGAAGCAGCTGAAATATATATTCCTATAGTTCCTGAAGTGGGCGGGTTAGTACCTCCTGATCCGCTTAGATTTAAGCCAGTACCACAAGGGTCTAAACTACTAGATAAAGTAAGGTATAAGGTACTTGATCCCGGGGAGGGTCTAAGTTGCATTCGGGCTTGATATCCTGTTAAATCTATAGGATCTCCGTTAGAATCTTTGTAAGATATCTCAAAGTCTACTGTAGCTCCTTGTTCTATAGTAAAGGAATATTTTCCGGCTGCCATAATTTATAAGGTTTATTATAAATATCACAACCATACAAAAATACTAAATATAACTTTTAAATGGGTTCTGTATTGTTAGGATAAGATAACCAAGGTTCTATTGTTGTATCTGGATTCCACTCACTGTAGTGGGCTTCTATATAATTTATTATCTCATCTGCTGTGAACATATCCCAATCTGGGTTGGTTTGTTCTTCTTTATATTCAATTATAGCCCATTGATAATCAACAGAATACCTTGCTTCATTCTCATTTAGATGATCTGTATCACTCCAATTTACCTGTAATAAATCAGGGGATGCTAATATTCTATACTTTTTCATAATTTATTATAATCCGTATCTAGCTTTACTACCACTATAATTTGTTATTACCTCAGCTGAGGTTAGTTCTCTATTATATCTTCTAATTTCACCAACATACATTCTTTGAAATTCACTACTACCAAAGAAGCTACCGTACATTACTTGAGCGAAGTTATAGTTAGGATTGTAGTTACCAAATAAATCTTGAAATACTTGAACACCATTAACATAAGCTGTCATTCTATCATTTGTAGCATTTAAATCAGCCATTGTTATAACAAAATGGTTCCAAGAACCTGTAACCATAGTCCCTCCGGTCCCCCCAGCTGTTACAGCAGGAGCATAAAACCATCTAGTTCCACTAGCATCATTAGCCCTAGTCCTAGTACCAGTATTACCAGCCATACTAACCCAGTTACCATTAGCTACCCAGCTGCCACTATTTCTCAACCACATTTCAAGGGTATAATTTTTCAAGTTAGTAACAACACGAGGATTACCTGATTCAGATACTGGTGAGTTAATAGGGGTTATCTGAGCGTAATCATTAATACCATCAAAATAATAAACATCAGTACTAATACTTCCACTTGTAAAGGTTGTAAATATTGGACCTACTAAACCTAAACTACTACTACCATTTGTAGCATAAACACTACTTGTATAGTTAGATGATAGGTTAAGAGAACGGGATTGACCAGATATAACAACTCTACTACTAATATTTGCGGGGTCCCAATAATCCATTAAACTAGTTGTAACAAAAGAAGATGTAACAAGTGGAGGGGTTGGTATTATTGGTACCTCATAACTAGAAGCAATTATGTTATATAAAAAACTCATATTAAGCTGTTATATCTCCTACTACTATCCACCTATTACTTCCAATATGTTTAACAGCCATACTGCTATACTCTGCTCTTGTCTTTGGCAAACTTCCAGTAGCTGAAAGTATTGTGACACCTGATCCTGAGGTTGTTACTTGACCACTACCACTTTGTATGATATAAAATTCATCCCCTAAACCAGGTGATGTGGGTGAATAATTTAAATTAAAATTTTTAGCTGAACTACCTGTTAATATAATGGTTTTGCCAAGGTAGGTGTTATAATTAGCATTTGTTATTGTTAATGTCCCACCTAATTCTACTACACTACTAAATTGAGGAGTGTTAAGGTATGAGGCTGTTAAAGAGTATGAACTACTTAAAACAGTCATAGAACTAGTTTGATTGTTTTGAACAAAACTAGATGTTTGAGAATTTAACACATAAGGTGCTAACATTGAACTAGTGACAATTGTTAAGACATAAGGTTCTAACATTGAACTAGTTTGACTGTTTTGAACAAAACTTGAAGTTTGAGAGTTTTGAACAAAAGAACTAGTGGCAGATGTTAGAACATAAGGTTCTAACATTGAACTAGTTTGAGAATTTAGTACAAAAGAGCTTGTGCTGTTAATTAAAGAATCAACACTAGATTGAATACTTTGAGTAAAAGTATTAAAAGAAGAAGTTTGGGTAAAAGAACTAGTTTGACTAATTAAAACATAAGAACTAGTCAAACTTAAATCTAAACTTGATCTATCACCTTTAGTAAAAACTATTTTATCACTACTTAAAGTAGCATTTGTAAAAAATGATCCTGTGTCTGTGACTGGAGGGGGAGTAGGAGCAGGAGTTGTAAGAGTTACATCAAAGAAAGAACCATCTCCTTTAGTAAGTCTCATAGTATAATTACCAGGAGTAGCTGAAGCTGTTACAATAGCGTTAGGGGTAAATGAAGATGTAGCTGAGAAGGATGAACTAGATATTCCTGTGAGGTTAGACCCATTACCATAAATTACAGAAGCGCTAATGGAAGAAGCTGTTATAGCTTGTTGGAAAGTAACAGGATCTCCTACAACTATAGGAGAATTTCCTTGTAAATAAGAAAATGAACCTGTGGTTGCTGTGACTGTATTTGTTGATGAGATTGAACCTGTAGTGAATATACTACCTGTAAATTCGTGTGTGTCATCTAAAGTATCTCCAAATTTGGTAGAACCTGATGAGTAGATAATAGAAGAAGATTGGTAGTTGGTTACAAGTACATCAACTGAAGCTGTACCATGGATAGTTACATTCCCTAAAATTTCTACATTTTGAGTAAGACTATTAAGATGTGAGGCTGTTAAAGCATTAACCGCCCAACTTGAAGTACCAAATAAAGAACCTGTAAATGAACCTGTAAATGAACCTGTATTTGATAAAAATTGATCTATTCTATTTACAGTTGCTATGATAGATGGGACAGCAGGACCAATTACAGGTGTAGTAGCTGTTAATTGAAGATCTGTTCTGTCAGCGGCCCACATAATTTGAAAATAATCATTAGCCGCAGCATTTACAAACCAATTCCAAGCCGCAACCCCTTTACCATTTTGTGATAATTCAAGAGCAGTATTAGTTTCAGCTAAATCAATTCCATTTTTTCTTAACCAAATAAAAGTAGTACTAGTATTTCCTGTACTTGTTTTTTCTAATTGGGCTGAAAATTGAATGTCATATACACCAGCATTTTCAGTTTTTATATACGTGTTGTAAGGACTAACTGAACCTGATATTGAAACACCGTTTGTAATGTCTGTACTATTAAAAGACATTGAACGAATTACATTAGCTACTGGATTGGTTTGGGTAGTAGTGTCGTAGAAACTACCATAAGAGCCAGTAGCTGTGTTTCCATATACTCCTCCCCCTCCAGTTGAACTAATTGTTACTTGACCCAAACCATTTGTAGGAGATAAAGTAATATTAGACCCGGCTAATATTTGAGTTACACCTCCATTTAAAGCATAAGATGCAGTAGTTGAGTATGAAGATGTGCCTAATAAAGAACCAGTAAATGAGCCTGTAAATGAACCTGTCGCTAATAATGTAGTTCCATTCCAAGTTAAATTAGGAACTCCACCGAAAACTCCATTATTATTGTATTGAATTTGGGTATTTGAGCCACCTGGTGGGGTAGTTCCTCCTCCACCACCTCCACCACCTACTCCTCTAAATAAACCTCCAGGTAATATAGTAAAATCAGCATTTACTGTGAATGTACCATCTCCTTTAATTACTATAGCTCCTAAATAAATAGCATTTGCTGCTGTGTTAGGTGCTTCAACAAATGGTTCTATGTTTATATTAGCAATAGCCTCTGATTCAGTTGAATATACTGCATTACCATAATAAACTACTATGGCTTTAGATACTGAGTTTGGATACCAAAATACTCTTTGAATTGACCAACTATTATTAGCTACACCTGTTAAAGTACCGTTGAGTGAATATTGTGTTGGGTCTATTACAGTATACCCTACTCCTCCGTTTGTATCATATACCCAATTAGAACCTGACTGTCTATATCTAAATATTTTAGAAACATTTGTCCCAGGGTCTGTTACATAAGACGGGTTGTTTGGATCTGTTGGATAATTGGCTCCATCAGCAAATGAGGTACCACTCCCAACTATTAACCCGCGAGATGAACTTGTTGTTAAAGCATGTCCTGATAGTTTTAAGGGTCCAAAAGCAGATATAAACACATTTGATCTTTGTTTCCACCCATATGCTAGAGAAGGTTGTGTTTTTACACCATTTATTGATGAACGATTTTGATGTAAAACAATACCTACTGGTATGTATGTGTCTATTTCTCCATTAAAATATGGAGTACCTTGGGCATGTATTTGACCACTTGAACTTATTGCTATAAATTGTTGATCAAAGGAAGCACTAAGAGCATCAATTGTTTTTGTTAAATTACCCCAATTTAAAAATTGTATTGTGGGATATGGATCATTTGGTATTGATGCGTTTAAATTAACAATTATACCACTACCACTTGCAACTTGGTATGTATTTGAATTTATTGAAGTTATTGCTCCCCCATGTAGAAGACCTGTGTATAAATTACCTTCTAACCATCTTAAACGAGTTACATTACTATATCCACTACCATTTTGACTAAAATATAAGTCATTGGTAGAACCAGATACATAAATATAAGAAGCTGATATAGTAGTATCTATGTTTGAGGTTACAGGATCAAATCTTAAAAATCCGTTTAGATCTACATTACCAACAATAGAAACTGAAGCTGAGCCAACTGAGGAAGGATATTGCCCTTGAACTTGGAGAGTACCTGATAGAATAGTATTTCCTACTAATTCATTTGAACCTGTTGTATATAAGCTGCCTGTTACAGTTTGGTTACCTCTGAATATGTTTGATCCTGTAGTAGCTAAAGAGGCAGATTTTGCTGTAAAAATAGGGTCAGTCTCTTGATAATAAGATGCAGTACCTAATAAACTACCAGTAAATCCTCCAGTTGAGGTTGTACTTCCTGTAATTACTAAGCTTCCTGATATTATGGCGGAACCTGTATAAGGGAAGGGGTCAACTCCAAAATTGACAATAGATCCTGTCCCATCATAAAAATTAACCCCATCAGTTTGGACTAATCTTGGGTATGTATTTTCTATATTTTGGCCTGTTAAATCAGGTAAAGACATATTAGCCTATTTTAGATAACCCTTTTAAAACTCCTTCAATAATTAAACCTATATTATTAGGATTTATATTATTTCTTTTAAGATAAGTTTCAATCAAGGTATTAAGTTTAACTTTATTCTTAGAGATATTGTCTAAATGTATATTTTCTTTTCTAAGAAGGCCAATTATTTTTAATATATGTTTATTTTCCTGTATAGATTGAGCAGTTTTAACTTTATCTACAGTAATTTTAGGCTTAGACTCTGTTATAATATTAACAGGAGATTCTTGAGATTTAACTTCAACAGTTATTTTTTTAGAAGTTTCAACCATAAATTTAGATTCCCATGGTGTAAAATAGGTATCTTCAGCTATAACTTCTAATTTAATATTACCTTGAGTATTTTCATCTAAAAGACCTTTTAACTTTTTTATAGGAATTTTACACTTTCCATCTGAGGAAATTTCTCCTTTGAAGACTAAAGAAAGATCATTAGACTCAATTAGTAAACGAGCTTGGCTTTTTTTAACAGATGCTCCTTCTAATTGGATATTACATTCAAATACCTCAGTCTTGTCAGTGAAAATTTTATACATTATAAATCAACTTTAAGGTCAATACCTAGTACTTCTTTAGCTACTAAGGCTATGTCTGTTATACGTATTTGTCTATCTATAACTTCTTTGGTTTCTTTATACTCAGTACCTTCTACCTTACAAATTAACTTGATAAATTTTTTCTTTTTTTCTTTACCCTTAAAAATATCTGAGGGTGATTTACCGCCCAAAAGTTCAGTTACTATCTCTACAATCAAAGCACAATCGTCCCAAGTAAAGGGAGTAATACTTTGATTAGGAAATGGATTAGACTCCCAAGTAAAGTTAGCAGTATTCCATTGGAAGGGTACTCTCATTTAGTTACTGATTAAATTCTCAGCATAATAATCTCTTAGATCTTCAACAATTTCATTTCTATGGTTTGAAGTAAGTGTCAAAGCTTCTAAATTTTTAATTTTCTTAGAGGCAGTATACAAAAATTTAAACCCAGAATCACCTTTCTTTTTAAGGTCTATTTGATGAGTATCACCACATACAATCATTTTAGAACGTAAACCTAAACGAGTAACAATCATTTCCATTTGTTCATGGGTTACATTTTGAGCTTCATCAACTATAACACAGGAATCAACAAATGTTCTACCTCTCATAAATGAAACAGGTACAATTTCTATTTTACCTTCTTCAATTAACTTAGCTACTTTTTCTTTATCATATAAAATATATAAATTTTGATAAATAGGTTGAACCCATGGATCCATTTTTTCTCGAAGATCTCCCGGTAAAAATCCAATTTCTTCTTTGGACACCGTAGGTCGTGTTATGATTATTTTTTCGTATATTTTACGTAATAACCCGTCTAAAGCCACTTGACAAGCCAATAATGTTTTACCTGATCCGGCTTGTCCTGCTAATAATGTTATAGTATTATCTAATATTTTTTGTTTAGCTTCTTTTTGTTCTTCGTTTAAATTAACTTTAAATTTAATTGGATTTTTCACTACTTTTTTTTCTCGAAAAATCTCCTCAGCCTCAGGTGTATTATTAAAGTGAGTCATAGAACATAAATTTTTTTGTTTATAAATATTAGAAAAAAAAGACCCGAAGCTAAGCTTCGGGTCCTTTCATATTAAATTACTAACTTGATCGGTTAGAGTGTGTTTAAACCGTGTAAGTAAACCTTACCGTAGTACTCAGGTCTCAACATCTTCTTAGCATAACGAGTCAAGAGACCTTTTCTTGGTGTGAAGGTATCTGGATCGTATACAAGAGGAGTCATGATCAATGGAATGTATGGTGAGAAGGTAGCACCAGTTTCGAGGAACTGTGAACCTCTGTAACCTAACAAAATGACGTTTTCAGTCATGTATGGGTTCTTGTAAACCTCATATCTGTTGTTCAATTGACCAATTTTCTGAACACCGAAAGCATACTTCATCTTAGCTGAATCACCATCTGTGTTAGCAGCGAATCCTGGGATTGATTCAAGGATTGTAGCAGCAGTTGGAGACAATACTAAGAAGTTAGCACCTCCTCTCAAGGTTAACTGGTGAATCTTGTTACTAACTTTCTGAAGTTTAGTACCAAGAGTCTGGAACCATTGACCTTGGGTGTTGTAGAAGTTTAATGTGGCTGCAGGAACTGTTGTAGATGTGGCAAATGTGTTGTTAACAGCTGACCAGTACTCAACAGTTAGAGCACTTTCGATTAACATACCTAGGATTTCAAGGTCGATTTCCATAGAAATGTACTCACTCATAATACTTGTTAATTCTGCTTCAGCGTCAATGCTATGGTAAGCATTTAAGTCTTGAGCAAATTCAGGTGTCCAAACAGCTTTTAACTTTCTGGTTTTAGCGACAATCGCTTCAGACTTCATCTTAACATTGATTTCTGGAATGTCGATTGGGGTGTTTAGACCGTTAATAGAGTTGTTACCATCCTCAAAATCACCTCTATATTGGGCAGTTGGCTGTTGGACAAAGATGATATTACCATCATTATCAGAAGTTGTTACTGTAACAGCACTAACACAGTATAAATCAAAAACAGCTGTGGTAGCGTTGTAATTGTTGAATTGAGGAAGGTTATTATCAATACTAATAGCTTCACCTTCTAAATCTATAACTACAAAACCTCTAGCACCTTCAGTATCAGAATATGGTAAAACAGAAGCTGAAACACTAACTTTAGCGATTTTCTGAGCTGCTGCTGAAGCTGAGAGTGAAGAATCATATCCTACTTCAGCCCAAGAAGCTGAGGTAACAGCTATAACAACATCATTAGATTGTGTTACATTGTTAGAATATGTCCATCTACCAGCACCATAAAGACCGTTAGTTGGAGCAGATGTAGTATCAGTAATACCATACATAGAAGAGTTACCAAATACAGGGCTGCCTGTTGGGAATTTACCTCCTTGTCCTTCAACAGCTCCACCACCTCCATATTGGAAGTCTAAGAAGAAGACAAGACCAGAAGGAAGGTTCATTGGTTGAACGCTAACAAAATCTTTTGCTGCAATTTGACCAAATACCTTTCTAACAAGTGGAAGAGCAATACCAGCCCACTGTTCACCTTGACCACCGGCAAAGGCAGCAGATGAACCAGCACCACCACCAGTTTGGGAAGTTTCAACAACAAGTTGTTTAGCTTGGTTTTCAAGAATGAGAGCCATGTTATTTCTTTCGGTCTCAGAGCTTAAACCTTCTAACAAACCTGTTTTTTCCCATTTTGAAGCTAATCTAGCGGCGTCGCCTTGGACGACTCTCCACTGGTTAGCACTTTCTAAAAGAGAGTGTAAGTTTGACATTTTTTGTTTTTTTAATTATTTTTTTTGAGTTAAACATTATAAAATTCCAGCCAATTTTTGGAACCTTTGAACCATTTGATCCGATTCAACAATTGGCTGCTTTGGAGCTATACCCGCTGCTTTTGAAGCCATACCTAATGATTCTTTAATTGAAGATTTTGTAGTTGTTTTACTAACTAACCCTTCATTTAAAGTTTCATAGATAACTTTGGTTTCTCTTACAGAGGTAGCTTTATCAAAGGCAGATAAAACCTTTACTTTTTGACTTTCGGTCAAATTTTTATTTCTAAAGATCTTATTGACATAAAGAAGTTTAGAGTTGAGAAGATTACTTTCGTTAATTTCCTTTTTAAGGATTTTAATAGTTTTAAGAGCTTCATCTAATCCAACAGATTTTTCTTTTCTAAATTTTCTTAGATTTTCATTCATCTCTGCTTCATCTTTTAATTCCTCAGCTGCTTTTGTAGCTTCTGCTTTAGGATTTCTGCTCGCCATAACTTGCTTAATTTTATCTACTAAAGCATCTTTCTCATCTTGCAAATAAGCTAAAAGAAGTGACCCTCCTCCAAGTCCTACAATAGTACTTAAAAATAAAGCAACTGCATAAGCATCATTAGCTATTTCCGGATTAGAACCAGGTACATTAAAATCAAATTCATTTATATCTTTTTTCATATGCTTATTTTCACCCATAGCACCTGTACCTATATCCCTACCAGCTGATTTAGCACCTGCTGCTATTTCCCAGAAAGTTTTAGCTGCATTTAACATAGCCATAAACTCTTTGTTGTCTTTTAATTCTGGGTTTTCTTTGAGTTTAGCTAAGGCATCTTGATAGACATCTTTAGGGAATCCAACTAATGATTTAAGAATACCTTTAGCAGTACCTTTAGTTTTAGCTAAAATGTTTTCACTCAACTCAACTTCTTCTTCAGCTTCCATTTCATCTCCTTCTTCTTCCTCTTCACCAGAGAACTCAACAGGATCACCTCCAGCTTCTAATTCACCAGATTCAATCATGTCTTCAATAACATCTTCAATAAGAGCTTTTAGCTCATCTTCATCCATCTCATCAAGGTTGATTTCTTCTTTAAGATCTTCAGCTTCTTCAGCTTCATACATATCTTCTTCCATTTCATCTTCCTCATCGAGTTCTAACTCAGCTAAGATTTCTTCAAGGTCAAATTCCTCTTCAATTTCTTCAGCTTCATTAGTATCATCCATACCATAGCCTTCTTCCATTTCATCTTTTTCCATGTTAACTTTATCAGCTTCAGCTAAATCGTCTTCTTCTTCCTCTTCAGCTAAGATCTGAGCAGCTAACATAGATTTGATCTGTGGAGTAAAAGCTTCTTCAAGAGCAGCTTTAGCATTAGCTATAGCAGTCTCTTTAACAGCCTTCGCATCAGCGAT
>Ga0315907_10005210_pt1 | contig 14245 bp, 25 predicted proteins | sample LakEriMetagenome_3_FD_203525 | JGI IMG/M metagenome (GOLD analysis project Ga0315907, IMG submission 203525) | Freshwater fungal communities from buoy surface, Lake Erie, Ohio, United States - Buoy 12 MA123 | ecosystem: Environmental > Aquatic > Freshwater > Lake > Lake biofilm | place: USA...
GTCCTCTTTTCCAATTTTTCCACTGAGTAGCATTTTAGCAAAAACAGTTGTTTCAGCCTCATGATGCAGGTCTTTTGTAATTTCTTTTAGGCTCATCTATATCTCCTCTAGGTATTTACAAAACAACGAACCGGCGTAATGCCGGTTCTGATTATAATTTAAAGATTTTAATTCAATCTTCTTCTAGTTTTATTTGAAGTGGGAAAGCGTTGGCACGAGCAAGTTGCGTGGATTCAACAGCTTTGACTTCAGCAATTTCAAAACTGTAGACTCCAGCAACGGCGCTACCGGTTTCGTGAATTTGCATAGTAAGTTCCTTAGCAGATTCCATACTATGTTTAAAAATTTCGTGTAGTACAGTTGCTACAAATTCCATTGGGGTATGATCATCATTTAGAAAAATGACCTTCCATTTTCTAGGTTCTGAGATTTTTTGTTTGATCTTTTCATCTAGTTTAACATCGGTATCGATACTCATGATATTCTCCATAGATGGGGGAGTTTCCTCCCCCTGCTTATATTACTTAACCTCTAGAACTTCAATTTTGCGTGGTAACAGTGATTCTGGCACTTTACGCTCAATCTGTACTATTAGTAAGCCGTTTTTAATTTCTGCCTTGACGACTTCCATGTGTTCAGCTAGTGTAAATCTACGCTCGAAATCACGGAAAGCAAGTCCACGATGTAGATACTCAGGAGCAGGTTCTTGATTGGCCGGTTTTTCGCCTCTAATGACCAATTGATCTTGATCCACTTCTACGGTGATTTCATGTTTCTCAAAACCAGCCACAGCAATAACAACATCGTAGAGGTTCTCTGCGATTTTTTCAATGTTGTATGGTGGATAATTTTGATTGATTTGATTTGCGAAGCGTGTTTCGAAATTATCGAAAATACGATCGAAACCTACTAATGCTCTGTTTAGAGCTTGCGTGTCAAAGCGTGTTATATTTGCGTTCATTTTAATATCTCCTTATATTAAGCAAGATTAGATGTGCAACCCCACCCGGGCATTGCACACATATTTATTTTATACTGTCTGTCTCTGTGTGTCAAGCAGCCTTAACTTCAGTAAATTCTGCATCCACAGTTTGGTTATCAGTGGTTGACGCAGCCTTTTCTTTGTTTTGCTTTGCTTCTAAAATTGGTTGAGCAACTGAAAACAAATCCCCAAGTTTCTTATTAATCACTGACACATCGTCGCCTTTAATGGCTTCCTCTAATGCTGTGACTTCAGATTCAAATTTAGATCTATTTTCATCGGATAGTACATCTTTAACTTCTTCGTAGTCTTTCTTGAAGTTATAGAGTTGTGCTTCCGCACTATTACGTGCTTCAATAAGTTCACGCTGTTTTTTGTCAGCTTCAGCATTTGCTTCAGCTTCTGCGATCATCTTATCGATTTCTTCTTTGCTCAATCCACTATCACTCTTGATAGTGATTTTATTTTCTTTTCCAGTGCCTTTGTCTTTAGCACTGATATTCATAATACCGTTAGCATCAATATCAAAGGTAACTTCGATTTGAGGCATTCCTCTACGTGCAGGAGGTATTCCTTCTAGATTAAATTCACCCAGTAGTTTGTTGTAATTGAATAGTTCACGCTCGCCTTGCCCAACTTTGATAGTGACTGCTGGCTGATTATCTTCGGCTGTACTAAACACTTGACTTGCTTTGGTGGGGATAGTGGTATTCTTCTGAACAAGTTTAGTGAATACACCACCCATAGTTTCAATGCCTAAACTCAAAGGTGTGACATCCAAAAGTAACACATCAGTACGGTCACCTGCAAGAACTGCACCTTGTATTGCAGCACCAACTGCCACAGCCTCATCTGGGTTCACATCTTTGCGAGGTGCTTTGCCAAACAATTTCTCAACTTCTTCTTGTACCTTAGGCATACGTGTTTGGCCACCAACAAGAATAACTTCGTCAATATCTGAGGCATCCACACCTGCATCTTTCATAGCAATACGACAAGGTGCTAATGAACGATTAATAAGATCTTCTACAAGTGCTTCAAGTTTAGCACGAGTAAGTTTTGTGTTCATGTGTTTTGGACCAGTGGCATCTGCGGTTATGTATGGCAAATTAACGTCAGTGCTTGCAGAACTAGATAACTCTATCTTGGCTTTTTCTGCACTATCTTTAAGGCGCTGTAATGCCAACATGTCGTTTTTAAGATCGATACCGTTTTCTTTCTTAAACTCGTCAACTAGATAATCCATGATACGTTGGTCAAAATCTTCACCGCCAAGGAATGTGTCACCATTAGTGCTTAAGACTTCAATTTGTTTGTCGCCGTCAACATTAGCAATTTCAATGATACTGATATCAAAAGTGCCACCGCCTAGATCATAAACAGCAACTTTGCGATCTTTTTTGTCTTGTTTGTCAACACCATAAGCCAATGCTGCTGCTGTTGGTTCATTGATAATACGTAGAACTTCAAGCCCAGCAATCTTACCTGCATCCTTAGTGGCCTGCCGTTGACTGTCGTTAAAGTATGCTGGTACTGTGATAACTGCTTGTGTAACATCTGTGCCAAGATAATCTTCAGCAGTTTTTTTCATTTTACGCAACACTTCTGCACTAATTTGCGGCGGTGCCAGTTCTTTACCTTGAGCACGTACCCATGCATCGCCATTTTTAGCCTCCATGATTTCGTATGGCATTAGGTCGATGTCTTTTTGTACAGCTTCTTCTTTAAACTTACGTCCAATTAGACGTTTGGATGCATAGATTGTATTTTTAGGATTAGTTACTGCTTGGCGCTTAGCCGAAGCTCCAACTAGAATTTCTTCAGATGCATAAGCTACAATACTAGGTGTAGTTCTAGCACCTTCAGAATTTTCAATAACCTTGGGATTTCCGTTTTCAATAACGGCTACGCATGAATTGGTGGTACCTAAATCGATACCGATTACTTTACTCATCTTTTATCTCCTTTAATTAAGCAAGATTTAATTTTGGGCAACTGCCCTTTTGTGGACCCGAAGCGTCCTACAAAATTATTTATTCCTGATAATAAATTTATTTTGTAAAAACATCGTTATACTGCCGGTTAGTCCTAATAAAAGTAGTACATTTTGAAAGTTGTTTTAGGCTGGGAGCACCAACATATGTACAAGCAGATCTGAGTCCTCCCAAAATATCTAACACAGTATTATTGATTGATCCCCTATAAGGAACTCTTACGGTGCGACCTTCACTGCTACGATATTCTGCTACACCACCATAATGTTTGTTCATAGCAGTATCACTGCTCATACCGTAAAATTCCACAAACTTTTTAATTTCATAATCTGGTGCATAACTGTTGCCCTGTCTTTTAGACAGTTCGTACATTTCCTCAATGACTTTGCCACCACCTTCATCGTGACCGGCTAACATGCCGCCCAGCATTACAAAGTCCGCTCCGGCACCAAACGCCTTAGCAACGTCACCGGGACACACACAACCACCATCAGCAATAATGTGAGCCCCAAGACCATGAGCAGCGTCAGCGCACTCAATAATAGCACTAAGCTGAGGATAACCGACGCCAGTTTGAATCCTAGTCGTGCAAACACTTCCTGGACCAATGCCCACTTTAACAATATCTGCGCCACGTAATATTAACTCCTGTGTCATATCTGCTGTGACTACGTTACCAGCTATAATTGTTTTGTCTGGCCAAGCATCACGTACATCAGCAACATAGTCACCAAACATTTCACTGTAACCATTTGCCACATCAATACATATAAAATGTATTTCTGGATACTCATTTATAATATTACTTAACCTAACAAAATCTTTAGAGCTTGTGCCTGTGCTTACAGCAAAATAATTACCACCTATTTTTTCTACAGTATCAGCTAAACTTTCTGAACCATAGGATTTTACCAAACAAGTAAACATGCGATGATTATACAGAGCTTGAGCCATATCCAATGTGCCAACCCCATCCATGTTACTAGCCATAATAGGTATTCCATTCCACTCCCACTTACTGTGTTTAAATGTGTATGTACGATTTAAATCAACTTCTTTACGACTACTAAGTGTACTACGTTTTGGTCTTATAAGAACATCTTTGAAATCAAGTTTGACTTCATCTTCGATTCTCATTCGAACTTCCTTCCTAGTTTTTTAAACATGGTCTGCACACCAATTGCTTGTCTACGTGCATCTTCTAAAGCATGGTGTTTATATGCCTGTGGCATTTCTGGATCCATACCAAGATCAAATAGTGTGCGAGTATCGCGCACTTCCCAGAACTGCCAAGGATATGGTTTTCCTAATTTACGGAAATAGTGTTCTAAAATTACAATATCAAAAGAAGCACCGTGACTCCAAAACTTACTGGAGCCCATGCAGAACTTGTAAAAGTCGTCCATGACCTTTTTTACGTTCTGTCTACCTTCGGGATTAAATGCTTCGTCTTGTGCGGCTTGATCTTGATCGGCCCACCAACGAACTGTGCCTTCATCAATGTATGTGTCTAATGGTTCTATGCTCTCTGTATCTATCCTTGCATAGAACTCATCATATATTTCATATCCGTTAGGATTAAATGTTACGGCACCAATAGTCAATATTGCCGCGTTTGGAGTTGTGGCCAGTGTCTCCAAGTCCACCATTAAATGTTTTGCCATTATTGCCTTTCATAGTTTCTTATAGTGTAACACGAAATTATTGTAATGTCAATATAGTTTTGGTGGTAGTTGTTCTTTCTCTAATTTTTTCTTAAATCGATTTATAGCGGCTGACTTTTTTCTTTTCTTTGCTGTTGTGGGCTTTTCGTAAAACTCTTTCTTTCTTAAGTCATCGAGGATTCCACTTTCTTCAACCTTTTTCTTAAATCGTCGCAAAGCTCGATTAATATCTTCATGGTCTTTTACGATAATTTTACTCATTGTTCACCCTCATCATCTTCGTCGTCTTCTCCAATTTTATGAAAAAATGGTATCGAATCTAAATCATAGATTCTGTTTTTACTTATCAGCCCATAAGGTGTTATTTCATCGTTTGTAATATAATACGTTTCTGGATGAGCTATCATGTAAGTAACAAATAATTTAGTTATTGGGTCTGTGTTATCAATATCTATCACAGTAACATCTGCCCTAAAATGAACACTTAGCAACCAGTCTAAATCATGTTCTCTATCATCATAGACAAATACATTGACTTCCTCAATACTACAACTGAGGTATTTTTGCATCTGCTGTTTCACAAGCATTGACGGATTTACTAATAATAGACTGGGATTTAGGTTAAAAAGTTTGTCTGGTGGTGTTACTATATTAATTTTACCAAGATTCATGTGTCCTCTTTATTTTTGATTCTTTGCCAAATACTGGATGCAGATTGTTCTGCATTTTGTATATATCCTGCTTCTAACCCCGACTCTTCTTGATCTGATGATCGTCCTGTTTCACTATGTAATTCTTTTTTTTTGGGTCTTCTTGCTTTGCTTCTTCAATTTTATCTTGAACACGTTCTTGTGCTTGTTTGAGAAAATCGGTTTCAAGATTTTTTTGACTCTCTTCTTTAAGTTCTGGAAAAATTTGATATGTTGGCTGAGCAGCCTCTTGAGCAATTTCCCATGGTAAGGTTTCAATTAGTCCAACTTCTTTCAAACGTTCTTGGCGTTTAATAGTATCAGTTGGATGGTCTTCTTTCCACTGATGTCTTGCTATTTTATCCGATGCTTCTTTTTCAACTTCTTCTTCGGCAGCTTCAATCATTCTATTCCATTCTTCGATTGCGGATTTTTCTGCCAACTCTGAATCAGACTCAGTTAAGATTTCTTTGGCTTCCTCTTTAATGTCCTCTTTGACTTCCTCTTCAGGTTCATTTAATGCGTCTTTGTTCGTAGAGTAATATGGTGATGGGAATGGCCATGGACTGTGAACATATCCAGTATCGACAGGTTCCGGTGTGTTGTTTAACTCGTGTAAGTCACTAGCCATCTCATCGTCAGTTGGTGGTTCACCAACATCACGGTCTAAATCTGCTATTGTTGGATATTGATCTTCTTGTTCTCTAAACCAATTAAAACTATATTGACTAGCAAGTAGCAAAATGACTGCTAATGGATCAAACACCAAAACAATAACTATGATCACCCAGCGTACTGCTTTTTCCAAAAGATTTTGATCTGTTTGATCTCCATAAATTAAAGCAGCAATATATTTGATGGGTCCAACTTCAGCTTCAACTTTTCTCAGTTCACTAGCTATAGGTGCTCGTTCTTCATTTAGTTTAGAGATACGAGCCTGTGCATCAGCAATATCTTTTTGTAGAGCAGATCTCTCTTTGGCTTGATTACGTCTGATTTGAACTGCACGTTCTGCACCTTTTTCGTCATCGCTACGATTGAGTCTGGCATCAACCTGTGCATCCATCTGCTTTAATGCTGTGCGGGCAGTTTCAATATTATCTCGCTCTGTTTTTATCTTTTCATCTAGTAAGGCTACTTTGGCTGCAACATCGCCTGTAGGCACTGCTTGATCCAAATGTGCTTTTGATAGATAACCAAAGATACCCATAGAAGTAAGCAACATTAATGCAGTGATAGCTATTAACAAATAGGCTTTTAGGAATTTTGGTGCTCTGGTCCAGTTTTGTTTTAACCATACAGTGGCGGAAAGTTTACCTACTTCTAACACAACACCCATAATCATAATAGGTATAACAGCGGCTGCGAAAATTGCCATTAGGCCAGCAACGCTATAATAAATGGCAACGGCAGATATGGACAGGCCGCTGAGTAGTGCCAAATAGGCAATAAATTTGTCGCTTGTTTTATAGAGCATAAAAATTATTTATCGCTAAAATTCCAAGTATTACTACTGTTTTTATAACAAGCCCATTCTTCAAAGGTACGATGATCAGATCGTAGCATAACTGTACTAAAAAGACGTCGGCAAACTTCGCCGTTTTTTACAGTAGTTTGAATAACTTCAACAGTGCCTGATCTATATCCATCATCAGAGTACCATACAATATCTTCACCGTTATCTAAATTATTCAAAGCAAAATGAACTGCTTGCCTGTGCTTCTTAGTATCCTCTGCATTTAACCTACTGAAAATTTTTCTATAGGTATTGAATATAACAGCCCCAGTAGTAGTCGGTTGCACTTCATCTTGATAAATTGGTTTGTTCCAACTACCGGATTGTGCCAGACTAATTTGGGGTAATATGAATCCAAGTGCCATCAGGCTTCTGACAAGCATATGCTTCATTGATAATTATCCTTCCGTTAGGCAATTGAATACGTTGTGTATCATTAAAACATTTTTGAGAGATACCAACTTTTTTGATATTAAATTGTGCCACTGGATCATCGTTACAGGACACAACTGTTTCACTAGAAACGTTTTCGCCATTTCGAACTTTAATTTCTTGGCTAGTGTTACAGTATGGCTTGGCCATTTTTGGTGGGGTACTACTACACCCCACCAATCCAATAGCAATTATCGAAAGCAGGATTTTCATTATTGACCCTGTTGCGCTAGTCGATTGTAAGTATCCTCAGTCATTTTTAAACGAACAAACGTATGATATTGTCCATTTAACATATACTGATGGCGTTTGGCTTCAACTTGATTTTGAATCAATGTGTTGTTGGTTGAAGTTTCGATTTTGGTATGCGTACTTTTGCGTTCGTCGATAAATTCAACTTTGGTTAGAGAATTGACACGGCTACCAATACGTTTGGCAAAACTGTCTAAGGCAAATGCGTCTGCCTGAGCTTCGCTGGCTTGGGCGTGTTTACTCACACCCATACCACATGAATAAACATAACCTTCTCGAGACCAAAACCAGCCTTCCTTGCCACGCTGTTCGCATTCAGCGTACCATTTAGGTTGTGCGGGAGTTTTACGGACTTCAACTTCCTGCATTGAACTACATGCAGCCAAAGTTGCTACGATGGGGATAAGAATAAGTTTTTTCATTTACCTGCCTCCTTAATTGCGCCTGTTGTTACAGTGTGTGTAGTATCCACAACACGACCAAAAATGTCTTTAGTCACTGCAGGGTACAACACTGCCAAAGTTAAGATTATGCCTAAAATCATGCCTTTCATATTTGCCTTTCTTGATTAACGGTTACGAATCCACTCGCCTGCTTTGGATAAGTCTTGTCCTGCGCCACTCACTGCGCCTCCAAAAGTACCACATCCAACCAAACTTACACTAATCAAAATTGCTAGAACATATTTCATATGTACCTTTCTGTGTGTGAATTACGACAATATAAAGTATAACACCACCCGAAGGTGGTGTCAATGATTTTGGTTAATCAAAATTATTTGAAAAAGATTAACGCCATCATAACTGCTTGAATTACAAAACCAACACCAATTGTAACCAAATTTAGTACGTCCTTTTGAACTGCGGCTTTGACGAACATCAGTGTCAAACCTGACCAAACCAACAGTACCAAATCAACTCCGGGGAGTCTATCTGTGAGACCTGCCATTACTGCTAGTAAACTTGGGATTGTCGCGGCATGTAAAATTATGACAGCGAGCCAACCAAGAGTTTCTGCAGAAATATGGCTAAACTTTTCATTGACAAACGATTTTACTTGTTGAATATCAAATTCCAGCATACTTAGTGCCTTTCTCTTTGGGTTTATAAAAAATGTGATTACCAATTTGTCCAATTTTTTCTAATTGCCATCTCGGATTCACGTAGTTAGCATGATAATATAATGCATCTTTTAATACACTTAATTGAAAACCTTCTAAAAGAACCTTTTTGGCTACTTCATAGCTTTCTTTATAGGCAGCTTGATTAATGGGACGATTACGATGTGTACTGTCACAGTACCATGAAAATTGGCATACGACTTTTTCCATAATTACATTTTTTTGGTAAACGACACCGCAAACATCATTTCCAAAATTTCCAGCTTTAACACGGTTCATAACTACCTGTGCTACTGCTACCTTTCCTTCAAAAGGCTCATATCCTGCTTCTCTGTAGATGTTAATAGCGAGACAATCTAACTGCTTTTCTCTTGTTTTTATTGTAACAACATCATTACTGTAATACCCGTTTTTTTCTCTTAGAGAAGAAAATTTACTAGCAGTAATGGCCTGTACAAAAAATACCACTGCAATTAATCCCGCCATGTAAGCGAGTAGTCTTAAAGACTTTTCCATTCCATATCTCCTTTCATTTGGTGTTAAATCAAAACAATATTAAGTTCTTCATTAACATTACATTAAGGGAGTAAACTTTCACGAGGCTCTAAATGAAGAACCCTGGGTTCGTGTAGTTTGTCTCCATTGGACGCATGATCTCATAACTCATGTGCCTTTGGAGCCTTGACCGCCCGAATCTCACGGGTTTCCAATTGGCCAAGACTCGCGGATCCTTTTCTGCTTTTGACATACTTTGGATCTACTATCTCAGTTTCTTTGCGAAACGTATAATATATAGTCATATCTAAAAAATCAATACTAAAATAGGCGATTATCGACGCATTTTGGCGATATCTATCGCCTGTTCGTCCGAAAAGATTGGAACTGCATTACTTTTATGCATAGTACCAATACCCTTAATCTTATCACCAGTATAGACTTTTTGCTCCGGTTTAGTGCATGGCCCACCAGTAAATGGTAAACTGGGAATTTTGGGTTGGTCTGATCCTCTATAAAATGGTGCAGGAGTTGATAGAGTTGGTGCAGACATAGCACGTTTCTTACGTTTCTCTTGTTGTTCCACACCCCATTTTTTTAATAGGTCGTTCCAATTTTCTTCCAATTGTCTAGCCTTTCGGGCCGCTTCAGCGTTTCGAAATTTTTGTTTGCCTTTTTTCTTTCCAGTAGTGGAGAGCCAAGGGCCTTCTAAGTGCATTGTCATATCCTTAGTATACGTTCACTAGTAGGATATGTCAAATTATTTGAGCTAGATAATTTATATTTTGAAGCTTTTGGAGACGGAATAGAGTAATTCTTCTAAGTCATAATACTTGTATTTTTCGCCCAATTCAAATTCAACATCGGGAGCTGTTTCCCAATCATTAATGCCCAAAAGTTCAAAGGCTTCTCGTTTGCTTATAGGCTCATTTCGCATATGACTGACCCAGACCACTGTCATCATCGCACAAATAAAAACTTTTTTGTCTTCGTATATACCGTATAGTTCACACCATTCTACTGTTTGTTTAAGATAATAATCAATATCTTCTACACGGTTTTCTAATTGACTTATCCAGTGTTGTGTATCTTCACGGGACCAATACTTTGTTGTCATACCCTAAAACTTTCACCACAGCCGCAACGATCACGTTCATTTGGATTGATAAAATCAAAACCTTCATTAAGGCCGGTTTTTACCCAATCCATCTTAACTCCATCTAAATATGCTAAACTTTTTGGATCTACGAATATGTGTATGTTATGACTAACAAAACTCATATCTTCAGATTTCGGTGTATCAACATACTCGATGGCATAAGCAAGGCCTGAACAACCAGTAGTCTTTACTCCTAACCTTATTCCTAAACCCTTGCCCCTACGTTCTAAATTTTGTTTAACTTTAGATGCCGCAAGTTCAGTTAATGAGATCATGTTTTTCTCTATAATCCTTTATGGCTGCTTGAATTGCATCTTCTGCTAGGATAGAACAATGTATTTTAACCGGAGGGAGCGCAAGCTCTGTTGCAATCTCACTATTCTTAATTTGTCCTGCTTGGTCAAGTGTTTTGCCCTTAAGCCACTCAGTGACCAGTGAACTACTCGCAATAGCACTTCCGCAACCATAAGTTTTAAACTTAGCGTCTTCAATAATACCATGGTCATTTACCTTAATTTGTAATTTCATTACGTCGCCGCAGGCCGGGGCTCCCACCATACCAGTACCAATGTTAGCATCAGTTTTATCAAAGCTACCAACGTTGCGAGGATTTTCGTAATGATCTATAACTTTGTCGCTATATGCCATTATTTCTTCCTTCTAACGTGACTGCCCTTTACCTGAACAGTCTTAGTTGTAGTCCCACCCTTGTACTTTTTAGTTACAGTACGAGTGTGGGGCTTTCGATTGTGTGGTTTAACAGATTTACGTGTAGTTGCCATAAAATTGTTCCCTTAAATGTGAACAATTATATTTATCGTTATTTTCCAGCAGATTCTTTACGAGCGTTCTTAACTGCTGTTACATCGTTACGTACTTCTTTACAGAGTTTGGCTAACTCTTGTAAATGTTTACGAACACGAGTACCGGCAGCACCGACTTCTTTATCGTAGAACTTTTCAAAATCACCTTCCATTGATTCTACAATTTTTTGAAAATCACTAATTCTATTTGTTGCCATAATAAATCTCCTTGTCTATTAATTATTATTGCTCTTTTATTAGAAACGCAAAACTGGTTAAACTCCAGTTATACGTTCATAAATTTCTTTCCAATTTTTTACACGGGGTATATTTGAATTTTGAAAATCCATATTATGTCCGTGTTCCATAAGTAGTGGTTTGAGACCTACATTTAGGCCCACTTCACAATTAACTATTTTGTCTTCAATCCACCATAAGCCTGTACCTTCATATTTTTTAAGCACATCGTCTTTATCAGCACCAGTATCTAAAAATATAAATTTTTCAAATGCTGTTTTTCCAAAAAGTTTTTGCAAATTCATTTTGCGTAACTCTTGTGCATTTTCATCTTTACTTAGGCTTGTGATACAGTGAAAAATATAGCCATGTTCTTCATGTAATCTCTTAACATAAAACATGGCATCACGTAGTGGAGGCAAAAATCCAATTGCGGCACTTTCATTAAAAATTTTAATTAATTTTCGTCCTTGTTCAGGATCAATGCCGTATCTTTTGCCTATATTATATTTGAACTCGCCGCCTTCAACTTTGTTAAAACCGTGAGTTTGTAGATAAATGTCAAATGCATATTCCCAATCTAGGAGTACACCATCTGCATCAGTCAAAATAATCTTTTTCTTCATGCCTTAAGCATAACAATTATTTTTTGATAAGTCAAATTAATTGGCAAATACGTTTGGAGATCCGGAAGTAATAGATCCTGAGTCAGCAGAATCACCTATTCTTCCAATTGCTTTGCTATTTACGAATACATTGCCAGACCCCACATTTATCACAGCAGTGTGTGTGACTGAGCAGCCACGACCTGTTAGTCTGTGAACCACAGTGGGATCACCTTGCCTTTCTATTCCTATGTTATTTGCAAACACATTACTAGAAGGCCCAGTCAAAGTTGTAGTTCCATCGCAACCGTGTCCTGTTGCAATTGAATCTCCAATTCTAGCGACTGCTGGCATTATGCTAATTTAATTCCTGTTGTTGCTTGGATAAACTGATCAGCAAATCCTTTATCTGTTGCTTCTGCTACTGCTACAACATTTTTAAGGATTTTAATTTCCTTATCAGGACTAACAGTAAACAAGTATGGCATCAGTGCAGGCCCGTTTGGTCCCATTCCAACTACCATTGGACGATGTATTTTATAAAACAACGGCCCATCTTCTATCAATTTACCAATTAATTCTTCACCGCTTGTAAGTTTGAAAGTGATTACTTCACCTTCTGATACGCCTTTATCAATTAACATTTTTATCCTTTTAAGTGCTGTCTAAGTTCTGTAAATCCGCCTATTAATTTATCGTCTAAAAAAATCTGTGGGACAGTTCTGGCTGTGGGTACTGCTTCTAGTAAATCTTCTCTAGTAAATCCATCACCAATTTTACGTTCTTCAAATTCAATTCCTTTTTGTTTTAACAAGGCTTTAGCCTGGTCACAAAATGGACAATTATACTTACTCCAAACTATTGCTTTCATTTTATTCTCTTTCTTAAATGCTAGGAAGTTCGTCGTAGTCTAGTTCATCACTCATAACACCAATAACATAATTGGTTGATTCGCTTTCTTGCAACGCAGTTTGTTTCTTACTTGTGTCACTATGTTTATTAAACCAAGGGATAGGTGTAGTTTTAGGAGCATGTTCCCAATACTTAATACCAATCTGTTTAAGCGCATCAAACGCAGTAAAGTCAACAAAGTCTTTTAGAATGTTGGCGTTAAGACCAATCACAGGACCTAATTTAAACAAGTAATCTGCCCAACCCTTTTCTTCTGCAATAACATCTTTATAAATTTGAATGACTTCGTTTTGACACTCTTGTGCAATCTTAGCAAAACGAGGATCTTCCTTAACTACTTGGTTAATTATATAGGCTGTCCAGCCTTTATGCAATAGCTCATCTTGTAATATTAAACTAATAATGTTACCGTTTCCAATAAAGATTTTATTTTCAACCATTGCTAGACTTGTAGCAAAACTAACCATAAAGCGGAATGCTTCTAATGCATAGCTGGCATGTAAGGCCAAGTATATAGCTCTGATGTGTTCTTCTTCAGTAACCTTTTCGCCTAGCTCTTTACGACAATTAATTAAGTGTAGTCGGTCATAGTAACCTCCAACACTTGAGGCCATGTCCACAATTTCTTGTGTATCATGTATAGTATTAAACACCTCTTTAGGCACATTGTAAATATTGCGAATGATGTGGCTGTAACTGCGACTATGAATGTTTGTTTCAAAAAATGTCCAATTATAAACTAAAGATTCTAATTCAGGTAAACTAACTACAGGCGTAAAAATTTGACTTGGGCCGCGACCTTGCAAACTATCTAACGCTGTTTGACGTAGTAAGTTACTGGTAAAAATATGTTTAACTGCATCACTTGCATCTTTAAAATCATTTGCGTCTTTACTGAGACTTATTTCTTCAGGCACCCAATAAAAGCCACGTGCAGTAGTTTCAAAATCTACGATCTTTTTATATTTTACTTCTTCAAAACGTTGTATAGTAACAGGCCCAGCAGGGTCAAGAAACATTTTACGATTTAGATAGTCTGTCTTTGTTTTTAAATTATATTGTTGTTTACTCATTTATAGTTTCCTGATGCAAGTACAATCTTACAAATGTGTTCTAATCTTTCTATATGTTCATAGGCACGCCATGGACTGGTATCGATTGCAACAACTCCGTGCCCTTTGATGCCTACTATATCATAAGCAATATTTCCATCTCTATCTAATTTTAAATTCTTATGACACTGGTCTGCAAGCTCTTGACTAATTGGTGGTACGTCTCCAACATTGGGTGCTACCTTTGTATAACGATTAAGTTCTGGAAAGTCATTACTAATCTTACTTAAATCAATACCGGCATGCATGGCAGCAATACAATATGTAGGATGT
>Ga0315907_10005211_pt1 | contig 14244 bp, 23 predicted proteins | sample LakEriMetagenome_3_FD_203525 | JGI IMG/M metagenome (GOLD analysis project Ga0315907, IMG submission 203525) | Freshwater fungal communities from buoy surface, Lake Erie, Ohio, United States - Buoy 12 MA123 | ecosystem: Environmental > Aquatic > Freshwater > Lake > Lake biofilm | place: USA...
ATTTAACTACAGCAAGATAAATCAGCTGTTCTCTATTTACAGTCAATCCTCTGAATTTTTTCTTCAAAGGTTGTTCTAGACTCTCATTTGCATCAAGTATAACCATAGCAGTCATTAGCTTGGTAATACTAGCGATTGGTTGTTGTATGTCTATGTTTTCTTGTTCTAAGATATTTCCTTGGCTGTCGGCTATTAACCAACTTTTTGCTTTTATTTGATAGGCCAAGGCAGAATTAGATGCAATACATAGTATTGCAACAAAGATAAATTTTTTGATCATTTTATTGGTGATGATGCTTCTAGATCTTCTAAGAAATATTCAATTAAAAGAAATACTATAGCACATAATCCTATTGCAAACAAGCTACCTTGTCGCACAGCCATGGTCATGGCTATCCAAAAAAATAATCTCAACCCCCATTTTAAGTATTCAAGTGTATCCATTAATTATATTTACTACTTCTTCAATGTGTAGATTTAAAGTTTTGGCTATTGACACAACCGTAAAACCTTGTCTATGCAAGTCAAGAACCATTCTAATAACGCCAAGATTTTTTGCCATGTTGTAAATTGTATTTCTTTATAATGCCTTCTATCATTTCTTTAGAGTATCTTAATCTCAGGCATATATCATCTACATCAAATCCATGATCTTGATACATACGAGTAACAAGTTCTATCTTGAATTTAACCGTAGATTGGTATTTACTTATTTTTGTATTTCGCAATCTATCCACTTTAAATTGTTATACCAATCATAAACCACATTACCTTTGGGTATAAGACAACGACCCAATTCAGGTTCCACTTCTATTCTTACCTGAACTACTGCCCATACTAACCAAATCAAGTACAGACTTACCACAGTTGATATACCATACTTCCAGGCATTACATTTAATGTGCTCTATTCTGCGACGTCTTTTATCAGCCGCTATTTTGTCTTTGGCTCTTTTAATTGTCCACGCCTGAGCCTGTTCTTTTTTCATTCTCTCCATCATCTTCTCTACACGAGTGTAAAGATCGCCTAATTCTGGAGGACAGTTGTAAACCATTAATTCTCGTAGTTCTGCCTGCATGGCAGTCAATCTACTCTGCATGAGAACTCGTTGTAGTGCTCGTTTACCTAGACTGGTTTCACCGGTATACACTTCTAGAGCATGTTTTTCTTCTTCTTCGAAGATAGCTGAACACTTGGCATAGTTTTCAAAGTATACGCCAAGCTCTTCGCCGATTGTGGTGTAGATGTCGTTGGGCTGTTGCTTGCTTAATTCTAAAACACGATTTTTTTCTTGGATGTACTGATTTTTTTCAGCAACTGTTGGAGGACTGTCTTTGTGCCGTAGGTTAAACTGTTCTTCTAGGTCTTTGAGAACACCTTTGACATCGCCTGCTGCGCCGGCTATTTCTTTGTATAATTCGCAGCCTTTTTTAACAGCTTGTACAGCACCGTTTGCTAAAGCAAAAAGTGTTAGTGGATCCATAGCTCCGATCCATTACTGATACAGCTCGTTACTGCTAATTGGTTCAATTTGTGTTTCCGTTGTTATTTTTATTGAAGAACCAATACTAATCGAACTTAGTAATACTTACCAGTTAGAACCAAAACATTTATTACTAGATAACTGCTACATTCTATGCGGCGGAGTTACAGGTGTGGGTTGTGGTGGGGTTCGGGTAGGGCGATGTGCAAACCAGCTCATAACATTCTCCTTATTATGCCACAAAAAAACCTGGAAAATCCAGGTTTATTTGTACGCAGTTCTTAATCCAACTCCTATGCCTTGTTTAAGCACACTATCATCGGGTATATAAATTCTTTTACCAACGCCTACCATACAGTATTCATCTGTGCGTAAATCATGCACAAACCAACTGGTGGTTTCAGTTTCAAAATTTGCATATACTAAATTTACAGATTGTTCGTTTGGCGCTTGAGTAGCCATGATCAGCTTTTCGCCATACTGTTCCATGGTTTTTTCAACGTCCTCAAAGCTACCGCACATGAGCTGAATTTGTCTTGACCTTGGTTGGGCTGTAGCTGCCAAGGCGAATGTGGCCAGTAAGATGGCAGCTAATAATTTATTCATATAGTATATATCATTGTGCGGCACAATGATAAAATACCAATATTATGCCTCTTCTTGGTAGTCAAACCTGCCGCAAACTATGTCGTAAAATTCATCCAGTTCGCCGCCCCATTTACCCTTCAAATATGGACGTAGGTCATAGCATAATTTAGCGTTCTTTTCTTTGTTTGCCTGTACAAACGTGTTGTGCAGCTTTTTCCAATGATCTAGTTTAACTACTTCTTCTAATGGAATTTTGTCACCAGGTACTACACAAAAAGTTTCTAAAATTTGACCTTCTACGTCGTGTGCTTCTAATTCAAGCACTGTGTATCTTTCACTGAGTTCTTCTGCTATTTGTCTATTAAAAATAATATCCATTATCGTTTCTTTACTCCTACTGTTTTATATATATGCTGTACAGCTCGGGCTTGATAATAACAATCAATTAGTGCATTATGAGCGCCATGACGATTTTTTTCTCTTGGATCTCCGTGTACACTAAAAAGTGTACGGCTATCTCTAATCTGCCAAAACTGCCACGGTGTTGGTCTATTGACTTGCCTGTACAGGTCTTCGAGTATAACTATATCAAATGCCGGACCTTGACACCAAATATTATCTACGCCTACTAAAAATCTATTCAGCTGATCCAGCATTTCATTTACAGCAATGCGACCTTCTATGCCCATTGCTTCTTCTCGAACTTCGTCAGTCTGAGTTCCCCACCATGCCACAGTTTCGTCTTGAACATGCCGATTCATAGATAATTGTTCATCTACATCAGGTTTAAGATACAGTCCTTGTCCTTGATCAACATCTGAATCCCAAGGACTAAATTTGACCGCGCCAAGAGTAAGTATAACTGACCAAGGTCTGGTGCTTAGTGTTTCGATGTCGAGCATGACATCCATTACTGGCTCCTAAGTGCTTTATCAGCTTCAGCTGCTGCTACTCTACGACGTAAACTGCTCGAACTAAATGAATGATCTCGGCTGTTAAACACCAATTGAATATTTCTAGCGTGTCCTTCTTCCATACCAGTAAAGTCTTGTTGAGCATATTCAACACCCAGTATACGCACATCAATAGGCAGAGTCAAAATAATGTCAATCAAATCTTGTTCGGTCTGATACACAACCACTTCATCAACATAACGGCATGCTGCCAGTTGAATCTGTCTTTCCACAATACTTTGAACTGGTCGATTTTTTGTATCCGGACGATCAATTGTTGGGTCTGTCTGAAGTCCGGCGATAAGATAGTCGCAGTGATTCTTAGCCTCAGCCAACATAGCCACATGTCCGGCGTGAAATAAATCAAAAGTTGAAAAAGTAATCCCAATCTTAAGTCCTTTGTCCTTAAGTTCTCTAATTTTATTGAATATCATTTAGTTTGCTGGTTCTAATTTTACATTTAGAGGAAAACCATTATTGCGAGCAAGTAGTGTTGCTTCAACACCTTTTTGTTCTGCAATTTCATATGGCAAAGTACTAACTACACTCGAACCTTCTTCGTGAATTTTAAGTGTAATTTCTGTTGCTGTTTCTTCAGTATGATGGAAAATGTTTTTGAGTGTTTCAATTACAAATTCCATTGTGGTCACACTGTCGTTCAAATAGATTACATTAAACAAACTGGGTGGCTGTATGTTTGTTTTGGTTTGAATCCGGGGTTTTACTACAATATCTGTTTTGCTCATAATTTTGTAGGTTTGAGTAGGGGGAAGATCCCCCTACTGTTATTATACTACTTATCGACTTACTTAGCAAATGTGATGGCAATTTTTTTAGCTTTTTGCTCTTCTGGAACAATGTGTTCCAAACTGATAGCCAAAATACCATTGATTACAGTTGCCCCTTTTACTTCAACATTGTCTGCTAAAGTGAAATGACGAGTAAAGTTACGAGCACTGATACCTCTGTGCAGATATTCATACTCGTCTTTCTGTTTCTGCTCGCCTTTTACAGTTAGGACATTTTCTTTGTATTCAATGTCCAATTCGTCTTGACTAAATCCAGCTACAGCCAATTGTATTGCATAGTGATTGTCGTCAATACGAACAATGTTGTGTGGAGGATAATTTTCGGCCTTACTATTTGCAAAAGTACGACCTAGTTCATTAAACAATTTGTCAAATCCTACAGCATGACGGTGTAGGGTGGGTAAATCAAAAGTACTGATTGTATATGTTGTCATAGTATGTTCTCCTTTCATTAAGCAAGTTATGACATATATGAAGGTAGACCCTAGTGGCATCTACCCCGCATATTCTTTACGGCTTTTCTGTAAACTCAGCGTCAATTACATCGTCATCAGCCTTAGGCTTAGGTTGTTCTTCTGTGGTTGACTGCTGCTTGACTTCATTAATTATATTTGAGGCCACAAACAATTCACTTAACTTTGTAGTAATAGCTTCCTTGTCTGTGCCTGCAATCGCTTGTTCTAGTTCACTTATTTTATCGTCAATTTGTTTCTTCTGATCCTCTGCAAGTTTGCCTTCTACTTCTTTTAGATCAGTGCGAACCCGGTGGATTACTGAATCCGCTTGGTTACGTACTTCAATTAATTCGCGTTGTTTTTTATCTGCGTCAGCATTTGCTTCAGCATCGCGAATCATTTCCTCAATCTGTTCTTTACTTAGACCACTATCGCTCTTGATGGTAATCCGATTTTCTTTGCCGGTCTTTTTGTCCTTGGCACTTACTTTGAGAATACCGTTAGCATCAACATCTAGTGTAACTTCAATTTGTGGAACTCCACGTGGCGCAGGATCAATGCCCTCTAAATTGAATTCACCTAGCAGTTTGTTATGTTGTACAAGTTCGCGTTCACCTTGATAGACTTTAATAGTAACTGCAGGCTGATTATCCTCAGCTGTGCTGAACACTTGGCTATTCTTGGTTGGTATTGTGGTGTTCTTTTGAATCAGTTTTGTCATCACGCCACCCATGGTTTCAATGCCTAGGCTTAGTGGGGTCACATCAAGTAGTAGAACGTCTTTACGGTCACCACCTAGAACAGCACCTTGTACTGCTGCTCCAACCGCTACTGCTTCATCCGGATTAACATCTCTACGAGGTGCCTTTCCAAATAGTTTTTCAACTTCTTCTTGTACCCGAGGCATACGGGTCATGCCACCAACAAGAATAACTTCATCAATGTCTGCGGCTGTAACTCCTGCATCACGCATGGCTACTCGGCAAGGCTCGATACTACGTTGAATTAGTTCGTCAACCAAACTTTCAAACTTAGCACGAGTAATTTTAATATTAAGATGCTTAGGTCCCGTAGCATCAGCAGTGATGTAGGGCAAGTTTACATCTGTTTGTGTATTATTAGATAGTTCAATCTTGGTGCGTTCGGCTGCTTCTTTTAGTCGCTGTAGTGCCATAACATCTTTACTAAGATCTACACCGCTCTCTTTCTTAAACTCAGCAATTAAGTAATCCATTAATCTTTGATCAAAGTCTTCACCACCTAGGAATGTATCCCCGTTAGTGGAAAGTACTTCGAATTGTTTATCACCATCCACATTAGCGATGTCGATAATAGATATATCAAAGGTGCCACCGCCAAGATCATAAACAGCAATTTTACGATCCTTCTTTTCATTCTTATCTACTCCATAGGCCAACGCCGCTGCGGTCGGCTCGTTAATAATACGCAGAACTTCTAGGCCTGCAATAGCGCCAGCATCTTTGGTAGCCTGACGTTGACTGTCATTAAAGTATGCAGGTACCGTAATAACTGCCCGAGTAACTTCGTGTCCAAGATAGTCTTCTGCGGTCTTTTTCATTTTGCGAAGAACTTCTGCACTAATTTGCGGAGGGGCTAGTTCTCGATCGTTAGCACTTACCCAGGCATCACCGTTACTACTTTCAATGATTCGATAGGGCATGAGATCAATATCTTTTTGAACTGCCTGCTCTTTGAACTTACGACCAATTAGTCGTTTACTAGCATAGATAGTATTTTTTGGGTTTGTAACAGCTTGGCGTTTTGCGCTAGCACCAACAAGAATTTCGTCTGAGGTATATGCTACGATACTAGGTGTAGTTCTAGCACCTTCTGAATTTTCAATTACTTTTGGGATTCCGTTTTCGACGACTGCTACGCAGCTATTGGTGGTACCAAGATCAATACCGATGATTGTGCTCATATTATTCTCCTTTAATAAGCAAGTAGTGTTGTGCAAGGCCCGTAGCACCTTGCACAATTATTTATACCTAATTATATGATATTTTTCAGGTTAGAACAATTTTTTTGGTAATTGTTCGTCGGCTAAACGTTTTTTCCAACGACGTACAGCAGAATTGTGTGCTTTCTTTCTGCGTGTAGTAGGCTTTTCATAAGTTTCGCGTTCGCGAAGTTCTTGTAATAGTCCAGACTCGGCCACTTTCTTTTTGAATTTGCGCAGAGCTTTTTCCACATTGTCATTGACAACTATAACCAAATTACCCGTAACTTTTAACTTTTCGTTCATAGATCTATTTATCAGTATTGACTTGCGCTGCAAAATAGTGTAACGGATCAGCTAGTTTTTTTTGATTTTCTACAAAATTTTGTGGACCATAATAGTAAGTTTTAGCAAGTAAACTAAGATCATTATAATTGTTGGTCCTAGTGTTTACAATGACTGCATCGCTGGCATCTACCGCTTGCGATAGCCATTCTACATTTTCCATATTTGGTGTATACACATAAACATTAAATGCTCGATCGCTGTATTGACAAAATTTAACCACAGCATCTACATCTGACTGTTCCGGATCAACCAAGATTATGGAGTGTAATCCATTGTTAACAATGTCCGGGGGTGTTACTAGATTACTATCCATTTTTGTTTTTTAGAATATCTTCAATTTGTTGTTCAACTTGTGCTTGTTCAGCATCACTTAAATCTTCAATTTCATACTCACCGGCTTCTAGTTTTTGAATTAGATGCTGAATATATGCTTGATTGTAAGTGTAGCTGTCTGTTGTGCTTTTGTCTACTTCAATCCATTTTTGTCCATTCCATTTAAACAAACGATCTGGTAGATAATCCGTTCTGATAAACATGTCGCCTTTCATGGGATCTTCAGGAAACTTTTCCCCAAACCCACATTGGCTTGCGGCTTGCAGTTTATCATTATCGGCTTGTATTGCCATACCGGGATACAGTTTATTAAATGCATCTAGGTTGTAGACTTTACCTTTATAGCGCACGGCATAATCGGCACCGCGTCTAATTGGCGTGTTAAATTCATCTTGAGGAGGTGGCGACTCTGCCGGCGGTTCCTCTGTCGCAGTGGTTGTAGAACCTTTTTGTTCTTCCTCTACAGATGATTTAATTTGTTCAATTTGATTCTCAGTTAGAGCACCATCGTCGGCTTCGTATTTAGGCTGTTCATCTATAACACGCTGTGCCCACATCTCTTCATTTTCCAAAACAGGAATGTCAAGATCAGATTCTGGTCGTTCTATTTCGGCAGCTTCTTTGTTAGCTTGTTCGGCACGTTGTTGTTCATCTAACATGTCAGCTGCCTTGGCCGCTAAATGTGCTCGTTCAAAAAATTCATCGGTTTCTGGATTTTTATCTTTACCATTTAAGGCTGCAATTTCTTCCTCAGTCCAAGGTCTTTGTTCTACACCTGGTGGATCGGGATTGATATTTTGTGCTGCCTCATCTTCATGCACCCAACCGCCTTTACCGGCTCTGGCCCATTCAAACTGTTTGTTGGCAGCAAGGATCAGCGTCAAGGCAAGCGGATCAAAAACAATAACAATAAGTATAATAACCCAACGTACAGCACGCTCAAGAATATTTTGGTCGGGATTGTCGCCGTATATAAGGGCAGCAATATACTTAATAGGTCCAACTTCTGCCTCCACCTTTCTAGCTTCTGCGGCAAATGGCGCTCGCTCGGCTTGTAATTGTTGTATGATTTTTTGACTTCGTGCAATTTCTGTTTGTAATGCAGCTCGTTCTTTGGCCTGTTGCTTTCTAATAACCACAGCTCGTTCTGTACCACGCTCACTATCTGTTCTACCAAGCATCTGATCCACTTGGGCATTCATTTGATCAAGTGCCTTCTTGGCCTGTGTTATGTTTTCTCTTTCGGTGGCAATCTTTTCATCGTATATAGCCACTTTACTAGTTGCATCACCGGTGACCAGGCTTTGGTCTGAATGTGCTTTTGACAAGAAGCCAAAAATGCCCATACTGGTCAGCAGCATCAGAAACACAATGGCAGGAATGAGATAGGTTTTAAATGCCCAACCGGCTCGCCGCCAATTGTTGTGTAGCCATACCGTGGCAACCAATTTGCCGGCTTCTAGTGCGCCACCCATTATGATAACAGGCACAACTGCTGCACTGAAGATGGCAGTGAGACCGGCGACCGAATACCAAGCAGCAATTGCCGAAATGGTAATGGCCACCAACATTATTAGTGATCCAAATAACATAGCGTGTATTTATAGAATTGTAGATTAATAATACAAGAGTGTTATTGACTTGTCAAATGTTTTGGCTTAATCTTCTGACCAAACTAGTGCCACTGTGCATTGTGTGATACCATTTGTACTTCGTACGGCTATGCTGACCTGACTGCCTGGCGGAATGGTAATTCTATAAGGACTCAAATCTATATTCATAGTTCCATTAATAGCATTCAATCCGTTGTATACCGGAGTATCCACAGCAAGATCCAGTGTGCCTGTAGCTGAACTATACACTTCATTAGCATATGGAATGTTGAAATACAAATGAGTACCCGAAAAACTAGTGGGATCAAAAAACAAAAACACCTGTGACGGATCGGTTGCCTGTACCGAAACGCTTAAACTTTTAACTATGGCTTCTTTGACATTAATAATGTAATTGCCATTGTTGGCGCCGGCTAGTCCATTTGTGACCACACTGTTCTTGATAGTCATAATATGGTGTGTGACATTTTGTGCCAGATTGGATTTAGATACACTATGACTGCGAGTAAGTTCGTTTTGGAATATGGTACCTTCCACTGCACCATATATACTACCACCTGTTATAGCAAGATTGCTGGTATTGGTTGTGTTATATGCCGCATAAGTTATCTTGAAACTGGGATTGGCAATGTGTGGCACTGTGTACTGATTGACATAATGTTCTCTATGCACATACACCAAGGATCCAGATGCTTGGTCTTCTAATGCATAGCTGATAGCACCTGCTCCTAACCATCTTAATGCAATTTGATATACATTTAATTTGGTAGGATCCAAAAGCATTCCGCTGGGATTGGTAGTGATAGTGTTGCTGCCGTCCAGTTTATCAATATTCCAATCTTCTTGATAAGTCCAGTAATTGGTTTGTGCTACACCCTGTTGTTTCAGTGTAAAGGTTGCTTGTGCATTTCCGGTGCTGGTAAAACTGAATGTGCCGTTCATTGGACCCAGTGTGGGTGCCAACCATAACATAGCACCATCTGTTTGCTGGAACAACCAGCCACCATATCCGCCCACGCGATTCACAATAGTTTGAACAGCTACATCAGCTGAGGTATTGGCCAGTGTTACTGTGTAAGAAACCCCGTCTAGTGTTATGGTTGCAGTCTGTGCGGCATTAGGTGCCACAGTCATGGTCATTAGGTAAATTGTGGCCTTGCCGCCAGTGGCTCGACAAATACCAAACCGATCGCCGTCAAATCCAAATGCCAAACGATTTTCTTGATTGGCTAATCCCACAAATTGTAGGCTACCTGGTACTCCTGTAGTAAATGCTGCGGTAAAACGTGTAACTATACCCTGTCCTGGGCGATAACGCATGAATCGTTTTGAACGTAGCACACCATATCCACCTTGTGTTGTACCAGTTGCAACCTTGAACATCTGATTGACTGATCCTGCCACTGACCCTGTGCCATTGGTATATGTTTGAATAACATCGGGTGTAGTTCCGTATATACCATCAAGCTGTATAACTGCTGTGGGACTGATTGCTAAAGGTTCGCCAAATGCTGACACCTGACCCGCAATACTGGGCGCACTCAATTTTGCAGCCACACGAATCTGCGGTTTGCCGGCCAAGTCGTATTCCATGGCACGGTGTAGATCTAGTAGATTGGTTTCTTGTGGATGCTCGTAGTTTGTAGTGTTTTGTCTTCGATCGCCTCGGCCGGCGCTGGGTTTAACATAGGCCATTGATTATAATCCGTATGTGGCTTTGGTAGCATTAAAATTTTGCAACACTTGTGCCGCAGTTAGTTCAGTACCATAACATAAAACTTGACCTACACGACCTTTCAATAAGTTACCTGTTACATAAGCTGCCACACTGGCTGTTCCGGTACCTGGGTGTGCTGTTTTCTGAACTGTGTATGTGCTGTCTGGTGTGCCATTTATATACAATGTCATACCATTAGCAGTGCTAAATGTCAGTGTTACATTGTACCAGGTGTTTAAGTTAATAGTAGCAGTGGATGGAAAAGCAGTGAAGCTACCCCAATCACTGTGTCCGCAATAAATTTTCTTATCTATAGCAGCCTGTGGTCCCATGTAGATAAAATGACCGTCGCCACTGAATATGTTGTTGTCTTGATAGCCGTTTAGATAGAACCATGCTGACTTGGTATATACAGCATTGGGTACCACGCCTGTTGTAGCGCCATTGGCATATTGCGTGGTTCCGTTAAACGTAAAGTAACTGGGAGTACCTGAAGTATATGTTGGTGATCCCACCAAGGTCATGTTTGCTGCTGCGCCGGCCAGATCAGTCCATGTAGTTCCTGTGCCCGGATAGCTATTGACATCATTGGGGTCAAGATTCAATCTCAAACCAGAAACAATAACTCCTGATCCTGACACCCAAGGTCTGCCCAAAATTAATCCATTGGGTTGTGGATTATCTACAATGTTGTTGCCGCTGTATCGTGTGGGCAATTCGGTAATGTCATAAGTGGATCTTGGATTACCGTCTGCTGCTCGGTCAAGCTCTGATAAATTTAATTTTGCTCGTTGTTTTAATTCTTTTGTGGCCAACCTATCAATCACATTGGCTGTTCTAAATGTTGCATTTGAGTTGATACCCAAAGAGGTAAGAGTAGCACTGCCGTTGGATAAAACACTATTATTATAAACCAATTCGTACCAGCTGCTATCCCAATTAGCCGTTGCGTTTATGGTGGTCTTTACCTGTGTGATTGTGTTGGTAGTGTCTACGTTGTAGCTGTTGTAGACCGCAGTGTTTAATAAGCTTTGTACAGAAATAGTTATAGCTGCCACGATTACATCCTTGCCTGATATCCAGGGTACATACTGGGTGCATTGGTTCTGATATCTGCAGGATTTTTGCTATGATGCACATCGTCCCCGGCTGGAAATGCTGCTGTGACCGGTGCTACTACTTCAGTTGGTGTGTTAGCATATTCCGCATCATCAAAGTCTAAAATTCCTGCAAGACGCTGCATGTCTGCTATTTGTTCTTGTGGCTCCGCTTCAATTGCGATTGCCACTACAGGTTCAGCGGGCTGATCTGCTGTATCAATAATGTCTAATACGCTGCGGATAATGTCAGTGATCTTCATACCAGTATTTAGCAAAAAGAAACCCGCCTGGGGCGGGTTAATGTGTTACAGGAGAAGAACGCATTTACTGCACTACATAATTTTCCATTTCAAAATAAGTATTACCACGTGCAACACTAGCTTCAATAGTTTCATCCCAATCACCACTTGCTAGATTACCAAATCTGTTCTCTGCTGCGATTTCAATGGCATTGACCAAGATCATTAATGCTTCGCGATACTCGTCGTTTTCAATTGAGCCTATGTGCTCGCGCATGTAATCAATAAGTGCTTCCATTTGATCGGTGTCTAAATCTGCAATTTGCACTTGATCGGTAAGAATATCATCAACTAGATTTTCCACATCCATCACAGACTCCTGATATAATTGATTACTTCAGTGGCTTCTGGAAAGCCTTCACGCTCTTTGACTTCTACCACTTCATCAATCATTTCCAATTGCATGGTATGTAGGGCGTCAAGTTGATGCTGGATGATCTGTCGCTTGCGGCTAAGTCCTCGGGCATAGCGAATTTCTTGGCGTGCGCTGTTAAATGCATTACTAAAGTCTTTGGGTTCCATCAAAACTCCTGGTTGCGATGTTTGGCATTACGCTTGTATTGTACTTTTTTATTTTCTACCGTGCGAGCCTTGAACGGACTGTCACGCTCAAACAGGACCCGATGGGCTCGTGTTTTTTGGTACGGTATTTTTACTATAGTTTTCATGATTAGATATTAACTGCTTCTCGATGCACTGTGAATCGATACAATGCACTACACTCCAAAATAAATTGCGGGCCTACATCCATGCTTACATAATCTTCACCCTGCATGCCTTGCTCACTGTAACTTAAATCCAAAATTGCATCTGGACTGAATCCAAAATGATTTTCCATGCAAGTAAGGAATGAGTGCTTCCACCCCATATCCGAATAAATTAAACCGTCTACGTCAACGTTCCAATCACCTACATCGAAGTAAGCTCGCAATTCGCCAAAGTCACCTTCTTCATTCACATAGGCCAATTCTACACGATTGATCCTAACCGTTTTCGTCTGTATGGACCAATAACCATTACCGTCGGTCCTAGTGACAAAATTAACCAGACGATCAAACATTATTTTGCCTCCAACTCTTGAATTTGCTTCCACAGTTTTTGACGCTGGAAGTCGATAGCATGGTTAGTCATTTCGTCGTATTCACCTGCCATCTCATCCAGATGCACGAGCTCTTCGTACAGCACATCTATTAAGTTTTGGTCTCCCATTGAATTACCCTTTCATAGGAGCGACAGCACTACCGTCGCCCATAATGTAAGTAAATAGAACCCACTTCGCACGGTTCAGTTGCTGTCGTGCATCTTCGGCTCGCATAAAGTCAACTTCGCCATACTCGGTATTAGTCATCTCTTGTGCATCACTCATCATGCCAGCAACAACCATTGCAGGACCGCTCAGTTTAAAAGTAATGCTAGACTCTACTGCTTCACGCATTTGTGCTTCGGTGCAACCGTACATAGAAACTTCGCGAATTTCTTGGGTAGTAAGACCTTCAAATGCTGTTCTCATTTGTTACGCTCCTTATTAATTACTATACAGTGATTATAGCAAAATGGGTATTTTTGGTCTACCAAAATTTAAACAAGCTTTGGAGTTACAGCAACTAGATTTAGTGTTTTGTCGTAGTTAAAAAATGCAGCAAAGTCTGAGATGGCCTCTGCACGAGTGGTCACAGGCGCTAAAAAACTGTAGGTTTTGTTAGTTGCTGTTTTGTAAACGACTACAAACATGTACGCTCCTTATTAATTACTATACAGTGATTATAGCAAAATGGTGATTTTTGGTCTACCAAAATCGTTATTGTTATTTTAGCAATGAGGGTTATTGTCGTGATGATCGTGTGCAAGATATACAACAATTGCAATTATAGCAAGTATTATAATCCAAAACATATAGGTCCTATGTTAACAATTTTACAACTAATCCAATTGTATAAATTGCAAGAAGTGTTGCATTTATAACAATAAGACTCCACTCACGCCATTTAATGGCTACTATGAGCCATAAAAATGCCCCTACATTGAGTAGGGCTGGTCCTAGTGGGTAAATGTTAATGCTAGTGCAAATGGCTCCTGCAATTGTTACAAAAGTTGCAAGCCACTTGATATAAAATGTCATGTCCTTTTTCATGCTCTAAGTATAGCAAAAAAGGACCTTTTGGGTCAACCGTTAATTTTTATGTAAAAGTCAGGTTTTAGACGACTCTTAACATTTTCATAATGAGGGAAAAAAACTTGATCGGACGTTGTTGGGCACATTCTACACAATGTGTTGTGCGGCTTACCAAAATTATCTACCCATGCTTGTAATTCTTGATCGCTGCAATCCAAACTCAATCCTGTGTTTAAATATGGTTGCCAATCAGGATCGTCTAACTGAGCATGATCGCCTAACACTCGATGCAACATGCCCACGCTGGAACATTTATACAGTCGGCCATCTTCTAATAGCGGACAGATTTGTTGATTGCAAATTTGGAAAGCTTGCGTCGGATCATTGTCGTAAGGTTTCATGGTACCATACTCGCCACGATAAGTTTTCATGAAAGTTGGTATTCGAGCTATCTCCAAATCCAAAATATGTTT
>Ga0315907_10005215_pt1 | contig 14236 bp, 9 predicted proteins | sample LakEriMetagenome_3_FD_203525 | JGI IMG/M metagenome (GOLD analysis project Ga0315907, IMG submission 203525) | Freshwater fungal communities from buoy surface, Lake Erie, Ohio, United States - Buoy 12 MA123 | ecosystem: Environmental > Aquatic > Freshwater > Lake > Lake biofilm | place: USA...
GTTTTTTGTACTTACGATCTAGAGATTATTTAGGTTTGGCAACACGAAGTGTTGCCAAACCTAACCCTAAAACTGAAACTGCATTGATAAAACCATATGAACGACTTTCCATATCCCGAAATCAAATCCTTTGAACGGCTACAGGTATCTGATGGCTTGATGATTAATAGTGAACGATGGAGACTCGCTCACGAATATCACCAGCATCGCCAAAATGTACAGTATCAGTCCCTATTTTTACCAGGAATTATCTGTGGTTTAGGGGTTGCCCCGATCGCAGCACCTGAGGATTTACCCGCCAAGTTTCGAGATGGTCGATGGGTACAGATCCAACCAGGCATGGCGATCGACCTGCATGGCAACTATATTATTGTACCCACTCCCCTCGATTTTCGGATTTCCACGACTGCCTACGATAATCAAATTGAGACAGTTTATCTAGTCCTTAGCTATGTCGATCCCGCTAAACTCAAGCGACCAAGTGCCAATGAAATACTGGTAGAAACCTTTCGAGTTAATGAAAAAACCGACTTACCTCTTGATACTGATATTGAAATCTGTCGCATTAAGATCGAGGAAGGACTATTAACAATTCAGAAGCCTGCGAACGTATTTCGACCTAGTCAATCGCAACTAGATATGCGCTACCGATTGCAAGCCCAGATTCGTCCACAAAACTCGATTCGGATCGCTTGTTTTCATAATCAGAAAAATCAAAATCTGAAAAGTCAACAGATAGCCATCCTAGAACATTTCCATTCTCTTGGGCAATCTCTATCCAGTCTTGCCCCCAGTCTGAGCCTGATCGAGCCAATTAGTAGTCTCGATATTAATGCTGAATTAGCACTCAGTCATCTTAGCGACTACCACCTTATTTATCTAACCCATGCTCAATCCCTATCTGTCAATGAATCAACACAATTAGCTTTACAAGAGTACACGGCGATCGGTGGCGTAATTTTGATTGAGGCGGCGATTCGGAATAGTCAGCTAGCCAATCTATTGGGAATTCAGAATGAATTAGAGGCTGCTAAGAATAAATTGAGAAAAACCATGCAATCTCAATTTGCTAATGGTCAGTCAAATATAAATATGACTGACCAATCTAGCCTACAAGCTGAACTGCAATCTGAGATAGATGCGATCGTGATCGAAGTAAGCTCCTCTACTGAAAGTTTACTTAGTTCCTTGCGTGGTTGCCTTCCTATGGAAACACCAATGCAAGTTTTCTCTGATTTAGAAATTACTCATCCTCTCCGTAGTCAGCCATTTCTCTTTCCGAGCTTAGCTGAGATCGCAGAGCAACCAATCCAAATACTAACAAATGGCGGAGTAATCGTCATATTAGGCGAACTATTATCAATCTGGAGTGGTCAGTCAGAGCAAGCCTTGACTCGAGAAGTCATTCGTAACTGTCATGAATTGGGTATTAATATTCTTAACTACGCCGCTCGACGCTATCAGATGCATAATGCGATGCTAGTGAATCCTCAATACCAAAAACTTGATCCTAAACTTGCAGACGATCAACGCCGCATTACTAATGTGGTTGAGAAAACTGCATAAATCAGCTAAACATCTACAGAATTATTCACAATTATCTAAGGTTATTTATCTATGTCTTCGATTCGACAAGTTGTTCCTATTGTCCTTAGTATTCAAATTACTGTAGCAGTTGGTCTTACGGGCTGGATTTCGTTTCAAAGCAGTGAACGCGCTGTCCAAAAGCTAACTCGTCAACTTGCTGAGAATTTGAATTTCCGCGTTGAACAACAAATCACTTCCTATCTAGAAGAGTCGGTACGAGTTAATCAAGCAATGACGATTGCCCTTAGCAACGGCAGCGTCAATCCGAACGATATTAGTCAGGTTCAGAAAGATATATTTAATAAATTAAGAGAACTGAATACGCAAAACATCTTGTTTTATGGCAATGAAAACGGAACTATGGTTGGTATAGAACGCAACGGCGACTCCAACTATTTATTACGGATTCGAGAAGACAACGACAGTCCTAATCGTCCGACCTATGAACTCAATAATAAAGGGGTACGGGGTAAACTAGTCAAAACTGAACTAAACTATGACCATCGAAACCGTCCTTGGTATGTTGCAGCTAAACAGTCTGGCAAAGCGATTTGGAGTTCGATTTTTGTGAGTACTACTGACGGCGAATTAACTACCACCAAAGCCACACCAATCTATAATTCTAGTGGGGGACTTCAAGGTGTAGTGGGTATTAATGTCTCATTGAAACAAATTAAGCAGTTTATGCTCCAAACTCGTCCTTCGGAGCAATGGCATTATTTTTTAGTTGAGGGTGATGGTAGTTTAGTAGCAGCTACATCTGAAACGCCAGTTTTTGAGCAAAATGGCTCGACAATTAAGCGTTTTGAAGTTTTGCAAAGTAAAGATATTCGGTTGCAGAATGCTGGTCTGGCAGTCCAAAAACAGTTTGGCGGATTCCAAAACCTCCAAGATTCGCAGGTAGTTGAATTTGATTTTAATGGTGAAAAATATATTGTTAGTACCCATAAATTGAATAGAGACTTACAACTAAATTGGTCGGTTGGAATTATTGTGCCAAAGTCGATATTCATGCAAGAAGTAGATGCGAATAATCGAACTACCCTAATTATTATTGTGATTATGCTAGGTGCTAATATTTTGCTTGGTTTAGCGATTTCGTCGTGGCTATTACGTCCAATCAAAGATCTGATGAAGTCAGTTAAAGAAATTGAGGAAGAATCTTTTGACCCTGAAGAATTAACATCAGTTGCTCAGCGCAAAGATGAATTGGGACAAATGGCGCGAGTATTTCAAGAAATGGGAAGCACCATAGCTGAACGTCAAAATGGGATGAAAAGCCAACTGCGTAAACTTCGCGAAGAAAAGGATGAAGCTAAAAAGATGGCGATCTCTTCCCAAATGGGACAAGAAAATTCATTGCAATCAATTCTAAGCCGATCAAGAGCTGCTCGGCATAAGTAGAGCATCTCAAATTCTAAGCTATATCAAATAAGAAAAACATAGGAAAATACGGCGATGACAGCAAATCAAATTGGTTTAAAGATGCCTCAAAAAGAACTAAATCTTAAAATTGGTTCTGAAAAAAATTCTTTTCCAGTAGTAGTTATTAATGACAGTAATCAATTTGCCAGCTTTCAGATTGATATAATTCCATCGGGAATAGATGTTCAAGATATCAACTATGAGTGGTTTACAGTCTCTCCTGATGTAAGTGTGAAGATTCCACCAGGCGACTTAGTGGAATTTGTGGTTTCTATTATTGAAACCCCGATTTCAGGCTTTACTGGAATCATGAACATTACTGTAAGAGTCTTTTCGATTGAACTGCGCGAAGAAAATCGTGCTGTAATGCGAATTATCTTGGAAGAAGGTGCGGGGCGATCGCAGTTAGATTTAGATGCACGTTTTTACAAGATCCAAGCTACTCCCCTCGAAGATACAGAAATTCCAATTTTGGTGGGCAACCCCAGTAAACAGAATACAAATGTCACTTTAACCTGTATCGGGCTCCCTGATTCATGGCTGCCCAAAGGAAATATTCAGCAATTTCCACTAAAGCCAGGGGCAAAATTTAAAACCGCATTTTTATGTAATCCACCCTTTGATCATGAAGCAATCTCCAAACTCTATAATTTTACTGTAGCTGTTTCGCATACTAATGGCTCACCCTCTGAGTCTCAATGCACTTTGGAGGTTTTACCCAAAGGTTCTTTAGAATTTCTCTGTTCACCAAAAAAACAAACGATTCCTGCTAATCGAACTTGGACATCGTGGTGGAAGTTGTGGCAGTCATCACCTGCTATATTTACTTTAATTGCTGATAATGCTAGCAATCTTCCTCAAAAAATCGATTTTGAAATTGAAAATGTTCTGACTAGTGATTATTCAGATTTTTCCTTTGAGATTTCTCCTAATGAAGCTACCGTTGAACCGTTCAGTAAAACAGAACTAAGTCTGGAAATCAATAAATCTCGATCTTGGTTTGCTAAAGTTCAGAAATTGTATTTATTTGTCAAAGCTAATTGGCAAGACCCTAGAGTTAACACGGTTGATGAAATTCAAGCTGTTGAAGTAGTTATTCAACCAGTAATTCCAATGATTTTGGTGATGATTTTGACATTGCTGATGTTAATTCCCACTTGGTGGCTATCATGGCTCAATCCTAACAGTCCTTTCCCTCCCCATAAAGGTGCAGTTACATCAGTTCAGTTTGATGGCACTGGTACATATGGAATTAGTAGCTCTAATGATCGGACAATGCGTAAATGGGATGTAGATGGGTTCTATTTGCCATGGGTCAATCAAGATTTAGGATCTATTGGCGAAGCCCAAAAAGCAATTCGAGTAGCTCGTTTCCGCCCAGTTAATAACGATCTTGTGGCAGCAGGATTAGAAAATGGTGAGATTCAAATTTGGGATGCTCACAATATTGGCAAGAGTCCTTTAGCTACATTTAGCAATCAGTCGGACGATCGAGTTTTTGACTTAGCCTATACGCTTGATTCTCGAACACTTTTTAGTGGTCATGGGAGTGGTACGGTCTTGCGCTGGGATCTCCAAAACTTGTTCACAAATCCACCAACGCAGCCGAGTCAAATCAAAAAATTTGATTTTGCAGTTACATCGATCGCTTTAGTTGGTAAAGATGACAGCACATTGGCGATCGCAGGTCGATATAACCAACTTGTCCTTTGGAATTGGGTTAAAGATACTGTAAAAGTAATTCCCTATCCTAAATTAGGCAAACAGGAAGAAAAGGGTGGACAGGATGATTATATCCAGAGCATCTCAGCTACCGATCGCAAACGGAATATGCTCGCGACTGGAGATAATCAAGGATATATTGCTATTTGGGATTTGAAGACCTGTTTACAAAGCGATCGCCCCTGTGAAATGCTGGATGGATGGGAAAGTGCGCATCATGGCAAGCCCGTGAGATCGGTGGCGTTTAGCGATGAAGGTTGTTACTTAGCTAGCGGAGGAGATGATAAGGAAGTTAAGTTATGGATGCTCACTGGTAACGGCAAGCGCGTTTCTAGTTTTATTAATGGTAAGACCTTAAATGTTAGACCGTCTAATGTCACTGCCGTTGATATTCATCTAACTAACAAGGATGTTTTGACCATGACTGGTACTGCGATTGGTCGAGTAGTTGGCCAACAATCAGAACGACTTTTTAATCTAGGCTGTGATGTCAATCAGTAAACCTACAGAGACTTGCGCTCAAACCAAGAAAAATTTTAAAAGTACTGCAAAGCAGCACTTTTAAAATTTTTCTTGATTTGAGCAGTAATTGCTGTAAAACTAATAGGGCAAGCGTAGTCCGCTCCATTAGTTTTGGTAACTATAGTAATGCTGAGTTTTTATTTTTTACGCGATCGTAAAGTACTTCCATAGTTTCGATAAATGAACTGTCCTTATGCCAAAAAGGTGGGTTGTCACCTTGTTTTTTGATCGCGATCGCTGACACACTGGCAGGAGAAGCAAAGGGAATTGCCTGTGGTAGGCGCTTTTGTCCCTGCCAGAATTGTTTGAGGGTAGGAGTTTCCTTGATAGCTACAGTTTGCGGTTTGGTGAAATAAGAGGTCGCTACTTCTGGTGCAAGAGTGCGATCGCCAAGTTCCGAAGCAAGTGCTTTACCGAGCGGAGATTTAGCTAATTCTGCTTGCAGTGATTCCTTAGATATGCCGCGCATCTCGAATAGCAGAAATGGATCTTGATCCATCTCACCCGAAAGTCGGTAACATAACCCTGCGATATGTTTGCAAGGATTGGAATAGTCGGGACAGGTACATTCCGTATGAAAGTCTTTGCTGCTATAGGGCAGTAGATGTTTGCCAACTGCGGTAAAGCTATCTTCAATATTTTCAGGAACTTCATTCAGCAATAACCTGGCTACTACGCTTGCCTTGGAGGACATATTGGCAATGATTTTTGTCCAGTCCTTGGCTGCGATCGCGGTCATTTTTACTTCAGTATCATAGTGTGGCTCTTTATAGACTCCAAAATAAGGATTGACGTTACCGCGAATCGTGGCGGTGGCGAGACCTTTCGTAATATCGAAATGGAGAATGCGACTGTCTCCAGAATAAGCGCGACCACGTTGGAGTCTACCTGAATCAGTGAAAGATTCGAGGGCGCTAATGAATTTTTGCCCCCACCATGTCCGACTATGTTTAGCCATTGTTTTACTCCTATTTTATTCCTAAATTTTTAAGAGATTGCCGCGCTTTGGCAATCTTGTTTAATCCATAATTGCGCTCTTATTTAAAGCAATAAGCTGCTTGAACTTGTCGTTGTCTAGCTCCGTGAGCCAAGACTCATCAGCACCAACGATCGCACCAGCCAGTTTCTTTTTGTCCTCAATCATTTGATCGATGCGCTCTTCTAGGGAGCCGATGGTGATGAATTTATGGACAAAGACATTTTTCTTTTGACCAATCCGAAAGGCGCGATCGGTAGCTTGGTCTTCAACGGCAGGATTCCACCAGCGATCGAAGTGGAAAACGTGATTTGCCTTGGTGAGCGTAATGCCGACACCACCAGCCTTGAGGGAGAGAACAAATACCGATGGCTCAGTTTCAGGATCTTGGAACTCCGTAATCATCCGTTCGCGTTTATCGCGATTTGTGCCACCGTGGATGTAGTAGGTGTTGTAATGCAGCTTTTGACGGATATATTTTTCCAGAGCATCACCGATCTCGGTAAACTGCGTAAAGATTAAAATGCTTTCTCCTTCGGAAATTACTTCTTCCATCATTTCCGATAAACGGCTAAGCTTATGCGATCGCTCGGTTGTGAAGTCGCTACCATCTTGCAAAAATTGACGGGGGTGATTGCAAATTTGCTTGAGTTTTAATAATGTCGAAAGGATTAAGCCCTTGCGTTGAATCCCTTCCACTTCATTGAGTTGTTTTTCTACATCTCTCACCACTACTTCATAAAGTGATGCTTGCTCTTTAGTGAGGTTGGTGTAGAGCTTTTGTTCGATTTTATCGGGTAGGTCTTTAATGATCGATTGATCGGTTTTGACGCGCCTGAGAATAAATGGCTCGACTAGTTTTTTTAATACGCCTGCTTGAATTTGATCGTTATTCTTTTGGATTGGTGTTTCAAAGGATTTTTTAAACTGCGCTTCTTTGCCCAAATAGTTGGGATTTAGGAAGTTAAAAATTGACCATAAATCCAGCAACCGATTCTCAACAGGTGTACCTGTGAGGGCGAGACGGTGTTTGGCTTCGAGTTTGAGAATTGCCTTGGTTTGAGCAGCTTTGGGGTTTTTGATGTTTTGAGCTTCATCAATCACAATCCGATGCCAGTTCATACTGCTAAACATGGCTTCGTCTTTGCGGATCAGCGTAAAGGAAGTAATAATCAAATCATGGGTTTGGCAAATATCCTGAAAAGCTTGAGCATTTTGGATGCGATCGCTACCATGATGCACGATCGCACGTAAATGTGGCGCAAACTTCTCGATTTCTTTTTGCCAGTTACCGACAACGGATGTTGGTGCAATCAGTAACGTGGGCGGGATCTCATTTATCGATACAACGGCAGGAACAACTTTTTGGGATTTCGCCGTTTTTGTTGTTTTCTTGGCTGTCGTCGGCTGGGCAACTTCACCAATGGCGGCTCGCTCATTCACCAACCTAGCGATAATCTGTACCGTCTTTCCTAAACCCATATCATCGGCTAGACAACCATTTAAACCCAGACTTTCTAAATATTGCAACCATGCCACACCGCGTTTTTGATATTCGCGTAGAGTTCCATTAAGTTGCGGTGGATTTTCGATTGGTTCAAATTGCTGTTTATCCTGTAATTTTGACAACATCTCTGAGAGGGTACTGTTGCGATCGACTTCCCAATCAGGATCGGTGGCAGTTAACTTCATCAGGTCAATCAGACTCATTGCCGATGTGCCTTGTCCCTGCTGCTGCCAGAAGGTGAGCATCTCTTGCATTTTGTCGCGATCGAGTTCAATCCATTCGCCACGAAACTTAACTAGCGGTGCTTTAGCATTAACTAGCTGTTCCCATTCCTTTGCAGAAACAATTTCATCACCGATCGCTAATTCGTACTGATACTCCACCAGTTGCTCAAAACCAAAGTAGCTCTTGGCTTGAGTTTTGCTACTAGCAGCACTTTTGCCCGAACCCTTCAAGCGCATTTTTGCCCTGCGTCGTCCCATGGGTGTCCACCAAGCAGGTACAACAACTTTATAACCAGCATCTTCTAGTACCCAAGCGGATTCCTTGAGAAATTCAAAGGCTTGGTCAAGATTGAGACTTAAACCAACTGGGCGATCGGTTTCTAAGCCTTGCCAAACTGGATTATAGATTCTGGCGGCATATCCCAGATTTAACAATAGATTCTGCTCAAACTCTTTACCAAACTGTTTTTCAAGAGCTTTCTTTTTAGCTACTGTCATTGCCCAATAATCAGCTAGAGGCAACTTGAGGGAAGGATCATGTTTTGTTGCAATCTGAAATTGTAATTGCCAAAGTTCTGCTTCTGTGACTGGCGCTTGCAATTGAAAGCATAGATAAAAAGCAGAATCCGATTGGGTACGAATGATTTTTTGTCGCCATGCTTGCCATTGTTTATACTCTTCTAGTGCTGCATCGCCAGCAATCATCGAATCACCAAAGCGATCATCAGAAAAATCCAAACCTCTGTGCAGTAAAGATTCAGATACTTGTTTATCAAATTGGGCTGTAGAAGGAGTGTTGGTGAGAATGCTATGCAGAATTGATTCTGAGAAGTGTTGTAACAGGGTGCGGCGATCGCAAAATAACGGTTGAGAATTAGGTTCGCTAAATCCTGCAACACATGCTAGGGGCATATATTCCAAATACTGCTGTAACTCTTCTTCGTATTTCTCAGAAACAATCTCCCAAGCAGGATAAATCTCAAATTTTGCTGTTTGACTTGCTGTTTTTTTGGATTTTGCCGAAGTTTTCATGGCTTTAACTTCAAGTTCTCGATACTTAAAGGAAGGTATATATTGATCCTTGAGAATAATCTGTTTAAAGACTTGAGTGTAGTGATACCAAAATAGTAAATCCGAGCCTAATTGCACCTCAGCAAGATTATTAATCGCGATGAAATGTAAGTCATTCAGCAATTTGACAATGTTAATGGCACGACGGTAGTTGTAGCCACTGATTTTGACGGGTGTAGTAACTTGATAACAGTCGATTTGCCAGTACTCTAGCTCAAAACTTTCAGGACTCTCAATCTCTAAATATCTTGTTGATTCTAGAGAGGGTAATGGTTGCTTCTCACTTGTAGGCAATAAAAAATATTTCGGGAAGATAATCTGATCCTTGCTTAATCTCTTATTAGCTGGTTCCTGAAGAAGATCATCTTTAATTGCTAAATCATTATAGAGAAATGACTTTAAATCTGGTGCTGATAAACTGGCAGGATGTTTTGCTAATAAATCCTCAGAGACTTTTATGGCTTTGGAAGATTTACGTTTTATGGCGATCGCATTAGTTTCCGTCGTCTCTATCCAAATATAAAAATTGCCTGTTTGGATAAAGTCACTGGTATGATCGGGAATCCAAGTACCATGCAAGATTTTCATAAAATTTCTCGATTCGGCTGATGCAAACTATCCAATCAAATATATACCGATATGAGATTAAATAGGTTATGAGAATATGACCCAAAGAGATAAACTCTCACAACCTATTTAGGAATGAAAATTAATTAAAACCAAACTTTGTTGGGGCGGACAAAGTCCGCCCCAACAAAGTTCAGTTTTAATTGCACAAGTTAATTAATTTTCATTCCTTATTTGCTATAGAAACTTCTCTAGAGTGGCACTAAATTCTGCATAGGTCTTGACTCCGATCATTGTCTCGACTAACTCTCCAGCTTTAAAGAACAGAACCGCAGGAATACTCTTTAACCCAAATTCCTTGGCTAAAGGTTTATTCCCGTCAATGTCTAATTTCATCACTGAAGCGCGATCGCTATAATTTTCCGCCAATTGATCGATGAATGGAGCAATTACCTTACAAGGACCACACCAAGTTGCGGTGCAGTCAACGACGAGTAAAGATGTCGTTTTGCGAAGGTTTTCAAATTCAGCTTGGTCTTTAATTAAAATTGCTGTACTCATATTTATTTCTTTTTATTGTTTTTAAGTGGAAATTAAGTTTAACGTTCGATATAGCCATTAGCTTCGTAAAAAGCTTGACGCTAACTGCTATAAACAATTGTCGATCGCTTAGCGATCTCAATCATTTGTAGCTTTGAACTGACGTTAAATTTAGTCTGCAATTGATAGCAGGAATACTACGCTGGTTCTAACAACCGTGACATCATACACCGATAATTGCTATCAATAGCTTGATTAACATCAACCACAAAGATAAAGGACAACGATCTGCGTTACCTTTCATCTTTTGGGGTTTTATTGGCGAAAATGGCAATAACTATTTTGGGCTTAATTCCTTAATAGATAAGTTTTGTTCTGTAGTCAATCAATTCACGCATTAGCTCAACCATGATTCTGTAATCGTAAGGAAGTAGAAACTAATCGAACACACGATACTCTTTGGAGATTTCAGACCATGCAAAAACTTATCCTAAACTTCCTTTTTACAGCATTTTCGATCGCGATCGCCTCCACATCATTAGTTACATCAATAAAGGCTCAAACTACGAGTGAGTACTTAGATGAGACCACTCCCCAAGTAATCGAAAAGATTGCTGGCAATATTGTCTCCTTCAAAAATGCTACGGGAAAATCGCACAATTACTTTGTTCCTAATTGGATGTTTGGGAAATACAACAATCTCAAGGTAGGGACTTCAGCTAGTCTCTACAATCGCAACGTGACTCAGGGAGTCTATCGCGATCTGCTTATCAACAATCGCTATATAGATTCAATAAGTCAAGTGCTATCTGAAAGCATGGGTGCTTTTGCACTTCACGATATTCGTAGGCATTGTATAGTTTCTGAAGGTCTTGCTACGGAGGATTTATATTCAGGTAAGAGGGTTTGGTTCAAAACTGAAGGCTGCCCCTCAACTATTCCTATCGTAGGATCGATGTCATTTTATCAATCCAAACCGATTGCAACTGTAGAAAATAAAGATCGCGATGCAGTTTTACCTTTTACAACACCAGAAGCTATGAATCAAATCCCTTCAGAGTCCAATCAAAATAGATAGAAATTCTACTATGTTTATGCCAAAGCACAAAATGGCGTAGCCATTTTGTGCTTTGGCATAGCTTCACTTTCGAGAATTGAAAATACAATTCAGCAAGGGGTGTAAATCCTCAGAGTGGCAATGTTATTTTGAGGATTTGGATCAATCGCTTAATAAAAATATGGAAGAGTTGAGATATCTATTCCACATCTATCAAAGATAGACGAAATTATTATAAATTTCCTCATTTGCTTTTGCGGACGTAAACAAATCGACAACAGGATGGGGATAGTCAACCCCAAGACGAACATTAAAACGCTTCTGCTCAGATGCTAAAAGCTGCCAAGGTTGATGAATTTTAGTGACTGGGATCTCCATAAGCTCTGGTAGCCAATGCTTGACGTATTCCCCTTGAGGATCATAGTCCTTAGCTTGCTTATTGATATTAAAGAATCTAAAACCTCTCGCGTCATTACCAATCCCTGCGGTATAGTTCCAATTACCCCAATTACTGCAAGGATCGTAATCGATGAGTAGTGATTCAAACCATTCAGCACCCATTCGCCAATCTATACCGAGATTTTTGGTGAGAAAACTTGCTGTATTTTGACGACCACGATTGGACATAAAGCCTGTAGCTGCGAGTTCGCGCATATTTGCGTCAACTAAGGGAAAGCCTGTATTTCCTGTTTGCCATAGCTCGAATCGTTTCCAATCTTGTTCCCAAGGTATATCTGTACCTCGTAAACCTGAACGATAAAATAGCTTATTACCGTGCTTTGCAGCCACAAAACGGAAATAATCGCGCCATAGGAGTTCAAAAATTAGCCAGTAAGTTGAGTCATTAGCTAGTCGATCGCATTCATATTTTTTGACTTGAGCGTATATATAGCGCGGACTAATACAACCTAATGCTAACCAAGGCGAAAACTTAGAAGAATCATTAGCATGGAGCATTCCATTCCGAGTTTGCTTATAAACTTGCAAGCGATCGCTATCCCAAAAGTAATGCTCTAGTCTTTCCAGCGCTTTAGTCTCACCACCTTGAAATTGTAATACCGCGCGATCGCATATTGCGGGTTCTTTAATTCCGAGCCTTGCTAAGTTAGGGATTTCACCAATATCAATATCTTCGGGTATGGGAGGAAGGTGATCAGGTGTGGGGAAAACTTCGCGAATTGTAAGCTTGGCTTCAACTTGCTTACGAAAGTGAGTGAATAGTTCTGGAAGTTTTTCAATATCTCCAAACGGCAAGTCTTCGAGATGAATTAATGTGCTTCCCCAAAAGCTTTTGAAACTAACGTTCTGCTCTTTGAGAATAGAACCTAGTTTCTTTTCTACGGTTTTCTCCTCAGTGGTGACTTCTGCATGATAGTAAACCGCACCAATTTCTAGTTGATCAACTAGTTTAGGCAAAACTTGATCAGGATGACCGACGCGAACAATCAAATCAGAATTAAGCGATCGTAGGCTTTCTCGTAAATTTACGATACTTTCGTTCAAAAATTTGGCGCGAAATGCTCCTGTTTTCTCAAAGCCAAAGGATGTCTCATCAAAATGTGTGGGATCAAAGCAATACAGAGGAAATATCTTTGCACCTGTCTGCCGAGCTTCTTGAGAAGCCCGATATAAAGTTTCGCAATCATGAGATCGCAAGTCGTTGCGGAACCAAACTAAAATATTTTGATTATTCATATTGAAATTCTATTTGATTTGTGGGCAGGGGCAATTCATGAATTGCCCCTGCCCACAATGGCTGAGATTTATTAGATTAGCGTTCAACAATTTGGAACTGGCGATTGAGTAAATTCATACTAGCGGAAATGGTCAAACTCATGGCGAGATATACTCCCATGATAATCAGAATCACGTTTACAGGTCTTCCAGTTTGATTAATTGTCGTAGATGCTATTCGATAAATATCGGTATAACCAATCGCGATCGCTAGACTAGAATTTTTAGCAATGTTCACATATTGACTAGTCAATGATGGAATGATAACGCGCAATGCTTGCGGCAAAACGATTTTTCGCATCGTTTGGAAGTTACTCAGTCCCAAAGCTTTGGCAGCTTCCGTTTGACCTCTAGGAACTGAGAGAATCCCACCACGCACAATTTCCGCAATGAAGGCACTGGAAAACATGGTTAAGCCCAAGACTAGAGCGCAAAACTCCGAACTCAAGGTCATTTTCAAGGCTGCGATCGTGATGCCATCTTTAGCAAGAGTTGCAAATCCCAACGAAATGCGATCGCTAGCAGATGGAAGTGTCAAAAAGATTGCTGAGTACCAAAAAAACAGTTGCAATAGTAGCGGAGTATTGCGCAGGATTTCCACATAAACCCGCGCAAGTTGTTTGACTAACCAATTATTCGATAGCCGCGAAACTCCAACCGTTACGCCGACAACTGTGGCGGAAATAATACTTACTGCGATCGCCTTCAGAGAATTTAGCAATCCGACCTGCAAAGCAACTGTATAACTATCCGAAGCCTTGTAGGGAAAGGGCGAATCAGCAATGTCAAAGGAAGCAGGATCGCCGAGAAAGTCAAAACTAATCGCTAGCCCTGAATTTCGCATGTTTCGAGCGAGGGTATTCCATGTCAAAATACTGCAAGTAATCACGATCGCTAGAAAAACTAATTGGGCGATCGTCCGCCAATTCCAGAAATTTGTCTTTAAATTATTAAGCCAACTTGTCGCGAACTTCGTATTACTTGCAAACATTGCCCAAATCGCTCCTAAAATGCACTTTTAATCTAGGGATTTAGATCAGCTTACATTCTATTTTATTTTGTTGCGATCGCGATCGGAAATCGCACTATATTCCTATGTATGTTAGCTTTATGTTATGTAATTTTATGACTAGAACTGAGGTTAAGCCATGTTAACTACAAAAGCTTCTACACAAATAAATGTTAGACAAGCTTTAATCCAAGAAATTGATCAGACTTCAGAATCTCTTTTAAGCGAATTTTTAGACTTCCTTTTGTTTATTAGAGCTAAACATTCACCAGTGCAACTAGAAATACAAACAGAT
>Ga0315907_10005217_pt1 | contig 14235 bp, 12 predicted proteins | sample LakEriMetagenome_3_FD_203525 | JGI IMG/M metagenome (GOLD analysis project Ga0315907, IMG submission 203525) | Freshwater fungal communities from buoy surface, Lake Erie, Ohio, United States - Buoy 12 MA123 | ecosystem: Environmental > Aquatic > Freshwater > Lake > Lake biofilm | place: USA...
TTTGGATGAATCGGATCAAGTTTTCCATCGATAGATCTTGGCCCTTGGACCAAGCATCCTTGAGGATATTCGACAGGAGAATGTGCTCGCGGCTCGTCAGCGGATCGGCACTGATGCTCAGAAGCGAAAGCAAGCCGGATACATTGCTGGAGATTTGATCCCGGAAAGCCTCCTCGTCTTCGCGTACTTCTTTCGACGGGGCGTCAAGGCTACTGAGCACCGTCAGCGGAACACCGACATTGCTGCCAGGGGTGTAGATCACTTTTTCTATCTGCTGGAGGGACTTTAAGTACTCGAGGTTCATATCCCAATCGTTGAGTCCGTTGGTCCAGGCTTCAGCCGTACCTTTGGCTGTCTTTGTCAGGAGTTCTTCATCAGAAAGGTCTTTGTCCTCGTCGCTGCGTTTGGCCATCACTTCGGATTTATCGAGCCAACGTCGAAAGTCCTCGGGCTTAAGTTCAGGGAATGTCAGGAGCAAATTACCTAGATCCCCCTTGGGGTCGATGCAGATAATGGGAATTCCATCGAGGGCTGCCTCTTCGAGCAGGCTCACACAGAGTCCCGTTTTCCCACTGCCGGTCATCCCGACGCATAACGCATGGGTCGTTAGATGCTTCGACTCGTAATGGACTTGGGAATCGGTTCTTATTCGTTCCGCAAGATCGAAACGGCGACCAAGATAGAAGGAACCGGGAAGATTCATCACGACGGACATAAGTACACTCCGAGTGGGTGCCAATGGCAAAGACCGTTTGGGAATAATACGATTTAGTCTAGCGAGAACGGGGAAAATCGTCGACGGTAGCTTGCCACCAGTCGTACATATCGAACAAGGACTCGCGAAGATTTTCCTTATGCTTTTGGCGAGAAGCGGTCCAATGAGACGATTGAAGCAAGTCCGAAATCACGCTAGCCGGTCGGCCGTCTTTGGCAGCAACGTTTGCAAGCAGGGATTCGATCACATACGATTCGACCTGCGCATCGACCTTGGTCTCCCATAGGGTTTGAAACATCCATGGCAATCGGTGGGCAGTGACACATAACGCCACGCGCCTTGGCTTTGCCCATGCTACGATCAGCAATTGGGCCCATCGAGGAATCTGTTCGTAACCGTCGATCAGGCACCATGGGTCGCGATGGATTTGCTTGCGGATCGACCTGAGTGCTGCGAGCTTGTTTGACGAGGAATGCAAAACAACAAGCCCTGAGTCACTGATGCGGTTTCCCTGGCGCTCGCCTCGGAGCTCCTGCCATAACTGGTGCAAGAGAGTCGATTTGCCTGAGCCGTGAGGACCGACGATCGAGAGCCTCAAGGCTGCATAAGCTTTTTTGCCTGGGTGGGTTTTGTTGCCTAAGGGGGAGCGGATCCGGTCGGCCAATTGTGAGATCGACTCTGTGCCTGGGAAGCAAAAGGGAATGTTACCGGGCTGCAAAAAGCGGGAACAGAACGGATTGCTCTTTGTAGACTCGATCATATCTCGCGGGTGACGGTGCCAAGGTAGAAGGGCTGTTGGGCCATGAGCTCCGTGCCATCGTTCAGAAAGAATCGAGCTCGAACGCACCAGGAGATCTTCAGCAGTTGACCTTCGTACGACAGGGGAGAGACTGGCAGCGGACAGGATATCTTTTGGGCGATGCTCCAATCGATTGCCGCCAAGGAGTCGCCGGCGAGCCGTTGAAAGAAATGAACTCCGAGGTCCTCGGTTCCCTTCCCTTCCGTGATCCAGCACACAGAGCATTCGACAGCAACGATCGAACCTCGATCGACGTTTGCAACGCGGTATTCAAATTCCAGCGAATCGCCGGGCATGTAGGTCGGCTGCAAGCCGATCAGTCGGATCATGGCGCGGCAATCGCTCGGCTCGGGTTGGGCTGCGGGTAGACTACGACGGGAAAACTTCTGGAATACGATGGCCATCGATTTGCCTCTCCGCTGACGACTATTTTCCAATGGACCGCATTATGCTTGCTCTGAAAAGAATGCATAGCATCTTGGGGAACCGCAAAACGGCATTCCATGCGTAAGGGGTATCCCCAATCGATACGATCCCTACCGTGCGAAGCGATTTCTTCGCTGAAGACCGTTTGTCGCTCGATCCTAAGATCGGTGCCGAAATGATAAGTACTTTCCTCTTGGCATTCTAGCCGCACGGTGATTTTCTTGATGACCAATCGTCCGTACTGGACGATTTCAAGACCGTACTCCCTGCCGGGGAGCAGAGGTAGATCTTGGATTTCCACGGTCGTCGAACCGATGCCCAGGGTTCGAATAAAGGAGCGGAAGAACAACCGTGCCGAGCGGATCGCGACGTAGATTCCTGGGACCAAAAGCAGTATCAACTGCCAGGGGACTTGGGAACGCAGGACGTTTTCTGCGGCGATGACAAGGAAAACCGCGATCATTGCATTCCAAGCCATAGCGAAGACCCCTAGGGCAACGAGCGCACCGTTTTCGGGGATTTGGCTCGGAAGCCGATAGGCCAACCGAGCCCCGGGGCTATCGGTCAATCGCTTCACATCGGGGATCGTCGGTGGGGTTAAGACCCGTTTGGTTTGCTGTGTTTCCTTCAAGGGTTGCGGAAGGATGCTTTTGAGATCGAGAACTTCTCGATGCTCATCGCTGGTGACGACTTTGAGGACTCTGTACCAAAAACCGACGATTCCCATCACGACAAACGACAAGCACACGCCGAGGAACAGCCAGAAGCCGTAGCCGATTTTCAAGGGCTGGGTGCTTTGAGACATCAGTTGCCAACTGATGAGTATGGCCGAGAGGAAGACTCCGATGAGGAAGACGGCGGCAAAAAACAGGGCTTCGCCCAACGAGCCGATAAACCACCAGCCGGTCATTCGTCCGCCGCGTTTTTTACCCCAAAGCCTTAGCCTTGCTCTCCATTTGGTTTTCATCGATTCATCAGTCTTCATCGAACGGCCAGAACAGCTCGATCCGAAAATGGACGCTACTCGGCGAGGAGTTTCTTAATAGTATTTTCGATTTCCTCTGCGTTTTGACTACCCGAGCCGACTTTGACAAGCCGCACGATCCCTTGTTTATCGACAAGGACCGCATGAGGGATGCCAGTTACCGCGTACTGAGATTGCATCTGGCTGTCCTGAGGGGTGATCATGGTCCTATGGGTCAGTTCATATTTGGCGATGAACTTCTCGAGCATCTTCATTTCGTCTTCGAGCGAGACCGATTCGGACTGTTCCTTTCGAACATGTATTTCTTTTTCCTCATCCCAAGCATAGTTGTACTGTCGCGTTACACCGAGGATGGTCAGTCCCTGTTTTCCGTACTCTTGGTCTAAGTGCTTCAGATGGGGAAACGTGGCGATACAGGGTCCACACCAAACGGCCCAGAAATCGATCAAAACAACTTTGCCTCGAAGGTCGGAAAGGTCGCTGAAGGGTTCCCCGTTGACCCATTCCATGGGGTCGATTTTCGGAGCTGGATTTCCGACCATCGCCAGAAGCCTCTTGGAACTCTCCATGGTTCTTTCGATGTTTTTGACATTTCTAAAGAAGTTCTCGATGATCTGCCTGACCGACTTGTCCTCCGAATCAATGCCGTTGAAAACCGCTTTGGCTTGGTCGAGGACTTTGGAGGCCGCATCGGGTGCATTTCGGGCATTTTTGCCGACGTAGGTTGTGACCACGGCAGAGTAAGAAGAGACGATCGCAGGCGTTGCGGTTTGCTTGAGTACATCTTGGGCCAGTGCATTGGCTTTCTCGAAGGTCTTTTCGCTTAGGTCGGCATCTGCGAATTGCATTTGGATACCCCAAATACTGAGCATCGAAGCGACTTTGCCAGGATTGGATGAATCCTTGGAGAAGAGTTCCTCGCATCGAGCGACAAACTCCAAAAGGGATCTCTTGTGCGTTTCGGTTTGGCCCGGCGCTGACGATTGGGTTTTAATCCGCAAGAGTTCCAGAACCGATCGATGGTCCGGGGTGAGCTCTTGTTCGGAGAGTTTTTTTTGGATCACTTGTAGACCTCGAGCAATCCAATTGGAGGATTTCTCCTGGTCGAGCCGTTGGGACATCGCCGAAGCGACCATGAGGGTATTGACGAGGTTCTGGCTAGTGATTTGTCCTGCCTCGGCCGCTTCGATCGCCGTGTTACAAGCTTTATCGAATTGGACTATCGCTTCGTCTTGCTTGGCCGCTTGCATCAACAACGAGGCGACTTGGGTTCGGCCCGTGATGCGGCTGAGGATCGGGGCATCTGCCGATTGGTCGAGCAACTCGATCGCCTGGTCGTATTGCTTTTCACCGATCGCTTTTTGCAAGTCTGCAGGGAAGCTCTGTTTCGACTCCTGTGCCAAGCACGGTTGCGCCAAGGCAAGGACGATCAAGCACTTGAGTAATCGCGTTCTTATCGACATCGATGCACCTAAAGGAGGTTAGTACCTAAAACTCATAAAAAGTTGATCGCGGAATTCGGCCAAATGGTACGTTCGGGCTTCTCGATCCACTCGAACGACCATGCCTTTCATTTGGCTTCCCATGACCTTCGGCGATAGGGAAGTGCCTTGGGCAATAGGGAATTGAATCACCTAAAGACCTTCGGGCAACTCGCGTTGATCCTCGGGGGTCAATCGGATGATTTGTCGAGGTGGATCGCAGAGGCTATCGAGCTGGATCGATAGCTTCCAGTTGACTCCTTTTTCGTCCTTGAGCCCCTCGCGGCTTTCGAACTCGGCGTCCTCCAAAAAGTACATCGATGCGATTCGAAGGAATTGCTCGACATCCGCGGGCGAATAAGCTTCGGTGAAAAAGACCGCTTCGAAATCGGGGACTTGAATTTGCGAGTTTCCGACCGTGTCCATCATGGTCCATTGATCATTGAACCGGAACAACCGGACATTGCTCCAGAGTTCCAACGCAGGGACCTCGTTCTCGAAATAAAGTTCGTCGGCTTCATCGAAGGAAGCTTCGTCCCGCAAAACTTCGCCCTGGGGATTGAAGTAGCAAATCGCCTGCGGCAGCTTGAGCAATGCCAGAACCACCGAGTGCATTTCCATCAATTCTTCGGGGGCGAAGTAATCGTCAGGAATCCAGTCATCCTCCTCGAACTCTTCGTCGCGGTCGAGCGCGAAAGTCGTCCGCACACGCAGGAAGGCTTTCGCTTGCTTAGCCGCTTCGCGGCCTTCGGGCCAGACCCAGGAGTGCTCGATGGCTCGCTCCAGGGCTCCCGGACAGGTTTCGATTCCAAAGCAGCCCTCTACCCAGGCTTTGTGCAAGGCTGTGTCGGGCTTGTCGAAGTCCATTTCATCAGGCCAGGGGCGATCGACGACATCGACGACGAATTGTCCAAAGTACTCCGGACGGTATTCCAAAAACAGGGCCGGGCCACAATGCTCCCAGGTATCGATTCCCTCTTTCCTAGCCCGATTGATGGTGAACTCGCCAAAAACCGTCTTTATCTCCTCGAGCGTCGGAGCCGATCGAAGCAGCACCACCATCGTCTCGACGAACACACGACCTTCTTGAACGTCCTGATCTTCCACGGCAAATCGTCCTCTTTATGACCTGTCTGTAGACCGCCTGAACAACTGCCACCAATAGCTTCTTGCAAATCAAGCGATACGAAGATCTTACCAAAAAGAGCCCATCGGGAGATCGAATTTGATGAATCCGACTTGATTCCATTCCCGTTTTTTGAGAAACCCCAGGGTCCCTCAATCGGGCTGCGATCCGATGGACCAGAAATCCAAAGCGGAAACCCAACTCAGGAGAGTTCCGGATGACCGAATTGACCAGCGAGCCAATAACCCACGAGCCGATAACCCACGAGCCAATGGCTCAATCCGAGCGCATGCTCCTCGAGGCCGTTGCAGCCTTGGAACAGGCGGACGCAAATCTCATGAACCCGGGAATCGAACCCTATCGACTGGCCGACTGGTCGGAATGCCTAGATGCCCAAAAGATCGACGAAAACTCGCCGCTGCCCTGCACCTTAGAGCCTTATTTGCTAGCGAAGACACAGGGCCCCAATGCGCACCGAGCTGCCGATACCGATCTTGCCAGTTCCACCTCGCTAGGAACCGAAACGGCCGATGCTAAGACCGAGGAACTTCGAATCGAACTGGGGCGAACTCAGCTTACGTTCCGGTCCCTTTACGAACTCCCAGAAAACGCTTTGATCGTTCTCGATGCCCATGCCGAACAACTGTTCGATCTTTACGCGGGGGATTGCCGATTGGCCAAAGGAGAAATACTATGCTTGGACGGCCAGATTTGTTTTCGAGTCGTCGAAATGCTCTGCCCGATCGGCACGACATCATGAATTTCGGACGATCAAAAGTCTCCTCTCGAAATACCAACCACGGGCCACTTCTCTATCGAATCGTCGTGATGGCTGTCGTTGCCATGGGGCTTGGACTTACTATTCCGGAGCGTGGGCTGGCACAAGCCCAAGTGCCGGTTCGGGTTTTTGAGACACGGCCCTCGGACTCTTTGGCCCTCAGCCCTGGAATTGCCAAGTTACCCATTCCGAAGCCCTCGACGAGTCCGCAAGGGATCGTATCGACACAGGCAACCCGATCCCCGGAGGTGCAACGCAGTGCGTCGCAAGGAGTTTTTGGAACTCTCTGTTCGCTCGGGATTGTTGTCTGCCTTTTCTTTGGATTGGTAGTCCTGCTGCGCCGTATTTTGCCCGAATCCTCCCAGAAAAAAATGCCGTCTGAGGTCCTCGAGGTCATCGGTACGGCCCAATGGAGCCCCAAGCAACAGTGGGTCCTGATGCGATTCGGACGCAAGCTTTTGCTCGTCAGTCAGCAATCTGGCGAGACCCGTGTGGTTGCCGAGGAGACCGATCCGTCGGAGATCGATCGGATGATCGCATTATGCGAAAAGCCGCATCGCAACGATGCGGCTTTTCCGTCGATTTCCCTTCAGTCGATCTGGTCCCGCCAGAGAGCAACTACTGATTGAATGCAGCGGCGTCGACCACAGCGCCATCCCCTCGGGCCGAGATGAGCATCAGGATCCGCAGGTCGATCGAACGACTTAGAAATTGAACCGAGGCATCCCCGAGTCCACCGTGTGCCCCTCCGGAATGGAACGAATAGATTTCCCCTTGGTTGGTGCAATTCAAGCTGCATCGATTCGGGGCGGCTGCCGAGGTGTTGGAAGTGATGTTGGCAAACTGAGGAGGGGTGGCCCCTGTGTTAAACCAAGCACCATCGACGGCGATGTCGTTGCCCTGGTGGGCCCAAGGTCCGTTCATGTAGGGGTTGGTACCACCTGCGTACTCTTCGATTCTCGCGTTATTGCTCCAACGAGCCGGTCTCGCAGCGGCCTCAGAAATCGTCAACGTATTGCTCAACCCATCGGTAATCGCTGCTAGCTTGGTAAACTCGTTGGTCGCCATCCCACCACGGACTCCAAAATCACTTGGATAGGGCGGATTGTTTTGGGTTAGAATGTTCCAAACGCTACCACCGCCGTTCCAGTTCCCACGATTGACGGCCATGTAGTCGGTGACCGCAGGACGCCAATCCCCGGCCGATCCGGCAAACCGTGTCCGATCGCCTGAACCGAGTCGTGCCGTATCGAGGAATTTTTCACCCGGGGACGAGGGGCACAAATAGGTCGCGATCGGCGAGGAGGCTGCGGCACGGTTCTGAGGGTGCCACCAATCGAGTTTGACGCTGTATCCACCAGGAGCACCTGCCGTCTGGGCGTTGATGACGTTGGTCGCTTCCATATATGGCAGGATGATCGTCAAAAAGCACTGGTTGGCGTAATGACCGTTTTGTGTTCCGTCAAAGCCCTCCTTACGGAATTCGATCAGTTGCGTTTGGACGACGCTGCTGGCTGTACCTGTCCCGCTGAGGTTGATGCTCGAAGGGGGCAGTTTCTTTCTGGCCGATTCGAAGTTAGCGATGGCCAAACAAACCTGACGCATGTTGTTGCTGCAACTCATCCGTCGGGCGGCTTCGCGTGCTGCCTGGACGGCCGGCAGCAATAAGCCCACCAAAACCCCGATAATGGCGATGACCACGAGCAACTCCACGAGCGTAAATCCACGGCGCATAGGACGCCTGCTGTGCAATGACATAATGGTCCCTTTTTAAGAATCAAAAAAGTAAAAATTCAGATGCCCTAAACCTAGACTCGGCTTGGATGCTAGATGACCCGTTTTGGTGCCATTTGCTCGCTCGAACCTCGCCTAGTTTTCACCGAAACTTGACCATTTGACTAGGGGTTAACCCGTGGTTTCTCCTAAGCCATAGCCCAGTTGTTGCTGGTGCGATCAACCCGATGTACCTTTCAGATGCGCATTGGCCGCTGGCGCACGGGATCCGAGCACTTGGGAAATACTCCGGATTTTTCCGGATTCTTGTGTCTCTGGCTCGCGTTTTTGCTGCTATTCCTGTTGAAATCGGAGTGGATTGCTCCGAGAATGAACCGTATCGATCAACGATCCAGGAACCAGTGCGGAAAACCAACTGCGAAATAAAACCGCAGAGTGAGGTGAGAATGCTCAAACGACTTCGCCAACGCATCCAAGACCCAACCCCCGAATCTGCGGAGGAACGCGGCTTGCAATCGATGCAGGACGATTCGCACGGAACCCTTTCGCAGAACGCTGCTCATTCTCTGAACGAATTCGATCCGGAGGACGAGGACGATTCCGAGGACGGCGAGGATCTCGACGGCGAAGACCTCGATGTGGCGGGCTCTTGGTTCGATGGCGATTCGAAGGCATTCCTAGCCAGTGTTGCGGTTCACGTGCTTGTCGTTGTCGGTCTTGCCTCGATCACCATAGCCACCCAACCCCAACTGCTATCGGTCTTGATCGATTCCGAACCGATTATCGAGGAACTCGCTCCGCTGGATGTCGTGACCGACATCGCTTATTCAGACACTCCGTCGGATGAGTTTGGGGCCGATTCGATCGGTTCGGTCGACATGGCGCTCTCGAGCGCTCCGATTGTCGCGGACGTTTCGGCCGTCGAAGCCGTCGATCTGGATGTATCGATCCCCGACGGGGACGTGAATGTAACCTTTACGGTCGAGAAAGCCGTGGGGCTGACCGAATCCCCCACTTCGGTCCGTGGGATGACCGGTGTTGGAACCACCGGTACCGACGGGGCCGTCGACCGGGTGACTTATGAAATCCTTCAATCGCTCGAAGAACGCCCGACTTTGGTCGTTTGGGTTTTCGATAGCAGTATTTCGATGGTCAAGCGTCGGCAGGAAATCAGCGACCGGTTCGATCGGATCTACCAACAGCTTGGGATCGTCCAAGCCGAAAAGGAGAAACGGGAGGGTGCAGCCGAAGTCCCACCGCTACTGACATCGATTCTCTCTTTTGGAAGCCAGGTCGAAATCCTGACCAAGCAGCCGACGGCGGAACTGTCGGAAATCCGTGAAGCGATTGGAAAAATCGGGAACGAAGGGGGCGACGAGATGGTTTTTCAAGCCATCAAAACGGCCGTTGATAAATTCAAATCCTTTCGTGTGGCTAAGGGAAACAACCCCGCTCGAAACGTGATGCTTTTGGTGGTCACCGACGAGAGAGGAGATGATCTTGCACTGGCCGAAGAGACCATCAAAGCTTGCCGTTTCCAGACCATCCCCTGCTATGTGCTAGGAGTTCCGGCCCCGTTCGGGCGAGACAAAACCTTCATCAAATTCGTTGAGTTCGATCCTGCCTATGCGCAGGTCGAAGACTGGGCCGAGGTCGATCAGGGGCCGGAGACCCTTTACCCAGAGCGAGTCAAACTCGGATACCAAGACAGCTACATGGAGGAGCCCGTCTTGGATTCGGGCTTTGGTCCCTATGCGTTATCCAAGCTTTGTTATGAAACAGGTGGCATCTACTTTTCGATCCACCCGAATCGCAAACTCAACGCCAAGGTTGAGCGAAAGGACACCGAGGCCTTTGCCTCGCAGATGTCGTATTTCTTCGACCCCGAAATCATGGACCGATATCGCCCTGACTACCTTTCCGAAGCCGAGTACATGGCACGCGTCAAAAAAAGTCCACTCCGATACGCACTTCTAAACGCTGCCCAGTTGTCGCGTGTAGGCACACTCTCGAAGCCAAAGATGGTCTTCATCAAACGCGATGAAGCCACGTTCACCAAGGAGTTGACCGACGCTCAGCTCGAATCGGCTCGTCTCTACCCAGAATTGGCCGAAATGACGTCCATCCTGGCCGAAGGAGAGAAGGCCCGAGGCAAAGAGAACTCTCCCCGTTGGCTCGCAAGCTTCGAACTTTCCTACGGCACTGCCTTGGCCGCCAAAATTCGAACCGAATCCTACAACGCGATGCTCGCCAAAGCCAAACGAGGCATGGTCTTTACCAAGCCCGAGAGCAACACGTGGAATCTTCAGCCAAGCGATAAAGTCACCGTCGACAGCAAACTGGAGAAAGAGGCCAAGCTGGCCAAAGTTCTCCTTCAGAGCGTCGTCGAAAAACATACTGGAACGCCCTGGGGAATCCTCGCTGGCCGAGAACTCGACAACCCCATCAGTTGGGAATGGGTCGAATCGACAACCGATCTGAATCCGCCAGCTCGCAACAACAATCGCAATCCGCCTCCTCCTCCACCAACGCCCCCGATGCCCGAGGATGACAAGGCCAAAATGCTCAAGCCTCCCGCTCCAAAACGACCTATCAAAAAGGTTTGATCGATCCAGATGGAAGTTCTACAAAGACAAGTCCTACGGGCACTGCGACGTTTGTTCTTCCACTCTTGGCTCTATTGGCTCAACTGGACCCTTCTGGCCTGTTTTTCCATTTGCTTCGTCGGACTGCTGATCCCCAAGATTTGGCATATCGAATGGAGCTCCGCAGCGGGCCCTGAGCGATGGACTTGGGGTTGGTCGATAGGCTCGCTCTTGGCTGCTCTGCTCGTCGCGACCTGGATTGCCTGGATCCGTAAGCCCTCGAGAATCCAAGCCGCCGTGGAGATCGATCAGAGATATCACTTGCGAGAACGATGCTCGAGCGCCCTTGCGATCGGCGATTCTGAACGGCAATCGCCAGCAGGCCAAGCGTTGGTTCAAGACGCGGAAAAGCAAGTAGACCGCATCGACCTACGCGACCACTTTCCAGTTCGTCCTGCAGGACAATGGGCTTGGATTCTCTTACCCCTTGCGGCCTGCATCGCCTTGCTCTGGGTTCCCGATGCCCAGCCGAGTGCTATCCAAGTCTTGGCCAATACCGCGGCCAAACAAGCCACCAATGTCAAGAACGCAACCGAACCGATCCTCAAGTCGGTTCAGAAGAAACTTCAGGAAGCCGAAGACAAAGGAGACCTCGAAGCGATAGACGAATACAAACGGGTCGAGGAACAACTCAAAAAACTCCAAAACAAGCCTGACCTCGGAGCCAAAGAGGCGATCGCCGACTTGAACGAAATCAAGAAAGAAATGGCTCAAAAAAAGGAATCCCTCGGAGATTCCAAGCAAATGAAAGAAGCGTTCTCGAACTTAAAGGACCTCGATCAAGGACCCGCCGAAAACTTGGCCAATGCCCTCCAAGAGGGAGAATTCGAAGAAGCCAAGAACGAAATGGAAAAGCTGGCCCAAGCCCTTCAATCCGGCAAGCTAGAACCCCAGCAGACCGAACAGCTCCAAAAGCAGTTCGAGCAGATGAAAGACTCGCTCGAAAAAGCTCGCCAAAAGCGAGAAGGGCTCATCCAAGAAGCCAAAAACGAACTCAACACAGCCCAGAGCAAAGGCGATGTAGAAAAGACCGCTTCACTGCGCAAGAAACTCGAAAAACTCCAAGAAGGTGAGCGCATGAACCGCGCGATGGAGAAACTTCAAGATCAACTGGATAAAGCTCAAAAGGCTATGAAGTCCGGCGATAAAGACGCAAGCCAAGAGGCCATAGAGGACATGCAAAAGCAACTCGAAGAACTCTCCGAGGATCAGCAAGCCGCCAAAGAACTCGAGAAAATGATCGAGGAAATCGAAGACGCCAAGCAGTCGAGCAAATGCGAAGAGTGCGACGGCCAAGGATGCAAAGAATGCCAAAACCCAGGGGGCAAAGAAGGAAACAAGTCGAGCAAATCCCCTGGCAAATCTTCCGGCAAATCTTCCAAACAAGGCCAACAATCCGGCAAACAAGCAGGCCAAAAGGGAGATCAACAAGAGGGGGGCCAGGGAGAATCGGCCAATCAAGAGGGGGATGGCCAAGAGGGCGATGGCCAAGAGGGCGATGGCGAAATGTCCGAAGGCCAAGAGTCCAACCAGGAGGGTAAGGACCCAGCCGACAAGCGGCAATCAAGAGCGACAGGAAAAACCCAAGCTAAAGGAAAAGGAAAGGGGGAAGAGCAGGACGAGCAATCGGGCCAAGGTCAGGGCGAAGGGAGAGGAACGGGCGATCGAGACGAGAAACAAGCAGGGTTCAAAGAGTACGACGCTCAAGTTCGCGACAAGATGCGAAAGGGGGAGATGTTGCCCGGCCAAAAAGTCGGCGGTAAGAATCGCAAGGGTTTAACGCGTGAAGAGGTTCGAGAAGCCGTCAAATCCGCCAAACCCGATGCTCCCGATGCGATCGAAAATATCGAATTGTCCAAGGCCCAGCGAGATCAACTCCGCGAGTACTTCGATTCGCTTCGCGGCGGCAAATAGAAGAAGCCTCCGCGGCGAACTACCTTTGCAAGAGGTTCGCAAGAAGCTTTGCCGCACCATCGAGCGATTCGGTCGCGATGGTATGGGGGCCGTGAAACTCCGAGTATTCGACAGGTACGGACAATTCTCGGAGGAATCCCAGGAGCGATCGACCTGTTGAGACAGGAAGGATCATGTCCTGACGCCCATGGCTTTGGAAGACCTGGAAACTCCTGGGGCGAATCTCGAAGGCCTGTTTCCAACTCGACTCGCAAATCAGGGCACCGGACCAAACGATCAGAGCTACCGGAGAGATCCGTTTGGAGCGAATCGACGTATCGACCGAGAGCATTGCGCCTTGGGAGAATCCACCAAGGACCAATGGAGTAGCCGACCATTCTTTGTCGCTCAGGCACGCTTCGATGCAATCCTCCAGAGCACCCCGCGCTTCATCGATTCCCGGCGGAATTTCGTTCCTGAGCGCATCGAGATTATCGACGGCCGAGAGTTCGGCGAGTTTGGCCATATTGATCAGCCACCAAGCCCTTGCGCCTGGCATTCCGTGGGAGTCCTCCAAATCCATCGGAGCCGCGGGCATGAGAAAAGCGGGAAACGACTCCCCTTCGGGTAGCAACGGAACGATCTCTTCAGCCAACGGAACCAGATCGGTTCCGGGGGCTCCAAATCCGTGACACAGCACGACTAGAGCAACAGGAGTCTTACCCCTCGGAGCGATCAAAATCGCATCGAGCCCCCCCCAGACTTTGCGTTCCAAGTACCAGCTTTCCGGGTTGAACTTCATACAAACCATGAGCCTTTTCGTACGATTCGACCAGCTCGACGCGTCGAACCGATTGTTATTTGAGTTCTTTGAGAGCTGACCAGGCTAGGTAGCCGAGGATTGCCGAGGCGACGATAAACGCGATATCCATCATCAGACTCGGGTAAGAGAAGATACCACCCGAACCGGTGAAGGATAATGCAAGATCTGCAAGGAACAGCAGAAGCACGAGACCTGCGACGACAAGTCCGAGTAAACAAAGGAGTCTGGGCATCAATAACCTCGTCGCTCAGCTAGGAGGCCCGCACGCATTAGGTTCGAAAAATGCATCATGATCTACGGGATCTAAGGGTTCGGACGACAGCCAGGAGAAGAGCCATAAATCGGACTGATGGGGATCGGGCAACAGGGATAAAAAGCCAGTGAAAAACGAAACCTCCGGACCCGACGGCCGACCGATCCGAGTCGGCAGGCTAGTATAGTTGAAGTTTTGCGACTGTCAGCAATCCCTACCAGCTACATCGATTTTTCTTAAAAAACATTCCCACCAGAGGATGATTCGGGGGAAACTTTGATAAAACCGGAACTTATGGATCCCTGGAATCAACTTAGAGAAGAAATGCCCATAGTGGAAAAATGGGCTTATTTTGACCACGCGGCCGTCGGTCCCTTGCCCCGAAAGACCGCGAGGGCGATCGGAGATTATGCGATGGAGGCGTCCATCGATGGGGATTTCCACTGGCCTGCTTGGTCGGCCAAGGCTTCGCATTTGCGGGACCAAGCGGCCTGTTTGCTCGGAGCAGAGACGGACGAAATCGCCTTGGTCCCCAACACCACCTTGGGGATCCAAACGATTGCCTTGGCTTTCCCCT
>Ga0315907_10005219_pt1 | contig 14233 bp, 12 predicted proteins | sample LakEriMetagenome_3_FD_203525 | JGI IMG/M metagenome (GOLD analysis project Ga0315907, IMG submission 203525) | Freshwater fungal communities from buoy surface, Lake Erie, Ohio, United States - Buoy 12 MA123 | ecosystem: Environmental > Aquatic > Freshwater > Lake > Lake biofilm | place: USA...
CGGCAGGCATTGGCGCGGCTTTCGCTGCCGATCATGATTGCCGTGGCCTTTGGGGTGATGCTGTTGGGCAAGGCGGATACGCTGCTCGTTGAGAGGCTCCGCAATACACTGTCTGACGCGCTGACCCCGATTTATGCCGCGATTTCCCAGCCCGTGAATGCGGTTGAGGAAGCGATTGAGGAAATCCAGAGCCTCGCGACACTCCGCAGCGACAATGCCAGGCTGCGTGAGGAAAATGAGCGCCTGCGCCGCTGGCATGCGGCAGCGCTGGGGCTTGAGGCGGAGAACGCCCTGCTGCGCCGCCAGCTTGGCTTCATGCCGGAAGGCGCACCTAATTTTCATGCGGCGCGGGTAGTGGCGGATGGCGGCGGCACTTATGCCCGCGCTGTGCTGCTGGCGATCCCGCCGCAGCATGCCATCCGGAAGGGTCAGGTTGCCTTGGATGAACGCGGCTTTGTGGGCCGTGTCACGGAAGTGGGCTCACGTTCCGCCCGCGTGTTGCTGGCAACCGATATGAACAGCCGTGTGCCAGTCACGCTGGAAGCCAGCCGCGCGCGTGCGGTGATGGCCGGCACCAACGGCGCGCGGCCACGCTTGGCGCATTGGCCGGAAGGTGTCATTCCGCAGGAAGGCGAAAGGGTCGTCACCAGCGCCCAGGCCAATGCCTTCCCCGCTGGCCTGCCAGTGGGCGTGGTGCGGCGCAACGCGCAAGGGTCCTTGGAAGTGGAGCTTTTTGCGCGGCTCGATAATCTGGAAATGGTGCGGCTGTTTGATTTCGGTCTTTCGGGCATTCTGCCGCCGGAAGCGGTGGCGCGCCCGGAACCGCGCCCGTCTCGGCGTTGAACCCAGGCGATGAGCCTTGCACCAAAACTCCGCGCGCCGCCACCCGGGCGCCCGGAACCGCCGCAGGATTTGGCAAGGCGGATTGAAGCGCTGCTGCGTTTGGCCTTTCCATTGCTGTCTACCGCGGTGGTGTTGATCCTCTCGGTGACGCCCACTGGCTTGCCGGCGCTGGCCTTTGCACTGGCCATGCCTTCTGTTGCCTTCTGGACCGTGTTTCGCCCTGCCGGCATGGCGCCGCCAATGGTGTTCATCCTGGGGTTGTTGCTTGATTTGCTAACTTTGGCGCCGCTTGGTGTGCATATCATCGCGCTGCTCGCGCTCCATGGCGCTGCGATGCGGCTCCGCTTCTGGTTGGCTCGGCAAGGCTTCTTTCTGGTTTGGTTGTGTTTTTGTGCCGGTGCCTTGGGTGCCACGCTGCTCGCCTGGGGGTTCACGGCGCTGTTGCTGCTGACCTTGCCGCCTTGGCAGCCCATTTTCCACACGCTGCTGCTGACAACAGGGCTTTATCCGCCCATCGCCATTTTGCTGTCGCGCGCGCATGAAGCGATGCGCCGGGCGGAGAATGCGCCATGAAGCTTTGGCCCGGGCGGCGCGCTTCCGGCTTTGGCGCCAATACGAATATCAAGCGGGAAGAAGAACGACGCCGCACCATCTTCACGCGTCGCGCTGCCTTTCTTGGTGCGGTGCAATTGGGCGCGCTCGGCTTTCTGGGGCATCGGCTTTATCGGTTGCAGATTGAAGAAGGCCGGCGCTACGCCACACTCGCTGAGGAAAACCGTGTCAGCGCAAGGCTTTTCGCGCCACCACGCGGGCGTATCTTGGATCGGCGCGGCGAAGTGGTGGCGGGCAATCGGCTGAATTGGCGCGCTTTGCTGGTTGCGGAACAGACCGCCGATGTGACCGCTACGATCGAAACCTTCTCCCGCATCGTGCCCCTGCAGGATCACGAAAAGGCGCGGATCGAACGCGATATTCGCCGCAATCGCCGCTTCGTGCCTGTAATTTTGCGTGAATTTCTGAGTTGGGAGGAAATGGCGGCGATTGAAGTAAACGCCCCTGATCTCCCTGGCGTTTCAGTAGATATGGGTACCACGCGCATCTATCCCGAAACGGAACATCTGGCGCATGTGCTTGGCTATGTCGGCACACCAACCGAACAGGAAGCGGGCGATGAGGGCATCGTCAATCTGCCCGGTATGCGTGTGGGCCGCGCGGGGTTGGAGCGTTTCCATGACCGTGTGCTGCGTGGCCGCGCTGGTGCCGTTCAGGTGGAGGTGAATGCCGTTGGCCGCGTCATCCGCGAATTGGACAGGCGAGAGGGCATCCCGGGCCAGGATGTGCAAATCTCGGTCGATGCCGGGCTGCAAAAGGCCATTCGTGACAAGATTGATGAAGGCACCACGGCAGTATTGCTTGATGCGCGCAATGGCGAAGTGTTCGCCATGGCAACCAAGCCTTCATTCGATCCCAATATCTTCAATTCCGGCGTCAGCGCCGCACAATGGCGGCAATGGAACGCATCGCGTTCAACACCACTGATCAACAAGGCAACCAATGGGCTATATGCGCCCGGTTCCACCTTCAAGATGGTGGTCGCTTTGGCGGCGCTGGAAGCCAAGGTGTGTCGGCCAGGCGATGTCGTGCATTGTCCCGGGCATTTCGACTTTGGCGATAACCGCTTTCATTGCCACAAGCAAAGCGGCCATGGCGGCATGAATATGCGCACTGCCATATCACTGAGCTGCGATGTCTATTTCTACGAAATGGCGCGGCGTACGGGCATGGATCGCATCGCCGCCATGTCGCATCGCTTCGGCCTTGGCGTTGATCTGGACATTGAATTGCCCGGCACGCGCCGTGGGCTGGTGCCAACACGCGCCTGGCGCCAGGCGCAGGGGCATCCCTGGAATATTGGCGATACGATTGTACATGGCATCGGCCAGGGGTTTTATCAGCTCACACCGCTTTCCCTGGCGGTGATGACTGCGCGGCTTGCCACGGGGCGCGCAGTACAGCCGCATCTGACACGCGCCATTGCCGGCCAACCGGTGCGCGGCGGCAGGCCAGAGGATTGGCCATCCCTCGGCATTCCGGAAGCCGATATGCGCGTGGTGCGCGAAGCCATGTGGGCCGTGGTGAATGGCGGCGGCACGGCGGGCGCGGCGCGACTACCCGGCCAATTGGGAGTCATGGCCGGCAAGACCGGCACCACGCAGGTACGGCGTGTTTCCCGCGAACAGCGCGAACGGGGTTTTAATGTCGCGACCCTGCCGCGCGAATGGCGCCCGCATGCCTTGTTCGTTGCCTATGCACCTTATGACAATCCGGTCTTCGCTCTTTCGGTGATTGTGGAACACGGCACCAGCGGTTCGGGCGCCGCCGCACCCTTGGCGCGCGACATTCTGGTGGAAGCCTTCCAGCGCCTGCCCATCACGCCCCAGCCGCGTGATCCGCGCGTGGCGGAGCTTGGCCGATGATTTTCGAACGTCGCCTGCTCACGGAAAGCCGCGGCGCTGGCTTGGTTTCCAAGCTCTGGCGCGTGCCCTGGCTGTTTGTGGTGCTGCTCGGCGGCATTGCCGCCATTGGCTATGTCGCGCTGTGGACCGCGGGCAGCGGCAATGCGGATGCCTATGCGCAGAAGCATGCGCTGCGCTTTGGGTTCTGTCTGGTGATCATGCTGAGCATCGCCTTTATTGATATCAGGATCATCCTGCGCTTCGCCTGGGTGGGCTATGCCGTTGCCCTGGCGCTCCTGGTGCTGGTGCTGTTTTACGGCAATGTCGGCAAGGGCGCGCAGCGTTGGCTGGATATCGGCCCGGTACAATTGCAGCCATCCGAACTCATGAAAATCATGCTGGCTTTGGGCTTGGCGGCTTGGTTTCATCGCGCTTCCTGGGAACGCATGGGCAATCCGCTATTCCTGATCCCGCCCGCGCTGATGGTATTGGTACCGGTCGGCCTGATCCTGAAGCAACCCAATCTTGGCACCGCCTTGATCACTGCCATGATTGGCGCCGCCGTGTTTTGGGCCGCCGGCATGCGCTGGTGGAAATTCGCGCTGGTCGCCGGGGCTGCCGCCATCGCCGCGCCCATCGCCTATGATCATTTGCGCGATTATCAGCGCGCACGCATCACGACCTTTCTTGACCCGGAAAGCGATCCGCTCGGCGCCGGCTATAACATCATCCAATCCAAGATTGCGCTGGGCTCGGGCGGGATGTGGGGCAAGGGCTTCCTGCAAGGCACGCAGGGGCATTTGAACTTCCTGCCGGAAAAGCAAACAGATTTCATCTTCACCCTGATCGCCGAGGAATTCGGCTTCACAGGCGCCATCGCCACCTTATTCATGCTGCTGGCCGTGATCGTGTTCTGCTACATCGTCGCCTTCCGGTCGCGCCATCAATTCGGCCGGCTGCTGGCCATTGGGCTTGGCACCAATTTCTTCCTGTATGTCTTTGTGAATGTCGCCATGGTCACCGGCGCCATTCCGGTGGGCGGCGTGCCGCTGCCGCTCATCAGCCATGGCGGTTCAGCAATGCTGACGGTGATGATTGGCTTCGGCCTTTTGCTTTCAGCCTATGTCCATCGAGACGCCGAATTGGGGCCGATGCGTGAATAGCGCGCGGCTGATGCTGGCTTGGGTGCTGTTTGGGCTCGCCGCTGGCATTGTGCTGCAAATTTCGGGTTATCCCGCTTATGCCACCATCGCCTGGGCAGCGGCTTCCCTGCCTGTCGCGCTGCATGTCGCGATTGGCGTGGTCCGCTCGCTTTTGGGTGGGCGGCTTGGCGTGGATGTCATTGCGCTTTTCTCCATCCTGGGCGCGCTGGCGCTGGATGAAGCCGCTGCCGCCGCGGTGATCGCGCTGATGGTCGCGGGTGGCGAGGCTTTGGAAGCCTGGGCCGAGGGCCGCGCGAAAGGCGCGCTGACCGAACTTCTGGCGCGCGCCCCGCGCGGCGCGGCGCGCATCAGCAATGGCGAAATCAGCGACATCACGCTGGATGCCATCGCGCCCGGTGATCTGCTGCTGGTCCGCCCTGGCGAGACCGTGCCCGCCGATGGCACGCTGGAAGATGCCGGCGCGACGCTTGATGAAAGCATGCTGACCGGCGAACCACTGCCCGTTTCCTTGGCCCAAGGGGCCAGGCTGCGCAGCGGTGCTGTCAATGCCGGCGGCGCCTTTCGGATGCGGGCCAGCGCCGGGGCAGCCGGTAGCACCTATGCCGCCATCATCCGGCTGACCCAAGCCGCGTCACAATCCCGCGCGCCGCTGGTCCGGCTTGCTGATCAATGGGCCATTGCCTTCATCATCTTGACCTGCTGCCTGGCCGGCGCGGCCTGGTTGATTTCCGGCGATCCGCGCCGCGCCCTGGCGGTGCTGGTGGTGGCGACCCCCTGCCCGCTCATTCTCGCTGCGCCCATTGCGCTGGTTGCCGGCATTGGTCGCGCGGCACGGCGCGGCATTGTGGTGAAGGGCGGCGCCGCGCTGGAACGGCTCGCGCGCATTCGCACCGTGATTTTCGACAAGACCGGCACCCTCACGCCCGGCCGGCCGAGGCTGGCGGGGATTGAGGCCGATCCCGCGCTTGGGCGCGATGCCGCGCTCCGCCTCGGGGCCGCCCTGGCGCAGGCTTCCACCCATCCGGTTTCCGTCGCGCTGGTCGCCGCCGCCCGTGCGCGTGGCTTTGACCTGCCCGTGCCAGAAAGCGTGGAGGAAACCCCAGGTGGCGGGCTTTCCGGCCTGGTGGATGGCAAGGCGCTGACGCTGGGCAGTGAGGGCTTTTTGATCGGCCAAGGCATGGGCCCGGAAAACGGGCTTTTTGCCGCCGCCTTGGTGAGTGCCGCCGGTTCGGTCGGCTGGTTGGCGGTAGAAGGGCGCGCGGCGGCGGCCTTCATCATGGCCGATGGGCTGCGCGAAGAAGCGCCCCGCGCGGTGCGTGCGCTGCGCCAGCTAGGCATTCGCCGCATTCTGATGGTGACCGGGGACCGCGCCGCCGCTGCCACGCCCATTGCCGCTGCATTGCGTTTGGATGCGATGCTGGCGGACCGCGACCCGGAAGGGAAGCTGATTGCGCTTCGGGCCGAGGCCGCCAATGGGCCGGTTGCCATGGTGGGCGATGGCGTCAATGACGCGCCGGTGCTGGCCGCCGCTGATGTCGGCATTGCCATGGGCGCGCATGGCACGGCGGCGGCGGCTGAGGCCGGCGATGTTGTGCTGCTTGCGGATCGGCTGGACCGTGCGCCGGAAGCGATTGCCATTGCACGCCGCGCGCGCCGCATTGCGCTGCAAGCCATTCTGCTCGGCATGGGTTTGTCGCTGATGGCCATGATGGCGGCGGCTTTTGGGTGGCTGACCCCGCTGGCCGGCGCGCTGTTGCAGGAAGCGATTGATGTCGCGGCCATACTTTACGCTTTGCGCGCCCTGCTGCCCGGGAATGAAGGCACTGTGGCGCGGCTTTCTGGCGAGGCAGGGCTTTCGGAGCGCGTGGCCGAACATGCCGGCTTGCGTGATTTGGCGGAGGCGTTGCGCGGTGCTGGTGAGACGCTCCATGAAGACCCCGCGCAGCTTGCCGCATTGCGCGCGCTGGAACGGCGGCTCCGCGATGAATTGCTGCCGCATCAGGCCGCCGAGGAAAGCGCGCTTTACCCGGAAGCTGCCGCGCGGCTCGGCGGGCAGGACCCGCTTGGCGTCTTGCTGCGCATGCATACCGAAATCGAGGGGCTGGCGGATCGCTTTTCCACGCTGCTACCGCTGGCCGAAGCGCCCGGCGGCTTTGCCGAGGTGGCACCGGCGCTCCGGCGCACGCTATTCGCGCTGGAGGCTTTACTCGTGCTTCATCTGAGGGCGGAGGAGGAAGCCTTGGCCGGACTGACGGGGCCAGAAGACGCGGCCGCGTATTCCCCTCGCTAAACCGATCCTTTCTGCGCTAAAGCCTGTTTTGAGATGAGCACGCAGCCCCCCGAATCCGAAGCGCCGAGCCGCGACGGGCTTTGGCCCATGCCGCCCGGCCCGCCGCATGAGGAACGCCATTTTACGCAGAATGAGGTGGTGCGTGATCTGGTGATCGGCACTGCCGATGGCCTGACCGTGCCCTTTGCTTTGGCGGCTGCCTTGTCCGGCGCCGTCGCGGCCAATCCGCTGATTGTCACGGCGGGTCTTGCGGAAATTGCGGCAGGCTGTGTTGCGATGGGGCTTGGCGGGTATCTGGCCGCGCGCACAGATGCCGAGCATTTCACCGCCGAACGCAAGCGCGAAGAAGAAGAAACCGAAATCTACCCGGATCGCGAACGCTGGGAAGTGGCGGCGATCCTGCATCGCTATGGCGTGCGCGGCGATGCCTTGCGCGCGGCAGTCGATAGCATCTGCGCCGATAAGCGCCGCTGGGTGGATTTCATGATGCGCTTTGAATTGGATTTGAAGGAACCGCAGCCCGATCGCGCCGCGCGGTCAGCCATCACCATTGGCGGGGCTTATGTGGTAGGCGGGTTATTGCCGCTTTTGCCCTATATGCTGCTGGACAGCACGAAGCAGGCCTTGGTGATTTCTGCCTGCATTACCGGCGTGGCGCTGGCGGGATTTGGCTGGTTGAAGGCGAAAGCAACCGGCCTGCCCGCCACACGCGGCGCGGTGCAGACGCTATTCATTGGCGGATTGGCTGCCAGTGTTGCCTATATGGTGGCGAAACTGGTGGGCGGCTAAGCCGCGCCCCTCACAAGGCCCGATTGGCGCGCGCCACCACCGCTTCAAACAATACTTGGCAGCCGGCCTCGGCTTCCTCCGGCATGATGCTTTCGGCTTCATTATGCGAAAGCCCATCCTTGCAGGGCGTGAAGATCATCGCGGTCGGCACGGAACGCGCGACATAAACCGCGTCATGGCCCGCGCCCGAAATGATCTCGCGTGAGGGCAGACCAAGGCGCTTGGCGGCCTGGCGCACCAGATCAACGCAGGAAGCATCAAAAGGCTGGGCGGGGATGCGGAACAGCTCGGTCAATTCCAGCTTGCAGCCATTGGCCTCCACCAGTTTGCGCGCTTCCTCCGGAAAGCTTTCAGCGAGGCCCTGGATTTCAGCATCGGACGGGTGGCGGAATTCCACGCTGAAGCGCACTTCGCCCGGCACCACATTGCGGCTGGCGGGCAGTACTTGCAGAAAGCCGACCGTGCCGCGGCCATCCTCACCTCGCGCGCGCATCAGCGCGTCAACACGCTCAATCACGCGGGCGGCGGCGACAAGCGCATCGCGCCGCGCGGAAGGCGGCGTGGTGCCGGCGTGGCTATCCTGCCCGATGATCACCGCGTCATACCAAACCTGCGCCTGCGCACCGGTGACGATGCCAATCTGCTTGCCTTCGCGTTCCAGGATCGGGCCCTGTTCGATATGCAATTCGAAATAGGCATCCGCCGGGAAGGGCGCCGCCTTATGCGGGCCCTTGTAGCCAATGGCGTCCAGCGCATCACCCACGCTCACGCCATCCACATCGCGCAGCCCATAGGCTTTTTCCTGCGTATAGATGCCGGCCCAAACGCCGCTGCCCATCAGCGAATGGCCGAAGCGGCTGCCTTCCTCATCGGTCCAATTCACCAATTCAATCGGCGCTTCGGTCACGATGTTCAGGTCATGGATGCTGCGCATCACTTCAAGCCCCGCAATCACGCCAAGCGCGCCGTCAAACTTGCCGCCGGTCGGTTGGCTATCGAGATGGCTGCCGAGCAGCACGGGCAGGCGCTTGGGATCGCGGCCTTCGCGGCGGGCGAACATATTGCCGATGGAATCAACGCGCACCGTCAGGCCAAGCGCCTCACACCAGCCGCGAAAACGATCCCGCCCGGCCTTGTCCACATCGGTCAGCGTCAGGCGCTTCACGCCGCCCTTGGGCGTAGCGCCGATTTCGGCCATCGCCATCAGACTATCCCAAAGCCGCTTGCCATCAATGCGCTGATTTGTGCCGCTCATGTTCTGCTACTTTCCCGGTTTAGGTTCGCCCTGCCTTTGGCGCGCTGAGCGCCCCCTGTCCAGAGGGCGTCAGCCCACGGCGAAACCGGCAGCGCGGAAGCGCGCCTGGCCTTCCGGGCCAGTCAGCGCCGCCAGCAAGGCGCGCGCGCCTTCAGCATCCGCCGCACGGGTTGCGATGGCACCAAGATAGGGGGTGACAAGCTGCGCGCTATCCGGCAGCGGCCCGACCAGCGCCACCCCCAGCACGGCAATGATTTCGCTAATCTGGGAGATGGCCAGCGCCGCGCGGCCTTCCGCCACCGCACCCACAGCAGCCCCGCCGCCCGGAAAGACCAGGACGCGCCCGCGCATTGCATCATTCAGGCCAAGTCTTTCAATCAGCCGCGCCGCATGGGTGCCGGCGGTGGCCCCCGTGGCGGGATCAGAATGGGCGATCATCGGGGCCGCCAGGATGGCCGTCCGTAGCGCCGCTTCGGTGCTGATATCGGGCAAGGCCGCGCCTTCGCGTACCGCAACCCCAATCAGCATACGGCCCAATTCGCGCGCGCTGTCGCCTGCGACCAAACCCGCATTCCCAAGCGCGGTGATCTGCGCAGCACTGTTCAGCACCAGATCGGCAGCCTCCCCTTCCCGCAACCGGCGCGCGACCACGCCGGCATTGGCGGTTTGCAGCGCCACAGCGCGCCCGGTGCGGGCGGTGAAGGCCGTTGCGATATCGCGGACAGAGGCCGCAACGGCGCCGGTCCCCAGCACCTTCAAGGGCTCGGCCTGCGCCAAAGCGGGCAGCGGCATGGCCAGGGCTGCGAATAAGGCGCGGCGTTGCATCTTCATGGCCCCCATGTGCATCTTAGGCGCCAATTCTAACCCGTGCCTGCCTTCAGGAGAAACATCATGGCCCATGCGCTTGAACCCTCCGCCCCTGCCATTCTGCGAAACTCCGAATTGGATGCCGAGGCCGTGCGCGCCGCGCGAGTGGATCTGGCGGCCTGTTTCCGCATGGCCGCGCGGCTTGGCCTGCATGAGGGGATTTGCAACCACTTCTCCTTCGTGGTGCCGGGGCGGGATGATCTGTTCCTTGTGAACCCCTATGGCTGGGCATTCTCAGAAATCACCGCCTCCCGCCTGCTGGTCTGCGACTTCAAGGGCAATGTGGTGGCGGGCGAAGGTGTGCCGGAAGCGACTGCCTTTTACATTCATGCGCGCATGCATCTGAACAAGCCGCGCGCCAAGGCGGCCTTCCATACCCATATGCCGAACGCGACCGCCCTTGCCATGCTGGAAGGCCCGCCCTTGGTTTGGGCCGGGCAAAGCGCGCTTAAATTCTATGGCCGCACTTTGGTGGATGAAGATTACAACGGCCTTGCCTTGGATGAGAGTGAGGGTGACCGCATTGCCGCTTCCATCGGCGATGCCGATATTGTCTTCATGAAAAACCATGGCGTCATGGTGGTTGGGGCAACCGTGGCCGAAGCATGGGATGATCTTTACTACCTGGAACGCGCCGCCGAAGCGCAGCGCCTGGCCATGTCCACCGGGCGCAAGCTGAAGCCCGTGCCGGCCGAGATGGCCGCACGCACCTATGCGCAAATGCGCGAAGGCGATCGTGAAAGTGCCAAGCTGCATCTGGAAAGCATCAAGCGCATTCTGGCGCGTGAAGAGCCGGATTTCACACAATGAGGCTGAGGTTATGCCGCGCCGCTTTGGCGTTCTTCTTGCTGAGTAGCGTCATTCCCGGGTTGGCTGCGAAGCCTGAAGCACCGCCACGCCGCGATAATGGGGTGGCGATACTAGGTGGCATCTTCTCCCCCGATGTGTTCAGCGATATCGTCTTTTCGCCTTGGGACACGCGTACCGATTCCATCTATATTCTCTCGGGGTCTTATAATCGGCGCCTGACCACGGTGCTGAACCATTTGGACATTGAAGTGGAAGGTGGCTTGGGGCGGCGCTTTGGTGACAATAATAGCGCCGAAGCCTATGCCGCGCTTGGCCTGCGCTGGCGTCAATTTCCCTGGAATGATTTTTTGACAACCAGCTTCGCCGTCTATCCGATCGGCCCTTCCTATGTTGCCAATCTCTCGCCCGCCGAAGTTAGCAAGGACGGCAAATCATCGAATTGGCTGAACTATTTTTCGATTGAGTTGACTTTGGCGGCACCCTCAACGCCGCAGCTTGAAATGCTGTTCCGCCTGCATCATCGCTCCGGTGTCTTTGGTCTCATCAATGGCTCGACCAATGGGGCGGATTTTCTCAGCGTCGGTGCGCGCTACCGTTTTTGATGGCGGGCATGCCACAACGCCCCCCCTCGGTGGGCTTCCTGCTACTGGTGATCACGACTGTCGGCTGGGGCATGAATTGGCCGGCGATGAAGGTGTTGTTGGCGGAATTGCCGCCGCTCACGACCCGCGCGATTGGCGGCGGGCTTGGCTTCATTGTGCTGCTGGTGGTGGTGCTGGCACAAAAGCAAAGCCTTGTGGTGCCGCGCGCGATTTGGGGCAGGCTCGCGCTGATTTCGCTTCTGAATGTCACGGCCTGGATGGGGCTTGCGAGCTTTTCGCTGCTCTGGCTTTCGGCGTCTGAGGCAACCATCATTTGCTACACCATGCCGGTCTGGGCTGCGGTTTTTGCCTGGATTATACTGGGGGAAAAACCAAGTCTGGCCCGCATTCTGGCGCTGGTGCTGGCGCTTTCGGGCCTGGTTTATCTGGTGCTGGGCAAGGGGCTTGATCTTGGCATTGCAAAGCTGCCTGGCGTTGCCTTGGGCTTGGGCTCGGCCGTGCTGTTTGCACTGGGCACCGTGCTGACCAAGCGCATGCCGCTTGGCCTGCCGCCATCAAGTTCTGTCGCCTGGCAGGTGGGGATTGGCGTGGCGCCGCTGTTCATCGCCGCGACCGTTTTTGACCCATTCGATTTCAGCCATGTATCCGCGCTGGGTATTGGCTTGCTGATTTATGGCGGCGTCTTCGCCCTTGGGCTTTGCTATCTTTCCTGGTTCGCGGCGCTCAAAATGCTGCCGGCGTCACTTGCATCGCTTGGTACGGTCATCACGCCTGTGGTCGGCGTGGTGGGTGCTGCGTTGTTCCTGGGCGAGCCCTTTGGCTTCCGCGAAATCCTGGCGCTTACACTGGTATTGTCCGGTGTGGTGCTGGCGGTACGCGGCTGATCGCGCATTGCGGGATACGCCGCCGCGCGCCATGGTCTGTCCATGAACACTAACCCGCCGCCCCTGATCCGCTTGCTCCCTGGCCGAGACCGCCGCGTGAAGGCTGGCCACCCTTGGGCGTTTTCCAATGAAATCGCCATGACCCCGGCGGCCAAGGCATTGGCTCCGGGGAGTGTGGTGCGGCTGGAAGGTGATGATGGCGTCAAGCATGGCGTTTGGCATTTCAACCCGCATTCGCTGATTGCCGCGCGCAAGCTGGATCGGAACGCCGATGCCGCCTGTGATGCCGCCTGGTTCCGAAACCGTTTGCAGGAAGCGCTGAGCCTGCGCGAAAAGCTGTTCGACCGGCCGCATTATCGCCTGATCCATGCCGAAGCGGATGGGCTGCCGGGCCTCGTGATTGATCGCTACGGCGATGCGGTGACGATCCAGGCCAATAGTGCCGGCATGGAAGCCGCCACACCGCTGATCCTGGAAGCGCTGCACGCGCTGATCGCGCCCCGCATGGTGATTGCGCGCAATGACAGCGCCGTGCGCGCGCTGGAGGGCTTGGCCGAGGAAACCAAGCTCCTGCATGGCGAAACGGGTATGATTTCCGTTGAGGAAAGCGGGCTTTCCTTCGCCGTTGATCCGCTCGGTGGGCAGAAGACCGGTTGGTTCTTTGACCAGCGCGAACATCGCGCCCGTGTGGCGCGGTTGGCAAAGGGCGTGACCGTTCTGGACGCCTTCTGCCATACGGGCGGCTTTGGTATTTCCGCGGCCGTCGCCGGGGCTTCCCATGTCACGCTGTTGGATCGCAGCGAAGCAGCGCTGGCATTGGCGCTGGAAGCGGCACAGCGCAATGGCGTCGCGGATCGCGTGGAAACACAAAAGGCCGAAGCCCTGGAAGCCTTGGAACGCATGGTCGGTGCGGGCAAGCGTTTTGGTGTCGTGATCACGGACCCGCCGGCCTTCGCCAAGGCACGCAAGGATCAACCGGCGGCATTGCGCGCGTATGGCAAGTTGGCGCGGCTTGGCGCGACTTTGGTGGAAAAGGGCGGCTTTTTCTTCATCGCATCCTGCAGCCATCACGTCGCGCCGGGTGAATTTGCCGATGCTGTCGCCTGGGGCGTGCAGCGCGCGGGGCGGGAAGCGCGCATCCTGCATATGGGCGGCGCAGGCCCCGATCACCCGCTGCACCCCATGTTGCCCGAAAGCGCCTACCTCAAGGGCATCCTGATGCAGCTCAGATGATGCGCAGAGCAAGGCTTGAACGCGACTATCGCGCTTCCTGCTATTACGCGGGCGAGGATATCGCGCGCATCGGTCAGCGTGCGCCAGCCTTTGATGCGCTGCTGCGCTGCTGGCGCGTGCCAGAGGGCGTTTTCATCGCCGCCGGCAATCCCTTCAGCCGGCGTATGCCATCAGGCTGGAATGCTCGGCGCCATGCGGCGTTGCGCGAACGCTTGCGGGGTTTACCCCTTGTTGAAGGCAAGGGCGGCGCCAAGTGCTGGTGGGAAGCGCATTATTTCATCGGCCTCTGTGCTGCGCGCGGCAAGCGCCTTGCGCGCATGTTTCGGCAAAACGCGATGGTCGCGCTGCGGCGCGGGGCGAAGGCGCGGCTGATATGGATTTTCTGAAGTCAGCTGCTGCGTTTTTGCTGGCGGTCTTCATCCTCCGCGCCGCCTTGGGCGCGATGTTCCAGGCGCCCGGCGCGGCTGGCCCCGCTTTGGTGGATGCCTTCGCACTGGATTGGGCAGGCTTTGGCACGCTGGTTGGTTTGTTCTGGTTGCCGGGGCTTTTCCTTGCCTATCCGCTCGGCCTAGTCGCGCGGCGCTTGGGCGATAGGCGCGGTGTGCTGCTTGGGATTTTGCTGCTGATCCTGGGGGCACTTGTTTCGACGCGTGCGGAAGAAGTAGCGCTGCTGGTAACGGGGCGGTTGCTCATGGGCCTTGGCACGCTGCTGGTGATCTTGCTGCTCACGAAAATGGTGCAGGACCGTTTCATTGGCCGAGACCTTTTCCCTGCCATGGCGGTTTATGTGCTGGGCTGGCCACTTGGCATCGCCGCGGCGCAGGCCGCCCTGCCCGGCTTTGTGCCTGATCATGGATGGCAATTTCCCTATCAGGTCGCGGCCTTTGCCGCCGGTATCGCCTTCATCGCGGTAGCTCTCGCCCGCGGGCCGGAACCGCGCGCTGTGCCAATTAGCGCCAGCACAGCCAGCGCGCTGACGCAGGCCGAGTTTCGCCGCATGTGCCTGGCCGGCGCCTGCTGGGCACTGGTGAATGGCGCCTA
>Ga0315907_10005220_pt1 | contig 14233 bp, 17 predicted proteins | sample LakEriMetagenome_3_FD_203525 | JGI IMG/M metagenome (GOLD analysis project Ga0315907, IMG submission 203525) | Freshwater fungal communities from buoy surface, Lake Erie, Ohio, United States - Buoy 12 MA123 | ecosystem: Environmental > Aquatic > Freshwater > Lake > Lake biofilm | place: USA...
CCGATATTGAATGTGTGTATACACACCTATAGGTGTGTATGTGTAGGTTACCGGCTGAATCTTTCGGCCAAGTACTGCCTATAGGCAGTCTCAGGATCATCTGCATCCAGTGGGCTAGCGTCCAGCGTTGCCTCGAAAACGAACGGCTCATCTGTTGGCTCGTCTACGTGTGTATACACACGTTCAGTGGATTCGATGATGAAATAGTGTCGGGACATAGTGACTCCTATGGTGTGTGTATACACACATATCCAAGGTTGATGGGGTAATTAGACAGAATTTATTGGGCTTGTCTAATTAGGTGGGCGCTCGAAACCCGCATGGATACTGGGCTAGCGGGGTGATGTAAGGGTTTACCCTTGTCGAATTATCCAAACCTGAAATAGGGGGTCAGGATTTTTAGGGGTCGTGATATTGTGCGGCGCTTGGCGCTTCATGCACGAACAGACACACGCATCGTCATGTGCATCCTAAAATCTTGGATAATTGGATAATTGTCTAATTGCACGTCTAACCCCTTGATTTTAAAGAGAAACCTAATTATCCAAGCCAAAAGCTGCCTTGGATAGTTGGATAATTGCAAGGTGTGTATACACACCTTGCATGGGATGACGTGTGTATACACACATTAAGCAGCGATTGCGGCTTGCTGGGCCTTGGCGGACTCGGTGAATACCTTAGCCATTGCGACCATATCGGTGGCAGTAGCCTTGAGTTCCATCAACTTGGCCAGTGTTGCGCCTGCTTTGAGTGCGCCAGTCTTCTTGTCTGTAACCATACCGCCAGTCTTGGACAGCTTGGCCTTCATGATGCGTGCCTCGAATTGGTCAGGCAAAGACTCGAACGCCGCACGATTCGAGATAACCATTGGCTCGCCAAGTTGAGCGGCAAAGTATTCACCCACTGGGCGATAGTTGCATGATGGGAAAGCGGCTTGCTTAGCGATTGATTGGACGCCAGCATTGGCGACACCATTGCGTGCGGCTAACCCGACCTTGCCCTTGGCATTGGTCAAGGCCATCTTTGTGTAATACGAAGCGTCTTGCATAACAGACAATTGACGGTCGGTCTTGGTCTTGCCGATTACGTCAACGATTGCGGGTGTGAAAGTTGCGAGTTCCATGATATTTCCTTGTGTTGAATGATTGAACGGTGACAATGCACCACATAGCCCACTGGTGACAATGAGCTATAGGTTGAATTGGTTTTGTGGCTTTCTGTTCTTGGTGCCACCCGTGACCTCAATGACCCTTGTGCATAGGTGGCCATTACCTGCGACCATGATTCAATGGTGCGTCTGACTCTGGGGTTCTTGCCCAGTCCGTCCCGCAGATGCTCAGATACTCGATTTTGCAGATGGCCTAGCCATTCAGTCACGGGTTGTCTCACGACAAAGCGTTCGCCATATGTGATGCTCGCCAATGAACAGAGCACACGGGACACAATCGTCCCTCAAGCGTTACTGGGTAAACTCGCCTTTTCCTGCAAACTCACTGAAATGAGATGCGATTGCGTGCCTTCGACTATTCACACGCACCTTGTCACGCCACTGACAAGGGAGTCCAATATAAATTTTTAACGAACGGGTTTCCATCAAAAGTCCCTTACCATGCGACCGCCTCAACCCGTAGGTATCCGCACGCACCATCCCCGTAGTTCTGGTGCTAGTCAGTAAAGAACAATCTCACATGGAGCGAACGGTACGATCACCGTTCTACTACTGGTCAGGCCGCTACCATGTAGTCAACCCTTCCACTAATGGTCTGCCCGCTACCCCACCCCCCAGAGGCCCCCCTAGCCCCCACCCCGCCCCCCGGCTGCTTACGACGCACGCATAGCGCATGACCAAAAAATCAAGACGTGTGTATGTGTATACACACCTGTTGCTAAAAAACCACAAAAAATACGAAAAATCCGGGTAGAATGTGTGTATACACACCTTTTAAGGACCAAAAATGAAGCGCTGGAACCTGTTTTTGCCCCCAGAATTGATCGAAAAATACAAGCAGTTGGCCGAAAAACGTGGTGTTTCGTCGGCAGAAATGGCCCGAATTGCCATGGAAAAGTACCTGCAAGCCGTGGAAAAAGCTCAAAAAGCTGCTTCGGAGGCTGCAAATGTCGGCTGAAGACACCCCCATGGACGACTTGCCGCTGGAATACAAGGCCAAAAACACCTCGTTTCCCCAGATCAGTGAAGAGATGGTGGCTTCGGTGGCCCTTGGCCTAGAAGACGAGTTGGTCGTGGCCAGCCGACACGGTCTGTCAATCGAGCAGTACCAAGAATTGGCCGCGCAGCCGTGGTTTCAGCTTCAAATTCAGGTAAAACGCTCCGAGTACGAGAAAAATGGCGTCACGTTCAAGGCCAAAGCTGCATGGATGGCCGGTGAGTTGCTCGATCAGGTGTACGTCACTGCGGCGTCCCAAGATGCCAGTTTGAACCAGAAGCACGAAGTCCTGAAGACGCTCATCAAGGCTGCAGGTCTGGAGCCCAAGGAAGAAAAGATCAAGGACACTGGGCCCGGGTTCAGTATCAGCATCGACTTGGGAGGTGGCCAGTCCATATCCCTGAGCAACCAGCAGACGCTGTCACCCGTTACACTGGACGCAGAGGTCAAGGAGATCAAGTGAGCAACTACAAACCGACCGAGACCCAGCGGAACTTTATGCTGGATGAATCCTACGTCCGGGTGCTGGCTGGACCAGTCGGTGGTGGCAAGTCAGTCACCTGTGTGCATGAGCTGGTTCGTCTAGCCTGTGGCCAGAAGCCGAACGCCAAGGGTATCCGCAGGACGCGGGCCATCATCGTGCGTAACACGGCTGACCAGCTGGCGCTGACGACGCGCAAGACGGTGTTCGACTGGCTGCCGCCCGGTGAGGCTGGTATCTGGAAGGCCGTGGAAAAGACGTTCATCCTCATGGCCAAGCTGCCAGATGGGACTCAAGTCGAGTCGGAATGGATTTTCATCCCGTTGGATACGCCGGACGACGTACGTAAGGCGCTGTCGCTGGAGACCACGTTCCTGTGGGGCAACGAGAGCCGAGAGCTCAACAGCGAAGTTGTGGACGGTCTGCTGTCGCGTCTGAACCGATATCCGTCGGCCAAGGACGGTGGACCCACCCGGTCGTGTGCGCTGTTCGATACCAACATGCCCGACGAGGACACATGGTGGCACGACAAGATGGAGAACCCGCCGAGCAACTGGGCTATCCACAAGCAGCCTGCAGCGATCATCAAGCCAGCTGTGTACCTTGAGAGGTTCGGTGAAGAGCCGGAGGAAGTGCTGCTGGATAAGGACGAGAACGAGTGGGCGGTCAATCCTGAGTGCGACAACTACAACCACCTGCCCAAACAATACTACCCCAACATCATCCCGGGCAAGACTGAGGACTGGCTGCGGGTGTATCTGCGCTCGGAGTATGGCCGCTCGCTGTCCGGCACCCCGGTGTACGAGAAGACGTTCACGCATGAGTTTCATGTGTCCAAGGACAAGATCAAGCCGATCCGCAGCGAGGACTACCCGGTCATCATCGGTCTGGACTTCGGGCGCACACCGGCAGCGGTGTTCAAGCAGCGCGACCCACGCGGGCGCGTAGTGACTCTGGCTGAGCTGACGTCGGAGAACATGGGTATCGAGACCTTCCTGCGCACCAAGCTGAACCCGTTCATTGCGAACAATATGCAGGGGTGCTCGTTCCTCGTTGCGCCAGACCCGGCTGGGTACGCCAAGCAGCAGCAAGGCGAGATGTCGTTGGTCGATATCGTCAAGCAGGCTGGGTTCAAGTGTCAACGTCCTCCCACTAACGACCCCGAGAAGCGCGTGCAGGCAGTCGAGCGCTTGCTTGTTCAACAGTTGGAAGGTAAGGCGATGTACCTGATCGACCCGGGCTGCACGCAGCTCATCAAGGGTTTCCGATACGGCTACCGGTACAAGATCAAGAAGTCGGGTGAGATGGAGGACAAGCCGGACAAGAACCAGTTTTCCCACGTCCACGACGCCAATCAGTACGCCGACTCGGTCATTGACATGAACATCCGGGGGGCTACGCTCAACTCTGGGCGGCGTGAAATCAAGAAGTCCGGCTACTCGTACTCTTGACCGCTAACCCGCTGGGGGTACAATCCCGGCATATAGCCGCTAGAAAGGGCTCGCCATGAGCTTGATGTCAACCAACTTTGTCCAGTCGCAGGCACCTGACGTATATGAACGCGCCAAAGGTGCGGCTGGTCGTCTGTTTGTGGAGGACGGCAACTCGGCATTTTACGAAGGGCGGCAGTACTTCACTTTCCGCGACTTCAGCATTGCTCAGGCTGCTGTCGGCGTGTTTAGGGTTGTCATCACTGAAGACGTCATCATGCGTGACTTCTTTGTGCTCCTGACGGTGTCTGACGTCACTGTGGAGATTGTGACCGGTGGTACCGCAGGCGGCACGTTTGACAGCACGCTGACAATCCAGTCGACCAACAACATGTTGCGCACGCCTGTGCGAGCCAGTACGACTACCATGACTTACGGTGGCACGCACACTGGCGGCACGGTGTTGGACAAATTCATTTTGTCCTCTGGGAACAACCTGAATCATGCTGTTGGTTCTCAAGGCGGTGAGCAGTTTCCTGTGGGATTTCCACCCGGTACGTACTACGTTCGTATCACTAATACTGGTAACACCACGGCCACAGGTCTGTTCAAGGCCCGCTGGACAGAAGACCCGAACTAAGGACATTTCATGGCTACAGGCATCGCCCTCATCCCAGTCGCTCGCAGCTCAGACCTTGAACGCGAGTCGCAGAAACGCAACTCAGAGATGCAGGCTACGCCTGTCATTCAGGGCTTGGCCGCTCACGCACGCAAGCGCTGGGAGTCTGCCCGGGAAGCCAAACGGACCATCGAAGAGCGCATGTTGCAGTGCCTGCGCCAGCGCAACGGCGAGTATGACCCTGACAAACTGGCGGACATCAAGCGCCAAGGCGGCTCGGAGATTTACATTCAGCTGTCCTCAGTGAAGTGCCGCGCCGCGACGAGCTGGTTGCGTGATACCTTGCTGGGCACTGGCTCTGACAAGCCGTGGAGCCTTGAGGCGACACCTGAGCCCACGTTGCCCCCTGAGTTGGTCCAAGAGCTGATGGCCAGCATGCAGCAGCAGTTGCAGGCGCTGATGGAGCAGGGCATGCCCATGCCAGACCCCACACAGTTGCGCGAGTCCGCAGCCCAGATGAAAGACGCAGCGATGCGCCGTCTGCGCGAGGAAGCCAACGAGCGCGTTGACCGCATGGAACTCAAGATGGAGGACCAGCTCATCGAGGGTAACTGGACCGACGCCCTGAATGCGTTCTTGGACGACATCGTGACGTTCCCCTACGCCGTGCTCAAAGGCCCGGTGAAACGCAAGCGCAAGACCATGGCTTGGCAGAACGGCCAGCTGGTGCCGTCTGAAGAGATTCGCAACGAGTGGGAGCGGGTTGATCCGTTCATGCTCTACTGGGCACCGTGGGCCTCTGACATTCAGGACGGCTTCATTGTTGAGCGTCACCGCATGACTCGTGAAGACCTGCAGGCTCTGATGGGCGTGCCCGGGTATAACGACGACGCGATCCGCTCCGTGCTCAACAGCTTCGACATGGGCAACCTGAACGAGTGGCTGTGGACTGACAGCGCCCAAGCTACGGCTGAGGGCAAGGACACCACGCAGACCATCTTCACGACAGACCTGATCGACGCCCTGCAGATGTGGGATAGCGTCAAGGGCAGCGACCTGCTGACTTGGGGCCTGTCGAAGAAAGAGATTCCTGACCCAGACCTGAACTACCCTTGCGAGGTGTGGCTGGTCGGCTCCACGGTGATCCGCGCTGTGCTGAACTACGACCCGCTGGGCCGCAAGCCGTACTACGTGACGTCGTACGAGAAAGTCCCCGGCGCTGTCGCCGGTAAGGGCGTGACTGACCTGTGCCGTGATTCTCAGAACATGGTGAACGCCGCTGCTCGCAGCTTGGCCAACAACATGGGCATCAGCTCTGGCCCGCAGGTGGGTGTGAACGTGTCGCGCCTGCCCCCGGGCGAGGACATCACAGAGATGTACCCTTGGAAAATCTGGCAGTTCCAGAGCTCGGAGTTCAACGACGGCTCGCAACCGCTGCAGTTCTTCCAGCCTAACAGCAACGCCAGTGAGCTAATGGCCGTGTTCGAGAAGTTCTCAGCCCGCGCCGACGAGGACACCATGATCCCGCGTTACATGACTGGCGACCCCTCGGGTGGCGCTGGCCGTACGTCGTCTGGCCTGTCCATGCTGATCTCCAACGCCGGTAAGGGCATCAAGCAGGTCATCAGCAACATCGACCGCAACGTGATCGTGCCCTCTATCGAGCGCCTGTACCAAGACAACCTGCGCTACAGCAAAGACCCAGACCTGATCGGTGATGTCAAGGCTGTGGCCAAAGGCGCGACCAGCTTGGTGGTCAAGGAAGCCGAGGCAGTGCGCCGCAACGAGTTCCTGCAGATCGTGCTCAACAGCCCAGTGGCCCAGCAGATCGTGGGCATGGACGGTGCGGCGGAGCTCCTGCGCGAGCAGGCCCGCAACCTGAGCGGCAACGTAAACCGCATCGTGCCAGACCGCCCAACCTTGACAGCTATGCAGACTCTGCAGCAGCAAAACGCGCAGCTCCAAGAGCAGTTGGCCATGATCGCTGGCGAGCTCCAAGGCGGCGCACCGGGCATGACACAAGGTCCAGCGCCAAAGAATATGCTGCCTGACGGCAGCCAAGTTGGTGGCCGTGAAGGAAATATGATTTCGCCACGCCCCAATGGTGTTTGACTTTTTTTGAATTTGTTGTATAGAATCCACACATGAAGATTTTTGTAGGCCAAAAGCCTGATCGGCAGCACATGCAAGCGTTGATTCGCTGCAAGCTGCAAGAAAACGAGCCGCTGTTGGCGCTGTTCAAACTGAAACTGGAGGAGACCAAAAACTCCTTGATGGTTGCAGAAGAGCCGCACCGCATACACCGACTCCAAGGTCAGGCCCAAGCCTTATCAGATTTCCTCGAAGCGGTTGAAAAATCGTCAGAGGTCTTCGACCGGATCAAATGATCCGAATTTTGTAAATCCGAGCAAACCATTATGTGAATGGCAGACCGCAGTAGGAGCCTGAAGCAGAGTTGGAGCCCAAGGAGAATTGAATGGCATTGCCAAAACAAGTAGAAGCTCAGTTACGTGAACTGGAAGCACTGGAAAAGCAGCTAGCCGAAGGCCAGAACCCTGCACCCGCAGAACCCGAACCAACGCCAGCAGAGCCTCCCCAAGACCCACAGCCCGCGCCTACAGAGACAAAACCTGTTGAGCCAACGCCGACACCGACCGAACCAGTCGTGGCGGAAGAGAAATGGGAGCAGAAGTACAAAACCCTCAAGGGCATGTACGACGCCGAAGTTCCTCGCTTGCATGCAGACCTGCGTGACCTTAAGGCCCAAGTGGATTCCCTCCGCAAAGCCAGCGAGACCAAGCCGGTTGAGCCTGCCAAGCCCAAAGCTGCTGAGAAGTTGGTGACTGATGCTGATGTTGAAGCATTTGGTTCGGACCTGATTGAGGTCCAGCGCAAAGTTGCCCGCGAAGTGGCAGCAGAGTTTCGTGGTGAGCTAGACGCCATGCGTGCCGAGAACGAGAAGCTGCGCGAGCAGTTGACCAGCACCGGTACTCAAGTGTCCGAAGCCAGTTTTGAGCAGCGCCTGTACCGTATGGTGCCGGACTTTGAAGCAGTCAATGCCGATCCCAAGTGGATTGCTTGGCTCAACGAAGTTGACCCGCTGCTCCGAGCCCCCCGATCCACTGTTGCACAGCAAGCGTTCAACCGAGGCGACGCTGAAGGAGTAGCACACTACGTGGCGATGTTCAAAAAGAGCGTTGCGCCAGTAGAGCCCACTGCCGACAAAACCGAAGAGCTTGAGCGTCAAATTCAGCCGAATCGTAGTGCCACAAGCACACCCCCTACCTCTCAAAAAGGTAAGGTCTACACCAACGCAGACATCGAAAAGATGTTCCGCAAGGCGACTGATCTGGGTGTCAAGGGGCGCACCGACGAGGCAAAGAAACTTGAAGCTGAAATTGATGCAGCGTTCATGGAAGGTCGCGTAACAGCGTAATCCGTGGGCAAAGTATCTACCCCAACCTGTTTAATTTAGGAGGCCATCATGGCTGCAGTTTATCCCGTCCAATCGCCGTTCAACACGAACCCATCGTACTCCGGCGCTTTCATCCCCACCCTGTGGTCTGGCAAGTTGCTGGCCAAGTTCTACCAGAACACCATGCTGTCGGAAATCGCTAACACCGATTACGAAGGCGAGTTGAAGAACCAAGGCGATACCATCCGTATCCGCTTGGCCCCTTCGATCAGCATCTCCGACTACACCGTTGGCCAGAGCTTGTCGTACGAAGTCCCCACTCCTATCTTCCAAGATATGCAAGTGAACAAGGGCAAGTACTTCGGCGTGCAAGTCAACGACGTGTTGGCATACCAGTCCGACATGAACTTGATGAACATGTTCACCGAAGACGCCGCCAAGCAGTTGAAGATCGCTATCGAAAACGAAGTGTTCTTCAACAACATGGTCACTGAAGGCCCTGCCGCTGCCAACGAAGGCGCTACCGCTGGTGCCATCTCTGCTGCCTACAACTTGGGCACAGACACAGCTCCCGTGGACCAAGCAACTCCTGAGAACGTCTTGAAGGCGATCCTGCGTATGTCCACAGTGCTGGACGAGCAGAACGTGCCTGAAGATGGCCGCTGGTTGCTGATTAGCCCCTTCGACCGTCACCTGTTGATGCAATCGAACATCGCTCAAGCCTACTTCACTGGCGACCCACAGTCGACCATCCGTAGCGGCAAGATCGGTATGTTGGATCGTTTCACTGTGTACGTGTCCAACCTGCTGCCAAAAGGCGCTGCTGGTAAGGCACTGGTTGCTGGTCTGACCGACCCTGCCACTGGTGGTGCTGTTACCAACGCTAAGGCCCGTCGTACCATGGTCGCTGGCACCAAGGCAGCAATGTCTTTCGCCATGACCGTGAACAAGACTGAGCCTCTGCGTAACCAGACTGACTTCGGCGACATCGTCCGTGGTCTGGCTGTGTATGGTCGCAAGACTGTCAAGCCTGAAGCCCTCGTGGTTGCTCAGGTTGGCTCTGCAACCTGATAGGTGGCACAATAAAGGGGCTCTTCGGAGCCCCTTTTTACATTTGGAGTAGAGAATGAACGCACTTGAATTGATGGACCGTTTGAACGGCCAAGTCCTCGGCCACAAAATCCGCGCAGTTGTTGACGGCAGCATTGTCGTTTTGGCACGCATGGAAGGCGACGGCTGGACATTGACCGAGCAAGGCCAAGAGCTGGCCAACCTGCACTCCAACCAAGCAGCCACCGAAGCTAAGGCTCCTCGCGCACGCAAGGCCAAAGACACTGCAGCAGAACCAGTTGCGGTAGAATCGGCTGATGTAGAGCCTGAACTGTGAGGTAGACCATGGCCACCGTGAAAGTTGTTGACCTGATCTCTCGGGCACGAACGCTTCTACAAGACACCACGTCTGTGCGGTGGGCATTGTCTGAACTGCAGCTGTGGCTGAATGACAGCTACCGCGAAACGCTGAACCTACGCCCTGACTCGAACACGCTGACGGGCACATTCACCTGCGCGGCTGGCCCGCGTCAGGTGCTCACTACGGGCTTTGCCAACGCAACCCGCCTCGTGGCTGTCGTGCGCAACGTAGCCACCACATCGAATAAATACGCTGTGCATCTGATTGATCGCCGCGTTCTGGACGGCCAGCGCCGTGGCTGGTACACAGAGACACCCAGCGTCAGCGTTGAGCAGTACATGTTTGACGCCCGCCAGCCCAAAGAGTTCATGGTGTACCCACCGGCTACCACGCTGGCTCAGCTTGAGGTGCTCTACGCACAGGTGCCTTCGCCCCACGTTCTGACGGACGTGCAACTGGCCAACTCGGCTACGACTGAGGTAATTCGCATCGACGATACCTTTGCCAACGCTTTGCTCGACTACATGCTGTACAGAGCCTATACCAAGGACTCAGAGCAGCAAGGCAACGCAGCCCGCGCTGTGGCGCACTACCAAGCCTTCCAGAACTCACTGGGCGTGTCTGCACAGGTCAACGCTGCATCGCAGCCGGGAGTTGCATAATGGCCAAACTTTGGACCGCGTTCCACCCACTGATTACGCCGCACCTGTCCGGCTGCCCAGTGGCGTCAATTAACCTGTATCTGGCTTCGACTGCTGCGGATTTCTTCGCCCGCACGTACCTGTGGCGCGAGCAGATTGGTGCTGTCTATGTGGCCCCCAATCAAGTCGACTACGACCTTGACCCTGACACTGGCCTCGTAGAAGACGTCATCGCTGTTGTGTACGGCGAGCACACGCTTACGCGCACAGACCTGCGGCTGATCGGCGCTGAGAAGCTGTCCGAGACAGGCGAGCCACGCGAGTTCTGGGTTCAGGCCGACAACAGCATCCGCATCTTCCCAACGCCGGAGGAGCGCACCACACTCAAGGTGTACGCTGTGCTCAAGCCAAACCGAGCTGGCACTGGCGTAGAGGACTGGATTTACGAGACGTTCGCTGACACCATCGTCAGCGGCACTATTGCTCAGCTCGCTATGATCCCCGGCAAGGAATGGTCTGACGTTGCGATGGCTGGCATGCACAAGGGTCTGTACGAGAAGGCCGTAACCAATGCTCGAATTCGTGACTTTCGCGGTGTAAACCGCATGGTGCGCCAACGTCCGGCAGCTTGAGGAAGAATCATGACTGAAAAAATCAAACTGGTCCAAGGCGACACACGCCCACAATTGCAATGCACGTTGACGGATGAAATCACTGGCGCAGTGATCGACATCACTGGCGCTACCTGCGTCATGAAGTTCCGCGCCGCTGGCGTGACCACGCTTCTGGATACGCTCACGGGCACAGTGACAAACGGCGCTGGCGGCGTCGTAGTGTTTCAGTGGAACTCGACCACGCTGGATGTCCCTGCGGGTGACTACGAAGGCGAGATCGAGGTCACGTTCCCCCTTGGCGGCGGTATCCAGACTGTGTATGACCTGCTGAAGTTCAAGCTGCGTGAGGACTTCTAATGCCTATCCGCGCCTCAGTCGTAGAACTACAGGCTCTGGCGAGTGAGATCAGGCTAAAAGCTGACACGGCTGCAGTAAAACTGGATGCGGCTGTACAAGCCGACCTCCTCAAGGCCGTAACCGCGTATGTTGAATTGCGGGCGCAGACCTACGCGCCGGTTATCGACGCGTCTGTGTCGGCTGTTCTGTTGAAGGTTGACGCCATCGTTGGCGAGTTTGTACGGTTCATCAGCTTCGCCGATAGCGCGGCTGTCAGTGATGCGCAGCTCAAGGCGGTCAGCAAGGCTTTTGTGGAGCTGCTGGGCGCTATCGACACCATGTCCAAAGAGCTTGGCAAAGGCTTAACCGAGTCGCTGACGACGCTGGACGTCTACGTCCATGCGGTGGACAAGCAGCTCACCGAGGCTCTTGCTGCCGTAGAACAGGTCTCCAAAGGCTTGGAGCAGGCCCCAAAGTTCGACTCTGCCTCTGTCAGTGATGACGCTGTGTGGGCGGCGAGCAAAGAGTTCTCAGAGACTTTTGGCCAGCGAGAAGGCCCGTTCGTAGGCCAGAACTACGTAGACCCTACGTACCTCGCCGAAGACTACGTTCTGGACGGCAACCCCATCAAGCTGCTGACCAAGGTTATTGTTGACCTGCTGGGTGTCACGGATGACTTCTACGGCGTTGCCAACGTAGACGACGACCAGATCATCGTCTTTGGTAAGTCGCTGCTGGATATGCCAGCCACAAGCGATCAGGCGGACAAGAGCTTCTCCCGCACGGGCGTGGCCAGCGCTGCTGTCGCCACAGACTCGGCTGCTGTAACTACCGGCAAGACTCTGGCTGACGTCCTGTCCAAGTCGGATATTTTGGTCCGTGGCGTTGGCAAGAGCTTGGCTGATTCGGCAAGCACTGCTGATTCAGAGACTTTGGCGGTGTCGAAAACGCTGGCCGACTCAGCGGTTTTTTCGGATTTTCTGGTCACAAGCACAGCCAAAGCCCTGCAAGATACGGCGCTTTTATCTGACTTAGCTGCGAAAAACTTGTCGCGTAACCTCGGTGATTCGGTTACCATTGTGGAAGTTTCGAGCCGGGAACCGGGCAAGGGGCTGAGCGACAGCGCAGCAACAAGCGAAAGCGGTTTACTCAGAAAGACCGACTACGCAGACATAACGTACTTCGCTGAAGACTACGTAGGCTCATCTCTAACTTTTTAAGGAGCATTGCTATGCAAGCAATTGAAACCCTCAAAGCCAAAGGCCAAGTCAAGCTGGAACTGACTCGCGCTGATGGTACTGTAGAAACCATCGACATCAAGAACTTGGTCGTCAACACCGGTCTGAACTACATCGTCAGCCGCATGAAAGACACCACAGAAACCGCTATGAGCCACATGGCTATCGGTTCTGGCAGCACCGCTGCAGCCGCAGGCAACACAGCTCTCGGCACCGAACTTGGTCGTGTGACTTTGACGTCCACCACGGTCAGCACAAACACAATCCAGTACGTGGCCAGCTTCCCAGCCGGTACAGGTACAGGCACTGTCTACGAGGCGGGCATCTTTAACGCCAGCTCTGGCGGTACACTGCTGTGCCGCACGGTGTTTGGTATCGTCACCAAAGACGCAGGTGACTCGTTGGCCATTACGTGGACCATCACTGTCTCCTAATCGTAGCCGCTTTGTTGGAGATTTGATTCAATGTCAAGCATCACTTTACGGCTGGTAAAAGGGTCTCCGCTAACCAACGCGGAGCTGGATGCCAACTTTTCAAATCTCAACACCGACAAGTTGGAGCTCGGCGGCACGTACGCATCGGGCACTGCGACTCAGGTCTTGTACCTGAACGCAACCAAGGCGCTGTCCGGCAGCGCGAACTTGACCTTCAACGGTACAACGCTTTCGGCAGGTGGGTTCGCTGGCCCGCTGAACGGCACTGTTGGTGCGGGCACCCCGAGCTCTGGCGCGTTCACCTCGGTCACAGCCTCGGCTGACTCAGCTTTCACCTCTACTGGTGCTTTGCAGATCAGCAAGGGGACGACAGGTGAGCAGCCTGCGTCTCCCGCTACGGGCATGATGCGGTACAACTCGACGACCAACCAGTTTGAGGGTTACAGCGGTTCTAGCCCAGCGTGGAAGTCAATTGGTGGCTCGGCGTTGTCAAACGACACGGCCACTTCTTCCAACCTGTATCCGGTGTTTGCCGGGGCTACAACAGGCACTGCTGAGAACCTGTACACAAGCAACGCCAAGCTGCTGTACAAGCCGTCTACGGGCGAGCTGTCGGTCTCTGCACTGGTGGCCTCGAACGGCCTGATGGTGAACAGCGCAACGGTCACTGCAGACTACACCGTGCCGTCGGGAAGCAACGCTTTGTCTTCAGGGCCGGTTTCTGTCAACTCTGGTATAACAGTCACGGTTTCGAGTGGCTCAGTATGGGTGGTGCTATGAGCGTAGTAATCAAAGGCAGCAGCAACGTCAATCTGGACTTCACTACCGGGGGTCGCATCACTGGCGACTTCAGTAATGCGACTCACGCTAATCGTGTGATGTTCCAGTCAAGCACAACAAACGGAAATACAGTTGTTGGCGCAATCCCCAATGGCACTGCATCGGCAGGTCAATATGCTGTGTACTCTGCGCAAGACCCAACTAACGCATCTCAGGGTCAGTTCTTGATTGATTCAAGTGCGGGGCTTATGTCTATACGAAGCTCCGTTCTAGGTACTGGCACATACCTGCCCATAACCATCTACACAGGAGGCAGTGAGCGAGTCAGGATTGATACATCGGGTAATGTGGGTATTGGGACGAGTTCGCCAACTGCAAAGCTGGATGTTTACAGGGAGATGAGGGTTACGCAGGGTCTTGCGGAGTACCGATTTAGAATCACCAACACAGATGGCAATGGTCGATTGCTTGTTGACGGAGATACTTCTTCTCTAATTTTTGGCACTTCAGGCGCAGGATCCGGGGCAACAGCTACCGAACGCATGCGTATCGACTCCTCCGGCAACGTGGGGATTGGGATTCAAGCATTTAGCTCAACAAAACTGCTTGTTAAAACAGCAGGAACTTCAAATATTGGAACGATCAATGCAGCCGCATACGGTAGCAACG
>Ga0315907_10005223_pt1 | contig 14229 bp, 30 predicted proteins | sample LakEriMetagenome_3_FD_203525 | JGI IMG/M metagenome (GOLD analysis project Ga0315907, IMG submission 203525) | Freshwater fungal communities from buoy surface, Lake Erie, Ohio, United States - Buoy 12 MA123 | ecosystem: Environmental > Aquatic > Freshwater > Lake > Lake biofilm | place: USA...
AGGGATTAGGGCTAAAATTGCTCAACAAGTAACAGAACAAAACAAAAAGTAATGAATTGGGAGATGTTTGTCATCGGTCAGGGATTGGTCCTTGCTGGTGCTATTATCAAAATTTGGAATGATAGCGAAGTTAAGATAGCTCGCATCCAAGAAAGGCTAACAAGTGCCGAGGATAAGGACACTATTCTATTTAAGAAGTTGGATCATATCTCTGAGCAGTTGACAGAACTTTCAATCAATTTATCTAAAAAACAAGACAAATGAGTAACTTTTTGAACTTAAACAGCCAAGACCTTTTAAAGGGTTTTATTGTTGCTTTCCTTAGTGCTGCCCTTACAGGGATTGTCACTACTTTAGACTCAGGGGTTTTACCAACCTTAGCAGAGTTAAAGAGTGCTGGCATTGTAGGACTTACAGCAGGACTTTCTTATCTTTTAAAGAATCTTTTGACTAATAGTCAAGGGGAAATCCTTAAAAAGGACTGACCAAATTTTATGAGATTTTGTCATCATACTGACCGAATTTTATTAAATTTTGTCACCATTTCATTGCTTTTGGTGACCATTGGCTGCAATCCTGGTAAGCAGCTATCTAAGGCAGAGGCTCGGTTGGCTGAGGCTGGCCGGCTTCCTGCTATCTGTTCAGAGAGGTTTCCAATTAAGGATACTACTTACATCAAGGATACTTTAGTCAAAATTGACACTTTTTTAAGTGGGGAGTATATTTTTGATACCCTAAGAGTCAATGACACTCTTTACCAAATTGAGTATAAACCCTTAGAGATTATTAAGACAAAAACACTTACTAAGGTGGTTAAGGTAGAGGATAGGGCTAAGGTAGAGTCTTTAAGTACCCGTGTGAGCCAATTAGAGGCTAATAGAGGCACTTTAATCTCTGAGTTGGCAGATTATAAGGCTAAGGCTAAAAGCCGCTTAAATTGGCTTATTTTAGTCCTTTCTGCTATTTTAGGGTTTACCATTAGAAAACCTGTAATTAAGTTTATCAAATGGCACTTAACACCATACAACAATTTGAAGGGTTAAAGTTAAAAGCATACAAAGATTCAGTAGGGATTTGGACCATAGGTTTTGGGAATATTTTTAACTTAGACACCGGCAACCCCATTAAAGAAGGGGATGAAATTACCCAAGAGACAGCCGATAGATGGCTTAAAATAGAGGTGGATCAGTTACAGGCCAAACTGAAAAAGATCATAACTGTTCCCCTAACCGACAATCAACTTACAGCTATCACATCCTTAGCCTACAACATAGGCTTTGGGGCTTTTAAGAGGTCAACCCTTTTGAGATTACTAAATGCTGGGGCTTCTAAAGAGGAAGTTGCCAAGCAGTTCCTAAGATGGAACAAAGCAGGTGGTAAGGAAGTCAAAGGCCTTACCAATCGCAGACAAGCAGAATCTAATTTATTCTTAAAATAATTTTTCTATGAGACTTTTACTATTAATTTTATTGTGCAATTTATCAGCCTGCACCGTGCAAAAAGTTTACACGGATGGTAAAGTAGTAAAGGACTCACTAAAGGTTCAGGTCGCTGGCTTTGAGATTAAGAAAGCTCATTAAAAGCTAAATATGACCAAAATCTCCGTTGTTCGGGAGTATCGTGATCGGTATCCTGACTTCCCTAATTTAAAATTGGCAAGGATTATCTATGCTGAGAACAAAGAATTGTTTACCTCAGTAGAATCAATCCGTACACAAATCAGAGCCATACAAGGGCAATGTGGTAATGAAGGTACAATCAAAACCCACAAGCAAGGTCCAAGACCTTTAAATCCTTATAAACTCCCTGAGTCAGATGAGTCAACCTTTGAGCCTTATGTAATTAAAGCTAAAAGGATATTAGGCTTATTTGATATCCACGCCCCTTATCACTCTATAACTGCTTTAACATCTACTTTAGACTATGCTAAAAAGGAGAAACCTGATGCTGTTATATTAGGAGGTGACCTTTTTGACTTTCACGGTTTAAGTAGATTTCTAAGAGACCCAAGAAAGAAAGACTTTGCTACAGAACTATCTATTGGTTGCCAGGTTATAGAGGTTATTCAAAAGACTTTAGACTGTCAAATATACTTTAAGTTCGGTAACCACGATGAAAGATACCAGCACTACTTATGGCAGAAGTTAGGTGAGCTAAATGGTGTAGAGGACTTTGAGTTGGAGAACCTAATTAAGAAAAGAGTCACAGGTATTAAATTTATTACCGATAAAAGGATAATAAAAGCTAATGACCTAAATATAGTCCACGGTCACGAATTTGCCTCCTCTATTATAAGTCCAGTAAACATAGCAAGAGGGCTTTATTTAAGGGCTAAGGCTAATACTATCTGTGGCCACCATCATAGAAGTAGTGAGCATACAGAACAGAACATAGAAGGTAAGATAGTAACAACTTGGTCTGTAGGATGTTTATCAGAACTCCATCCTCAATATATGCCTATAAATTCTTGGAATCACGGATTCTGTATGGTAGATTTACACGGTTCCAAAGAGTTTGAGGTCCGTAATAAAAGAATTTGGAAAGGTCAAATCTTATGAGTCATAAAAACACACCCATCGTGAAAAAGAAGTTAGTAGAGTTACTAAAGGAATTGCCTGTCATAGAGAGACTAAACATATTAGAGCCACTTTGTGAAATATATAGAGCTGAGTCAAGACAAGAGGTGGAAAAAGATGTAAGAGAATGGACCAAGAAAAAGGGATTGCCGAGGATCAAGACGGACTATTAGATAGCTTCCAACTAAGTCCTCACGAGGACATTCAAGCCGCCTTACAAGCTATGGGGGTTATAGAGGATTTGGACCCTATTATAATGGAGTCTAATCAGGCTGAGATGGTTAGACAGATTAGGCTGATGGCTCTTAAAATCACTTATCAAGCCCTTTGGGAAATATACGAAGCCAATCTATATGCCTCCGAAAATAACAAATCCTCACAAGGTTGAACATAGAAAATTAGGAAGGGAGGGAGCTTGGGGGCTTGCCTGGACTACTCAGAATAAGATTAGCATTGATCCATCCCTTTCAGGTTATAGATACTTACTCTACTTATTACACGAGCATTTTCATTTAAAGCATCCTGATTGGTCAGAAACTAAAGTCAGAAAAGAATCATCTAAGACTGCCCGATTCTTGTGGCAAATGGGTTTTAGGTTGGTAGAGTTAAAATAAATTCCCTATCACATACATATTCTTACAGAGCTGAATTTTATCCTCTTTGCTCTTATTAGGAAAGAGTTTGTTAACCTCATCCCAAAAGGCTTTCTTTTCCTCTTTAGGCAGTGTTTCTATTGGTAGGAAGTCATTGTAGATTACTTGCAAAGACTCCTTTATAGGGTAATTATATAGGCTCATTTTAAGAATTAGAGCAAAGTTGTCATAAGACTCTTTGGCTATCCTTATGTGTAAGCTAATGACCTCATAATATAAGGCTCTACTCTTTGTCATCTAACCACTGTTTTACATAACAAATAACATATCCCCAAACTGCTCCTCCAATAAAAGCTACTATTAACATCTGATTTGCATTTGATTTAACCAAGTAAAGTCTTTGCCTATATTAGTCATAAAGTCAAAGGTTAGCATTACACACCCACACCTGCACTTATAATTGTCCTCCCCATAAGCATCTCTTAGTAACTGAATATCCTCTTTAGTAAAGATTCTTAGTAGGTTATTAGACTTCATAAAGTCATACCATTTACCCATATCCATAAAAGGTACTGAGTCAAATTTAGACTGATATTGCTTTAAGAGGTGGTCTAACTTTTCTAACTCTGTAGTAGGTTCTTTAATCAATTTAGGCTCTCTATAGCCTGTCTCAGTCTTTTGTAGGTTATGTCTTTCTTTATTGTTCATTGCCCATCTGTTAAGCCTCCTACTTAAGTCCCAGGTTTTCTCTTGTTCATATCTCATCTTAGTGTTAGACTTATTGGGTTCTGTCCAATAATCATAGAACTCTTGTTTCATCTGAGGACTAAAGGAGTATGGTTCTAATTCTCTCTTAAAGTCTGCAGCTCTCATTTCAATACTTTTCATAGTTTATACTTTGCATAGCTCCTCTATATCCGGTGAAGTCTTTGGTTGAGAATTTTAACCAAATATTCATTAGATTAAAGAGAAATATAAAAAACTTTTTTGTTTAACCTTTTAGGGTTTCTCTTTCACACAGCACCCATTTTTTCCTCTGCATCCGTGGGCAGGTTATCACGCAAGTCATTGAACTTCACCGTCAAGAGTTGTCAGGAGTAGGACATTGCTCTCACTTTGTGCGTAACATATCCAAATGAGCTGTCAAGTTATTATTTGTCTGCCCTCACAGACAGGGTAAAACTTGGGCAAAAACCTAAAATAAAAAACCTGCTGAGGTTTGGCGGCTACAGCCTCCCCCCAACAGGTTAGTAATTCTTTCAAACAAAGCACATTAAAGTGGTAGCCTCTTTGTTATAACAAATATAAGGAAAAAAAATCAATCTGCCAAAATTATTTTTCCTGTATGGTCTTTGAATAGGATATCTGTGTAAGACAATATTCTTTCATATTTCATAGTAATGCCTAATTCAGATGCTATGTCAATGACTTTTAAATAATATGGGTAAAATTGTGGGTCCTCAGTATTTATGTAATATTCTATTTTATGCCTATAAATAGACATTGTAGAGTGATCAGAGTAGCCGACTAATGGTGCAACTTCTACTAACTTTAATGGGCAGTATTTATATATAAAGTAAGACAAAGCCATTCTAATCTCTGATAGTCTTACCTTTTTACCATTTAAGTCTTTTATGACTTTACAATGATTTTTCCTTTTGCCCTTTTGTAGTCTTTCAATAGATATATTATAAAACTCACAAGTCTTATTTATTAGTTGTATTGCTTGGTCTTTGGTGTTCATATTGTTCTATGGCTTTAAATATTTGATAAACTACTTGTGGTACTATGGCATTTCCTCCTGCTTTGATTGATTCGTTTCTCCATTTAGGAAAGGTAATAGAGTCCAATCTGTTGGAAAGCCCATCATCTCCAATACAAATTGGGGAGACAGTTGGGAAGGTTTCCCATCCCCTATTTTCATTGTATCTTGAATGTAACTTGGTACATCTCCCATCCTCCCCTTTGTCAGTTTTATTAATCTCGCCAATCCTACACTCCCATCCTTTCCGTTCTGATTTACTTTTCTTGGTAATCCCGATGTCTCCCGATAAATATCGTTCTTTCCTATTATTGATCCTGTTGTTGCATCTGATGCCATTGGTGTCGGTAGCATTCCCATTGTCATTGCTCTTGTTAATGTTACTGAATGCATTGAGCCTTCCTTCACTTGTGTTGACTTCATTGTTGCTGTTGCATTGGTTGAATCCATTGCTGTTACAGTAGGCAACAAACCAAATTCTGTCCCTTCGGTGGGGTGCGTTGACGGAAACAGCTGGCAATAGAAACGGCCATACTTCGTACCCTTCAGCTTCCAAGTCAGATTGCACTTCGTGGAATACCAACCCTCCATTCCAATTAACAAGCCCGTAAACATTTTCGCCCACAACCCAACTTGGTTTAACCTCTCTAATTGCTCTAAGCATTTCCGGCCAGAGGTGACGGTCATCTTCTTTGCCAAGTCGCTTTCCTGCTTGGGAGTATGGTTGGCAAGGAAATCCTCCTGAAATAAGGTCAATTGTTCCTTCATATTTTGTAAAGTCTGTTTTGGTGATGTCAGTAAAAGATTCTGCATTAGGCCAATAGTATTTAAGGACTTTTTGACCAAACTCATTCCATTCACAATGAAACACATTTTTCCATCCCATCCACTCAGCCGCTAAGTCAAAACCTCCTATCCCACTAAAGAGTGATCCGTGTCTCATTTGGATAGTTTATAAGCTGCAAAAGTTTTGTTTTTTATTGTGACATAATCAGTCCAAATAGTATGACCTTGATTCCTTAAATCAGCTATCCTGGCGGCTAATCTAAAACAACCAAACATTTTAAGAGCTTGAATGGCTGTGAGTCTTTTACCTGTCTTTAGGTATTCATAAATCTTTTGTGTCTGTGTCATCTTTCATTTTTTAGTGGTGAGTAGAGGTGGGTTAATTTTTCAAATGTGTAGTCAAATCCGTGTCTTTCTAACTTATCGCATACCCATTCAAAGTCCTCCTCCAAATGGTGTATGGCGTGCTGTGGGAATAAAGTAGTCCTAATGATAGGGTCTTTTTTAGAGACAATCCCTATATATTGATTGCCCCATTTAAAACGGTAAGTGGTTATTAGTTCCATTAGTTTTAGAATTTAATGAGTAAGTTTTAATGATATAATTTAGGTCAGCCCTATCCCACTTATGGATATCATTTCTCATTTTCTCTAATTGCTCAACTTTCTTAATACCTATTTTCTTAATTAAGTTTTTCCTATAACCAATTAAGTGGAACTCATCAAAACCATTGCATCTTATACATTCCCCATTGACATTGTATTCATTAAACCTTAAAGCAGAGCCTCCCTTTACCGGCACATAGTGGCCAGCATTCATCTGATCCACAGGTAGAGTCCTAAAACAAGAGATGCAAGTAAAATAACCCTGTTTTGAGTCTCTTTCTCTTATCCAGGCATTAAAGACCTTTTGTGCTTTAGCCAATAGTTTGGGTAAGGTTAGACTCTTGCTCATAGATTTAATTCTGCTTTCTTGTAAGATATTATGGTTCTAATTCCCTCTAATTGGTGAGTAGCAGAGGCATTGATTCTATCTGCCCAATTGACTAAGTAGTTAATATTTTTAGCACCACTACCTACAAACTTATTTACTAAACTTGGGGATAATTTTCTATCCAACTCTTGTTCCATAGCTTGTAAGAGTCCTTTATTAACTATGTCATCTTGGATAAACTTAGCCTGAGCAAGTAACTGACCTGACTTAGCAATTAAGATGTTTAAGTATTCAATCCTATCTAATAAGTCCTGTGGTTCAAGTCCAGCAGGGGTCTCTAAATAGGCTTGCATCTTAGAAAGGGAGGTCTCCAAGTCCGTTGTTGTCATCTTTAGGTTTATAAGTGTCCACAATAGTATTCCAGCCTTTGCCATCTTTTCTTTCTGTAATGGCTAACTTTAATTGTTTTTGATCCTTATAGTCAGTCATAACCTCAGGGTTAGCTTTTAGCCACTCAAATAACTCTTTAGGGTTAATTATTAGTTGGCCTTTAACAAAAGAAGGGGCATTTTCTTTAGGTGCAAATACCCTAACACCTTGTGGGAATTTTGTCATTTTACTTTAAATTTACTGTGATTGATGTGGTTGAACTCTTTGCTGGTGGGTATAAGGTAACTACCTCATCCTCTAATAAAGTTTGAACACCCTGGGCAGGGATAGCCTTTAAATACTTTTCCCTTGCTTTTAACTCATCTTCTATTACTGTAAGTTGGGCTTTTAGTTTGTTATAGGTAGGATCATTACAAACTGAGTAGTCATATTTAACACCCATTTCCTTAACCTCAAATCTTGCGTTAAAATGCTCAAAGGTCTTACCATACTTTGCAGCCTCATCTAAGGTCATTGATTTGTAGTCAGGGTCACTTGTAATATTCTTTATGACCTCCTCCATACATTTAACCTGGTAATGTATCTTTAAAGGGTCTGAATGACCATCTTTTATCCCTTTTATGACACTTTGTGCAAAAGCTTGCCTTTCAGCTTTAGTGGTCTCAAAAATGCTTAAATCGGTGGTGGTGATTAGGTTCATTTTACTGTCTTTTTGATGTGTTTGGAAATATCTTTTTGTGAAGGATTGACCATTTGGTCAAGAGGTTTCTGCACAGCCTCTAATCTATACTGAATAGCTTGATATCTTTTATAATCAGTACAAGTCTCAATAGTAGTGAGGGCAATCTCTTTATCTGCATCATCTAATGTGGAACTAAAGACTAAGTCTCTTAGTATCTTTCTTTCATCCTCTGTAGGACCATCAGGCTCCTTATTAAAGTCCATCTCCTCTGCTGGAGTAGCCTCAAAGCCTGCAGCTTTCATTAACCAACTTAAAATATTCCTAAAGGCTTTACCGGTAGCTCTTGTCTGAGCCATTGAACAAATTGCATACTCATCCCAAGTTCTTTTATTGCCCTCTTTATTAGAGCAAATGGCAAAACCTCTACTAACAACTGATCCATCAGCAATCCTAATAACTTCTACTGTGGCTGAGTATTTAACCTCAGAGTCAGAGGATATGTTTTGGACAGATTGAATAATAGGGATTAGACCTAACTGTGAGCCTGCAAACTGCCAAGACTCCACAAGTGGATAGCTTTTCCCTTTGATGTTAACTGTTAACTTTTGCTCTTTTACGAACCGTTGCAATTCGGCAGCAAGCTGCAAAGTTTGTGCAGGCTTACTTAAATCGTACTGAATTAGCTCTGACATTGTGTGGTGTTTATTAATGAATAAATATACTTAATCCATTCATTGAAATCTTTGGGTGGGTTGGGTGGATATGTTGTTTTCATAGTGGTGTTTTTAAAAATGCCCCCCAAGTAGAAACAAGGGGGTGATTGCTTGCCATATGAGAAAAAAACCTACTTAAATTCTGAGGGTTGATAAGACTTAGGAAATGCTTTGATTGCTTCATTAATAGCATACTCACACCCACAATGGAATAGAGTCATTGCTACAATGTTGATGTTGTTAGGGTCAATCTCAAAAGAGATTTTGCATCCTTTGTCTGAGTTAGTAATAACTACGGGAACATCAAGATGTTTAGAAATGATTGATGCTCTGTCTGAGTCGGAGAAAAATTCAATTTTCATTTTGATTAGTTTTAAAAGTTAAGCACAAAATTGATCTTGTAAAAGGCCTACAATGTAGGCAACTGCTAAGAGTACAATCAAGAGTTTAATCTGTGGTTTCATAATATTAAGTGCGTTGTAGAGTCGCACCCCTCTGGTTTATTTAGAATCTAATTTCGTGTCCTTCCCAATGCGATTTGTTTTCTTCGTAAGATTTAGGATTTTCAAGGCGTTCAATTTCCCTACTAATTAAGAAAGCCGATTTATCTCTTTGGGATTGCTCAAAGAAATTGCGTGGCATTTCATTGTAAAGATTTTCAAGTTGTGTTTTAAGTGCTTGTAAAGTTTCCATTTTGTTTGTTTTAATCGTTTTATAAATCGTTGACATCACAAATATAGGACTTATACACAATTACCAAAAATATTTTTCATATATTTTTTTAGCCTTTATGTTTGCAATATGGAAAATAAGAGAACAGGAAGGAAGCCTAAACCTGCACATCTTAAAGTGCATATGGTAGCCGCTTACCTTACATTAGAGCAGAAAGAGATGATAATCAATCAGTTTGGTAGTCTCACAAATGCAGTAAAACAACACATTTTAAGCAAATTAAGGCCAAATGGATATAGTAATAGCTTTGGGGACCGGAAGCCGCTGGATGGACAATGAGCTGAGATATGCTCTGAGGTCAATAGAGGCTTATTTGGAGGGTTTTGATGGAAAGGTAGTCTTGGTGGGTGAAAAGCCTAAATGGGTCCGTAATGTCCACCATATTGCCTTAGAGGATGTGCCTGGCAGAAAGAACTTTAGCATCTTTCAAAAGATAGTCACAGGATCAGAATGGATAGACTCAGATGACTTTATATTTTGGAATGATGACCACTTTCTTTTAAAGCCATTACACATTAAAGACTTTAAGTTTTGGTATGACCAAGACTGCCACTATTATGCCCATAAAGCCACAGGACTCTACAAGAAAGCCATAACCAACACCAACAACCTACCTGGAAAGAATAATTACTATACAGACATCCACACCCCTATCATCTACAACAAGCACAGATTTGCCAAATTAATACACTTACCGTGGAAACAAGAGTTTGTAATTAAATCAGCCTACACTAAAAATGAGGATGGCCCATTTGAAAGAATGGAGGATTTAAAAATTAACAGATTTTATACAGTCAATGAATGGATAGGCAAGACTTATAATAGACTATTTTTTTCAATTGGTTCCTATGCAGTCAATAATGACTTTAAGGTATTTATCAATCAACTTTATCCAAATAAATCACAATGGGAAAACTAATTTGGAACATTAAGCACTATTTAATTTATGGCACATTAGCCTATACTCTATATGCTTTGGTTTGCATCATCTACTTTTTTAAAGACATCTATGAGAATATTTATCCAAAGTCCAAACATTAACTCACCACACGGTGGTATTAGGGTTATAAATGAATGGGCAAACCGTTTAGAAGGTTTTGGGCATAGGGTTGTCTTGTACAATCAAGCTGGTGCATTAAGATGTACTTTGCAAGAGATTAAATGTAAGATTGTAAATACTACTAATCTTATAGCCAAGTCAGATGTCTTGATAGTAACAAGTCCACACGGTGCTTTTTTATTAGATAAAGATGTGCCTAAGAAGTTTGTATTCCTACAAATGTTAGAGCATTTGTTTAACCCAACTAATGCAAAGTTTTTCAATAATGCTATAGCCCTATATAAGACTCATCATCCAATCATCTCAATCAGCCAATGGAATATTAGAGTTCTACAACATCAGTTCCACAGAACAAGACCCATTCATTATGTAGGCAATGGTATTAACTTAAATGACTTCCCAATATCCTATAAACCTAAAGACTATAGGACAATCTTATTAGAATCACCTGAGCCAACTAATTATACTAAAGACACAGAAAGACTTGCCATACAAGTTGCCAAAGTCTTAAAAGAAAGAGGATATATCATAAAAGGTTTTGGATTAAAAGAACCTAAGGACAGAATATTTGATGAATTTGTGTTAAAGCCTGATCTAAAGACAATGAATAGACTTTATGAGGAAGCAACACTTTTACTAAAGGCTACTAAATATGATGCAAGGTCCACAGCTCCATTAGAGGCTGGCACAAAGGGAACAGTAACAATAAGAGCCATAACTGAGGGTGATGATGACTTAAATGAGACTAATTCATTCAAAGTAGGTTATTCGGTGGATAAACTGTATGATGCTACAATGTTTGCTTTAACTCATCGTGACCAATTAGATCAGAGGGCAGATGCAATCAGAGAATATGTAAAGACCCACACCTGGGATTATTGGATGCAAAAAATTAATCAAATAATATGTCAAGAGTCTTAATTGTTCTTTTAGAATACTATGAACCTGACTTTCAACAGACAGTCAAGTGTGTAGAAGATACAGACCTACCATTTGAAGTAGTAAGTAGGGATGGAGTAGGTAATATGTCAAGAGCCTACAATTCAATCCTTATGGACCCTTTATGGAAAGCAGATTATCTGTGGTTTGTTAGTAACATAACTTTTGATCCGGAGGTTCCGCATAAGTTAGCACACGAAATGGCTAAAGGTGAATGGGCGGCCTTACATCCTACAATGTCATCATCAGATCATAGATTCCAATGGCCTATTAAAGACTTTCAAGGCACTAAAGAAACACCATTTGTAGAATGGACAGCCCCAATGGTTAATGCTGAGGTATTTAGTGATAACCCTTTAGATGAGATGTTAGCTTATTACTATATGGACCTTGATTGGTGTTATAGAGTAAAAGAAAAAGGGTATAGAGTAGGGGTACACTATGGCACACAGATTGGACACACTTATCTAAGAAACAAAGAAGGACATCCTATAAGAGCAATAAGGAGTCAACTAAGAAACTATTGGACACCCATAAGTCAAAGACATATGACTGAAAAATATGGGAAAGATTGGACAACTAAACTATGGCCTAAGTAGTAAAGAATAACTTGACAACTGAAATATATGACACACACAGAACTCAAAGGAATTTACCACGAACTTGCTTTTTGGCAACAATTTGTAAAGACAGACCGATTCCTAAATGGATGGGTTAAGAAAATACAAACCCCTGAGTTACATCAAGAGGTGGCAGACTTTATCAAAAGTGTTCCACACGAAACTGTATTAGATGTCGGATCAGGAGTAGTCTCTATTCTCAATGGCTTAGTAATTGTCAGGGCTGTAGACCCATTAGGAGACCTTTACAGGCTTATTTTTGATTATGATAGACACAAGGTTCATCCTCCTATGGCCTTTCCTGCTGAGGAGTTACCTTTTAAAAATGAGTATGACATTGTACATATAAGCAATGCCATTGACCATACCCAAGACCCTTATAAAGCCTACAATGCCCTATTAAAAGCAGTAAAACCTGGAGGATACTTAATTATTCAAGGTTTTGAGAATGAGGCAACCTTTGAAAATTGGCAAGGATTTCATCAAAATGACATCTTTGTAGAGGAGATTTGGGATGACAGCAAAGACTACTTACTAAGACTTAAAAAAGGTGATGGCTATATTGAAACCATAGGACAAGACCCCTATAAGGTCATACAAAAGACCATAGGAGACAAAAGGTGGTTTATTTGGATAGTAAAAAAGTAACTTATGACAATCTGTGTAGATGTAGATGGGGTCCTTACTGATGGCAAGATATGGGTAAACCATCAAGGGGAAATCATTAAGTCATTCAATAACAAAGACTTAGGAGCAATAAAAGAACTTTTGGCTATGGGTTTTCAAGTCCATATAGTCACAGCCTCCTCTTGGCCAGGATCAGACTATTACCTAAAAAGGTCCGGTGCAGAGATACACCATATTAGAAACAAGGAGTCCATACCTTTTGACTACCAAATAGCAATAGGAGACTCAGCCTGGGATATTCCTATGCTTAATAAAGCCAAATATTGTTTCTGCCCATCAGATGCTTCAAAAGAGATAAAGGAGTTAGATGGTGTTCATATATTAGAAACAAAAGGAGGTCAAGGGGTAATGTTAGAGATGGTAAGAATACTTACTGAGTGGAATCCTAAGTTGTGAATAAGTATTTTTGCTAATATGGATAAAATTGATTATATTTGGTAGTGATTAGTAAAGTTAGGAAATAGATACAGCCCTTAGTCATTAGTTTGGCTAAGGGTTTTTATTTATGATAAAAAGAGTCCCCAAGTCTGAGATGCCCTGTAATAAGCCAATGAAAAGCTGGCTTAAAGGAAAGAAGAAGGTAGTTAAGGCTTGTGAGAATGGAGTAGAAAAGATAATTCACTTTGGAGACTCCTCAATGAAAGACTTTACTCAGCACAAGTCTAAGACAAGAAGAAAGTCCTACTGTGAAAGATCAGGAGGCATCAAAGGAACAGACACCAAACTAAGTGCAAACTATTGGTCAAGAAAGGTCCTTTGGAAATGCGGTAAAATGGGAAAGCAATGAGTTGCGGATGTAAGAAAATGGGTAAGAAGAAAAAGAAGAAGTAATGCCCTACAAATCAAAAGCACAAGCCGCCTACTTTAACATCAACAAGAAGAAACTTGAAAAGCAAGGTGTTAATGTAGATGAATGGAACAGAAAGTCTAAAGGTAAGAAACTACCTAAGCGAAAGAAATAAATGTCATCACTCAGCACAATAGATTGGGACCTTGTAGGAGAATACCTGGAGGCAGGTTGCTCAGGGGTTGAAATAGCCGCTAAACTTGGAATGCACGAAAACACTCTGTATCAACGATGTAAGTCGGATTTGGATAAGGATTTTGTGGCATTTAAACAAGAAAAGCAAGCCTCAGGAGATAGCATCCTAAGAAAAGTCCAATATGAAGCAGCAATTAAAGATAAAGACCGTGCTATGCTTATTTGGTTAGGCAAGCAAAGATTAGGTCAGAAAGAAAAAGCAGAACAAGACATAAAGGTTGAGGGTGGCATAAATATCACATTTAAGCCAGCCAATGAAGGAAGTAACGGTTAGATATACTAAGGTCTTTGAATGGAATTTAGAGGCTTATAAAGCCAAGTCCTACCGAGTGATTGCCAATCAGGGATCAACAAGGTCAGGCAAAACTTATTCCATATCACAGCTTTTAGCTCTTTACATACCGATAAAGGAAAAGGTCACGATTTCGGTGGTTAGCCCTTCTCTACCTCACTTAAAAAGAGGAGCAAGAAGGGATATTTTACAAATCTTAGAGGATGCACAAATCTACTCAGATGAGGCATTTAATAAGACTGACAATGTTTACCACTATCCTAATGGGTCTTACATTGAGTTCTTTGGTGCTGAGGATGCTGGCAAGGTTAGAGGTCCAGGTAGAGATATCCTTTACATAAATGAGGCAAATCTTTTACCCCACTCAATCTACCAACAATTAGCCCTAAGAACTAAGCAGACAATCTTTTTAGACTTTAACC
>Ga0315907_10005226_pt1 | contig 14226 bp, 14 predicted proteins | sample LakEriMetagenome_3_FD_203525 | JGI IMG/M metagenome (GOLD analysis project Ga0315907, IMG submission 203525) | Freshwater fungal communities from buoy surface, Lake Erie, Ohio, United States - Buoy 12 MA123 | ecosystem: Environmental > Aquatic > Freshwater > Lake > Lake biofilm | place: USA...
GGGCGGGGTGACGGCGTAGCGCACGGCGATATCGACCGCATCGCGCGCGAAGTCGACGAGCCGAATTTCGGGGCGCAGCACCACATCAATTTCAGGATAGAGCGCATGGAATTTCGGCAAGCGCGGCAAGAGCCAGTTTAGCGCAAAACTCGGCAGTGTGCTGACCGTCAAACGCCCGCCGCGCGGGCGCGCGCGCAGCGTTCGCGTGGCGCCAACGAGTGTCGCAAAGCCGGCCTCGAGTCCGGGCAGATAGGCTTGGCCCGCATCGGTGAGGGCGAGCCCGCGCGCCAGACGCCGGAACAACGGCAGCCCTAGCTGCTGTTCGAGGCTCGCGACTTGCTGGCTCACGGCCGCGGGTGTGACTCCAAGCTCGCGCGCGGCAGCGGCAAAACCGCCGGTGCGGGCGGCAGCTTCAAAGGCACGCAGAGCGTTCAGGGGCGGCAGCGGGTGAACCATATGGCTTATTATATCTAAGCCTAGCGTTCGGAAAACTGGTTTGCGCAAACACAGCACTTGGGCGAAAAAGATCGGCAAACAGGAGGCAGGCATGGAACTCACGCTCTACGACACCCCCTATTCCGGCAATTCCTACAAATGCCGCCTGATGCTGCACAAGCGCGGCTTGGCCTATCGGCGCATCACGGTCGACATCGACAAGGGCGAAAGCCGTACGCCGGAGTTTCTGGCGCTGAACCCGAACGGGCGCGTACCGCTGCTCGTGCTGCCGGACGGCACGGCACTCGCCGAATCGAACGCGATCCTGGCGTGGCTGGCACGCGGCTCCGCGTATCTGCCCGACGAACCGGTCGCGTTTGCGCAAACGCTGCAATGGCTGTTCTTCGAGCAATACAGTCACGAGCCCAATATCGCGACCGTGCGCTATTGGCTCACGCACAATGTCGAGATCACGCCCTATCGCGAGCTTGCGATCGCACACAAGCGCGAGCAGGGGGTGGCAGCCTTGCAGGTGATGGAAACGCATCTGCAAACGCATGCGTTTTTTGTCGGCACAGCGCCGACCATCGCCGACATCGCCCTTTACGCCTACACGCATGTCGCCGAAGAGGGCGGCTTTTCGCTTGAGCCCTATCCGCAGATAAGAGACTGGCTTGCGCGCGTGGCGGAAGATGCCCCGCATATTCCGATCGATGCTTGAGGGTGGCGAGGCTTAGCCTTACCAAGCCTCAGCTTGTGCGCAGGCGCCGCTCGGCAACGCTGCGCGGCAGCAGGATCCACGCGCGCCCGGTCGAGCGCATGCGCCCGGCTTGCTCGGCCGCAAGTTCGCCCGCGCCCCAGAACACGTCGCCGCGCACGGGCCCGCGAATGGCGCCGCCCGTGTCTTGCGCCATCAACAGACGACGTACGCGGCGCGCGGCGTCGAGAGGGTCATCGGCATCGAGAAAAACCGGCACGCCCATCGGCAGGAACGTGCGATCGACGGCAAGCGAACGGCCCGGCGTGAGGGCAACGCCCTCGCTGCCGAGCGGCCCCTCGCCCTCGATCGTTCGGAAAAACACGTAGGACGGGTTGGCGTTGCGCAATTCGGCCGCTTGCGCCGGGTTCGCGGCAAGCCACGCGCGGATCGACTGCATCGAAACGTTTTCGCGCGCCATCAAGCCGCGTTCGATTAGCACACGGCCGATCGGCACGTAAGGATGGCCGTTCTGGGCAGCAAAACCGACGCGCACGACGCGCCCGTCGTCGAGTCGCACGCGGCCCGAGCCTTGGACCTCGAGGAAAAACGCATCGTCGGCACTGTCGACCCACAGGATCGGCCGCGCGCGATTGCCGAGTGCTCCGCCAACGATGGCAGCGCGCGGCTCGTAGGGCCGCAAGACGCCGCCCTCGACACGGCCTGCCAGACGCTGACCGCGCAGCTCTTCGCGGAACGCGCCAAGATCGATCGTGACGAGATCGTCGGGCCGGCCCAACAACGGCACCGTATGGCGTTGCGTGCGCACAAGGCTGCCGCGCAGCTCGGGCTCGTAATAGCCCGTGAACAGGCCCTCGCGCACGTCGTTGTTCGAGAGCGCAAACGGCATGAATTCGCGCTCGAAGAATGCCCGCGCCGTCGCGGGCGAAAGCGTCGGCAGGGCCGCACAGGCAGCACGCCAATCGGCAACCTGGCCGCCCAGCGCATCCGGCCCCACGGTCTGCGTATCGGCAAGACGGGAAAGGCGTGCACAGGTGCGTATGAACGCCGGCAACACCTCTTCCACACGGTCGGCATTCCAGCCCGGCAGATCGGCAAAGCGAGCCTGCGAAAGCACCAAGCGCGGTGTGGGCTGTTCCGGCGCTGGGGCTGCCGGTGCAGGTGCCGGCGCGCGTACGACAGGCGTGGGCGCGGCGGCACAGCCCGCAAGCAAAAGCGCAAACAGGAAGGCGGCCGCACGCATCGCCGGCAGGCGGTTTAAGCGGCGTCCTCGGTGCGGATCAGCAGCCAGTTGGGATCGCGGCTGCGCGTGTCGCGCGCGAAGGTCCAAAGGTCGGTAAGCTTCGTCACGCTTGCCGCCTCGCCGTCGATCGCTTGGCCTTCGGCATCGCGCAGCACATTGACCTGTTCGGTCACGAACTTGACTGTGACTTCGGCGAAGCGGCCGGCCATGCGCAAACCTGCGATGTCGGCACTCTGGATGCCGACCAACGTCGTCTCGAGCGTCTGTTTGGCGGTTTGGCGGCTCTGGATGGCACCGGCAAAGCCCGAATAGACGTCCGGTGCCAGCAGGGGCTTAAGCGTCTGCGTATCGCCTTGGGCGTAGGACATCAAGATCATCTCGAACGCACCGCGTGCGCCCTCGACGAATTCGGCCGGCACGAAGCTCGGGTCGGCGCGGCGGATCTCTTCAAGCCCGAGCTGCAGGGCCGGGTCGTTCAGAACGATCTTGGCAGGCGCTTCCGGGGGACGAGCGGCGCCCGGGAACGGCGTGACATTGTCGGGGATCTGCTCGGCGCGCTCGGTCGTCAAATCGGCCGGGCGCTCAGGCGGGCGCCGGTTCCAGCGCTCGGCATCCTCGGCCCCCGTGCGTTTGCCCAAAATGCTGCGCAAGCGCAGCACCAGGAAGGCCGCAACCGCTGCAAAGAGCAAAATGTCCATAATTGCCATCGTGTCCATCCAAATCGGCGTATTTGCCGTCGTTTTTGCCGCACGTTTTTGCGGGCGCTTTAGCAAGTGCGTTTGCAGGTGCGACAACAATAAATAAGGGCGCGAGAGCACAGGAACAAGCGCCTTGGCCGGGATTCTTGCAATCGGGCGGCTAAAGCGCCATTTTCCAGCTCGAAATGCTGCTCGTGCGCCATGGCCAGTCCGAATTCAACGCGGTTTACGCGCGAACCCGCGTCGATCCCGGCATTCCGGACCCGAAATTGACCGACGAGGGCCGCCGCCAGGCGCTCGAGGCCGCGGCCAAGCTCGCGGCGCACGGCGTGACGCGCATGCTGGCCAGCCCCTACACACGCGCCATCGAAACCGCCGAGATCATCGCGCGCAGCCTTGGCGTGGGCGTCGGCATCGAACCGTTGGTCCGCGAGCGGGCGGCCTTCCATTGCGACATCGGCACACCGCGCGACACGCTCCAAAGCCGCTTTCCGGCGCTCGATTTTGCGCATCTCGAGGATCCATGGTGGCACGATCATGTGACACTCGGCTTCGACGAAAGCGAGGCCCAGATCCATGATCGCGGGCGGCTTTTCCGCAGCCGGGCAGCCCTGCTGCCGGACCGCGACACGGTGGCGGTTGTCACACATTGGGGTTTCATCCGCGCCGTGACCGGCATCGAGGCCAAAAACGCCGAGATTTTGCGTTTGAGCTTCGCCGAGAACTGAGCAGGGGGATTGAGCAAGGGGCGGACTTCATGTTACGCGCCTGTCTCGTTTCCTCCGACCGGAGCTCGCCTTCCCATGACAAATCCCGCCGCCCCCGCCGAAGGCCCGGTTTTCGCGGTCCTGACCCAGTATCTTAAGGATCTGTCGTTCGAGAGCCCGCGCGCTCCCGATATCTTCCTCGCGCAAGACAAAAACCCGCAAGTGACCGCCGACGTCAAAGTTGAAGCGCGTCCGCTGGGCCAGGACGTGTACGAGGTCGAGCTTTCGATTGAGGCGAAGGCCATGACCGGCGAAGAGCCGGTTTTTGTGATTGAGTGCCTTTACGCCGGGGTGTTCCAGCTTTCGGGCCTCGGCCAAGATCATCTCGGGCCATTCTTGATGATCGAATGCCCGCGCATGCTGTTCCCGTTTGCGCGCAACATCGTGGCGGATTCGACACGCGAAGGCGGTTTCCCGCCGCTGCTGCTGCAGCCGGTGGATTTCGTCGAGCTCTACCGCAAACGCATTGCGGCCCAAGAACCGCCGCCGGCACCGTCGGCGCAGGGGCCGACGTCGAAAATCATTCTGCCGAACTGAGCGCGCGTTCGCTCAAGCGTTCCAAAGCGCATTTTTGAGCTTGGCGACCGCCGCCTGATGGGCGGCGAGCTCGGCCTCGCTCGGGGCGAAGATGCGTGCTGGCCGCGCGACTGCGGCCGGCACGGGAGCCGACAGTTCGGGTGCGGCACCGGCGGCGGGCTTTTCGCCCAACGCCATGCCGACTTGGCGGCCGCCGAGCAGCTCGAGATAGACTTGTGCGAGCAGTTCGGAATCGAGCAACGCGCCGTGCAGCGTGCGGTGCGTATTGTCGATGCCGAAACGTTTGCAGAGCGCGTCGAGCGAGGCGGGTGCGCCTGGAAATTTGCGCCGTGCCATCTGCACCGTGTCGATCGCGCGCGTAATGGGGATGCGCTCGAAATTCGCGCGCCGCAATTCGGCGTTGATGAAGCCGATATCGAATTCGGCGTTGTGGATCACGAGTTTCGATTCGCCGATGAAGTCGAGAAACTCGGACGCGATCATCGAAAAGAGCGGCGCACCCGCAAGCTTGGCATTCGACAGGCCGTGCACGGCGACCGCCTCGGACGGCACTTCCATTTCGGGATCGAGCAGCGTGTGGAATTTCTGCCCGGTCGGCAGATGATTGACGAGTTCGATGCAGGCGATCTCGACGATGCGCTGGGTTTTGGGATCGAGGCCGGTGGTCTCGGTATCGAGGACGATTTCGCGCATCAGAAAACCTGCCGTCGTTGCGGGGATGTCCTCGCCAGTCGTAGCGCTTTTTTGAGCGCGCGCAAGGTTGCTAGAAGCCCAAGGCCCGATATCGCGACCATATCGGCGCGCCGACGCTTGACGGGGTCCGGCATTTGGCGGGCGAGAATACCCGCGAGCTTTTCTTGCGTCATGCCGGGGCGGGCGAGGGCGCGCTGGCGCTGCAGCATCGCCGAAGCCGATACGACGACGACAAAATCGCAGCGCCGCACCGACGCTGTTTCGAGCAACAGCGGCACATCGAGGCACACGACACGGCGACGATTGCGCGCATGCGTCGCCACGAAGCGGCGGCCGGCATTTGCGGCCAGCGGATGCAAAATAGCCTCAAGCCGCCGCAGAGCAGAGGGGTCTGCGAAGACCTGCTTGCCCAAGTGCTGCCGATCGATAGCGCCCCTGGCTTCGACACCCGGAAACGCAGCTGCGACCGGCGCCACACCCGCTCCGCCAGCGGCCAGCAATGTATGGATCGCCGCATCGGCATCGTGGACGGGGATGTGCAAACGGCGCAGCAGCCGGGCGGCCGTCGATTTGCCCATCGCGATCGAACCCGTGAGCCCGAGAACGCGCATGGCGATCGCTAGTCCGGCACGACGCCGTTGGCCCGCAGGAAACCTAACAGCGGCAACAGCGGCAAACCGAGGATCGTGAAAAAATCGCCGTCGACGCGCGAAAACAGCTGCGCGCCGAGACCTTCAAGCTGATAGGCGCCGACCGACAGATACGCATTTTCGCCGGCTGCATCGAGATATCGCTCGATGAAAGCAGCCTCAAGCGGGCGCATGGTAAGGCGGGCCGCTTCAACATGGTGCCAAACGCGCGTGCCGTTGCGAATCGCAACGGCCGCGGTTTCCAAGCGATGCGTTTTGCCAGCCAACGCCTGCAGATGGGCAACCGCATGCGCGCGGTCGGCCGGCTTGTCGAACCATACGCCGTTGCAGTCGAGCATTTGGTCCGAGCCAATCACAATCGCCCCCGGATGGCGCGGGGCGACGCGACGTGCCTTGCTTTCGGCAAGCTTGATTGCCACGTCGGCAGCACTCGCACCCTCGGCCTGCATCGCACGCTTGATTTCGTCTTCGTCGATGCGCGCGGCATCGGTCGCGAAGACGAGCCCGGCTTTTTCCATCATCGCCCGGCGGAACGGACTTTGCGAAGCAAGCACCAAAGGCGGAGCGGTTTCATGTACCAGTGTGGTCACGTTGGCAGTCCTGCTTTGTCGCGCCGTTCCTGGACCATGGCAATGATCGCAGCCGACGTTTCTTCGATCGAGCGGCGGGCAACGTCGATGACCGGCCAACCGCGGGCCGTGAAAAACCGACGCGCTTCGACGACTTCGCTGCGCACTTTTTCGAGATCCGTATAGTCCGTCTCGCGGCTTTCGTTGAGCATGTTCAAACGGTTTCGGCGCAGCTGCACGAGGAGATTCGGATCGTTTGTGAGACCCACGAAAAGTGGACCGTTTTCCTTGGCGTGCAAGCTCTCGATTTCGTCGGGCAGTTTGACGCCGGGCACAAACGGCACATTGGCCGCCTTGTAGCCGCGATTGGCGAGATAGATGCAGGTCGGCGTTTTTGACGTGCGCGAGACGCCGACCAGAATCACTTCGGCATCGCCAAGCCCGTGCGCGGACTGGCCGTCGTCGTGCATCATGACCCAGTTAATCGCATCGATGCGGCGGAAATAATCGGCATCAAGCGCATGCTGGCGGCCCGGCAAATTTCGCGTCTTGAGTTTGAGATAATTGGAAAGTGCACCCATCGTCGGATCGAGAACGGGCAAGCACGGCGTACCCAAGCGACGGCAGCCGGCTTCGAGCATGCCGCGCGTGCGTTCTTCGATCAGCGTGTAGAACACGATACCGGGATTGGCTTCGATGCCGGCGAGAACTTTTTCGAGCTGGCGTTCGGTGCGAATCATCGACCACATATGTTCGATGGGTTCGATGTTTTCGAACTGCGCCAAACATGCGCGCACAACCCCGTTCAACGTCTCGCCGGTCGCATCGGAAACGAGGTGAAGATGGAAACGCTGCATCTGGGGATTACACGCATAACCGGGGTAACAAGGGGTTTCGTCCACAGGCTCGAAAATTCGTCCGCAACGTTGGTACAGGTCAAGCGACCCTTGTACACGCCGGGACAAGTGGCCACGGTTTAGACCAGGATCGGGGATAAATCGACCAAAGCCTTTTATCCCCGGTTTGCAAAAACCGGTTTTCCCGCACAAAACTGGCTCGCCGACGTAACTTTGCGCGCTATCTTCTACAAACAGTACCGCAATCGATCCACAATCAGCCGATCGCGCAGGCGGCGCGCATAACGTGTGGGATAGATGGCCCTCCCCACGATCCACAGGCACCCACTATCCTCAACTACCTTGTTTTATTTAAGATTCTTAAATGGTAGAGGGGGAGCATCGCAGCTACACTCGCACCTCAACGATCCTCGAACGAGCAGCCCCGCAATGCCGAAAGACCCGACCAATCAAAAACCGTTCCTGCGCGCTTTGCGAGGCGAAGTCCAAGAACGGCCATGTTTTTGGCTGATGCGCCAAGCTGGGCGGTATTTGCCCGAATATCGGGAAACACGCGCCAAGGCCAATGGGTTCGTCGATTTGTGCCTGCGCCCGGATCTCGCAACTGAGATCACCTTGCAGCCGCTGCGCCGCTACCACATGGATGCCGCGATCCTTTTTTCCGATATTCTGATGGTGCCGTATGGGCTTGGCCAGCCTTTGAGCTTCAGGGAGGGCGAGGGTCCAGTTCTCGAGCCGGTGCGCGATGCAGCTGCCATTGATCGGCTTGTGGAAAATCTTGGCAGCTTCGATGCCAAAGTCGCGCCGATTTACGAAACCGTGACGCGCGTGCAGGCGGGTTTGCCGGCGACGACGGCGCTGATCGGTTTTGCAGGTGCACCATGGACGGTTGCAACGTACATGGTCGAGGGCGGGACGAGCAAAGATTTCGCCAATGTGCGCCTGCTCGCCTATCGCGACGAAGCCGCGTTTGCGCGCCTCATCGATCTGTTGGTAACCGCGACCATTGGCTATCTCAACCGTCAGGTTGAGGCCGGTGCCGAGGCGCTGCAATTGTTCGATACTTGGGCCGGCGTTTTGCCCGAAGGCGAATACCGCAAATGGGTAATCGCACCGGCGACGAAGATTGTTGCCGGCGTGCGCGCCAAACATCCGAACGTGCCGATCGTATTTTTCCCGAAGGGCTCGGGTTTGCTCTATCGCGAGGCGGCTGCGATTCCGGGCGTGGATGCGCTCGGCCTCGACACGTCGGTGCCGCTTGCCTTCGCGCAGGAGCTGCAAAAGCTCAAAACCGTGCAAGGTAATCTCGACCCGATCGCACTTTGCGCCGGCGGCCCGGCCTTGACCGGTGCTGCAACACGCATCTTGGATGCGCTGGGCAAAGGCCCGTTTGTGTTCAATCTCGGCCACGGCGTCATTCCGCCCACACCGCCTGCCAATGTCGCCGAACTTGCCGCGTTGATCGGCAAGTGGCGCGCCAAAGCCGCTTAAGCGCTCGACAAAAGCCCGCGCGCGCAAGGATCAATTTGGCGATGGAAAGAACGGCGATCGTATTGTTCAATTTGGGCGGCCCCGACAATCAAGCCGCCGTACAGCCGTTTTTGTACAATCTGTTTTCTGATCCTGCGATCATCTCGCTGCCCAATCCGTTGCGCTGGCTTGTGGCCAAGCTCGTCTCCAAACGTCGGGCGAGCAAAGCGCAGGGTATTTACGCGCAGATGGGCGGCGGTTCGCCCATTCTGCCGAACACAAACGCGCAGGCGCGCGCACTTGAAACCGCCCTTGGCGACCTTGGCGGCAATGTCCGCTGCTTTCCGGCAATGCGCTACTGGCACCCGCTGACCGACGAGACGGCAAAAGACGTTGCCGCGTTCAAGCCCGACAGCATCGTGCTGCTGCCGCTCTATCCGCAGTTTTCGACGACGACAACAGGTAGCTCTAAAAAAGCCTGGGACGTGGCGGCCGCGCGCATTGGGCTCAACGTGCCGACGCGCTTTGCGTGTTGCTATCCGCAACAGACTGGCCTCATTGAAGCGCTGGCGGATCTTGTTGCCGCCAAGTATCGCGAAGCGGCCGCGCACGGCAAACCCCGCGTACTGTTTTCGGCGCACGGGCTGCCGAAGAAAGTCGTAACGGGGGGCGATCCCTATCAAGTGCAGGTTGAAATGACAGCGGCACGGGCTGCCGAAAAGCTCGGCATCGCGGATCTCGACTGGACTGTGTGCTACCAAAGCCGCGTGGGTCCGCTCGAATGGATCGGCCCTTACACGGAAGACGAAATCGAGCGGGCGGGTTCGGACAAAGTGCCGGTCGTGCTCGCCCCCATCGCGTTCGTGTCTGAGCATTCGGAAACGCTGGTGGAACTCGACATTGAATATCGCGAACTTGCGCACGAGGTCGGCGTGCCTTTCTACGCGCGCGTGCCCACGGTTTCGACGCACCCGGCGTTTATCGCGGGGCTTGCGGCGATCGTGCGCGCGGCGGCGGCCCGTCCGGCCGGCAGTTTTGCCGATGCGGGTCAAGCCCGCCTGTGCCCGGCCAATTGCCGAAAATGCGCGCTTGAGGCGGCATGATCGATTTCGTCAACGATTTCTATCTGTGGATCAAGTGGCTGCATGTCGTGGCCATCATTGCCTGGATGGCGGGTCTGCTCTATCTGCCGCGTCTGTTCGTCTACCACACCCAAGTCGCGGCAGGGTCGCCGACCTCGGAACTGTTCAAGACGATGGAGCGGCGCCTCATGAAAGCGATCATGACGCCCGCCATGGTGGTTGCTTGGCTGTTCGGCGGGCTCATGCTTACGGCACAGGATTGGACCGGCGGCTGGCTGCACGCGAAGCTTGCAGCCGTCGTCGCGATGACCATTCACCATTTTTTGCAGGAGAAATGGCGGCGCGCTTTTGCCGTCGATCGCAACCTGCACCCGACGCGGTTTTTCCGCATCCAAAACGAAGTGCCCACACTGCTGATGCTGGTGATCGTGCTGCTGGTGATCGTCAAGCCGTTCTAGGCATGTCGCTTTTGCGCGATTGACAATCGCGGCGGATCGGCTAGATTGACCGTCAATCGGGCGCTCGCCCGTCGATTTGGCCGCTTCATCTGTCGGCCATTCCCTTCGCCGCCGTTTCCTCGCGCTGAATAACGACCGTTGTGGCGTCTCGCCCGCGGCCCCGAATTCGGCTCCAGATCGGTTCGGCGCGCTTCCCCCAGACCCTTCCCGTCTCGCCTTTTCGTTCACGCGTCAAACCTTCCAGCCCCAACCCCAGAGCGCTTATGAATCTCCAAGAATTGAAGCGGAAAACGCCGGCCGAGTTGCTGGCATTTGCCGAAGAGTTGCAAATCGAGTCCGCCTCGGCCCTGCGCAAACAGGACATGATGTTCGCGATTCTGAAGCGCATGGCCGACAACGACGTCGCGATTTATGGCGACGGCGTGCTCGAGACCCTGTCCGACGGGTTCGGCTTTCTGCGCAGCCCCGAGAGCAACTATTTGCCCGGGCCCGACGACATCTACATGACGCCGCAGCTTATCCGCCGCTACGGCCTGCGCACCGGCGATACGGTCGAAGGCCAGATCCGCGCTCCGAAAGACGGCGAGCGCTATTTCGCGCTCACCGTGGTGCGCACGATCAATTTCGATGAGCCCGAGATCGCGCGCCACCGCATCAATTTCGACAATTTGACGCCCTTCTATCCGACCTCGCGCCTCAATTTGGAATTCGGCGACGAGCCGGTCGAAGCACCGCCGCCGCCCAAGCCCAAACCCGCGCGCCGACCGCAAGGCGACGAGGAGGCCGTGGCTCTCAAGGGCACGTTGTCCGCTCGCCGCACCGAAGTGGTCAAGCGCGACAACGCGCCGAGCCAGCGCCGCGACATCACGGGGCGCATCATCGATCTCGTCTGCCCGCTCGGCAAAGGCCAGCGCGCGCTTGTGATCGCGCCGCCGCGCGTGGGCAAGACCGTGATGCTGCAGAACATCGCGCACTCAATCGCCCAGAACCATCCGGAAGTGTATCTGATCGTTCTGCTCATCGACGAACGGCCCGAAGAAGTGACCGACATGATCCGCTCGGTCAAAGGCGAGGTCGTGAGTTCGACCTTCGACGAGCCGGCGGTGCGGCACGTGCAGGTCGCCGAAATGGTGATCGAAAAGGCCAAGCGGCTGGTCGAACACAAGCGCGACGTCGTGATCCTGCTTGATTCGATCACGCGTCTGGCACGCGCCTACAACACGGTCGTGCCGTCGTCCGGCAAGGTGCTGACGGGCGGTGTGGACGCCAACGCGCTGCAGCGCCCGAAGCGCTTCTTCGGTGCGGCGCGCAACATCGAAGAGGGCGGCAGCCTCACCATCATCGCGACGGGTCTCATCGATACCGGCAGCCGCATGGACGAAGTGATTTTCGAAGAGTTCAAGGGTACGGGCAATTCGGAAATCATCCTCGATCGCAAGCTTGCCGACAAGCGCACCTTCCCGGCCATCGACATCACCAAGTCGGGTACCCGTAAGGAAGAGCTGCTCGTCGACAAGGCGGTCTTGTCGAAAATGTGGGTCTTGCGCCGCATCCTGATGCCGATGGGTACGACGGATGCGATGGAGTTCCTGATCGACAAGCTCAAGCATTCGAAGAACAACAAAGATTTCTTCGAGGCGATGAACACGTAAGACAGCTTCAGACCCCCGCCCTACAAAGGCGGGGGTTTTTCGTCGCGAGAGAATTTCGCAACGCTGACTCTGGTGATTTTCCCCCGACGCGCGATAAAATCGGCATAGGGCGTTTGAGGGTCGGCTTCGATGGCAGGCGGGGCGGAAGATTTTTTCAGGCAAGTCGTCGAAGCCGCGCAGATCGGCGTCTACGAAACGACGGCCGATGGCCGCCTGCTGCGCGCGAACGATCATTTTGCCGCATTCTTCGGCTATCCGAACGCCGATGCGCTGCTCGCACAGGTCGGCGAAGCTGGTGCCAGCTTTTATCGCCATCCGCACGATCGTGAACGGCTTGTGGCGCGGCTGCACGCCGAAGGCAATGTCTCGGGCTATCTGTGCGAGGGCAGGCGTCGCGACGGCAGTGTTTTCTGGTTCAGCCAGAACGCCGGGCGGTGCATCGCGGCGTCGGGCGCCGAAAGTTACGTCGGCGCCGTTTTCGACAGGACGGAAACGTTGGCAGCGCAAGGCAGGGCCGTCGAAGCCGATGCCGCTTACCAGTCGATTTTCGCTAATGCCGGTGTGGGCATCTATCGCTCGTCGCCCGATGGCCGCCAGCTGCGCGCCAATCCGGCTTTAGTCGCATTCAACGGCTACACGAGCGAGGGCGAACTCTTGGCGGCGGTCAAGGATATCGCCGTCGAATGGTATGTCGATCCTGGACGGCGCGCGAAATTCAAGGAGCTCGTCGAGCGCGACGGGCGCGTCGTGGATTTCGTCTCGCACGTCTATCGCCACCGCACGCGCGAACGCGCGTGGGTGCGGGAGAGCGCTTGGGTGGTGCGCGATGCCGAGGGCAAAGCGCTGTGCTACGAGGGCTTGCTCGAAGACGTAACCCAGCAGCAGAACGAACAGATCAAGCTTGCCGAAGCCCGGGCGCGCGCACAGACCGCTGAGGCCGACTATCGCTCCATCTTCGAAAACGTCGATTTCGGCGTCTATCGCACCCATCCCGACGGGATCCAGCTGCGGGTCAACGCGGCTCTCGCGCGCATCAATGGCTTTTCGAAGCCGGAAGAGCAGATTGCAGCCGTGGTGATGGCTGGCAGATCCGGACGCGATTGGTATGTTGATCCGGCACGCCTCGAAGAGTTTCGCCGTTTGCGCGCGCGCGACGGCCATGTGCGCGGTTTCGAATCGGAGATCGTGCGGCGTGCGACCGGCGAACGCGCGTGGATCAGCGAGGCAGGCTGGGAGGTGCGCAGCCATGATGGCAAGCTCATCGCCTACGAGGGCACGGTTGCCGACATTACCGAGCGCAAAGCGGCCGAAGCGCAGCTGCGCCAAGCGAAAATCGACGCCGAGGCGGCTTCGGCCGCCAAGAGCGCTTTTTTGGCTACGATGAGCCACGAATTGCGCACGCCGCTCAATGCCATTATCGGCTTTGCTGAGATTATTGCCGATCGGATTTTCGGGCCAAACGACCAACGCTATTTCGGCTATGCACAGGACATCCGTGCGAGCGGCATGCATCTGTTGGCACTCATCAACGACATCCTCGATCTGTCGAAAATCGCGGCCGGCCGTTTGGAGCTTGCCTATGCGCGCGTCGAGATCGCCCCGCTGTTGGCCCTTGTCGCAAAGCTGTTTTCCGCCGCCGCCGCCAAGGCGGGTGTCGAACTTTCGGTCGACAGCACGGACGCGGCGCTGGCACTCGAAGCAGATCCGATGCGTCTGCAGCAGGTGCTGATGAATCTCGTGTCGAACGCCGTCAAATTCACGCCCAATGGCGGGCAGGTGCGACTGTTCGCGGTCGGCGGCGATGCCGGTCTGCGCATCGGCGTGGCCGACACGGGCATCGGCATGACGCCGGAGGAGGCTGCGCGCGCGACCGAGCCTTTTGTGCAGATCGATGCCCAGCTTATGGGTCGGCATGGCGGCACGGGGCTCGGCCTTGCGATCTGCAAGGAGCTTGTCGGCCTGCATGGCGGCACGCTCACGATCGAGAGCGCAAAGGGCCAGGGGACGCGCGTGACGGCCGAACTGCCGCTGGCGCCGCGCGCGTAAGTCAGAGCTCCTGCGTCAGAGCGGCGAGCCGTCCTTGCGCGTCATCGCCCAGCTGTGCACGAACTTCCCCATCATGTCTGAGTCGGGGTAGGTCGAGACATCGCCGGAGGCACGATCGCCGACTTCGAGATAGACGACGTCGCGATCGCTCTCGTTGGCAATGCAATGCCCGTCGGGGTGGCCCGCCGGGAATCCGGCACAGCTGCCGGCCGGGATCGGCGTTTTGCCGGCGTCGGACAGAAGCGTCGCCGTGCCCTCGAGCACATAGACGAACTCGTCCTGGCGCGAGTGCCAATGGCGCATGGCCGACATCGCACCCGGCGGCAGGCGCACGAGATTGACCCCGAAATT